>Ga0182030_10003389_pt1 | contig 34030 bp, 34 predicted proteins | sample 812S3MmetaG_FD_121299 | JGI IMG/M metagenome (GOLD analysis project Ga0182030, IMG submission 121299) | Permafrost microbial communities from Stordalen Mire, Sweden - 812S3M metaG (Illumina Assembly) | ecosystem: Environmental > Terrestrial > Soil > Wetlands > Permafrost | place: Sweden...
CTTGGCGAGATCAGCCATGTGTTGTGAGCTCGGTGTAGATGGCAATGACGGCGTGCCAAGCTGATGGGTTGACTGTGCCGCCAATGCCTGCAAGGCATTTATTGCGGAGCTTGAGGAAATTCAGCGAATATAAAACATTTATGGATTTAAGACAACTTACAAATTCCAAGTGGGCTTGAAAATACCACCCGAAGGAGTAGTGGTATCGGGTTGATTGGTCGCCATCGCGGAAAGTTGATATTCAATCACTGCGATGTTGCAGACTTAAAGGGTTCTGAATTGATTTCGATGCAAGGCGAGAAAGAGTCAAAAGCGGAGGGAAACATGAAATTTATACTTGAGTATGGTGGTGGTATTGGGATGTGAACTGGTAGTGAATCGTGAGTTGGGTTTAGATTTGGGTTAGTGCAACCGTACGTTGAGATACACATCACACAAATGAGATTTTGCTTTTCTCCACAGTTCTTGTTTCAATGTTTAAGTTCGAAATTCAATAAGGCATGATATAATTGGCCAGGGTCACTTCGACTGGCTTGCAGCATGTTCTCACCAACAAATTTGAGGTGTCCCTTAAAATGATAAACTGAGTTTAGGGCTCAAGGAATGGAACAAAATGAAGACTTTCGATGGGAATCAGGAACGAGTACAACTCGCACTAAGCGGCAGCAGAGCTGAAAACCCAAGCGTATCCGAAAGAGCGACAACAATTCTCCGATTATGTGATTCCGATTGTGTTATTTGCGTAATGCCTCCGCTAGTGACCCATTGTTCCACAAAATTTCTCTCCATTTTCCTCCCTAACAGAAAATACTGAGGTATAGCCTTCCCGTCCACAGCAATAGGACAAACCAGAATACCAGTATCGCAAGCCACACGGAATTGAATCACCGTCAGCAAAGCACCTTAGGACAACAGTCTTCCTAAACCAGATAATAAGGCTAATCGTCAAATCCGAGTTCATCCTCCAAATTTTCTATCACCCTTCGTCGGATCGCCGGGTCGCGGTGATAATATTCAGATCTGAATCTTTGGAGTGCTCGGATGTATTCATTCAGCTGGGTGCGGAAAAGGTCGACTTCCTTCTTGTAGAAGCGGTGTTTGCTAATAATCGAGGTTAGCAGAGAAAATGATACAAAGTTATTGAATGCTTACCGAATGTGGCTTATAAGTTCAATGCTCGGTGTCTGCCGATTAACTTGCTTCAAAATGGTGATTGATCCGGCGATAAAGGCGAATAGAAAATCGATGTCCCACTTATAATCCATTAAGAAGTCGATACGGGCCTCCAGAGTCTTACCTGCTATCATTCTCCTCAACATCGCACGGCGCTGTTGAGAGCGACTGAGTTGTTTGCTCTCAGAATCGCGTCTGACATATTCGAGACAGACATGGACGGGTTCTGTAATTTCTGGCATTGTGAAGGAGGAGTCTCTGGACAGAATTAGTATATAGAGGACTTAGATGATAAGTTTTAGGCTTACCCCACTATAGCTTGCTTCTACTAAGTTGCGATTTTCCAGAGAAGGTCACTTTCGACAGGAAGGTGGTGATGGAAGGTAGGATGTGGGTAAAGAGATGGTTAAGAGTCACCAAGGCCGTGAATGGTATTGCTTTATGGACTGGGACTTCACGGGGGGTTAGCTTTGTTGACTAGCCTCTGCCGCGACTACCTATGACTCGCTAAATTCAGGTGGAAATCATCAGTTAGTGGTTATATAGGTAATTGCAAGTTTTTTATATATTGCGGAGAGAGACATATAAATGATTTCGCGGTGAGCGCAAGCCCCATCTAGATCATGAGATGATAGCTTTTTTCCATTTACGAAAAGACGGCATATCGGTCCTCACTAGGCAGAGACGTTCTTAACTGCGTTTACAACGTCGCGATTGTGAATCTTCTTCTTCGCGGTCGTAGTGTAAGCAGACCTAAAGAGCAGGGTACATGTTCACTTCAAATTGTTCCTAGACATAAATGAAGCAAGAATAGGTAGGTAAAAGAGCAAGAATGAAAGTCAAATGACCTCATACCTTGGGTTGCCCAATCTAATTACAATATATCTGCCTTTAGAGGACCCGGGAAAGTGTGGTGTTTTGGGATACTATTAGAAATTCTGTTCGGCAAGCATTTTATTTTATTTTTGTAATAAAGATAAGAATGTCTTGGCCCTTTATACTCTTAAGAAAGATAGTAGTCGGCCTTTGCTGGGCAGGGTAAATATGGTCCTTATCTTGGTAAATAAATAGAAATTTTACATCACTGCTAGATACCTGTAGAATTCATAAAGAAAGCCCCTGTCCTGTGCTGCCATATCGATGCACAACACTTTTACTAAATTTGCGCTAGAATTAACTGTTTCAAAGAGAGATAAACTCCTAGCTGTCAGGAAAGAATGGTTGGGAAGAAAGAGGTTTGGCATTCTATCTACCTATAAAATAGTCAAATTCGATCATGAACACTAGACGAAGTACTCTTAGCGGGGTAGAAGAAAACCGGGATATTCATGCGAGAAATGAAAATAGACCCAACCTGCCACGGTTGTGAGATCCTATCATACATCGAACCTCGGGGGGTCACAGAATAAAAATAAAAAAAATGTCCAGAATAAATATATCAAAGGACAGGTTGCAAGTGGAAATCCGAAGGATGCAACGAGGCAGAGGAAGTAGCGTGTGCCTTCGCATCTCTAAGCCACGATCCTTTGACGATCCTCCCGTGCCGTTTTTAGATTTAGACCAGGCATATGATTGGCCTTTTTTTCAAATCATCCTATTTCAGCCACATCCTCTATGGCCAGTACGGCGCATTGCTGCGTAAGTGGGGCAATACAAGGGAAACTCACCAGTCGTTCATCGGCTGTTCGTACCATCCTTGAATGTGAATCTCGAAATTTTCGGCTGTGCAGATGGATGTCGATGTTGATAAGGACAGAAAAGTATGTCGCTTTTAAAGCCATTGATATATTATTTTTGATTTTGTTTTCCCCAGCGGGGTCCCCGTATTTTTGCAATATTATGCATTCAATCACGAAATTCATGGTCGTGGCTCTGTTTGGGCGTCTGGCTTCAGCCATACCAACACCCCCAACCAGTCCAGGTGGAGCAACTCCAGCAGTTCAACAATCAGCTATCGAAAACGTGGGGGCTTTACTTCCACATGGCTATGGGGAAAGTTATGGCGCAATGCGACGCCTTATTAAAGCGCCGGCGCATAGTAAACCCAAATGTGCAACATACGCTTTTATCTTTGCTAGAGGAACGTTTGATAATCCCATAGAGTCAACTGCGACCGTAGCAGAGACGCATAAACGTGGCGAAGAGGGAACAGTAGCTGAAAACCCTGAGGAGCAAAAAGAAATAGCAGCTGAGAAGCCGGTGGAGGAAGAGGAGACAGGGCCCAAGTAAGCTGCATCTAAAAATCAACAGAAAACAATACTGATATAAGAAAGAAACGTTGGACCTTGGGTCGGAGCTCCATTGTTCCAAGCAATGAAGGTTAAGCTAAAGAAGTGGAACGAGGATGCCAAAAAGAAGGACTCAAAACACGAGGACATAACGATTGACTTCCAAGGTGTTGACGAAGGTGAGGATGGAGGAAAATATCTAGCCGATTTGCCAGGATATCTGAACAACGGAGGGAGTCCAATAGGAGCTACTGCGATGGCGTCCACGATTGGTGAATATTCCAGACTTTGTCCCAAGACAAAATTTATAATGTCCGGGTGGAGGTAAGTTTCTCCAAGTTATATAAGGGACCATATGGTTAACACGCCATGTAGTCAGGGAGCTATAGTGACACTTAAGGCGGCACGCGATTTGCAAGCAAGTCCAGTAACAACATGGAAAGATGCATTGCAAAACATTATTGCTATTATAACATTCGGTAATCCAGCCGGTCTGTGGGCCGATCCGCATGATCCAAAGGGGCCAGAAAGTCTCACCTGGCCTTCTTCTATCCCCCCAGGAAATATCAAAGAGTTCTGCGTTGAAGCCGACTTGCTCTGCTCTAAAAATTCGATACAAGAATTGGAAACAAAGGGTGAGCAGGGGATTAATACTCTTTACTCGGAGCTGATTAAGGAACTCGGTTGGACACTCGAGCACTTTCCAACAACATGGAAAGCTATCGCAACTCAAACCCTGAAGGACTTAGATTTAATGCAAAACACGTTTGCAGAACTTTCAAAGCCTGGAGGTCCACAAAGATATATGGATTCGTCAAGGGCCAAGCTCATAGAGGTTGTAGAAAAATTGACCTTAGACCCCAAGACCAAGGAACAAGCAGTGGCGGAAATTGTTTTGAAGAGGGAATTTATCAAACAAGCTCCCGGGGCTCTTGCGCATTATCTCAAGACCGTCGTTAAAAATCCCGAAGACTTGCTGGATCAGAAAAATTTGTTGATGGTTTTTCGCCGTTTGTTGCTCAACCCATGGCATTTTGGGTATGGGAATGATGGAACGGTCGACAAAGCTGCCGAATTTGTTTTCGAGCGCATCGAGGAGGATAGAAAATCAAGCTCTGCTGCACCACTTGTCCAGGCTAAACGGAGATCGACTGCAACTGGCTGGCATTAAATTCGCACTTTTTTTCTTTAAACTAGCGGTAGTTCTGTGAGGCTGAAAAAGGTTTGAAGGCAAGAAATGATATCATAAAACGCGGGTTTGCAGAGAAGAATCTGAGTTATATGAACAAAGCAAGTAAGTGAAGTTGGAGTGCAGCACCTAGCTAAAGACATGGAAATTTGAATCATTTCGAAAACGGCGTGAGGTTTTCAAAGCCGAAAATGTTCTCCATGGAATTATTCAAATCGATACTAAATATTAAAAATGAAACAAAATGTTATCCGAGCATCATTTTCGTCATCATTAGATCTCCTTCAAATCCTCATCAAAAAACACTCAAGCTTCCAAAGAAAATGTTGCAGACACGTTCTATTCCTTCGAAATTCACATAAGCCAGCCTAGGCCATCTTCCCTCGTATAAAGCCCTCAATCATCAACTAAAGACATAGCTTCAGACTCCACCGAACTCTCCCTCGTTTCCCTTCCCCTCATAACCCCTTTCCCCATCCCCCTATCCAAGGGAATCAAACATGTCGTAGTCGTAGTCGTAATCTCACTCCCCTTCTTCACAGTCTTCGTCTCAATCTCCACCGCATGCCGAAACTCTGCGTCGGGATCCGTGGACATCATCGTGAAAGTCTCGCCTTCAGGACTCGTTATAGTTTTCACCCAGACCCGCTGTGTGATTTCTACAGGTGGGAAATTCGGGAATTTGGCCTGAGGTTTGAGGCCCAGTGGCGATGGTCCTGTTGGGATAGCTGATGGATTTGGTGGATTATGTGGACCTTGCAGACGCGGTGGGTTTGATGGAGCTAATGGAGCCGTTTGAGCTGGTGGAGGTGGAGGCGGGGGCCGAGGATAAGGATCTACATTGGCAGTCCTTGCCGGGACCTTGTTGCCCTCCAGATACGGTTTTCTCGGGAAGAACGACATGGATTTAATTAGACGAGTACGTTTCTCGCCATGACGGAAATCGATTACAGGGGGGGTTATAGAAGAGTCTTTGCTTGTGATGGTCCCTTCCTTTCCGTTGAAATGCTTGACAATCTTGTCAGCAATCTCGAATGTTGGAAAAGTCATCTTAAAGATTGCGTCCAGTCCAAAGCCCTCTTTGTTGACCTCTAATGGTATTTGATTAATGATTGGGAGGACCATCCTTTCAATATCGGGGCATCCGGTACCCCATGGTAAATTTTGAGCGATTACTTGAAATGTTGTTATCGTACCATTTGAGATACAAGAGAAGATGCTCCGGTCCACAGACTCGGATGAGGTTGAGGAGTTAGAGCTCGTGTCACTTTCATTTCTCCTTGGTGGGCAACCTGGAAATCTGAAACGGGATGGTTCTCCAGCTGGTCTAGCCTTCTGTCCGGACATAAAGCTTGCTGGTTGCAGGAGGGGTAAAATCGGTGAAGAGAACGGAGGAGTACAAGAATGATGAACAGAGAGCTTATTCCCATTCCACTGTTTTAGAGTTAGTTTGTGTTGAATTAATAGTCATTCATACTTACTATCTTTCCGTCAAGATCTTTGGCTAGCATATCTGCCGCTTCGCTTTCATTGACTACTAATCGAACACGTTCTATAGGTTCATCTCTCAAAATCCTGGGATTTAGAGAGCCGAATGGCCTATTTTCATTTGGCTTTTGAGTTGAAGTAACAAATGCCTTGAATTCAAGCAAATTTGTTTCAGGAGTAAGCCCCTCGACGACGACATGATGATCTGTAGTTTTCAGACAGGGCTTTGAAATGTTTGGGGCAATATCAGTATTAAGAATTGATGTGGCAGCTCCAGTGGTTTTATCAGATGCGTTACCATTAACTTCCTGAACAGCTGCAGTGATTGAGTTGGATCTTTCTTTTTCATTCTGATCGAGCGTTTCTCGAACGCCAGATGAGGGGGCGGGAGGTAATTCATCTATTCTCATATGATGAAGAGGTCTCGAACGTGGTGCATTAGAGACCCCGGGATAAGGTGAGATTTCGCCAACTCTCAAGGTTTTTCCATTCACCTCGAGGCTTTATTAGCTTTGCGGTTGCGGCACGAGAAAGGAATAAGACTCACGACCTTCTCATTGAAATGCTTCGAGACTTTCTCGGCGGCTTCTTTAGTCTCGAAAATTAAGTTTGCTTCAACTTGAGAGTCCATAGGGCCAGAAATTAGGTAGCTGTTGGACAGCGGTCTTTCTGATATGCTGGGTATAAAGTCTACGATCTGCGGAAGCCAGGTTCCAGCGGGGAAGCTTCCAACAAGGAAACCCCAATATGCCCGCGAGGTAGCATTCCTGCGCTGCCCAGATACCCGACCTGTCACGTCCTCGAGATCCTGCGCAGCGGGAAGCACAAAAGTTTCTGGGAGATTTTTTGGCAAATTTGGGGATGGTGGTGGGGGTGTAGGTAGGTGATTAAAATTGAGGACTTGCCCATCCAACTACATTATATCAGCTATCAGAATCATCGTTTAATAAGAGTAGGTGACTTGCAGTGAATCCATTGAAATATGTGACGGCATAGCATGCAGCTTCTTTGGACAAGAAGCGTAATATAGCACTAACTGTAGAACAGTTGGGATTTTGTGGAAGAAGGCAACATTGGATCGATTGACGCCCGACTGAATATACACGTCTCGCAATGCTTTCAGCTGTCGCTCCACTTGGAAAGTTTCTCGCTCTAACAGAGAATGTTGACGGTGAGTGATCAAAAGACCCTTCGGGAACGCTGACTGGACGCAAGTCAATGGACGACGGCCGGGGCGCTTTGTGCAATAACGAATCAGGTTCAGGATTCTGTTTCTGCCTCAATTCTTGGCGCCTGGATTCTTCTTCTTGAGATTTACTGGGAAAGTCTTCTAGGATAGATTTATTGAGAGAATGAAACCTAGGCTCTGAGGTCGATTGATTAACGGGAAGGAGCTCAGTGGCAGTGGCAGGCGTGCGCATATCCATGGGCGGGACTGGTGGACAATAGCTTGAACGATCTGCAAAGTATCCATTATTAGTCAATGCAGTTGGAGTGCTACTCATTGGAGGAAAAGGTGCCATCCAGGGGGTTGGTCGGTTCATATAAGCAGCCATGTTCGTCAGCATATTGTCTCGAGCTCTGCAAGTGGCTTGAGTAGCCATGTGCGCCTGATGGTTTTGCGCTTGAGCAGCCATCTGATGCTGCTGAATATGAGCAGCTCTTTGTGCCTGATTCTGCTGAGATTGAGCGGTCATGCGTGCCTGCTGCTGGTGGAATCTATTGTCCAGGAATTTGATTGGCGGATATGGTGGTGGTGGTAGTGGTGGCCCCAAAGGCAAGTTGTGGAACTGTGGTGGAGGGAGAATATTTGGAGGTCCACGATTTCCACTGGTTACGCTATCCGTTGATGGAGCAGAGGTAAAGAAGCCACTAGGTTTTAAGACCGGAGGTACAATTGAAGCAGATGAGTTCGACATGACATCCCCTTTTGGAGATTGGAGTTGAGGCTCGCTAGTAGTTTGAGTCCCAGCTCCTTCTTGAGGACATGCGCTCGGATGAAACGACTCAATAGGAGGGGACAATGCGGCCTTTTTGTGTGGGGAGCCGAGTTGAGACTCGCCTGTATCTCGAGTGGCGGCTTCCTCTACTGTTGTGGGTTGTCTTATCATCTTCATTTTCTTCTTTTGCTGTTCCAAGAGCATCAGTTGCATCTGATAATCTTGCAAGGCATGCCTCCCTCTTGGAGGAGGAAGGTTGGGGAGAGGCGTTTGATATGGATGGCACGCGGAGCGCAATTCTCCCGGTAAGGGCTGGGCAGGAGGACCTGGCATGGCTTCATCTGCGGTGTTTTGTTGTCCTATCAATTCGGATTTCCTTCTTTGGTGTTCTCCCAGCTCTGTTTGCATCATTCGATAATCCTTCAAAGCTTCATTATCACACGGGGCCGAGGGGATTTCGACACGAGGTGGGTGAGAGAATGGCGCTTCATAAGCAAACCGCGCGGGGCCTCCATTCATAATTTGTTGCGAACTGGTACATATTGTGTCAGGACAGGAGGTAAACTCGTATGGAACCGATGGAGATACGTCGTTCGAACCGCTGGATCTTCTCTGTACTGGTGGAAGAGCAACTCGGAACATATCGCTCCCTTGAATCCCTGGATTTGCAGAGGAGATAGCCGTACTAAAGTCATCTCCGAAGCATACTTCTCCATTGAGAACAGCAGTATTTTGGCTTTTGTTTTGAGCAGCGAATTGGCTTGTACCCTCCGCTTGCTGAAGTCTGAGCGCGGTTATGCGTTGATTTCTTGCGACGTGCTCTTGGACAAGGCGGAGACGTCTTGCCTGGGGTTCTTCTTCTCGTCGATCGGCCGTTGGAGTTTCTTGAGAGAGTATCGTTGGTGGGGCTATCTTCGAAAGATAAGTAGAACCCTTTTCAGGTTGCTGATTTGCTATGTTGTCTGCAGTTGACGAAGCTTGGTCTGCTTGGCTCGTATTTCCCTGCTCACTAGACGCTGGAAAGGGAGGGAATGGCGGCAATGGGATGTGGTTGACACCTAAATCTTCCCGCGCCTGCATCATACGCTGTCTTGCCTGAGAGTACAATGCATCCAACTGAGACTGATTCGGAGCATCAGAATTCTTAGTGGTGGTATAAGAATGGACATTTGCTCGCGGATATGGGAGACGGCGGTTAGTATCCTGATCCTCCTCACGTATTGGAACAAATTCTCCGAGTCTTTCCCCTTTACCTCTGCTCTGCGTCTGGGATGGAGAACCACCAGTAGGGTTAGGCTGGATCAGTGCATTTGTATCCACTGACATGGCATCCGATTCCCAGATCCTTTTTGCACGCATTCTCTCACAACTTTCATTCATCCTCTCTTCTCTTAACACATTCGCATCCTCCAAGAGCGCTAACTGTTCCTCATAAGTCGTTCCTTCTTTCCTCGCTGCATCGGCCATTTCAATGTCTTCCCAAGCGTTCCCTGGCGCCATGGCAGTTGCACTTCCCTCGCCATTTCCCACCACATTAGCACTTCTCTCCCCTTGTTCAATCGCTTTCTCCTTACCCTTCCCCTTTCTATTAGCCGACGAGTCCGACTCTCTCACCACGACTTCGACATCACTCTCCTCCTCACTCCCCCCCAAACTAACCACGTCAAACGCCTCACCCCTTGGACTCATTGGTTCGCTTCCTCCCTCCACCCCCTCCATTGCCTCATTCCGACCCCTGACTATCTCCCTATCATCCGGATCCTCAGGATAAAAATCATACGTCGAGCTACTCGTGCTCGACTCCCCATCGCCATCATCACTCCCATCCTCAGAATCCAAAACTATCACTGGACGTTCGATAATGAAGGGTGACGATGCAGGATTATGATTCTCGAGATCAGACCAGTCGTCTTCAGATGAAGAGGTGGGCGTGAGGCTGCGTGGTCGCATGTTGGTAGGTGCGGGGTCGTGATTTGGTTGCTAGTGGGTGTTGCGACACTTCGAGAGCTTTCGCGAGCGAAACAATATTATACGATTAAATAACAATAGGGCAATTGAACTTGACGTAAATTGTAAAGAATCATCTGGGGGGGGAAGAAGGAAAGAAGAGGTGAAGAAGAAAAATCGAGGTTGGTTTAAACAAGGCAGTAATCGGGCGATTCAGATGAGGCTGCAGGCTGCCTTGCAGGCGGCAGTTGCCCGCGAATTGCGAACCGGCAGCGTATCAATCATTTATCGCAAACGAACCAGATGATGAGTTAGTAAAACCCCGTGCTTATGCGGCACGTGTGTTGTGTTGCCACACCAATGCTGTCATGCGGAGTGTTCCTTTTTGGGAAGAGAGGGCATTGGATGGATGTCTAGTGTGGGGGCCGCTTTCTGTGAGAAACAACAAAAACATGCTTTGTAGGAGCAGTTAGTAGACTCCAGATGTTAAGTTTGAGCCTTGACGCTCTTTAGCAGGGTGTGAGGCTCAGCTAAAAGTGTTGGTTAATTCTTCTGCCTTTGAGTTTGAGTTTCAGATGTAAAAAGCAAGGCGAATTCAAGATTTTGTTATCAAGGTCCCGATGTACAGATTTGATAGACCGCAATTTGATACGGCCACTGATAACCATGCATATCTTATCGCTAACCCCTTCCCTCATCGGCCCCTCATTCTTCCCACCCGGGCACTGTGATCAAGACCTCAAACTCCCTCATCTCAGGACACCATTCCATCGCTTTGTCATATTGCTTCTTTATATCCACCCTGATCTTCAAAAACTGATCAATATTACCCCGGTCGACCACCATATTGCTCGGGCCTGGCATCGCATCTTTGAGGGTAAACTTCAACTTGTCTGGAATTTCCCGATAGCCACTGTAATTCCGCTGAATGTCCGACGTGAAAGAAATGGGAGAGGTCAAATGAGAGGTAAAGATAAGGGAGCGATAGTTGGCTAGGCATGCAAACCAACGGAAGAAATTCGTCGAGGTGGTCTTTGATCTCAGGATGGTTTTTGGGTGCGGTGGGCTGAATTTTCCAGAGGGCGAAATCTGTAATCGGAAGATAACTTCGGGCTTCGGAAGCATGGACGGTGTCATAGATTCGGTTTGACATGCTGTGGACTTGACATGGCCTGTTGTAGATTGCGTTCCAATTGACTTATATTTGTATGTGGATGTTGTTTGTCTGAGAGATGAGGGTGAGGATAAACTTAACCTCTTGTAGGGAGGACGATGTGCTTCTAAAGATGAAGGACCGACTGGGCGATCATCTACCACTTTTGAAGGGCAAGGAGAATATCTCCTCTTTCGTTGCTGTGACCTTTGGGCTACTGCTCCAACATTTTGAGCCGAATAAGTTATTTTAACCGAACTGCTCATCCCGGGAGCGCTCGGGGTATTCGTAACATTGCTCTCCTGTGGAGATTTTGGAGATGATTTAAGAATCGACTGGGGTGGACCCGGATTCATCGCTGATGTATCCTCGCACAGACTCCAGACAACGCCGGATGCTTGAAAATGGCCCTTTATATACTCAACTATATGATTAGACGTTGCGGTGGGATGACTCTTGTAAAACAGAACTGCCATATTCCCATGAATTTCGCAGACTTGTCCCTCGGACAAAATAAACATTTCGTAGCGATCCAATGGTTGATTGGTGGTTGGGATAATTTTCACGCGTACCTTCTCCATTATCATTAATGTTCCTGGGCCGGAGAATCTATCAACAATACCCCCTCCAGCCACCATTTTCTTACGCCGAACAGCTGCTGTAGGGTTGGTAACTTCTTCATTGTCCCAAACGATGTCTCTTCGCGTAGATGTCTAGTGACTCTGAGCATGCACTCTAGATTGTAAAAGTGACATGTGACTTACCAATGCAATTGCCAAATCTCTCAATCTTTTCTTTTCTTCTTTTGTTCTGGTTCTCCTGGCTCTTTCAGGGGTGCACAAAGGGGGAGGCGTGAAAGTGATTGAAAGATCGCCAGATAGAGGTACATCAGTGAAAGGGCTCTGGCCTGGTGAAATTTCGCCTGTCAGAGAGTTCACTCTTGGGTCCGTGGTATCGGGCAATGCTAATCGTGGCTCGGTGGAACGTAGGGGCTGTGAAACTTCCCTAGGTGACGCGGAGCAGTCGTGAGGTGAAGCTTTTGTTAGGTCAATTATTAAAGGGGAGTTATCAGGGCTTGATATGTCGGCGCGGCTAGATATTTGAGAGCTCAGATTATAGACTTTATTCCCTAGAAAGGATGCTGGGGTCCATCGTGGAAATCGAGGATCACCATAACGAAGGGGAGACTCCGGAGCGCATGATTTAACCAATATTCGGAAGACTGTGGTATCCTTTTTCATGCATCTCGCAGCCCAGAAGAAATACCAAACACCTTGCTTCAGCGCGGTGAATATATCCGTGTCATTTTGAGGAAGGAAGAAAGTGGGATGGCCCCGATCCACGTGCCAATCCACATCCAAAAGTGTAAAGCTCAGTAGAGGAACCTCGTCAAGTGGCAGCTCACTTATTTGTGAGTACCACATATAAAACTGGGGAAGGGTCCGATACATGACATGCCCAATGATGCAACTCGCTGGTACTGGAGTGTTTAAGACAAGGCTAACACTCTTATTGAATGCCACCATTAGCGACGAAAAACTACCAGGTTCCAATGAATGTTCAGTTCTATGGTTATACGTGAATCTGACATCCGGCGGCTGAAAATTCTGCAATTCATCTGGAAGATTTGGAGACTGCAGTACTGGAAGTGACTGCGTATATGCGGAACGTGAATTTTCGTGCTCGGAGATGGACGAGTCATTGCTAATTAAGGTTGGAACTTGGACGCTAGAACAGGGTAAATTGACAGATCCGGAGAGCCCAAGAGCACGAGGCAATTCTGGTAGCATCAATTCCACTTTCCCCGAGACCCCAGAAGCTGGTCGGATGTTCACTCTTGCTTCCCCGACTTCCGAGCCGATTCGGTCTGGAAAAGAGGTCCCCAAAGGTATTTTATTGGATATTGGGTATTTGCTTTCACAGGTTAATGTGTTTTTCAGGGAATTTTCAAAAGAGGAAACACGATGCTCTTTGTGTTGCTGGTTATCCTGAGCCAGCCTATAGCCTATGCAACTTGCGCAGTCGATGGCAGTTTGGGGATTGACGTATGACGAGTGATTTTGCTCCACGTATGAATTTGTAGCTTTGCGAGGGAGATTAGTGTTGAAGCTTGCAGGGATTGGAAGAACTAGCTCCTTAGAATGGTTAGGTAACGCAGTAGAATAGAGACTATCCTTGACGGAAGTCTCAGACGTAAGATCTACAATCTTATTAGACAACTCTTCGATTTTCTTTGGAGCTTTTGAGCACAGAGCATCCCCTGAATCCCAACCATCAGGATGCACGTCATCAGATCTTAGAGCTCGAATGATTCCATGGAGTGATCCAGCCTCGATATAGTCCACAAGCTCTAGAGGCTCTCGTGCTTTCTCCAGTATCGATGAGACGGATGTTGTCCGGCAACGTTCCAACCCCTCGGATATAGGTGATCCATGAATAATTGAGGATTGTGGGAGCTTTTCGGTGCCGGAAAGGCAATGTAAAGGTGCATGATCACCTGGAGAAGCTGTTTTGATAATACTGTCCTTTTCATGTCGGGACAACTCCAAAGAATCTCCTAACGGGTGTTTGCTTATAGATCCATGCATTTCCAGAGTTGGGGGACGAGAGGAATTATTGTCGTTGCCACATGATGATTCTAATATTGTGGGTTCGTCGGAGAGTAAGGACGATGAAGAAACAGAGGCAGAAAAACTACCTTTTCGAGAGATGTATGACTTGCCAGAGCTAGCAGAGTCGGCAAAGCTTGACGTGGTAGATGGGAACTTTCCTTCTGGGGCTTCTGGCGATGGAATGGTGCATTCAGTCGCGTGGGAGGCGGGCAAAGTAGGTTTTGACACCGAGCTCGGTTCTCGGGTCTTTTTGTTGATGGGTTGAAATTGATTCTTGCTCCGTTGATAATTCTCCGAGACGACTATGCAGTCTTCCGTGTCGTCATCCCTTTGATCGGAGGCAAGACTGAGTCGAGACTTCTTTGCGCCATTCATCTCCCCACATGAGTCGAGTGTTCTCTATAAAATTGGTCATCCAAATCACCCGAAGGGAAGAGCGGAAATAACCTTTTTAGTAGGATTGTTCTCTTTAGAACAAGGACTAAACTTGAACAGATAATCCGGAAAATCAGTATAATCCTCGAAACTATCATCCGTAGGCTTTTGTCTGTTTTTAACCCCGCCAGCCCATAACATCTCAAGCGTTGTACATTTTATTTTCCTTCCATTTTTGTCAGAAATCAAAAGACCTCTGTTCATCCAGGCTCCAATTGATGCTCGGATCAATTCTCGACATCTGATTGAGACGTCTTCTATAACAAGCTTGGTAATTGGTAGATCAGCAGCCGTGATGACGCATTTGATGAGCCTGGGAAACCTTTGGTCGACAGAATGGGACACTTCGTACAGATTGTGGTCGTGCACGTATCGTTGAATTCTTCGCTTCACTGCCACTGGCCATTTTCCATTCTTTCTGCTGCATGAGTATGATATAGAAGCGCTGAATTTGAGGGCCGATAGAACAAAATAAGCTTACCCTCCTAAGCCAACCTAGATCTAACTTCTTGAACGAATCGATATCTTGACGAGATGGTGGGGGATGTAGAAGCTCAATATGTTCTCGACATGCTGCAGCTAGGAGCTCTGAGTATCGTTCTCCAAGACATGCTTTGGCTCCCTCACGGAACAGCCTACCAACAGGCGCTATTAGGGGCGCAGCAGACGCTGTTGGAGATATAACAAGTTCTGGTGGAGATGGCTTGCAGAGTTTTTGACTGTAAGAACATCAGAGAAGTTCATGCGACGGGAATTGGGAGTCGCACGAGGCTAGATCCATGGTCTTCATATAGAACTGCTCCATTCATATCATGCAAGTATTCGTCAAATTCTGAGCGCCTCAAGGTATTTGAGATGCGATGGCGAAAGCATCAGTGCAAAGTCATAGATTTCCTTCAATCGTGACACAGAAAAAGAAAGTTGGATGCAGTGAAAGCAGGACATGCTTCTTCTGCTCATATTCAAGCGCTTACCCCACCTGTTGGAATTGAACCTCTGGCTGGATGGGGAATTTCCAACAGAAACCAAATCCACGAATGAGAGCAGTGCATTTGTTCCACTTGTTGGTGGCGTATGTGAACCAATACCCTGCACCACTTCAATCACGATATATGCACCTACTGGGATACTGATAGCAATGCTATTTGGTGAACCGCTATGTTGGGTCCGCGAAATTGTGCAACGACCGCTTGGCCGCATGGCGATTCACGCTCGTGACAGCTGATTAATCCTTTCCATGAACGGAGAAGTTTCCAGATGCAGACAATAGAGCTTTCTCTATCGAGGAAGGCCGAGGGCGATCCTAGATGCCTGGGGGGCTATGCGACGATGCGACATCCAAGTTGGTTTTCTTCTCTATGGGAACTTTATTGCGGCCTAAGGCTGAACAGAAGGAGCAGACCGATGACTAATAAGCAATCAATATAATTTTCATCCACTTCATGATGTCAGACCTTTTTGTGCAGCACCATTTCTGGTAGATCTGCGCTGGTCTCTGCATCTGTCTTCACCACACCATCTAGAATATGTCTAGAGCATTTGGGGGGCGAGAAAACCACTCAGGAGCCAGACCTTCCCTTGGTCCCCCCAGAAGCCCACCTCCAAATGGCGCTGGAAAAAAATAGAAGGTCGTCATTGACGTCGGTAGTGGGGGTGGTGGGTACGCAGGCCGTGGGTATAAAGAGGAAAGTCTCTTTTAGTTTCTTCTCCAACACCCATTGCACTGCGATCATATTTTACAGGGCTATCTAATTTTGAATCTCAATGACTGCTATCTCGAACCTCCCCGAACAACTCAAGTCGACAGCACAATACGCGATTGCAAACATGACGCCTCTACCCAAAACCTACAAAGCTGCTGTCTTCGAGAAGGCCAACGCTCCCCTCGTCTTCAAGGACATCGAGTTGACCCCTCCCTCGAAAGGTCAAGTCCTGGTGAAGGTTATCGCTGCAGGCGTCTGCCATTCCGACGCCGGTGTGCAAGCTGGCGCATTCGGAAATAGCTTCCCTATCATCCCAGGACACGAGATCATCGGTAACATCGCTGCCGTGGGCGAAGGAGAGTCGCGATGGAAGGTCGGTGATAGAGTCGGCGGTCCTTGGCACGGCGGACATGATGGAGTCTGCAAACAATGCCAACGCGGACAATTTCAAATGTGCCAGAATGGTGCCATCAACGGCGTTACCAAGGACGGAGGATATGCCGAGTATGTTCTCCTGAGAACTGAAGCGGTGGTGAATGTCCCCACCGATGTCGATCCTATCGAATACGCACCGATTCTTTGTGCAGGCATAACTGTGTTCAATTCAATTCGAAAACTCAGCATCCCACCAGGCGAATTGGTTGCCATTCAAGGCTTAGGTGGACTGGGGCACCTCGCTGTTCAATACGCGAATAAGATGGGATACCGAGTCGCGGCTTTGAGCTCTGGGGATAAGAAACGAGACTTTGCACACAAGTTGGGAGCACATGAATACATTGATACATCGAAGGAAGATCCTTGCAAGAAGCTCCAGGAGCTTGGCGGAGCGGCACTCATTGTTGCAACTGCTCCAAACTCAAAAGCTATTGGTCCATTGACTGGAGGTCTCGAAGCTGGCGGAAGGCTCTTAGTGCTCGCCCCATGTGGTGGAATTGAAGTCAGTTCCATCGATCTTATTACCAAGGCTGCAGGCGTCGTTGGATTTCCATCGGGTCACGCTTTGGACAGCGAGGAAGCTATTGCTTTCACCAAGTTACATAATATCCGATGCATGGTGGAGAAGTTTCCGCTCAAAGATGCGCAAAAAGCGTTTGATCATATGTTGAGTGGGGATGTTAGATTTAGAAGTGTCTTAGTCATGTAGAAAATTTAGAAGTGTCTGGGGCAGAGTAGATGTAGAAATCTTACATATTTTCAATCACGACCGACCCTTGAGCCAGTGTAGGTAGTGGTCGCAGTGAAGGGCAAGCCATAATTCGTAATTTTGAAAACTATCTTACTGGTCAGTGCAGTAAAGCGCAATTTGATATTTTCAACCATTCAGTCTCCTAACCTCTCTTGGTGATCTGCACGAACTCCTTTCCCTATCCGTTGTTTGAATACTTAGCTGCTTGCTTCACAAGCCTCCGTCAAGCAAGCAACCACCCACCGCCACATCACCATCAGGGTCCTCTCCTTCGATAAGCCATCCCGGGTCAAGAGGATTCTAGCCGCAAGATCTTGCACCACTAACCTGCCATAGCTACCTATAGGAAAGATGTATTGGAGATAGGAAAGATGTGGGTCTTGGTGCATCTCTGGCTATATTTGCAACGGAAACAGAAACTAACATAAAGCAGGGCGGACTATACTTGAAGGTGACATAAAAGAGGAGTCTCTTTGCGAGTGACGAGAGTTGACGCTGACGTGGTGTGAGGTTACATGATGGATTAGAGGAAAGATTGCGGGAAGGGGCCGGGGAGTGTTGGTCATTGATAATGAAGCTGAGTTGGATTCATCTGGTGGGGTGAACAAGGTGAAGATTTAAATAGAAAGAATGATACACTCTTTTTTAGTGACACATAAAATATTACAAGTGAAGTGAGGCTAATTCCTCCGTGTGATAAGATGGGTGGAGATTCAGACAGGAAGGATGATGTGCAGTTCGTTGGTAACAGAATGTGGGAAATGCGGTGAGTCGGTCTTTTTGGGGAACGCTGTGAACCTGGCTATGGATCGGGGACGTATATCTTGAATCTTCTGGTCTGCATGCCCACCAAAGAGGACTTTCCGCTCTCCACTAGATTCCAGGGGGTAAACCCGCTCTGTTCAAATTTCCAGTGCTTCATCTGCTAAGGTCCAAATGCAATTCCAACTTTAGATTCTGGGTTAAAATGGGACAGTCCCTTCGGTGATATTCAATGATCGACGTTTGCATAACTGTCGCAATTCATTTTTGTCTTCGCCAGAAATTTGTTTTCAGAAGAGAGATGTCCGTCATTGAAACTTTGCCACTGTTAGTGGCTTTTTGGGTAATTCAGCATTTTCACCAGCATTTTGTCTCTTCTCTATTTCTTAATAATAACCTCAAGCTGAAATGACTAGGGAATTTAAGTCAAATTTTGCAGAGTATCAAATTCAAGGAGGAGAAAACAGACGGCAGAAAAAAAGGGGGCGGGGTAAAGTTACCCCACTATTGCGACTCTGCATAGTGGAAACAACGTCGAAGATTGCTCTAGGGACTAAGGCCAACGACTTAAATTCTTCCCTAATGTTTGGAAGCTGTATTGTGCTAATGTATCACTACACCCCAACACCTCCAGATCGCTTAGTTTGACCTATATAAGTATCCATACAGCTGTGGACAGAGAATACGTTTCCTCAAGCGATGTGACAACTTTGAATGGAGTCACTTCACCAGCTTAGAAGTACATGCTGATCCAATTCAAAATAGTTTCACCAGGTAAGATTGCTGAACAATATATAGAAGAACTGGACCTTGCTCCGACTTTCTTTAGCGGTCACTCAATTAACAACTTAAGAAGTTCTCATTTCGCCCCCACATCTTGGGGCTGAGCATGTGACTTTCTGCCTAAACCCTCATCTTTCCAGTTTCCATCAGGGCTGTTGTATATTGCAATGCATGTCCACGATGGCTCTATCTGTAGTTCCCGAAGCGGCAGTCATCCAAGACAATCGACAAAGAGCGCTTGGTAATCAATGGATCGCTCCATATGATCAATACCGCTTGTCGACTCAAACACCGATGTCCATTCAGCCGCATCCGATCCATGCCCCATCAATAACACCAGACCAAAGCGTGACAGAATGGTATTCAGGAAGTATCGCGAGAAGGTTATCAACACCCTTGTTCGTCTCCTAGCATTTCTTAACACAATCCAGTGGTTTTGAGTCTGCACAAGCAGCATACAATGAAGCGCGGACACTGTTCCGCGGTCAATTGAGCAACGAGGAACTCGACCTGATATTCCCTCGCAACTCAACCACAATTCTCGACGTACAGCAAGCTGTTCTTTCAGCTAAGCAGAAATATGAGAAGAGTTCGCCACAATCGAAAGTCAAGAAATGGTTGTCGAGCTGCTCGACAAGAGTCATGTACTACGGTGTTATAATGGATACCTTATCACAACATCATCCTGAATATGTGTCACTTGCTTGGGGAGCGATTAAGTTCTTATTTATAGTGAGTTTTGTTTAAAAAGCTGTTGGACTAAGTCTTAAAATCTTATCACTAGGCAGTAATCAATCATGAGGAGCTATTAATGCAAATCTCGAAAACAGTCGCGAGAATAGCAGATGTTTTACCTCGAGCCGAACTGGCCTCCAATCTCTACCAAACAGACCGAATGAATCATGCCGTAGGCCAATTATATGCCAAGATAATGAGCTTCGTGCAGAATGCGGTAAAATGGTACAAAATGGGAAAGATAAAGCATTCCTGGACCGCAATTGCCAAGCCTTATGCTTTGAGCTTCAAGGATATCGTAGAGGAGGTGGGCGAAGCTTCGAGAAATGTTGATAAAGAGGCGTCAGCAGCGTCAAGGGCAGAAATTAGAGGGCTTCATTTGCAGGTCCTCCATCTTTCGGAGGTCTCTAAAAGTAAGTTCCTCGTCCTCGTCAATCGAATCTAGCAACTTACTTCTCGCGTTCTGATAGTGAACTTCGACCGTCAAATTTCAATGACCACGAACATCTCAAATCAACTTGAGGATCAAACTCAATGGATACAAAGCTCGCAAATAGCTCATATCAAATCTCTGAAAATGATCTCAAGCCTGCCCAGCTCAGCAAGCTCCTTAGAATTCTGCCGCTCTCTCCGGAATCGACGGAGGGCCCCAGCTTTGATCGACCTTGGAGAAATATCAAAGCTTGAAAGATGGCATAAGAGTCAAAACACTTCCTCAACACTGATTGCGCAGGCCCGCGGTCTCCGAACTAGCGCAACAGATTTTGCAATCGACTATGTCGAGCTCTTACGGGACAACAATACTCCCGTTATATGGCTCCTTCCCGACACCAACATTTTCGAGGAGAAGAATTATTCGTTAAGTGACGTTATACTGGTCCTTGTGATGCAAATTCTTGAATTGAATCCTCGCGTCCTAGTGGAGGGCAGCTTTCCCGTGACCATCAATCACTTCCAAGACATTGAAGCTCAGCAAACCGAGTCAGAAGAAGATGGTTTTATCCTACTCGCCCGGTGTTTAGAGCGCATCAGCCAATTGTACATCCTCGTTGATATGTCCTTGATAAACGCCATCGTCGGCTACAAGAGCACTCGTGCAGCAGCATTTATAAAGCGGCTTCAGGAAATTATAACTTCAAAGCAACATGGTGGAGTCAAATTAGTGCTTGCTTCATGGAAATCAGCAAGTGACCAGACATTTGGAGATAACAATCCTCAGATCTATGTCGACGGTCCACTTGGAGGCCACTCCAAGCAGAAGCAGGGTCGCTCAAATCGTATGTTGTCAATTGGGCGGACGACGCTCAGGAGATCTCTATATTCAGTATAATTAAATCTACCTCCATCGATTATCCCTTGCCCATTGCTTATCCGTATGACCACCTTGCACCTTTTTCAAATAGCGATCGAACTCTTTTGCTGTCAACAGCGCTTGTTCAAGATGCGTCCAGTCCAACCGTTGTTTTCGATGTACCGCCAGCTGTCTAGCCGTCGTCATTGCATTCCTAATTTGTCGACCATTCATCTCCTCTTGAGCAAGGTCCTCGAGATGATCTTCTAGTTCGCCGATATTGACGTTCGCTTCGGCATTCTCGAGCATGGTGATGAAATTCTTCCAAATCGCTTTACGGGCTGATGCAGTATGGTCCTCGTAGTGAAGAGAGACTTGAATTCGTGACTTAAAAGCTTCGTCAAATATTCCGACCCGATTACTGGTAAGAATGAGAATACCATCGTAATATTCCAGGATCCTTAGGAAAACTGATGGGAGATTAGATCTTCTCATGCCTTCAACTAGTGGATAGCTTACCAGAAACCAGGCTGTTGCGCTCAAGATCAGCTGTGCCGATACTCCTCTCTTCGAGAAATACGTCGGCTTCATCTAGAAGTAGGACTTTGGTGGTCAGTGTATGATTTTTGGGTATGCAATATCAGCACACGTACCACAATCCCAGGCTTTGCCAAGGTAGAGAACTGTCTGCATATATCTCTCAACCGTGGTCGCAGTTGTCCCTAGATCACCACACGTGACTCGATACAGCGGCTTCTCTGCAATCTCAGCGACACTAGAACGATAGTGAGCATTGGACACCTGCATTGCTTTTAATAAACCAACCTTTCTATTGAACTTGTTAGCGATTGCATTTAATTCGAGGGAGGAGAGTCATACCAGCCGTTAATGTTTTGCCAGTACCTGGACTTCCATGCAACAACATGATGAGCCCGTTCCCTTTCCCTTCGATGACATCCTCCATTCTTTCTGCAGAGATGCGAACTTCCACGAGTGCTTTCACAAGCTCTTTCGTCCTCTTATCCAAGACCAGCTGGTCGAAAGCTTTCTTATTCCATTGGATGGGATGTATCTGCTCGATATAAAGCTTCACTATTAAGAGACTCATTAGTAGGTTAATCTCGTGCTGGGAAGTTAGCATACCCCATTTCTTTTCCTGTAGATCGAAACCATAGATATACGGCGGGAGCAGCATCATCATTGATTCATCAGGCGTTACATCTCGGTGTACGGATGGGGGCCATGGGTCAAATTGCTGGACGACATTAAAAGGGGGTGGGGAAGGTCTTCGATGCATCCTGAAATATGTCGACGTGTCTATCATAAACCTTGCTTTGTTCTTTACCAAAATTCAGTACATAATTAGCCATGCGTTGAGGCTGCGACTTACGTGGAACCGGGTTTTATCAACATCGTAGCCAGAATAACAAGTAAAGTGTTGTTCGTTCATACTCCAGAACTTTTTTCCGCGCTCTCTCAGATAGTCAAGAGTTTTGTGTTCGGTCATGGCAATAGGAACAACACCAATGACGCTGAGCGGAGAGCCATCGTCAACTGGTGAGTTAATGATCAGGTTATAACCCTCTCTTTTGAGATACAATCCGTCGTATTCCCAATACCAACAAGGAAGCTGAAGATTTCCGAGATGATCCAGGCCAAGCCAACTTCCCACGACGAGTGCTTTGTCCTTGAGTCCATTCCTGTCAATGACAATGTCGTTTGGTCGATAAAGCTTTTCGATGTGCTTCTGGGTCACGATTCCGGCAGAAAATTGGTTTTCGGCCTCTTGGTATTCGGCTTCGTAATGCTCATTAATGAATGCTAACAACAAAGAAATGTGGTCTGCTATTTCACCACCCTTTGCGGATGCGTAGTCCTTCAGAAGTGTTCTGTGGTGATAGAGGAATAGATATGGTGCAGCCATCTCTGCTCGGCCCGTTGTTTCGTACGGAGGACACTGTGCCACGTGATTCAACGCCTTCTGCAAGATTGGGGATACAATTCGCAAACGTTCGTTCCGCAGGGAAATTCGAAGCTTTTTTCTATCTTGCCTATCTATAATATCGATCATTAAAGGATCAATCTTGTAGCAATGATACTCTTTGAACAGAATGAACACAGTATCCGGATTTTGGGCGCAGAATTGATCTATGTTAACTATCCTTTTGTCGCCTCTGAGTTCCGTGTCTTCACCTGTCTGGCCTTTTCTTCGGGTTGGCTCATCCTCATAAACCGAACAATTGTGATAATGTCCAACGTTCTCACAAAAGATTCGATGTAAAACTTGGTGTCGGATGACTGGCTTTTCCTCGCTTTTTGCCTTTTTCGCCGCCATATCTGCTGTCTTACATTTGATACAATCTTGAGGTCCACGCCTTGCTTTGAACCTAAGATATTTCACTTCACTGCGAAGCCGCGCGATTGTATCAATCAAGTGTCCATAGAGTTGTGATTGAGGACTATTGTCAAGCAGATCATAGCCAGCATACTCTTCAATAGAACGACTTAAGAGACCTTCGAGACCCGGTGGATGGGACTTAGTCTTCTTTGGAAGTGACGCCTTTTCTTTGCGCTTGGGCGAGGCCCACGATTTCTTTATTTTCTTCATTTGCTGTGTCGCTTGTTAGTAACTTTTCACACGTTTCTCGATAACTCAGCCAGGAAGTTGAATAAATGCGTGAGAAACAGCGCCTACCTTACGGGCCATTCTGGGATCCCACGTCCTATATACTCCAAGGTCCGGCACGCTGGCAGAAGCTTTCTCGAGTCCAGGAGGTTTCCTAGAAAATTTATGCTGATATCTGGGATTCGATAAGCGCTTTCGTAGTTGCAATCTCTTCCTCCATGTATATAAACTCCTCCGGCCGTAAGGGGGTATGGTATCCGTCTCATCCGATTCATCAGTATATATGGATGAATCATCGCTCGAGGCTAGAGAATGTTCATACCCATTATCGCTATAATATACAGAGTCGTCCGATGGTGAACCATAGTATGTCGATGCTCGGCGTGGGGGAGAGTAGCTTCCACTTTCAGAGGAATATTGAGAGGTCGAGGCAAGTTCCATGCGATGTCCACTAAATGGAGGCGCAAGGCTAGGAAGGTTGCCAGGTAGTAGGACGCCATTGGAACCAGCCTGGGTCATGTCGCGAGATATTGTTGAGGATATTAAGAGGACAGAAGCCGGAGGAGGGGGAGGCCCAGATCCAGGCCCACCCGTCGCTATGATATTGCAAGTCAATTAGTCTAGACATACCTGATTGAAAGGAGGAAGCTTACGAGAAGGCGGCGGTGGTGGTTGTCCGCCAGGTCCATGCCTGCCAACATCATCAGGGTTATGCCTGAATGGAAGCATTCTGCACAACTTGAACCGACCAGAAGATGACAGACAGAGGGGGTTTGGTGGTTGTTACAGTGCTGGCTATTCGCACCTTTTGGTCGTAATCGAGGGAAGGCTGCTGACTGAGGCTCAGCTCTCGGAAACATTCCGTGATGTGGCCTTGCTGCGCCACAGTAGTCTATTGTACTTGTACTATATTACAAATTCTACATCATTTCAAGTAATGCTAATTTAGATAGTGCTGTTTCAATGGATTACAGTTTCGGCATGCATATTTCTCGGAAGAAATGCGCTATAGATCTATAGCAAAGGTCACCACGAAGGTCAGGGGAGAGAGGCAAATATTATCCTTTTTTTTATGGGTCTCAAATAGACGCCCATACAATATAGGCGCATGCTTGGTCCTCGAGGGCGGGAAATCTGAAAAATAAGAAAGATATCAAGATGAAAGGACTCATGGACAACTAGGAGACTACGGACCAAAGCAATGTCCAATCCCAAAAGTCCCTTCCCCCAAACTTGGGCCCGTTTGCTACCCTAGTGTCATCCTCCACCCTAATATCATTGAAGCGCAGGGGGATTAAGTAATATCAGATTCTTTGCTAACTCTAGACAGCTCCATTAATTGCCTTCCACGTCCCACAGCAACCAATTTCTGGTAGACCTGGCTTTCATTATCCCCTTGCAATGCTTCCTTCGCCGCTGCTTGGATAAGTCTATCCACACAACTTCCTACCTTTTCTAATATTTCTAAGTCCTCCACTCCTGTCGCAGTGCCTTGCATGTCCTGGATCACGAGCTCCCGTTGCCGACCGGGAGCTGGAAAGAGGGACGCAATTCTTCGACAGACCAGGCAGTAAGCTTTACCAGGCTCGCTTTCTTCTGAGGCTTGAATGCAAGTTCGCGCATTCGATTGCGAAGGCCAAAACCGACGGATCCAACCCTGCTGTGGAATAGCTAGATAAAATCTCTCCATTTGCTACCACCCTGTACTGCTTCGACCTTCATTCAAAATATGACCCAGGAGAGTTTATAGTTTGACATCTTCAGCTCGCCTTCACGAGAGTTTATACCATCATAATTCCAAGTTTCTTGTTTTTATTGACCCCTCAAAATATGGCATTGACGCGTGACTGAGGCCAAACTTCACGCAAGAGGTTTTAGGTAAGTGAACAATAGTATTTCCCCTAGTTTCGTCCATCAAACGGTATATTTCACTAATTTAATATCGCAGATACCCCACACCACGGAAGGATTGAAGTCGCCCCGCCTCCTCCCTGTCTCGGTTTCTCATCACAATGCTAAATCCCTGTCAAAATATAATTGGCAATCTTCTCCACCAAGATATAAACGCTACTCTGGGGATGCCGGAGAGGCAACACGGGAAACATACTCGCATCCACAACCCTCTAGCCCCCCACCCCTTAAAACCTGGCCTTACTACCCACAACCGCCATCTCATCCCCCAGCACCCCCATCTTGCAAGTTCCACTCGCACGCCAAACCGTCATCGCATTATCTCTTATCCAGTCTGTTATCTCGGCATCGATGGTGATATTAGGTCCAGGGAGGTATTCGTCCCCAATCGTCACGTTGGTATTGGACCAGAAGTCGCGCACACGTTTGAATGCCGCGAGAGTAACATCTAGATCCCTCTCATCAACCAGCAAATTCGGATTGATCACAGGAGTTACATTCGCATCTGTACTCATCGTGATATTTCCCCGCGAGAAAGGTGCAACCAATGCGGCGCCCACAGAACTATAATTCCCGCCCACGAATCGGTCGAGTGGGTTATGCCAGGGTCCATACGCAGTCTAGGCCTAGGTATTCGATTTCGGGCCTTCCCGCTGAAAGGTTCGCGAGTGATTCAAGTGTGGGGCTTGAAAGCGCCGCTCGGGAGGAAGAGGGTAGCTTCCCGAACCCCAAGATCACGAACCCATAGTGGACCTTCCCCGGAGATGTAGGAGATGACTGTCTCTGCTGCGGCAGCGACATTAGAAACTAGGGTGGTGCTTGTGGTGACATTCACCCCATATGTGGAACCGAACATTATGTGGTCCTACATGTTTTGTCCCACCCCTGGGAGTTCGGATATTATTAGGATGTTGAGGGAGGAAAGAGTGTCCCGGGCCCCAATTCTGGAGACTGAGAATTTGTGGGAATTGGAAGGTAGCCGCGCTGAGGATAGTTCCATGCCTGGCGGTCAGGGTGTAGGGGATTCCGAGTGTTTCAACGAGAACCCCGCTTGTGATGTTTGTGTTTTTGAAAAGGGTTTTCCTGGCCGTGGTGCGGAGGTCGACTGAGATTCCTTTTTAGCCATAGCAGAAGACAGGAAGCTAGTTTGAGAGGAATCCCTAGCCTCCTTGCTGGGGTTGATGGTGGGGACCCACGAAGAGCCGGAAAGAGTGCCACTATTAAAATCCGCGCCTGGGGGAATTCCGATTGCTGAGAAACCTTTCTCAATCAAGGTTGATAGTGGAGAACCTAGATTCGGCCATGATACTTGGAGTGGGCCACCTAGGGAATTATCGAATGCTTCCGCATTATATGCAACGGTGGGATTAGTATTACGCTTGGAGTAATCAGATGGTGTCAAGTGACAGCTCCTCTTGAAATAAGGAAGATGGCTATCAAAGACGTAACTTTGATTTTCGACGAGGTTTGCCCGCTCCTGAAAAGAGTCACTCCTTCCTCTGTTGGAAGTTAGGAGGCATCATACGTGACGCTGCACGAGTGTGTGAGCAATGCAAGGAAATACCTTTGGTATACCAAAAAGTGCCGCGCTAAAGTGCTACAGATTGCCTTCTCATGAGCATAGTGTATAGCTATATTTTTCAAGCCCTGAAGACACAACTTAGCATTATGCCATCTGTAAGGATTCCCACTCACTAGCTGAGAAGTCGTTACAAAACCCCATTTTATCAAGGGTTCGAGGTCGGTTGGATCCCATCCTGTAGACTGAATGGCTACATGACCAGGTATGATACTTGGCGGATTATCGTTCTCATATAATCCTCTAGCTTCAATGATAGCTACTGAGATCGAAGAGTTTGCTGCCAATTGTGAAGCTATGATCAAGCCTGCGGTACCGCCACCGATCACGATGTAATCATATGTGGCAGGAATGTACGGAAGAGCGTAAGATCCGCAATTTACAAAAGGAACCAAAACGAGAGTCAGAGCGATGGATGTCACTGTGGCTAACGGAAATCACAACATGACGATCGCCTCAATCGTTTAAAGCTTTCCTAGGGGAGAAATTAAATGCTCACATGTATAAGTATAGCAAACTTGAAACTCAATCAACTCTAATAGGTGATTGACAGCGGCGCCCACTTCCCCATACTGCCATTTCCAGCCAAGGGGGCAATAGTCGCCACGTAGTCTTCTAGATGTAGATGCGGCCGGGAGTGCCACGTTTCTCAATTCATACTTATTCAGGAACACGACTTAGACGATAGAAGTAAGTCAAGAAAAGTGGAGAGGGGATGGACAGGCATATAATACCCGCGGCAGTGGGGACCCCAGGGCTCAAACATGAAGCCGATCAGGGTCACTCGCCCCGCCTTGCGGGTTTCGGTGCCGTGTGATTTCTCAGGAAAGAAACGATTAAGCGAATCAACAGATCTGAATAGTATAAATTGGCGTTTTCATTCTCAGAAGCTAGTTGGATAGGATTGAACTCTCAGCAGATGAGAATTTTCCATGCATGTAATACAAGTATTGTCGGTCTTCTGGATCTCCCCTTCAAATCAATTTTCGTCTGTAACCCATCAGTTAATGCTTCGTAGGGGCTCGCTCCAAATGGGATAGGAGTCTATGCCTACCTGCATGTGCATCGTCCAAGCCCTTAACATCCTCACTCGTCACACTATCAATCTTATCATACGGCTTTTTAATCGTCCAAATAATATCGAATCGATCATCCGGATACTCGATCTTTCCATCAACTTCATTTTGCAATGCCTCCGGAACATTTTTGCTGTACTTCTTGACTCCAATGTCCTTAATGATCTTGCCCAGTGCATGATGCTCCCAGCAGATGAGAACATTGCCGGGGCCTTGGTAGGAAAGTGCCACTTTGGCGGTTTCTTTGGCGTCGTCTCGGTCGACAGATGAATTAGGCTGGATTCCTAAGTCTTGGGAGAGGGGTAAGATGGTTTCGTAGGGACGGGCGCGGCCACCGTCTAGGACGACGTGTCAGTATTTTGTGACGGTGCGTGGGAATGAGGAGATGCACCAGCTTTATATTGTTGGCACATGATATAGCCGATGTTATAGATTGATTCTTTACCGAAGGTCTGACGAAGGCCTTGGGCGCGGGTGATCTGGTAAGGGTTGTTGTTAGTATTGCTGTGAAGCGAATACTATGGCGCATTCAACTTCGGGCTGGTGGCGAGATGAGAGGACGAGGATTGGTCGAGATACATACACCTTGAGTTGAGAGGCCGTCTTGATCTTCCCCATTGATCTTTGGAGGCTTTTCGCCGTGGCGGATCACGTAGAGGATTGGTGCCTGCTCCCGGCGTTAGCTCCGGACGACGAGAGGGAACAAGGCTGTGGTACCATGGTGGATTTGTCTGAGAATGAATGTGGAGTTTCGAAAATGTTCGAAGGTGAAATTTTGAAGAAGAAATTAAAAAATAATGGACCAGGAAGCGATAGAATGGCTTTATTTATAAAGTGAAACTTGCAGGGAGGCGTGAGCAGCTTAAGCTGAAAACCTGTGCAAGGCTAAATTTTGGATTGGGAAGGAACTCGCGTGACCACCTGCTGTCTCAGATCAGCCACTCCATTGTGTTACCCACCAATACTTTGTATACCACACACCATTTCAATAAAGCTGAGGTAATTAGGCTGGCTGTGATCGGCAGGCAAGGACTCGTTTGACGATGATTAGCTATGTTTTCTCGAGTTCGCTGACAGGTAGGGCTACTCCCGTCGGGAAAGCTGTATAACTCGCATGAAAATTTACCTAGCGTCCAAGCAATGCAACACGGTTGGACAAGCATAAGATTGTTACCCCAGACGAGCATACGGTGGAGTCAGTCGCTTGTTAGTAAACCCCTAGTAACGAAGGTATCATGAAGGTGGCTTTAAAATGGATACGTTGACAGCGCATCCTTGATGAGGTGATTGTGTTACACCTGTGGTATTATGAGAGACATTCAATGACTTTGTAACCCGGGGATTATCTAACTCTCTACGACGTGCCACAGGCCCAGTTCCTGTCTCTTCACCTGTATTCTGGTTCTTTCTTCCGTCTTCTGCCTATCGTGGTTTTATATCCCTCACGATTCTATTTGCATGAAACATCCTCAAGGTGCCATTTAAAGCCGCCCACTACCCCCAGACGAATGAGATAGATAAACAAGTCTCTAGTCTGTCGCGATTCCAACACTAGATCCCAAGGTAGCAGAGCTCGTGAGCTAGAATTATGCTCACTGGTAGGTATAACTTAGGTTTAATTCGAATGGATGTGAAAGCCCGTCTTGGTCACATTCAAGGTGATTCCTCTCAAGACTAGAAACGAGATGAGGGATGTAGATATAAAGGTAGATATCTGTCTTATAAAATAAAGAAATGATAGAAGTAAATCAATTCAAATTCATCCATGTCAGCTAGACTATGTATAACTAAGCAACAGAAAAAGTTAAAAGGATATTGAAAACCTATGACAAGCAATTTGAGAAGAAGAATTATCTTGAAAAAGTGAAGACCATTAAATTGTCCTGTAAAGACCGGGCTGAGTTTTTCCTATGAAGAACAACGATTTCAGAGTGTGTTGAAATGACTGTCATGTTGCCGCTCACTTGACTATGGTTTGCGCACACTCCTTTCCGGTAATAATTTCCAGCCTAACATCTCCTCGAACACCAAGCCATGCCCAAGTATCCAATAGTTTGAAAAACACCCAGTTGCCACCTCTATATAACCTCTTTCAACGGTTCGGACCGCTCATTGCCGGCCTTTCCTCCTCGGTTTCTGCCCTGCCAACGTTTTTCTGACGAGAAGGGAGGTCCACATGCTCCAAATCCTTGATATCAGCATCCACTTTCTTCTCCTTCCCAGAGGTCCCCTTGCCTCCACATCCAACACCCGTCTCTCCTTCCAGCTCAGGGCATGGGCTCGCAAGTGGAGAACGTGGGGTATAATGGTCCTCGTCAATGTAGATGATATCACCACCCGCGTCGGTTTCGTAGCTGTTCCATATATCTTCCTTAGTCGCTAATCCACTCCAAAGTTAAGATAGACAATTATATCGCCATTGAGATCAACGCAGGAAGACTTCTCGAACATGAGTGATAGAGGATAGAGGGTGTAAAGGGATCCACTCACTGCACATCTCCATCCATAACACAGCCCCAAAGTCCTCTTTTGGTCTTCCTGAGATGCTTCATTCTCTCCTCAAATGTCCCCTTCTCGATCTCCCAGGTATTGACCCTTCCTTTGATCGGCTTAGCATGCATGCCTTGAAGCCAGCAATCGGTAAGGTCCAGATCTCCCTTATCTGTGTCGCATGATCCGCACTCACTTTTCTCGGAGTGAGATTCCCAGTCTTCATCAGTAGCATTTTCAACAGTGGTGGCTTGAGATAGGGAATCAAAATCGGCGACGGTTTGGCTTTCGACGGGCTGGCTAGCAACGGGTTGGGTTTGGAGGTTGGCCATCTTGAATAGAGCAGAAAATATTTGTGATTTTAGGTGCGTGTTATTGGGATAGGAGGAGGCATTGAAGAATGTGTGGAAAACTGAGCCCTGAATTTGGGAATTCGTAGGGCCTTATATACCGAAATGGAGGCAAAAGAGCAGCAGGGTTCTCTTGCAAAAGAAACCTACTCTCTAAGAATATATTTAAGAAAAATTCACAAAATACTATGCTCATAATCAACAAACTCGTGCATAACATAAGAAAAGTGATATGTCTATTTCTGATAAAAGATCGCGGCCGTGCTGCCTAGAAAAAGGAAATGCATCTTCAAATCAAATCCAGACATATTTTTAGATTATTGTTTGCTATTCCGAAACCTTTGTGGTTTGTAATCAAGAATTCAAAAAAGTAAAACACTGTCAAAAACACATTCTGAACACGCAGGCAAGTGACTCACAAAAAGATTGCTTTTGCTAGGCAGAGCTCTTGTGTAACTATAAAAATCAAGGCACTAAACCTACTCTGCGCTTTCAAAATGATACATTAATAATTTGGTCTAGGCACATGCCCCACGTCTTGAATGCTCTAGACCGTTCTAAGAATAGTGGATTAGATCTGGGACTTTCTCTATTTCACTAATAGATCTTGTTGTTGAGCTACATCACGTGATGTTGTGGTTCACTACCCTATAAGGTTAATTAGAGATTTATCACTAAGCCTCAACTTTTGCTACACTTGTTAGGTCCCCAGTTTCTATCCCAACTTCCTAGCAACACGCTTTTATCACAGGAAAGAGTCACAAAACAGAACAGGCTGGTGAAAGTGGCGCCCCTCAGATAGTAGAACATTTCATGATTGCGAAATTGGGCGTCGAAGCAACACCAAGCTATAAACCTCTAAAATGCTCAGCAATCTAATTTTCTCCAGCGCTTCCTTGAGCCATTTCAACAACGTCAGCTCTGGCTGCCTCTGTCAAAATGAGATCTCGATACGTTTCACCCCTTACAGATATCTTGACAGGGAACGGCTCATCCGTCTTATGATGATTCAATATCATTGGATCAATCGCACCGGCCTGTAGAAAATTCAATTAGTAATCTGCAACAATGGTCATGAAGGACTTTCAGACTTACCGCCTGGTAGTCAAAACAGTACACGAGGCGCGCCATATTGATGAAAAGTCCGCGCTGAGCAAGACGGTAGCCAACACAGATTCGCCTGCCCCCACCAAACTGCCAGAGACCATGAGAGGCATCTTGCTCGTGTCCGTCCAGCCATCGCTCGGGTTTGAATGCCTCTAGTTCGTTACATTCGTTGCCAACAGCAATCTCGTTGATGACAAAACCGGTCCCTTTAGGGAATCGATAACCCTCGAATTCCAAGTCGGTTGTCAGAGTATGATCCGGGGTTAGCGAGAAGATCGGCCTCCATCGCAGTACCTCTTTAATAGTCGCGCAAATATATGGCAATTCTGGCATATCGGCTAACACTGGTAGTCGAAGATTATCCCCTGTCGAACAGACTTTGTCCACTTCTGCGCGGGCCTTGCGATAGAAGCTGGGGTAACAAATGGATGCCATGATGAAGGCGTTGAGTGCTTCGCGTGAGGTATCACTGCCGGCCTCGATCAATTGCAGTGCGACGTACATAGCATCTTGATCATTCCCAATGTATTTTGTTTCCTCCGAAAGCAATACGTCCCGGACAAAAGAGGGTGGCGCTGATCCGTTGGCAATGGCCTCCTTGACTGGCACCCACCACGAACGATAAATGTCGTAGTTCCATTTGTCTAACTTCTCCCAATAAGGCCGCCAGAACTGAAGGAGCCTGGGAAGGCGATCCAACTCAGGAAACCAATCGATTGTACTCAATCCGATACTCCCCACAAAAGTTGTCACCACATCTTGTAAGGCTGCCAGGCCTTCGTCGGATTTGACGAGTCGTTCACCAAGGGCTATTCGGTGGACTACCGAGTTGGCATATCGATAATGATGCCTGTACCATTTCTCGAGCCGGAATATATACTCTGCCATCATCTGTGTACTCTCAAGCTCTTGCCAGGCACCATATTGTTGCAGAGCTGTTCTGCTTAAAAGGTGATGCATCACACGACGCCGTTCAGTCCAACCGTCTGGTGGAAGTAACAAGGACCGACTCAATATGCCACTTGCAATAGGCATCGGCGAACGGCCATTGGTGATGGAGCCCCTTTTTGCTATGATCTCGGAAACGACTCTTTTGCTATTCAGAAAGACCCAAGTTTTCGATCCAAGGTGTATAGTCGCAAACTCTCTATATTTTGCTAGTCTTTTGTGCTGTATATGTTAGCTGAACTCTAGATAAAGACTGGATCCTTAGCTACCTACTATCCCATAACGGGGATCTCTCGCGTTATCCTTTAGATCAAGCAAACTCGCAAACAATGGAATACCGCGTAGACCAGGTGGAAGATTCGAAGATTGGCCATTCGCAAGTGGGCGTTTTCCATCCGGCTTGAAGTAAGTGATTAACGAGAAGGAAAACAGAGCTAATATTCCAAAGACCCCTAGAAGCGCCGCTGTCAAAGGTTGTCTCTCTGCAAATTGCACAAGCTGGCTGTGAATCACCATTTCTCGAGAACTGGCGAAATGAATTATAGCTCTCGCTGGGCAGCGTCTGTATCTTTGACGGTTGATTCATGAGAAAACTGTCGAACACGCTTTAGGTCACAGGATCAAAGCTCCCCAGTTCTCTCTTCGGAAGGTATTACGTACCCCGTACCCCGTTACCCGTACTCTTTTTGCGATGATCGGAGCCATGGCTAGCCTCCGGTGTTCGAAAGTTTCAGACCTACTTACTGGGAGCGCTAAGTGCTTCACCTCTACTTTGGAGAAACTTAAAACTCAACTTCGGACTTGTGCCTCGGACCACGCACTTATAAGACCGTGGTGCCGGTTCCGGTTCACCCGTTCGTGCTGCCAGTGCCACTCAGCTACTTCCATGATGATGCATCTTGTACAGGTGCGGAAAAGACGGAGTGAAGCGTGGAACGGATGTAGAGAGCGCGCCGGCGAGTGTTAGCCGACGGAAGCGAAGTGGGCGGTAGCACGGCTAATATTCGGAAGCAACGTGTATACTTTTGAAGAATCGAAATGCTTCCATCTCCGTACCGAGGTGTTGAATAAGCTGTCGGAACTGAGATGGCCGCCTATGTAGTTCTAGAGAAGTCAGGCAGTCTCATCGCAATTTGGGAAAACCCCTTCGCGGCATCAATCTGGGCCAATCAATTCTTGAATTGGGGAGCGAATAATCACTTTGTATGTGCAAAATCATGGGATGCGAAAAAGGAGCTAGTGCTCATTACGGGGGGGAGTGGTGGGATTGGGGCCAGCACCGCTCGACGTTTGGCAAGCGAAGGGACTCGCGTTGTCA
>Ga0182030_10003390_pt1 | contig 34023 bp, 42 predicted proteins | sample 812S3MmetaG_FD_121299 | JGI IMG/M metagenome (GOLD analysis project Ga0182030, IMG submission 121299) | Permafrost microbial communities from Stordalen Mire, Sweden - 812S3M metaG (Illumina Assembly) | ecosystem: Environmental > Terrestrial > Soil > Wetlands > Permafrost | place: Sweden...
AAACCCCAGGCTGGCGTTGGTGAGGCTCTGACAGGAAGCGAATGAGGGGAGATTTCAAGGCGCTAAGAAACCCCCACTTTCACGGGGCGACAACCGAGAACAAAAGGAGAGAAATAATTGTCCGCCATTTACTTCAACACTCCTATTTTCTAAATCAACCAATTGATTCATTATGAAACGCCTCAGAGCTTTAGTGAATCTTGGAGATGTTACCAGAGGCCATTGCCCATCAAACCGAATTTCATGCCAAATTCCAGCAGCTCTCTACCGAAATGCCTCCACCGCTTCCAAGTCCTTGATATATACCCCAACCACACGGCAGCTGAGTATCCCTAAACGACTCTCAACCCCTAGTCGATATACCTCATTATCAGTTCCCTCGACAGAACTTCAGAAAACTCCTCTCTACGATCTTCATCTGGCACATGGGGGGAAAATGGTTCCTTTCGGCGGTTTCCAAATGCCAGTTCAATACGATTCTCAGAGCGTGAGCGCATCCCACCACTTCACGCGCAGTCACGCCTCTCTTTTCGATGTCAGCCATATGGTTCAACATCGTTTCTCTGGGCCTGGTGCCACTACATTTCTCGAGAAAGTTACACCAGCTTCGATTGCGGGATTGGGAACACATCGGAGCGGGCTGAGTACTCTTCTTTGGCCAGTGTCGGGGGGTATTGTTGATGACACGATTATTGCGAGATTAGGTCCAGAGCTATTCTATGTTGTCACAAATGCGGGGTGTAGGGAGAAGGACTTGGCATATTTCACGGAGCAATTGGAGGCATTTAAGAAAGATAGTGGGGAGAAGGTTGATTGGGAGGTTTTGGATGGCTGGGGATTGATTGCATTGCAGGGGCCATTGAGCGAAAATATCTTGACTTCAGTTCTCGTTGAACCAGGGGAGACCAAGCTGAGGGAGATGTACTTTGGGCAAAGCAAGTTTATCAAGATCAAACTGCTCGGAATGGAGATCTCGAGTCCTTTGTTAGTCAGTCGAGGTGGTTATACTGGTGAGGATGGATTTGAGATCTCAATTCAGCCAGAGGAGACCGTTGCAGTCACTGAAGCATTATTGCAGAGTGCTACTTCGGAACGTTTGCAATTAGCTGGTCTGGGGGCGAGAGATAGCTTAAGGTTAGAGGCCGGGATGTGCCTTTATGGGCACGATTTGGATGATACTACCACACCAGTAGAAGCAGCCCTTAGCTGGGTTATTGGCAAGGAAAGAAGGACCGCTGGAGGATTCCATGGCTACGAGATCATCCTCAATCAGCTGACACCAAAAAGCAAAGGCGGAAGTGGGGTTGAGAGACGTCGAATCGGCTTAATTGTTGAGGGTGCACCAGCCAGAGAAGGTGCGGAGATTGTAGATGATAAAGGTGAGAAGATTGGAAATGTTACAAGCGGATGCCCCAGTCCGACTTTAAAACAAAATATCGCGATGGGGTATATTAAGGATGGCTTTCACAAGTCAGGAACGAATGTCCAGGTTGTGGTAAGAGGCAAGAAGCGCAAAGCCCAAGTCACAAGGATGCCGTTTGTGCCAAGCAAATATTGGAAAGGAGTAGCGCCTGCATAATGAAGATAATACTAAAAGCATGTTAGGTCATCTGAATGATCCACTTTTGACTTGAGAGAACAACTATATCGTAAGTATTTGCTTTTAATCACTAAAGGACTCATACACTATGCCTGCTAATTCGCTTTTCGTTGTATTGTGCGCCAAAAGTTCACACATTCAAAATGGCCTTTGCGTGATGAATATGCTTTATGTTTATTTCGAATTAGGTATTATTAGCAAGCGTGGGGCTTTTGGGAATATCTGGTTGTTGCAAGGATAAAGTTCTCCATCCCTGGACTCAGTTTCCGGTATTCCAATGAAGTCAACGAGCGCTCTATTCTGAGTTTTGTTTCTCACGTGGCATTATGGACGTTATCATATTCAAATTTCTGTCTCGAAGCATTCGAGTAGCCCGAAGCGGGAACTACGTCCCACGAAATACCAAACTTTACCTTCCTATCAGCGGTGAAAAGTAATCTTCCTGACCGCTACCGCTCTTTGGGCTGCCCGGACTTTGGCTGCCGCTACTTGCCCCTTCGCTTTCATTTCCGTCGTTCATCATTCCAGATCGGCCCTTATTTGGGCGTGGAACTTTGAGTCTAGATCCTTCGAACATGAAGCTCGACGGACGCTCATCTTTCGGGCTCCTGAGGTTGACCATCTCAAGCGCCTCTACTAGGGTTGCACCACTCTCATCCAAGGCGGTGAGGAATCGAGCAAGCTCTTTGCATAGTTCCCAATCCTCCTCATCTTTAGCCCGAGACAGTAGTCGAACCAGTTGTTCTGAACTCGAGCTCAATTCCTCGAACGTGTGGAGGATGAGTAGATAGCCACCGGCGGTCTTTAATGACCCTTTTTGGAGGGACTCTTCAAATAGTTCTTGGGGAGGTGGCAAGTAGGTAAAAAGTGTCCGCCAAGATCGCACCTCCGTTTTGCGAGTACATTGTACTATGATATCTAAGTATTGCGGGAAGGAAGACAAAAACGAGAGCACCCCGGGAAGAAGTGCGCTCTCTGGTGGAGGGGCAGTGTCCACTTCTTCGTCGAGGACATTGTGAAGTAAGATCTCCAGAGAGTGAGCGAAGTACTCGAGACTCTTATATTGATGAGCAAGGTGTAGCGCCGCGGATGAATCATATCGCGACAGGTGATATCGAAGGACCTCGGGTATAAAAAGATGTGTCTATTCTCCAATTAGCAACGCAAATGCCAGCAATTATCTACTTACCCTAATTGTAAATCGGAAAAAGGAGAAATTCACATCCCGGCGCTGGACAATGTCCGGTTCCAGGCCAAGAAGAATCCCTTTTCCGAGTAATACTGATAAAGGATAAAAATCCATTGGAATCGAGATCAGCGGTGGAAGTTCCCTACCAAGTTCTGCGAGTGCCGATTGAAGAACGTCTTGTACATCTGGCCATACTTTCATATCATTACCCTCAAAAATCCATAGAGAGTCCCGTAGTCCATTCCCCTCGTCTAGAGTCCGGTCCTCTACTGCTTGCCCATTGACCTCTATGCCAAGCTCTCGAGGAGGGCTTGCAAATGGTTGATCTCTCATCAATGCATAATACTCAACATTCTGAGCAATGACCCGCATGTCGTATTTGAGCTTCTGCTCCTCATTGACTGATGGTTGTAGAAGCACTAGCTTACCGTCTACTAGAAATAGAACTGTGGCAACAGCAACATCCTGGGAGGGGTCTCCTTCAAGCAGTTGATCATCAGGTAAGATCCAGCTGAGACCCCTTACCCTAGCGGGTGATCTCACGATACCGTGAAATGCAATTTGGCCCACTTGCACAAGTTTTACAGATCCAGATACCGTTGTAAAGATGTAGTGGTACAGCAAATTGTCGTAAGTGTAAACCAGTAGCGAATCTTCCCCCGAGGGGGCGATCAGAACTACTGGAGCTGGTAATACTTGGACATGAAGCATTAGAGAGCTATCCAATGCCGATTCGCGAGAGAAAAGACGCAATTCAAAGGAATCACCAGCCTCCACAGCTGCGACCAGAATATGTTGATACCAACACATTCCTCCTCGTACTTGGAATTCGTTTTCCATATTTTCATTGATGAATGTTTTCCATCTACCACTGTTGATACTGTAGTGAGCAAGACCTCGTCGGCCAGCCACAGCAACATACCTACCATCTGTGGATATCACGGAGCATCGAATGGGCCACTGATCTACCAGATAGCTCGAAGGCACCTCAGCAGTATGCCACAGAGAAGATTCAGCAGATATAGTAGTCAGATCTGGAAGTTCGTAGCCTCGATAGACCATCAAACTCGAGGTTGTCTGGAGTAATGTTCGGGATATGTTGGCAGATGCATAGCATCCTGTAATGGCGCTTCTGGCCATCTCTATTGTCCATATACGATCATCTTCTCGGCCGAGAATCAAAATCTCTGAGCCGCCCCCAAGCCACGCGGCTTCCTGAACTCCGTCCAACCAGCCCTCTTCGTTTTCCCCAGATATCGACCTGTCGATCCCAAAGCTAGTCGCGCCAGGCTTTCCAAATACGCTCCAAGTAGCCCAGCCATTTTCGTATCCAGCGAAGAGACAATACCCGTCCGGAGAATATGTTAAACATGTTAAACTACCAGCAGATTGTCCAGAAACCTGGGGTCTGTGTTTGTGGGATGGCGGAATATTACCCACGTAGTCTCGAGCTGTGTAGACGTGGATTGTGCCATCCGAGCAACCAACGGCAATGAGAGAAAATCGAGCATTGATGGCTGCCTTGACAGCATGAGTGTCCGGGTTCCTAGGAATATGAAAGCAGTAACCTCTGAATAGTCGCTGGGGTGTCTCAGATTCCTTGGGTTTAGGAAGACGTTGCACAGCATAAGCTCTGCCGTCACTTGTAATCCAGGTAGACAAGTTCATCGGCCTGTCATGAATCATCTCCGTTACACCTATCTTCTTTGGCAACCAGTCCATCCGACTGAAGAGCTCAGTACTCGTCTGTTGACCAGCGCTATCAGGCGTCCATCGAATGCATTGGACAGCTGCAGGTTTTTGGGTTGCAACAACAAGTTCCTCATCCAAAGCTAACGCCCTTCCAATTCCTGCATCCACTTTTATAACCATGCGAAATCTAACGCTGACTTCACGCACACCTCCCCCTTCTCCTGGACCCCACAGTATTCTGTCTCCCCCTTGGTTTCTGGCCCCACTAAAATTGCTTTGCCTCCGGGTTTGGCCACTTATATGACTTGCAAAGTATGGCTTATATACTCGAGCGTCCGGATCCGTAGCTAATGTGTAGGTAATGAGGTACCCATTTGTCGTCTGAACAACGAAGATTGCGGAGTCGGGCCGTACGAGGAGGGAAACATTTGTTCCGTAACTGTTAAGTGACTTATCTGATCTCACGACCACAGCCAATATGGCAGTTGGCTACCAAATTCCATTAGCAATTGCTGTATACATGGCATGGGCCTCTCACCTTGGTCTGCCATATTGTCAATGAAGTTGAGGTAATGACCGCGAAAAGGTGCCCGGTCCTAGATATCCTTAGTGCTAACAGAGGGTCCTTCTTTGCCGCGGTTTCGAAGGAAGCTCCAAATGCGGATAGATCATAGCCAGGCAGTCGGGCAGATAATCGACGCTGAGGATCGAGTTGTTCCACTGGTTTTATACCGGGAGTCACCGGAGGCGTTGACGATGCAGAGGGTGGGCCAAGACTATCGTCAGACTTCCCTTCCGATTCAATGGTTGGAACATCTAACAACGACCCACTTCCCTCAGTTGTCTCTCGAGACTCGGCATCGTCATCGGATTCGATTATGCGGTCTCTATTTGCTTTGCTGCTGCACGCTGCATATGTCCGGGGAGCTCCAACGGGCCAGTACATGGCTAGGGAATACCACCGGATACTTCATTCGTAGGGCTGCATGCCAGCGAAGGGCACGACGAATGGTGCATAGATAGAAGCTACTCCTGATACTTATTAATTCATGGTGAGTGTCGACTTAATAATCCAGGTACCAAATGTAGTCAATGCGGGTATGTGATTGGCCGAAGTACTACTAGTAGTACTGTAATATTTACCGAAGACGGCTTCATTCCTTGTCCTCGTCTTTCAATTTTATATCTTTTGATCAAGTCAAGCCCCCGCGACGATACGCGAAGTGAATATAATGCGAATCATCTTCTACACATAGGAGATGGAAGCAAATCTCGATTGTACAAAAACGTTTACGCACTCAATCTTTACGATTTATTGACTTTGACTCTCTAAAATGGCCCCCTTACCTCGTCAGCGGCCGAACGTTTCTAAGGATAGATTCTCATTATATTTCAGTTCTTTGAGGACCCAGACGTATCTTGACCCAGGATCAAGAGCAGCAGGTTTTCACAGGTATGCATTCATTTTTTGTATAGGAATTTTTCACGAGAATGCCCGACGCTCGCGCTTTGTTCCTTGATGGCTTAGACGCGGCTCGAAGCCATTTCAAGGGAGCTTTCTAGGGCGCAATATTGTATCGTTGTTTTCTTCTTTGTTGTAAATTGCTTTCCTTGAAAGTTCGATGAATATATTCCCAAAGTGGATTCAGCAGAGAGACCGGATTGTATGCCTCAAAGCGTGATACGATTTCCAAGCCCTGCGACTATATTGAAGCCCAACATTTTTAGATGTAGAGTTTCACGCGGTATAGAAAGATCTCAGCCTTCTTCTATTTGGGTTTTCGATTTGCATTATCCCTGCTCATACGATTTTAATGATGCTGCGTCTGTTATCACTCAACACTACTGATATTCTAATAGTCTTCGCACAATCGCTTGGAACCCATTGGGGACTTTAATAGCTGCAGGCTCAGCTAGTGGAACTTTAAGAGTGTAAGAAATGTATGAAATCCTCCTCGATTCCGCGGCTAATTTTTTTTGAATAGATGGAACCCTGACCGGCCTAATGTGAAGTATTCCACAGATCTCAAGGGTCATGTGGCAGCAATAGAAAAAGTGGCCTTCAATCCCGTTAAGGACGCCGAACTTTGTAGTGTAAGTAATGATGGAGTAGTTAAGTTCTGGGATGTAAGAACAAAAGCTGTTATCAATGAAGTCAAAGGTCTCGGTGATGCCTTCACGCTTGCCTGGTGCCCTGATGGCCAATCTTTGGTAGTGGGAAATAAGGTATCGTAGTCTGTTCACATGTTTTAACGGACTTCGAGAATTGACGGTTTCTCTAGACTGATAACATCTTCGTTTTATCGCCTACACAGTCAATGCCAATCTCATCTTACCAGCAACTTGTCCAAACAAATCAAATGGCGTTTTGTTTTAGTGGAAAGAAGATTTTCCTTACGACGGGAGAAGGAAGGACGAAGATACTTTCCTACCCCGATTTCAAGCCAATATTTCATTCCAGCTACGATCCAGTCACTCCATTTAATCTCAATGGGCACACCTCATCCTGCCTTTCGGTTGAGATGCAGCCTACGGCTCGGTTTCTTGCGACTGGTGGCTCGGATTCTATCATCGCTTTGTGGGATACGACCGATTGGATCTGCCAGCGTACTTTGATCGATATGACAGGCCCTGTCCGAAGTATCAGTTTCAGTTTTGATGGCAGTTTCATTGTTGGTGGAAGTGATGAAGGCGCTGGACTTGAAATCGCTCACACTGAGTCAGGGGAGCATGTCCACAGTGTCAAGACGGCCGGAGCATGCCCAGTCGTTGCATGGCACCCAAGCCGATATTGGCTTGCGTACACAGATCTTGGTAGTCTAAAGATTGTCGGTGTCGATCCCGAGAGGAGATAGTAATGGACTTGAGATTCAGCATGGGATATGGACAGGAATGGAGGAACAGTAGTCAATGTATGGTAGTGTGGGGAAAGAACTCAGGTACAGATACTTGTGTACAATTATCATGTTGAGATTGGAGAATAAAACCAGCCCTTCTTCAGTGATTGTATGTCGTCTGGGCTCCTCAAATGTGGACGCCCATAAAAGTTTGATACTTTCCTATTTTACCGAGGACATTGTGATACATTCAAGTTGTCTCGACCTTCCGCATGATCTGTCTGCCTCGATATTCGTTCTCCTGTGCTCTCTGAAGCCATTCCAGGGTAATCGTAGGCTCAACCAAGGACTGCTCTAAAGTTCAGCTCGCTCGTATAAGTCACGTTTCAGGCGTGGCAGCGAGGCAGCCCACAGCTACCTACGCAGAGCGTAACGTCATCCAACCTTCCAAATCTTTGGAAGATTGATGTATACAGATCCAATAGAGTCAGGGGCTACATAGACTGCATATGCAATGAGTCGGAGCAATATCCCCCCGACTCTATCCCTAAACGCTGGCACGGCCGCATGTCGGGGGGTGTCGAATTATCAGTTGACCGCCCCCCTCTTGATTGGCAAAGTTCTCTTCAACAAGGCTGAACGCGGGTGGGTAGAGCTGCATTGGTAGGACTCGGGAGGTTGCACGACATTTATAGCTTACGGAATCAGATGCTGGGGACGCTGGTGCCTTGAGTCTTGGAAACGCAAGGGTATAATATCAACTTCAACCCCAAAAAAAACTCGACACTGCCACACTCATCAGGCGACTCTATTTCAAGCGAATATTATGATCCTTTTGTTGCGTCCTTATCCTTCGGACTCCACATTTAAGGCTGCTTCTTCTCCCCTCGAGCATTGATTAGGTGTTGAGCCTTTCTGAATACGGAGCCATACTGCAAAGTCGGATTTCAAAGCGAAGCGAACGCCGATTGACTGTTTGCCATACCTATTTTGGGCCGAAGCCACCAACTGTGCAAGGACAACCTTCGAACCTTGACATCTTGGAGCGATTGATATGTGACCCAAGTATCCTGTGACAGCTCGACAGGTCTTTCTAGCTTGCGATTGCAGGTCAATACTAGAAGTCAAAGCTTCGAGCTAGCAGCGGCGCAGCACTGATACTCCCGTCAGACTCGCACATAAATCGAGGTTTCAAATTATATACTAGATCAAGAGGACGCCACTCGGACTAAACGTCTCGCGGGCAGCATTTCCAATATGTCGTCAACATCCAATACCCCTCCGGAAGACTATTTCAACGATCTCTCACGCCCCACTGGAGCCAATGGACGGAATAAGAGGCAGCGGAGCCCAGCTGCGGAAGTCAATGGTGCAGCGGATGGAGCTAGTGGTGGGGACTCCAATATCCCCAAACCGAAGAGAATCGCATGTATTATATGTAGGAAAAGGAAGCTCAAATGTGATGGGACGAAACCCAGTTGCTCGACATGTACACGGTTAGGACACAGCTGTGCTTATGATGAAGTCAGGAGGAAGTCTGGCCCAAAACGGGGATACGTAAAAGCTTTGGAAGAAAGATTAAGTGAGACCCTCAGCCGTCATTTCCAAACGATATTATACAATAATCCCAATGCTGACTACTGGTCCAACTCTAGAACAAGTGGAGTCGTTGCTTAAAACCTCTGATCCTCCCGTAACAACACCCGATGCTGCACCAACAAACTTCACCAGCGGTCCAGGCGGCGTTAGCGGAATTGGTATTCAATCGATTCCAGTCACAGACTTCGGGGTGCAGAATCCCATAGGAATTGTAGGTGGTGGAGAACGCTGGCGTTATAATCACGGAGAGTCACCTCAACCTCCCATGGATGACCTCGGGTTTTCCGCCGATATGAATATGTCTATGGGTCTCGACGACAACACATTCACATGGGAAATGATCGGGCTTGGGCTTGAGGAACCCCTACCTCCTCAAGATACTATCGACGAACTGTAGGTGGTTGTCTCAGAAAGCCTGTTGAAATCTTGAGCTGACAACATGTCCAGACATCAGATATATTTTGACAAGATACACCCATCCCTTCCAATGATCCACAAATACCGCTACCTAGCAGCTATGAACCTGTAAGCCACGAAGCTCTCTTGAGTAGTCCGATCTAGTGCATTTAGGCCAATTTCCTAGCTTTGGCGCAAATCCATTTCAAGATTGCTTCATTTTTCTTGTCATGTTTAGCAATAATTGATTGGCTTATGTGACTCTACTTTTGTATTCCATCTTCCGGCGCATCGTTTGACGACTTACAAAACTGACCGACTTTTAGATCGCCAAACCAGCGACCTCCTGTGGCATTGCGATATGCTATGTGGACACTTGCTGCTTCTGTGACTGAGAAGTACGTGGATCTCAGAGATCACTTCTACCAGCGGTCTCGTAAGTACACAGAGTCAGATTACTTGAAAGGTCACGGCGAACACATGATCTCCATTGCTCATGCACAAACACATTCTCTTTTGGCTTCTTATGAGTTCAAGATGATGTATTTTCCAAGGGCTTGGATGAGTACAGGTTCTGCTATCCGCTTGTGTCAAATGTGAGTATCACGGCTAGCCTTCCACGTGTAAGCTTGCTGATTTGAAAAGGATGGGTCTGCATCGGTTAGATGGTACTGGCTTGGACGTTAAGCAATGTCTCCCTCCCCCTCGAGACTGGACGGAAAGAGAAGAACGACGCAGAACGTTTTGGATGGCTTTCTGTGAAGATCGTTATGCTAGCATTGGAACCGGCTGGCCTATGACTATTGACGAGAAGGATATTCTTACGGACCTACCATCTTCAGATGAAGCATTTGAAATGAGCAAGCCGGAGCGCACCCTATCTCTCGCCGATTCAATGAGTCCATCCGGCGCTTCAAAGCTCTCTGCGTTTGGAGGAATTGTGTTAATGGCTTGTCTATTTGGTCGAAACCTCATACATTTACACCGTCCTGACGCCGACGACCGTGACAATGACTTGAATGGCGAGTTCTGGAAACGACATAGAAATATGGACAATATTCTTCTCAACACCTTCCTCTCCATGCCGTCACATCTGAAATTACCGAATGGTCTATCTAATCCCAATATCGTCTTTACCAACATGAACATTCATACCTCAACAATATGTCTTCATCAAGCAGCAATATACAAAGCTGACAAGAATCATCTTCCAGCATCTATCAGTGCCGAGAGCAAAGTAAGATGCATTACCGCTGCTAATGAGATTGCTAGCGTCATGCGGATGATTTCCCATATGGATTTATCATCAGTGAGCATCATCATCTTAAAGACTGTTTTCAATACTAATCAATTTAGATGAATCCGTTTATATCCTTCTGCCTATACGTCGCAGCTCGTGTCTTCGTTCAGTACCTGAAGAGCCGACCAGATGATAGTCAGACTGGCGACTCTCTACGATTCCTCCTATCTGCCATGAATGCCCTGAAGAAGAAGAATCCCCTGACAGAGTCATTCCTGGTTCAATTGGACGTTGACTTGGAAGGCCTCGGCATGCGCAATCCTAAGTTTAAGAACGTCTTCTCCTATAGCGATGATAACGTAAGTACATACTGCCTCTACTCCTGAGTCTCTAGACTAATGATGTTAGTTTGGAACGTCCAAGGCTCCAAAAATTGGTCAGCCACCGAATGGAATGCCCCCGAGATATTCAAATGAGTGCAATTTCATGAGAGTAGCTGAAGAAGCAGCTGCTGTCGAAAATACTGGTGCGGATGGTATCCGAGAAAAGTCAGCCGATCTTCGCGGCGAGTCCGATCCAGCCACCGGGGTATCAACGAGCGCTAGCAATGATGCTCTCAGAGCATTTGACAACGAACAACCAAATTGGATGCCAATAAGCGATCATCAACCCGCAGAGCATGAACAAAATGTTCAGCAAACACTTCGAGGCCTGGCTCTAGGTACAAGACCGGTATCGGCCTATGACATAAATAGCGGAGGCTATGTCAACAGCGAAAATAGTAATAACGCAGACACTGGATTATCTCCAGATACAACTCAATCAGGATCAAACCGACCCACACCCAACTCCTCTACTCCTTCCGAATCACGCCCTGCCATGCAAGCTGCGCAAAATAATTCCGGAGGCACATCTTATGAGACCAGTCCTGCATCCTCTCATCAATCACGAATTCCAGCAACTGACGGCAGATCCTTGGGCTCATTTTTCCAAACACAGCCCGACTATAGCGGGATAACAGCAACGGGATTAACTCCCGAGAACGCATTTAGCATGCCAGAAACGCCTGGCAGGGATTTCCCAGTTCCACAAGGTTGGGAGATGAGCCAACAAACTACAGGTCTGACACCAGTGGGCGAAGGGGTGTTCAGACAATTAATGGGATTGGGACCTATGGATCCCATGGATCTTGGGTGGGAAGGGGGATCCTAGAGTATGATCTTCACTCAATTGGTTCTTACCATGTTCATGGGTACTTTATATTAGGAAATTTTCAAGGGGTTAGGTTTCGGGAATTGGAGTCGATTTTGGGATAAGAGCGTTTTTAATATGCGTAAGGATACCATTTATTTCGGGTGGCGCCCGGTGGCGCTGCCATGAATTGTAAAAACAGAACTGCTTCTTCTTGAGCGAGACAATCGGGATCGGATTGGCTCTTCCCAACTCTTGTCTAACCAATATATTATATTTTCAACTATCGCTTGAACGATATACTATTTTAAGCCCAAATGCGGGAGGCTGAGGGTCAGGGGAGTTCTTCACAACCCGGATTTAGAACCTTTTTAGTTGTTCCAAATTGTGGGACAATGAATGTGGAAATGTGGAAATGTGGAAATGTAATTGGATTGACTCTTCTCATATATCAAATCATCAACCATGAAGAAAGTACTATTTTAAGCCCAATATGCGGGAGGCTGAACTTCAGGTCGGGGGGCCGCGTGTGGGACAGGGATATCTCCAGCTATTCAAGGAGGGCGGGGTGAAGAGCAGAAGAAGCCACCTCTTCGCAAGGCTAAATCCTCCCAGATCATGTTTGTGAAACGTAGTGTTTCTATTCCATTGATCTCGTATGTAACGGCTAAACCTTGTTCGCCGATCTCGCGTCCCCGTCTCGCATTCTTTGCGAGTATGCTGGTCAAGCTGGGGAGTGCCTCGAGCAATGTTGAAATTGGCTTTAAGGTTTAACGGGTCAAGAGGTGGGATGACCCGACTCTCGTACCGTGTATCGTTCGTAAATAACCCTATCAAAATATCTCGGCAGGGGTTGCCGATGCTTTGACGAATGGGGTTTGTGTAACGAATATTGGCCTTCCCACATTTAGCATCATTCCGCGAGTGATTCATTTAAGGCTGGCAAGCAATGTGTATTTCCGCGGGAGTTACAGAATCTTATACAGCCAATGTGTCTATACATGACCGGCTGACTTAGTCTAATTTTATACAGAGTATGCTTAAACCCAAATGCAACCCATCGACTGCCGAGGAGATCTTCGTAGATCGCCGAGTACAGTCCACCAATGTGATTCATAACATCTACTTCACACGACGTTTCCCGTGGTTTCGCTCACGGGGGGTTACCACCCATTTGTTTGGGTTTCTAACGTGCCGCGTCTTGTAACCTCCTTTGGCCTACCATGCATGTCAGTGATTTTTGACCAGAAAAAGCATTTTTCTGACTTACGGGCATACCCCAAGGGCTAACGGGATTGACGTTTCCCTTGGATTTTCCTCTTCCACCACCGTGAGGATGATCAGCTGCAGTTTTGTAAGCTAGTGACTCTTTCACGATGTTTGGAAAGGAACGTCCTACCAGCATTCATAGCAAGACCTCTGACTGTTGGTCTAATGTTCAACCACCTCTTGCGACCAGCCTTACCAAGTTGTCGATGTTGGAAATGGGGGTTGCTGGCGATGCCAACTGTGGCACACGCGTCCCTACTCACTTTTCGGATTTCACCACTTTGCAGACGTACGTTTACGTACTTCTGCTTTGATCCCATTGAGTCATCATCTTTCGATACGACAATAGCATGCGTACCAGCACTTCGACAGAAGACAGCTCCTTTTCCTTTCGTAGAGCCGACGTTATAGACCATAGTCCCAACTGGAATCATATGAAGCGGTAGACAGTTTCCTCGCCATGCAGTCTTCGCTGCAAGCACACCGGGATCTACAACTCCTCCCATACTTTCGAGAAGGTCCTTGGGAATTCCAGCTCGATAACTTTGGACCACATCCCCTTCCCTCATGCCTTCCGCAGCAACGATATAGCTTTTCTTCCCCGTAGCCTCTTCATTCAGTAATGCAATGTGTGCACTTCGTCCTGGATCATGCTCGATTCTTTCAACTGTATGCTTTCCAGGAGTCATTCTTTCGAAGTCCACTGTCCGTATTCTCCTTTTGTGTCCACCACCTCGATGTCTGATTGTGACTCGCCCGCTGTTATTCCTTCCACCTTTTCCATGTCCCTTCTTTGCGAATGTCAAAGGCAAAAATGGTCGTCCTTTCCATAAATGATCGTTTATGGGCCGCTTCAAATGTCTTACACCAGGTGTTCGAGGCTTATATGTTCGCATTGCGAATGTAGCATTGCTCTCATCGACAAGTGGAGGCGGTGCAAAGCCAGCTGTCGTATTCCCAGTTGGGGGACGTTCGACTTTGACAGGCTCGACAACTGTTGCATAGGTACGAGGTAATGACTGTCGAGTAGACAGGTGTTTGCATGTCGCCCGGGACTGCCGTAGCAGAAATCGAGGCTGTAACATGGTGGGCAGTTTGAATTGGTCTGACCACCAGACATACTACGCCCACTGAGCACTGTGAAGTGTGGTCGAAGATGTTCAGTCGTCGATGTGAAGTGCTTTCGGGAAATTCTAATATCCAGATTGAATTTAGCTCAGTTCAATCACTAGCCACAGTCACGTTCAGCCACATTTGGCGGTTGCTGGGCGAGGATGGTTGCCTGTCAATAAAAAATTGCCGTCCCCCAACCCACTTCGTGACTTGCGAGATTCCCAAAACGTGCACTTCACACTCAATTGATACCTAGCAACCAAACTCTCTCGCGTACCAGATACCCAAAATACAACCATCGGATTCTACCACCATTCGAATCTCATCTTCAATCCCTTTTTAATATTCCTTGCGTGAAGATTCTCGCGTTGAATTACCTACATTCTGCAAGGCATCTCCTCACGCTAAGACGCCTGCCATAACAAGCGAGGAGAGCATCCACCTTTGGACTGTGCTTGAAAGTCTTCCTCACGCTTCCTAACCGCCGTGTGAAACCACAACAATTCCTCCTCTAATCCTCAACCTACAATACGAATATATCTTCGACTCTTCTCTTCATCCTCAATCCAAGCTGAGGCACCGAGTGGCCTGGACACTCTGTCGTCCAACTTTGGAAAGGTCCTGGTACATCGATCAACATTGTTGATAGCTTCCGAGAAGGGCTGGACAAAAGAGCAATTATAACGCCCAGAGTCTTTCGAAGGTTCAATTCAGTTGATGTATGTATTCTATTTCCCCATCATTGTCTGATATCTGCAATCGCGTCGCCACGGGTCTTTGCATCCTTCACAACGCGGTTACCGTGCCTTTGATATCGCGTCTTGCTGACGGTGTCTTATAGCATTTCAACATCTCGATATATTCGAACCATAATCATTAACCCTTCATCCAATTCCAATGCCTCCAGTAAGTTAACATGGTCCATAGGCTTGAGGTATCACATCCTTCAATCACAATGGCTAACAGTTTATCAGAGTCGAGCCACTAGCCGGCGGGCTATTACAAACGAGAATGACGAAAACAGTGCTACTGCAACCACGCGCCTTACAAGATCAAAAGCTGCCGCGTTCGACACGAATGATCTATCCAGTGGTCCTGCCAAGAAGGCTCTGCAATCCAAGAAATCTGCCATTAACACACAACCTCTACGTAAACGTGCTGCGTTAGGAGACGTAAGTAATGTTACCAAAGGAGAAGTCATTGAAGGCAAGAAGGCTGTGGGCAAGGGTGGTCTTGTATCGAAGGCATCACAGCCCACAGGTGTCCAGAAAAACCTATCACGCACCAATTCTGCAAGATCAGTTCTCGGTCCCAAGGATGCCAACAAATCGGAGCTGAAGCGTACTGGGTCCGGCGTTCTGGCTGGGAAGAGAAAGACAAGCTCAATCTCATCCAACACATTGTCTATCAAGGAGGAAACGCCTGTCGAGGATGAGCAACCCTTGCGGAAAAAAATTCATCTTGAGGTTAAGCAACAAACAACAATTGAGGAGTCAAAAGAGAACAAGCTCGATCTTGATGTTCTTCCAAAAGTCTCGGTCAAAGAGGACTTCAACGAAGCTGTCCAGGACCTGGACCAAGAAGATCTTGATGACCCGTTAATGGTGGCTGAGTATGTAGTCGAGATTTTCGAGTACTTGAAGAAATTGGAGGTCTCAACTCGACCAAACGCAGATTACATGGACCACCAAGAGGACCTTGAGTGGAAGATGCGTGGTATTCTTGTCGACTGGCTTATTGAGGTCCATACACGCTTTCACCTTCTCCCCGAAACATTGTTCTTGGCCGTCAACATCATCGACCGCTTCTTGTCCGCGAAGGTTGTACAGCTCGACCGTCTCCAATTGGTCGGCGTAACCGCCATGTTTATTGCATCTAAGTATGAAGAGGTCCTCTCGCCCCATGTTGCCAACTTCCGTCACGTTGCCGACGATGGCTTTACCGAAGATGAAATTCTCAGCGCGGAGCGATATCTTCTCACTGCCCTCAACTATGACCTAAGCTACCCTAACCCAATGAACTTTCTTCGCCGTATCTCTAAAGCCGACAACTATGATATCCAAACCCGGACCTTGGGTAAGTACCTTATGGAGATCAGCCTTCTTGATCACCGCTTCATGCACTACCTTCCCAGCCACGTAGCAGCTGCTTCGATGTATCTAGCACGCACCATCCTCGAGAGAGGCGAATGGGTATGTTCTTCGTAAATGTGCTTTCAACATTGGCTAATAAAAAGCAGGATGCAACATTGGCTCATTATGCTGGCTACACCGAAGAGGAAATTGAGCCAGTATTTAAGTTGATGGTAGACTATTTGGCTCGCCCAGTTACTCACGAGGCTTTTTTCAAGAAGTACGCTAGCAAGAAGTTCCTCAAGGGTAAGAAATTCCTCTCATACCAATTGGCTTATTCTTACACAATTATAGCTTCTATTCTCACAAGACAATGGGCAAAGAAGCATGCTGCTGGACTTGGCGTCGACGTCTCTCTTCCCCTCGACATGAGTTCCCGATGATAATGACCGACTCACGTATATCAATAAACGACTAGCTTCAGTTGCCCTCTGCTCTGCTGGATACAACACTGCATTATTTGGATGGGATACGAATGGGACTCATGATAGATGGCTGATTTTTTTAATGGACTGTCTCATACATCTACTCTCCGGATTGATAATGACCTCGCATTGGACCGATGGCGTGCAAGGCTGTTGTTGTCTCGTTCTTGTTCAGAGTGTGTGTTGCTATTATCATTCCGCTTTTCCACTCGTCGGCGTCTATGTTCCTTTTTGGGGAGTTTGGCGTCTGGCCCTACGTCCTGTTGTTATACCTCAGAAACATTGTCTGGTGACAGATTATTGCGGAAAAGTACTTACAGTAGTCTCCATGCTACATGTGCAGAATTGGAGGTTTTTTTTTTTCTGGGGCAACTCGGGGCACCTTTGTACATATATCAATGAAGGCCGTTAAGAACATGAAATTGGAGTCTGGAACAAGGTTGTGTAATCGTTTTGCATATAATTGTTGGAAGCCCCCTCGCTCGTAACGAAAGTCTGGCACGCCAGTGCTCAGTTTCCGTTCAGAGAATTAGGAGACCCCTGATCCTAACCGAGAATGACCACCTGCCTCGCGGAATAAAATGAGAAATTTTGTCGACAGAAAAGCCCGTCCTCTTCTCCGTATTGTCCCTCGAAAGCAGAACAAAGCGTTGAATCCTTCAAGGCCAACCTTCCATTTAGGTCGATCAATGGGCAACTAAAAACACCCGACGACGTCATGACTTTACAATGCTTTTCTTGTGTTTCAAAGAAGACGCGTCCCAAGGTGAAGGCATTGATATATCTGCGATTTCTTTCCCATCCAAGAGGCTTTTGTTAACCCCTCTGGCCCGTGATTGCCAAATTTGTGGTACGCAACACAAGTGAGTTGCACTAATCTTCAGAAAGTAGGTACAACCAAACGCCCGTTCATCCGAAGAAGTTTTGACAACAAAAAAGTTCACTTCCTTACTTTTCAAAATACGATGTAGTTCATAAGCCTACTTTATCACTGTCTGCCTTCCTCTAGGACTTTGGGCGATGGCGGAGACGTCTGGGCAAGGTGGCAATGGATCGAAGGATGAGACATTGGAGCCTGTTGGTATGCAAACAAACGTATCTCATGTGGGAAATCGCTAATGAGTGCGGCCATATCAGGAACAGCAATTCCATATTCTGATCCTGAGAGAAATAATGACCTCGAGATCGTCGGCGACGCAGCAATGCAAGGCCTTTCTCTGTATGAGAAAAAGTCCCTGCTGATCAGTCGTGAGCTGGACGCTATGGGAATGGGTCGCTATCAGTGGTGTATTTGGGCGCTGTGCGGATTGGGATACATGCTGGATCTTCTCTGGGCACAGGCCTTTGGTCTCATTGCTACCCCGTTACAACACGAGCTAGGATTTAGTGGTGAGTGCTCTTGGGCTTTGCCAAGTTACACAGTCGTCCATGTCTACTTCTGGCTACCAAGGTGACTGTGGTATTTACTGATTATGCATGGAGTAGACAAGCAACTTGGAAATATTTTTACTGCATTCAGCGCAGGCCTCACTGCTGGTGCTTTTGTCTGGGGCGTTTTGGTTGATAAAATTGGTAAATCCTGGGGTCAAAACAAATTAGCTTCTTTACTGATCCAGCGGTTTACGCAGGGCGGTACTGGGCTTTCAACGGGACCGTAATCATAACGTTCATTTTTGGTATTTGCCTTGGAATTCCAAGCACATACGGCGCTATTCTCGTTTTGACTGCATTGAATGGTTTTGGTATTGGTGGAAATATCCCCATTGACACAACCATTTGTCTGGAGTTTATACCACAGGTGCTACCGAACCAAGACGCTAATAGATGCGCGAGACTGACTATTCTTAGAATCGACGCTTCCTCTTAGCAATGCTTTCTATTTTCCAGCCCATTGGAGTTGTGATCTGCAGTGGGATCGCCTTTGGTAGGTCTTCCTTGCCGTTTGTCAGACAATATTAAGGAGCCGAGCTCTTAAGACATATCTTGAGAGCCAGTTATCTCAGCTCCAGAAATATCTGTAGAAAACCTATACTAATTGTACGATCAGGTTTCATCCCAAAGTTCTCATGTGCCTCGGAGCTTCCGTCTTGTCACACAAGCATCCAGACGCCTTGCTGTACCGCAGCAGATAATCAGGGGTGGAGATATCTGTTCTTCACTTTAGGGGGGATCTCTTTCTTCGTTTTCATCATGAGATTTGGCGTTTTCTCGTTTCAAGAATCGCCTCAGTACCTTTTATCCAAAGGAAGGGATGCGGAGGCAGTTAAAGTTTTGCAAAAAATTGCAAAGGCAAATAAACGTCCCTGCATACTTACAATCAATACCTTAGAAGCTATATCACAAGAAAGCGGCATAACATCTCCGACTACCGAAGACTCAGGAGACCTCATGCTAGAACCTCGAGGCGTTGGCGATGCAAAGACGTCGGTCCTGAAGAAGGCTAGAACAGAGCTCAAGAGAATGGGGGCTTTATTTTCGACAAAATACCTCGCTCGTCTCACTGTTTTGGTATGGATAATTTATGCGTTTGACTACTGGGGATTTTCCATTGCGGGTAAGCACATCCGCCGTTGGGGAAACAGTATCCTACAAACTAAAACGGACAGGATCTTTCTTGCCAACAATCCTGGCTCGTAAGAACTCCGAGATTCATATTGGCGTTGCTGAAACGTATCGAGACTACGTAATAATATATCTCCCTGGTATCATTGGAGTAGCCTTCGGATCATTGATGGTCTACCTGCCACGCATTGGCCGGTTCTGGGCTTTGCTTATTTCATCCATACTAATGGCGACATCCCTCTTCCTCTTTACAGCGGTTAATACTCACGGAAGTAATGTTGGTTTTAATGCGATGGAGTACCTCTTTCAATCAATGTTCAACGCTGTGCTTTATGGTTGGACTCCGGTAATGAACTCGGGGAAGCGAATAATCCCTCTTCCAATCTGATTTATCAGTAAAACGTGGTCTGGAGACAATATTTCTGGAGCGCACTAGGAACGCTGTCTCTAGAGAACATTTTACTCATGAATCATTTCTTTACCCCAATTTTACTAATAACTGCTAACTGCCCCGTGCTCATTAGGAAGCATTTCCTACGTCAATAAGGGGAACAGCAAGCGGAATAGCAAGCTTCTGGGGGAGACTTTTTTCCATCTTCAGTCCCCAGATCGCGGCAAATTTACTAGAGAAAAGCTTAAATGGACCTTTGTATTTGGCAGGCTCGGGGGTCTTGGTTTGTACACTCGCCATTTTGCTATTACCCCGTGATTCATTGAGAAACAAATAAGGGGTAGAAATCATGGTTAAACATTCGGTGGCATGTATTAGCATTCAGAACTCGGCAGAACATAGCAGGAATCGCTTTATTCAGTCTTGCTTGATACCACTCGCCCATCACTAAGGAAGCGGACGTCCCAACTGCCTTGTTCTTTCTCATTAGCCAATATCCAATATAGTTCGCTATGAGCTTGCCCACTCAGCTCAGGCTGCCCAACAGTCGTGCCCTTATCGGTCACCTGGGATGCAAAGTAGAACCTTGTCACAAATCAATATCCTGTTTCAGGTTACAATTTGCGGCCAAATATGACTTACCTAAAGTTAGGGCTACGGTAGGCGGTTGATCCGATATTAATCAAATGAACCAACGCAGCTTTTCCAGCCCCGAGAGATACTCCGAATGCGGAAGGATGGAATGGAAGAACATTTCCAGTAGCGATGAATGCTTTGGGGATGTCTGAACCAAGCGTTTTGAAACCCTTCACGGCTTCGTGCAAAGCTGCAAATGCACCACTGGCGTTCAAATTCGTATCCCTCGCAAAAGCTTCGGGGGCGAGGTCGAAGGGATCGTCGATACTTGGTGGTCTGCTGAAAGCAGCGGCTAATTTGGTTTAGCATGCTTGGAGCTTGGAGAGTATAGATAGGGTTCGGTACCATTGAATACAACCACATTCGGAACGCCGAGTTTCTCCTTCACGTGGGCAAAAGCAGTTTCGACGCCCTTGAGATTAGCTAAATCGAGGGATACGGGAAGAAACCCTTCTTCTTTAGCTTTTTTGCGTCTGGCGTACGGCTTGCTACGGCAACTTGATAACCTTCAGCTTTGAACTTATCTGCTACTGAGTAGCCAATTCTGGGACCGGCACCGAGGATGAGGATGGTTTTAGGAGCCATGTCCAAGATATTTTGCGATACTGAGCTGGGTATGCTGTTCAAGAAGGCAGATGTTTTCTCAATGACTATCTTAGTCAATATATCCGTTGACTAACGAAAATCAAAAGGACTTTAGTTATGGAAGGAAGGCCTCGGGATATTATACTCGGGAAATGAATTTGCTTTGAAATCAAGGTCGCGCAAAAATCAGGTCTCTTTTCATCATTGGGCGAGAGTTGAGCACGCAACCTAGGTGTTCAGTTTGCCAATGATTTGAAGGACGGGAAAATCACATCATGTAGGTACGATGCATGACGCTCGGATTAGGTGCTCAACAGCTGTTTTAACAAGTAGCAGGGTCATCCTCTACTGGAGGGTTTGACTTTTACTTGTACTTGTACTCATCGTTTGTACCAAGATAACTTGATGAGATCTTCGAACTGCGTAGTGCAAGGAGACGTACAATAGCATATCTGCATCACATATCTTAAGGTAGTAAGAACCACCAATAAAAGTTGAAGATTCTCTCATGGGGAAGAGGTAGCTTTTAAGCGAAGACGCGTTACTAGTACCATGTCGTCTTTAGCGCCTTGTCGATAAGAGCTGCGCCTGGAGCTTCATCGCTAGGTACAACTCAGCATCAAGAGTCAATCAGAGCTCACTCCATCCTCCTCTGATACACAAGGAGCTGAGTCTGTCAATCGCCATGTCTCTAGATCCTCCCACCTACCTCTCTTCCCTCCAGAACAACATCCGCGCCCGTCCAATTCCGTGGGATGGTGCTGTGCGGGCTGGCACCATCAGCGAAAATCAATTGAGCAAGATCCGAGCCGTTGACAAGGTCAGAAAGGAGCAGAGGAAGCTGACAGTAGAAGATGACCTGGAATCATATCGTATATTGTTCCTAGGCTCGCAAGAAACTCCAAGTGTCCTAGAATCGGCCGCAAAGCGTGCGGATGTCATTCAGTACACGTTGGTCTTGCTAGGGGACTTACTCGATGGTAGAAATGCACACTAACGTGCTCTGGACTAAGTGCTGATGACTTGACAGGTATACCAGCACTCTCCAAAGCGTTGTCTGAACATCACGATCCTTACAAACCTTTCCTACCACTTCTCGCCCAGTCGAACAATCCAGAGGATCCAATACCTCTACTCACGTCTACCGTTCTTACGAGCTTGATAACTGCATTGCCAGATTCTCCTAATGGAACTTCCGCCTTGCCCAAACTGTTCTCTTACCTATCGACCTTAACGAAAATACCAGATGGGGGTCTACAGGATATTGCTGTTCTGGAATACTCTGCACTTTTACGGGGAAAGCAATCAAGAGAGCTATTCTGGCATCAGCGCAAGGAGACTGTGGGGCCTTTGATCGATATCCTTCGAGCTGCTGCAGGTGTGAGCAATGGCGACTCCGCCTCGACATTGTGGAATGGTTCTACTAGTGGTAGAAGTATTGAAGGTTCATTAGGAGGCGGGGTAGGTCTACAATTGCTTTACCACGTACTTTTGGTTCTGTGGCAACTCAGCTTTGAGGGTGCTACTATTGGGGATGGTCTTGAAGAGTGAGCTCCATCTCCATTCTCTGAGAATTGGGAGAAATCTCAAAGCTAACACAATACAGCGAGTTCGACATTATTCCTCTTTTCACACAATTGCTTCGGCTTTCACCAAAAGAGAAGACAACCAGGCTTCTCGTATCATCATTATACAACCTTCTATCCGCGAACAGACAATCCTTACTCCCTGCCGCCGTCCTTGCACGTCTCCCCGCGCTCTTGCAAAACCTAAACGGTCGCCATCTTACAGACCAAGACCTCCTGGATGATCTCCAAAATCTCAGTGACATGCTCGAGGACTATACAAAAACACAGACGACGTTCGATGAATATGCGGCCGAAGTGAATTCGGGCCATTTGCGCTGGTCACCACCACATCGAAGTCCCACATTCTGGGCTGAAAATGCCCGAAGAATTCTGGACCATGAGAACGGCGAATTGCCAAAGAAGCTAGCAGAGATTATGGGCAAATCTTGGGACAATGATAAACAGGTACTTGCGATTGCTTGTAATGATATTGGGTCTTTGGTCAAAGAGGTTCCTGAGAGGAGAGCTCAGTTGGAGAAATTGGGATTGAAGACGAGAGTTATGCAGCTGATGGCGGAACCAGATGAGACTGTTAGGTGGGAGAGCTTGAATGCTTTATCTGGATGGCTGAAATATAGCTTTGAAACCAAATGAAGGGTGTACTGAAGTATCATCACATGGGCATCTGGAGCTGTATTATCATGAGAGGACTTTCGCGGGGATCCTTGGCTGGCTAGGCTATTAGCTATGCATAGTCTTAAGCGAGCATTGACGTTAAATGCCATGATGTTTGAGTAGAAGAGAGTGCAATTTCCAATATCTCAAATTCGTCTAAACATTCGCAATGATTCAATCTCCACCTCAGGGTTAACATCTACAAGTGTAGGCGAACAAATTGACTTCGGACTCATATCTCGAAATCTCAGGGCCATCCAAGAAGCCCAATAGTCAATTGCGGCGAGTTCTGTAACTCCTCCTTCTTCGCAATAAGCTCTTCAACATCCCAATTACACCAAATGAATTTTCCCCTCAAAAATTCTGCCTCAGGACTAGCTGCCCAAACAATGAACGATGCACTCAGCTCAACTAGATCATATCAGCAAGACAGCACAAGTCAACTCTCTCAAGGAACTCACCATCATCAAAAGGCAATATCAATCCAGCCTCCACACTCTTCCTATTCATCGGTGTATCAATCACCCCCGGATGCACCGTCATAACCCTGACATTTGGGTTCTCTAGCGCTAGATACTCCATTACCTTTGCGGCAGCCAATTTACTAGCTCCATATGAAGCCAGTCCTGGCATCGCGGCAGGCATGTGTGCACCTCCAGTGTTGATGTTGATGAATATCGGTTTTGGGGCGGAATTGGCGAGGAAGGCTTGCGAGAGAATCACGTTGCCTTTCACATTAACGACGAAACCTTTGAAGAATTCTTCGACATCGGTGGTTGCGAGGGGTGTTACGTCTGGGAAGTAGGCCGCGTTCGAAACCAGAATATCAATAGGTCCAAAAGCTTTCTTCGTTTCAGCGAAAGCGATGTTGATTGCGGATGCGTCGATGATGTCCGCGATGGAAGTCAGGACTGAAACGCCTGGGTGCTGAGCTTCAACCTCTTTCTTGGTGGAGAGGAGAGAGGACTCAGTGCGTCCGATAATGGCTATCTTGGTTGCGCCAGAGGTTGCGAAGGCGTGGGTTATGCGGGGTCCGATTCCTGAGCCGCCGCCTGTGATGAGAATTACTTTTCCGGCTGCGGATAATTCGGGGCGGGAAGGGGAGATGGCTGGGTACGTGGATGTGTGGAAGACGTTAGTGTATTTGGGGAACGCCATTTGAAGATGTTATAGGGGTATAGATATTAGGAATGCGGGAGTGGTAAAGTAGTGAAGAAGATGGAAGTTGTGAGGAAGATTGATATGCTGTTGATGGAAATGATAATTCTTATGGTTACCTGCCATATATATACATACTTTCCTTACATGAGATATCCTCCAGACATCTTCCAATTCCGCATCTATAGCACATAGTACAAACCTCATATTTCAAACAAATACCCAGCTCGGACTCTGCCCAATTCGAAGTCCGGGAGAACTGACTGCTGAATACTGGTGATTTCGAATCAACCAGCAGTAAATGTCTGCAAATCGCGGAATTATATTGTTAAGCGCCCAGAAATACGCCCACAGAATTATGATTAGTGATACAAAGAGGATGTAACTGCTTGCGCGACTCAATGAGAGGAGTGAGGAACGATTCCGTGAGGTTTTGTCAGCCGACAGCTTCTTGCATGAGGTCGGGTGTCCCAGAACGGAGCGACACGTGACTTTAATTACATTCATGACGGGTTTTAAATGATATTCTGCGAGCGGTTATCGATAGTCTCATACTGTTGAACGAAAATGAGGAATTATGAAGATACGTGGGCGTGGATTTTACGATTGGAGGGAGGGGCACAATTAGGGAAGAGCCATGACAGACTTCTGAGCACTCTCGATCACCGTTCACGGAAGAGGAGATTATTTGGTACATTTCTTGAAGTCAGGCGCCATTATGCAGGAAAAGGCAAAATGAATTTTCCAGGTATTCCTCAACGCCGACGGAATGCAATCTAACTTTCCAACGCTCCGTCCCATAAGCGCAATGTATACTATAAACACAAGCCGGTCATCCAGCAGTTGTCAAAACGTACGATGTGATCGCACTCATTCTCTCACTGGTAAGCTTGAGAGAAATACGGAGAAGTTCTTGAGCAACATCTGGCTCCTCTTTCTGCAACTTCTCCCAATTATCCCGACTCAGAAGCCAGGTGACACAATCACGTTCAGCTTGAACGGTAGCTGTGCGGTCGGTTTCGGAGAAGAAAGGAAGCTCCCCGCAGGTCGTTCCGGCTACAATGCTCTCGAAGTAACGTCCTTGCGGTAATTCATAATCAGCTCGAAGTATCCCATCTTCGAGCATATAGAAGCCTTTCGCAGACTCTCCACGGTTATAAAGAACCGTCCCTGCGATATATTCCTTCTTGACGAAGAAAGGTAAGATTCTGAACCAAAAGTCTTCGTTCTTCTCCGTCAGACCTTGAAATGTTTGTAATATGAGCCGGAGAGGTTCCTTGAAGTTTTGGTATCTTGTTTCGGGAGGGCTGTCATCGAGAGCAGTGGTCGCGAATTTGTGTAGCGCATTACGACGTGGTGAGCTGAACTGCGTGTCCATGGTGTGTGTGGATGCTTGCATTTGGCCTGGGACATCGAGTTGGTTTGTGGGCGCATTGCGACTTGATCGAGCTTCTCTGCTTGCGTAGAATGTCTTCAAAAGCTCATTCTCACAGCTTTCAAGTGCTGAATTGAGGTCTGCAAACAATTTGACCTCGGCGCCATCTTGACCAAGACCAACAGCACGCAGGCTCATGCCCAAGGGGCCGTCTGCATTTACGCCACTCATAATCAGAGTCACTCCCTTCCTACTGAATACACGATTCAGGCGATTGAATACTTCCGCGGCTGAGTAATCTATGCCTGTGACATGCCAGAGGTCAAAAATTAAGAAACGAATCGGCCTTTCGTGGAACGCTTCGTCTTCGATCAGAGCACGGATGCGTTCTTCCACGCTGACTATAGTGCCGAAGAAGAGATAGCCAGCCAGCTTCGTCACATGAATCTGCTGACCTACGTTACGCAGATAGCGATATTGAGTTGGATTCCTCCTGACCGTGGAGCCCGCAATCTCACCAGAATAAGAGGCTCGTACAGCAGGAACTCGGGACGTTTGTACGACAAGCGAGACAAACGCAAGTCCGATACCTATGAATATCCCAATCACAAAATCGTAAATACCCATAATGAGCACGATAGCGATCACCTAATCATATTAGCCTCTACACTTAATAATTAGATAGCAGATGCAAAAACTAACAGTTAGGTATTCAAGCAATTTGAGCTTCTTTCTGGGTTCCCAAATGGCCTCCAGGAACAGCTCAAATCCAAGAACGAAAATCAATGTTCCCACCATCATGACAGGAATATATCCAATGATCACAGGACCTATCATTAAAGTCCCTACTGTGAGGATAGCAACCATGACGCCGGCTAACCTACCATCCCCACCGGTCCTCATGAATAATACGCTATTCGTATAAACCAAATAGTTCTGTATACTACCAACGATACCAGACAGAGCGTTTGATACTCCGTGTGCGATCAGTTCCCTATCCAAGTCGAGATTATCCTCGCCAACCGTGAAAGCAAGAGCAGGCACGTTGATCGGAACATGTAAGATACCGAAGAAAGTAAGTGCAAACATAGCGGGAACGGTTTCTGCTATAGCATCCCAATGCACGATTTTGAAGTCTGGCAAAGGTTAGTTAAATAGGAGAAATATTAAAAGTGACATATAGCTTACTATATAACGTATAAAAGTACCACCAGGGCTCGCCGGCCCCCGGACCTTCAAAGATCCACCCTGTCTTCTGCAAATTTGCTGGGTCAAGTTCATCGATTGATAAAACAAAGAAGTAGAATACGGCTGGGATCGTCAAGATAAACATTGGTAAGTAATACTTTGAGCTGACCTTGCCCTGTGACCAATAGAGGAAGACAGCAAGTGCGAAGGGGATCGTCCACAGTGGTAGTGTATCAAGTTCAAGCATCTTCCGTAATGTTGGACCATCATAATCGAGACTACCATCGAGTCGCGCGGTTACTTCAAATCCCGTGGCCACTAAGAACCATCCCACTCCACCGATACAACCAATGAGGATGTGCCTGGGAATGAACCCTACGATATAGCCAAACCCACAAGTCCCCATAAGAAAGAATACGAGGCCAGTGAGGACTGAGCTGATGGCATAAGAGGTAATTGTAGTCGCGATCACTGCTTGAGGATTGTCTTCTCCTACTTTCGCCATGATTGTAAATGCCATTTTGTGGAAGAAAGGAACTACTTCAATCTGTGACCAAGTCAGCCAGTTGTATCAGCGTAATGGGCAAGAGCCGACGAACCATTTCCGACCCTATGCCACCCTTGAAGACACTGCCACCGCATGAATATACGAGCTGGGATACAATACAGCTAACGTAAAACATAGAGATACCTGCCGAGCCAAGCTTTTCGAAGATGGGTTGTCCAAGAGGAAACAATATCATTCCTAAGATACATAATTAGCATGGCGACTACCATAGGACAAAAAGGAAAAGATAACTAGTTTGGAGATATTTGGGGTTTTCTGGGAAGTATGGACCTTCCCTGCCAGATTTTATGTTGAAGGTACATGACATACCATATGAGAGTGCATCAAGAATATTGAGCAGTACCCCGAGGACTACCGCTGGCATGTAACCAAGGGGGGCTTTGACAGTATGCTCCAAGATGGCTTTGCGATCCCATCTTTTGGGGTTAAAGACAACCGAAGCAATATCATAGCTCTTTTCTTTGGGCCACAATATAATATTCCGCAGCTTCGGCCAAGACTTTCTCCTCTTGAGTTCTTGTCTTTCGATGTCTTGCTGCCCTCTAATCCAATCTGGATGATGAGTCTCGAAATTTGTGTCTTTTCCTAAGAGAGGCGTCCGTTCCGACGCATCCAGTCTGACGCCATTCGAAGTTATGATCAACCGACCCTGAGCAGAGTCCGCTTGGTCCTCATCTCTACCGCGCAAGCTTTTGTCATCATGGGCACCATCATTATCCTGTGGAGATCCGCTCAACGGGGATTTTTTCAGCATGTTGGCCAAGGCTGAGGTGCCAGGAGCCTTATTAGAAGGACCACTTTCTGGGGAATCTGGTTCTGATACTTCTTGTATGATGTCGTGTTGTACCCCCTCAATATCGCGATGTGATGCAGATTCGCTTTCGGATCCTTGATTGAAGTAAGACTCTAATTGTGTTTGAACGGAACGCCGGACAGGAGGTGATGAACTCTGGGTGGATGCTTTATCTGAGAGCGCGTAGGAAGCCAGCTCTGCAGTATCTTCGCGGACGCTTCTGGCATACTGAGCGATATCGACAGGAGCTACACAACATATCAGTACTAATAGCATAATCATTGGTTGATGGGCATACCAAGAGAGCCACGATATGAGTGGTGTATGAAAGACCTTGTTGGTTCTCTTTGGCCGGAGGCTGCAGAAGGATTCAATGATAGGTTCTGTGCCTCGGGTTGTCCTCGAAAAGAACCATAATTAACATCGGATATGGTATTCGATATACCATCTAAAGACTCAGAAGACCCGGGGATCAGTAGAGGACTTGAATGGGACGCCATTGAAGTGGTGCGAAGTTTCCGACCGGGCCCAAAGGCAGAAGATGGGAACGACATCTAGTTAGTTACCCCTCAATTGGAGATGGGTTGAGGAAAGTTTCGCGATTGCCTCGCGCTCTCGAAGAGCGGCAAGCTCCTTTGCACTACCTATGCAGAAGCAATGCAGGAGAATGATGAGCGCATCAGACAAGGACTCCAGAAGACCCTGGAAGACAAGGGAGATAGTAAACAAGGTTGGATTCCGCTAACATTACTACTAAGAGGCTCCGCTCCGCCTTCCGTCAAAGCCAGAACAGTCTTTTCGAAGTGAAGATAAGGGAAGGGCCTAGTATATGATCTGAACTGGGCACTGTAGTTACGAAATACGTATAGGAAATACGAAAAGGATACTTCTCTGCTATGGGAGAGAACCAGTCTGCCTGGACTCATCGCCTTGCTGGGTCCATTTTTCTGGTGAGGTGATCCTGATCCTGTTTTGCGTTGTGGCGGTTGGTTCGAGATTTTCTTCCCTGCTCCGGTGCATTACTACCTAGTACTACCTAGTAGAGCCTGCAGAAGCCGACTAGGTACTCGTACTAGGACTAGTACTAGGTCGTACTAGTGGAAGTACTAGGTAAGTATGCACGCACCATCTCACCAGCCTCAAAGGATTTTAATCCTGCATACTCACTCACATGGAAAAGAGTACTGGTAGCCCTGAACTCTGAAAACTACTAATCCCAGCAATATTGTTACTTGGTACGTATCCCTCTCCATATGGTTGCTGTTCTTTCCACGCTCTTTCCCGCAACCGCAGATATTCGATTGCTCAGGCATGGAGCACGAATAGCGAAGTTGTCTTGTGCAATATGTGAAGTGGCACCTCAACGGCCGCCGTTGCCTGTAAACGCCACAACGTGGAGCAGATAATCTTCCCGTCTACTAGTAACGCCTGCACATCAAATCTAGGCGCGGAAGTCATTGAACCATACCAATCTTCGAATGGGCACTGCGTTTCAAAGAATCAATGAACAGCAGAGCATAACAGTATTCAGAGTAACGAGTAGTACCTTTTCTTCCAGAGCTTTGGATAACTGATTTCAGGAGAGACCCTCCGGTCACGGAACGTGTGAACGAGCTGAGGCGTATACCCCGCACAAGGCATATTGCTCATGCACAAATTCAACAGCAAATTGGCACCATTCGGGCTCGATTCGATGCAATCTCATGCAATCTCGTGCAATCTCGTGCAATCTCTGATTCGCACATGATTATATTCATCATTCATGTCAACTTGTCGTTACACCCAAGCTGCAAGATGTCTTTATATACTAGGGGCCCCTCTACATCGCAGCTATTCTAGCCCGTCCAAATGCCTCCTGCCCCACCACACTCGCCTCCCCAACCAATTAGACCATCAATAATTACGGGCTCGGCGGGCGTATTCGAGGACTCGTCTCCTTTTTTTCCCTCATTAGTCCCATGAATTGCTCTCCTTAGAGCGAACCCCACCTGCAGAAGCTCCCCGACAGCTAGGGGATCCGCTCGATGGTCTGCTCGGTGTCAGTTGTCCGGAATCAATTGGCACATCCGCGAGGCGGGTTCGATTCAAACTAAGGTACCTGGGATGTCTCCAGTAACAGTCTCTACGCATGAGTTTATCCTAAAGCTACCGGAAAAGGTGCCCGCTCTCATCGAACTCGACCTCGTAGGGTACCCTCTCAGCCTCAGCTGAGCTTCTGCAGATATCCTTGAGCTATCAACCGCTCGACATCTCCTTGGCGGACATAGAACTGAGAATTCTTCGTCAGGTTGATTGTGCTGCATCGCTTAGCCATAAGATCTTCAGATATCAGGATCAGAAACTCACCCATATTCTGTCTGAATTTCACCAGCATCTTTCAAGACTCGTACGTCAATGAAAAGATCTCGTGGAGGTTCTAGACTTCCGGTCAAATCAATATCTGTCCATTGCCCCTTATACGCCGCGAGTAAATCGCTATATTGTCGAACGTATTCCTCCTCCTCCGGGCTTAGACTGCTGCTATTGCCCTCTCCGTTTCCTAGATCGGTGGCGGCGTTTTGTCCCTTTGATCGCATCTGTTGCTGGGTGGCTAAATCCAAGATGTCGTTCCCATTCCAGACCATTTCTTCGAGTTTGTCGGTTCGTGTACGATGATATGCCAGTAAGCAACGTTTGTTTCGCCGCATACATAAATGATCGACCAGAAGAGTACAGGCTGTTGCGGGGTCGGCAGATGGTTCGAATGAGCCATTGAAGGATTGTAGTATATTCGAGACGTCCTTATCTAATTCTCGCACTTCCCTCGTTACTGCCCGTACTATCTCGGTCTGGTAAAGAGGAAGATGTTCGAGCTTTTGAGTCCGCTTTGCATGCTGGACCTGAAAGGACAATTAGAAAGACGTAATTGCACAGAATCAGAATCTTACAAGTTTATTGCCTAGGTCTCCATACATTGTAATTGATTTGTGGAAAAAATGGACTGTAGGATCCCTCAGCCTTATGGTGTTTGGAAGAAGTCGCGTTACTAGTATTACAGCAGCGCGTTTAATTTAGCGCGAAATTACTAAAAGCTCTCAACTACCTAGAAGTCGACAGCATCCCACTCTCAACGTTCATTAGTTGTGGTGCTCAAAGCTTAAATTGACCTCTGCCTGCTTTAGCTAACATCAAAGAATCGGATCAGCGCCGTGAGTCATCCAATCCTTGCGAAGAGAAAGACGGCTACCTGCATAAACAATGGCTTTGTTTTAGCACGGGGTGATTCCAAACGTAATAGTCCAGTCTGGATAAAATCCCATATCCACATTCAAATCCTGGCTCTTTCTGGTTCATATTGCTTAACGATAATGCCGCAGCTTTGAATTCAGCTTCAAGTAAAGATCAGGCGTCAATTTACCAGACAAGTTAGACAACTATTCAGACGATGGAAGGCTATGTCTAGACCTCCTGTGGGGAGGTATTTTACGACCGAAATACTCCTGGCCGTTGGGGTGAATGCCAGGGACTTCCATGCAGCTTCTAAGGAAAGCCCAAGGCCATCATCAAGAAATCCCGATATTGAAGTCTTGATGAGGGGGAGAGGTCAAAAATTTCGACCGCTACGTATCAGAGCTGGCAAACCCGGCTATTGATATTCACACGAAGCAGATTTAATACTCCATATGCTCGATGCAGGCTCCATTTATCACTATCAACAGAATCATGAGCACCTCCTACGCCATAATCGCTACCCAAAAATGCAAGCAATTTGCCCTCCTATTACTACCTTCTCCTACAAAATTTCGGCTTCTTAAATGCAAAGTCGATGTGCTGCGCATCTCATCGTCCAAGGCACGTCACCAAAAAGGACCTCATTTCTCATCACCCATCCAATTGTTGAATTCGTCTCCCTCACCTAGAGATTCAGCATGCCATCCATCCTGATTGCCTCTAAGGACGTGTACGTGCGGGTCTTGGATTTGCATGTTATCTAACTCAGGGTCAAGATAATTAAGAGCGGGATCGATTTGATTTCGGTCGATCATGCCGTAAGGTACCTGCCATTGTTGGTCACTGTGGTGACTTCCGCCGAAAAATACTCCATCTGGGTGGTGGTCCCCATAATTGGAATTCTCATAGAGGGGTTGATCCTGTGCCACCAACGAAGGGTCTATTATGTTCTCTGTCCCACTCTCGAATTGGGGATACGGGTTCATCATATCAAACTCTTGTCTCCCAGGGAGCCCGAGGAGTGAATGTACGCCAGGTGCTGTTGCCTTGCTGATAATGACATCTTCTACACCGGCGATGGTCGGATTATGTCGGATTGTCTGCTGGTAATATTGACCGTTGTGTAACTCTGCTTGGTTATACTGCGCTGGCATGACTTGGCCAGGGTTGTTGGTTTGATAGGAAGATCTGTTATAGCTCCCATCGTTGGGTCCCAGGGAACCATCTCTCGACGAATATTGATAGGCTGATCGAGTGGTTGGATACGCGACAGGTTGTTCCGGTCTTGGTGTCGATCGAATTGATCGGACTTTCTTCGCCCTCCTCGATGATACACCTTGCCAATCAAAATCGTCCAGATCCGACTCTTCAGACATCGGCTCTTCGGAAACCTTTCGTTTCGTCGATTTGGATGTTCCAGGTTTGGTGGGAGAAAACTTGTAACCAGGATGAGCGTTCTGATGGTTCTGCCTCTCGATTCTTGCCCACTCGCTGAACTGCTCCTTTACTTCGTTGGGCTCCAAAGGCCAACTATCACCACAGACTTGCGAGACTACCTGATGGTTATTCTGTAGACACCAATCCTTCGTTCGGTTCTGATAAGCTTTGCGATAGAGCATGAAGGAGTTCATGGGACGCTTGACTTTGCCAGGTATTTTGCCTTCTTCAACTTCTTTCCGGCGGTCTTCGGCAGATCTGTTCACGTATGTCTCTATATCCGCTACTGGCACATGCTTCCAGTCTTTCGTCAACTCACTAAGGGGCTTTTCAAGCTTTGCGACCTTCTTCTCGGCTTTCACCTTCTCTTTCTTCGCCCTCTTCATCTTGGGGGACTTTTCCGCCCTCGAACGTTCATCTGGCATGGGTCTCAGACCCTGGTGCACTCTCTGACCACTGTATCCATTTCGTGTTCTGAGCATCTCCTGACTGGCCATTGACGGAGTCGGTGGTGATGTCGCAGGTGTGCTATAATGATCTTGATATATGGATCCCGCATATTCTGGATTGTAGCCATCCTATGCTAGTGTTAGTGGCTCATTGTCACGCAACCTATCATGGGACTTACATATTGGATCCCTAAACCTGAATCTTGATGCTGATGCTGTTGATATGCGAATCTGGCTTGCTGACCGCGATAACCATACCCTTCGTCATGCCCAGGTGTTGGTGATCCGTAGTTTGATTGAAGATGGACTGCTTCGTCCTGTTGGAAATGCTCTTGTGGATAAGGGCTATTCGCATTGTGTTGAACGATATGTTGAAGTCCATGCTGGAGGATCTCACCGCTATTGGAAAGAGCTGGAGAAAGAGGCATATTGGCTGGCATGGGCAAAGAACTTTGGTACGAAATCAGAAGGGTCCTCTCAATATGTGGATGGTATTTGAATATGTTCGGCTTTCAGATCTCGGGGATATATTACATCCAGATGGTGGAGGAGAAGCGGAATGAAAGGCACTGTGGGAGGCGATCGGTTATCCGGTCTATCGTCGCAATCTGCGGGGAGCAGAGCAGATAATCCTGAGAATCCTGATAGAGCTACTAAGCAAAGATAGTAGACTCTCACAGGCACGGCGCTTGATCTAGGAAGCCAGAAAATGAGGATTGTGACGGTAAAATTGTTCAGTGAGCCT
>Ga0182030_10003391_pt1 | contig 34021 bp, 34 predicted proteins | sample 812S3MmetaG_FD_121299 | JGI IMG/M metagenome (GOLD analysis project Ga0182030, IMG submission 121299) | Permafrost microbial communities from Stordalen Mire, Sweden - 812S3M metaG (Illumina Assembly) | ecosystem: Environmental > Terrestrial > Soil > Wetlands > Permafrost | place: Sweden...
CGATCTCGCCGGCGGCCACGCCGATCGCACCTGGGGTCAACGCATCCGCGAATACACCAAACCGCTGGTCCTGATCCTCGACGACTTCGCCATGCGCGAGCACACCGCGATGCACGCCGACGATCTCTACGAACTCATCAGTGACCGCGCCGTCAACGGCAAGCCGCTGATACTGACGTCCAACAGATCGCCCAAGGACTGGTACAACCTGTTCCCCAACCCCGTCGTCGCCGAATCCCTGCTCGACCGACTGATCAACACCAGCCACCAGATCCTGATGGACGGACCCAGCTATCGACCCCGAAAAAGACCCGGTGCTAACGCGCCGGTAGACAACACCAAGCCAGCCCGGTAGACCTACATCCGAGGCCCACCGGTGGAGGAATTACATGACAGACACCCCGGCGGAATTACCTGACGGTCGACAAGTAACAAGCTGAGTTCAGCTGGCGTGCCGGTCGTGGTGAGCGGGCGTCTACCGATTCGGCAGCGGAAGAGCCCCCAGTGTCACTGCCATAAATCACACTTCCGCTACAGGTTTCCTACAGGTTTTTGGAGACTTAAGCGTCAAATCTCCTGTCGTGACCGCCGATCCGCGCTCGCGAACATCGAATGTGAACTCGCCGCCTGCACTAGTCAGCGGCGGATAAGTGTTGTGACCTGCATCTTCTTAGTGGAGCTGCCGGGAATCGAACCCGCCCCAAAAATGGCCGTGAGCTGCGGAAACGCGGAGTTTGACTACGCGAAACGACCCCAAATGACGCGAAATGACCTGCGGATACGCGAAAGGTATTGATGGCATCAACACGCCGCAACGACTGTCTGTCACCAACCTGGCTTCGTCGTCGATAAACGGATGGGCCAAGCGTGAGCCAACCTAGCGCCTAGATTTCACGGACATGCGGCGGCTGGGATGGCACCGATCCCATCCGCATCCTTAACTCGCGAGGGGTATGGGATCCCAGAGCAAGATTGTGGCTAGCCTGCCAAGTATGGTCATGTCGCCTGCGGCGCTCACCGCCCCGGAGCTCGAACTGCAGAGGCAGGTTCGCGCCTTCCTGGCCGAGACGCTGCCCTGGGGGACATTCGAGCCCGGCCTCGGGATGGGGGCCGAGGTCAATCCGAAGTTCTCCGCCGCGCTGGCCGAGCGCGGCTGGGTCGGCATGGCGGTCCCGGCGCGCTACGGCGGTCGCGATGCCACCGCGGTCGACCGCTTTGTCGTCGTCGAAGAGCTGCTGCGCTGGGGTGCCCCGGTCGGGCATCACTGGGTGGCCGACCGACAGATCGCCCCGGTGCTGGTGCGTTATGGCACCGAGGAACAGAAGCGGTGGCTGCTGCCCCGAATCTGCCGCGGAGAGTTGTGTTTTTGCATCGGCATGAGCGAGCCGGACGCTGGCAGCGACCTCGCGTCGGTGCGCACGCGCGGCGTGCGCGACGGGGATGGCTGGCGGGTGTCGGGCGTCAAGGTGTGGACGAGCAACGCCATGCGCGCCGACTTTATGATCGCCCTGTGCCGAACCGGGGAGGGCGCCCGGCATCAAGGACTGAGCCGATTCCTGATCGACATGCGCAGCCCCGGCGTGACGGTCAGGCCAATCCCCTTCCTGAACGGCAGTACCGAGCATTTCGCCGAGGTGGTCCTTGACGGCGTCCTGGTCTCGGACGAGATGGTGATCGGCGAGATCGGACAGGGCTGGGCGCAGAACGCCAACGAGTTGGCCTATGAGCGCAGCGGCCCGGACCGGTGGATCTCCACATTCCTTCTCGTTCAGGAGTTCATCCGCGAATGGCCGGGCCTTGCCGCCGGTCCCGCCGGGAGTCGGCTGATCGGCGAACTCGCGGCCCAGTATTGGGTGCTGCGCCGGCTTTCGCTGGCCGTGGCCAGGGCGATCGACGCGGGCGAGACGCCCGCGGCCGACGCCGCGCTCATTAAGGAGATGGGCACCCGGTTCGAACAGGAGGTGGTAAGCGCGCTGCGGGAGTTGTTGGACCGCGAGCTCGTGTGCGGCCCGCAACCATCGTTGTTCGAACGGTTGTTACGCCGCGCCGTGCTGGACGCGCCGTCGTTTACCATCCGGGGCGGCACCAATGAGGTGCTGCGCTCGGTCGCCGTCAAAGGTCTCGCATGAGCGACAACGAACTGTACAGCGCGGCCGCCAAGCTGTTCGCCGCACACAGCCACGATGTCGACGAGGCCGAAGCTTCCGGCTGGGCGCTACAACTTTGGGAAGCGCTGCAGCAGAGCGGTTTCAGTGACGTTCCCGTCCCCGAGGAGCTGGGCGGCGCGGGTGGCGACGTTGCCGATGCGGTCGAGTTGCTCCGGGCCGCCGGAGCGCACGCGGCGCCGGTCCCCCTGGCCGAGGCCGGCCTGGTCGGCGGGTGGCTGCTGGCGTCCGCGGGTCTCGCGCTGCCCAAGGGTGTTCGCACGGTACTTCCGCCAGCGGCGGCGCTGCGTCTCGACGGCGACCGCCTGTTCGGGACGGTGCCCGCCGTGCCGTGGGGTCACCGCGCCGAGCATCTCATCGGACTCGTCGACGGCGTCGTCGTGCTCGCACCTGGACCGGCAACACAATCGGGCGGCCCGGCCGTCAGCCGCGGAGTCAACCTCGCCGACGAGCCCCGTGACACAGTCGTATTCGACGGTGTACCGGTAACGGCACGCGCCGACGCGCCGGATGCCGTCACCGAAGAATCGCTCTGGGAGCGCATCGCGCTGGGGCACGTCGCGTTGATGGCCGGCGCGATAAGTGCCGTGGCGGCAATGACTTTGCGCTACAGCGGCGAGCGTGAGCAGTTCGGGCGCCCCATCGGTCGTTTCCAGGCCGTGCAAGCCCATCTCGTCACCATCCACCAGCAGGCCGCCGTGGTCGCATCGGCGCTCGGCGGAGCGGTCGAAGCGGTCCAGCTCGGCCGGGGTGGCTTCGAAATCGCTTGCGCCAAAATGCTTGCCGACCGGGCCGCGCAATTGGTGACGGCGGCCGCCCATCAGACGCATGGCGCCATCGGTATGACGAAGGAGTACCCGTTGCACTATCTCACCCGCCGACTCTGGGCCTGGCGGGACGAAGCGGGAGGGCATCACCGCTGGGCGGACCGGCTCGGTGCGGCTCTGGTCGCCTGCGGTCCCGATGCCCTGTACCCCGCGATCCAGTCAGGATCGGAGGTAATGCAGTGAACCGACTGCAGCGCCCGGACGGGGTCACGCTGGCTTTCCAGGTGCACAGCCCCCATGCGCCCGGTGTGCCGCTTTTGCTCACGCACGGGTTCGGCGCGACCTCGGGCATGTGGGATCGCAATGTCGATGCCTTGAGCGCCGATCGGCCGGTGATCGTCTGGGACATGCGCGGCCACGGCAGCAGCGACGCGCCCGACGATATGGACCGCTACAGCGAGCAGATCAGCGTGGCCGACATGGCGGCCATTCTCGACGCCGCGGACGCCGAGCGGGCCGTGCTCGGCGGAATGTCCCTGGGTGGCTACCTATCTCTCGCCTTCCACCTGGCCCATCCGGAGCGGGTGGCCGCGCTGGTGCTGGTCGACACGGGTCCGGGCTACCGCAACGACGAAGCCCGCGACAAGTGGAACGCGTGGGTGGAACGACGCGCCCAACAGCTCGAGCGGGGCGATGCGGCGACCGATTTCTCGGCGGAGGTCGCGCAGGCGGTGCACGAGCATCCGGAGGGGCTGCCTCGCGCCGCCCGCGGTGTGATGGCCCAAAAGGACGCCCGCGTGATCACATCGCTCGACAGCATCACCGTGCCCACGTTGGTGATCGTCGGCGCCCAGGACAGCGACTTTCTGGCTCCGGCCGACTACATGCATCGCAAGATCTCCAGATCCCGCAAGGTCGTCATCGAGGGCGCGGGGCATGCCGCGAACATGGACCGGCCCGAGACGTTCAATACCGCCGTGCGCGAACTACTGGAGCAGTTGTGAGCATTCCGGATGTCACCGTCGAATTCGCCGGCCACGTGGCCATGGTGGAGATCCATCGGCCCCCAAACAACTTCTTCGACACCGCGTTGATCAAGGGCATCGCCGACGCTTACGAACGGCTGGACGACGAGGTGGAATGCCGGGCGATCGTGTTGTGTGCGGAGGGAAAGCACTTCTGCGCCGGCGTCGACTTCTCCCAGCCCGCCGGGGATCGTTCGTCACCCGGCGAGCTTTACGCCCAGGCCATCAGGCTGTTCCGCGCCGGCAAGCCGGTTGTCGCGGCGGTGCACGGCGCCGCGATCGGCGGCGGACTCGGGCTTGCCCTCAGCGCGGACTTCCGGGTGGGGGCACCCTCGTCGAAATTCGCCGCCAACTTCAGCCGGCTCGGGTTTCATCCCGGCTTCGGGATCACCACCACGTTGCCACGTGTCGTCGGCCAGCAAAAAGCACTCGAATGGATGCTCACCGGTGAGCGCTTTGGTGGTGAAATCGGTTATGCGGCAGGGTTGTTCGACGAATTGGCCGCCGATGGTGACGTGCGCCCGGCGGCGATTCGGTTCGCCGAGCGGATCGCCGCCTCGGCTCCCCTGGCGCTAACAAGCATCCGTGCCACCACGCGCACCGGACTCGCCGAGGCCGTCGCCGCGGCCACCGCACGCGAACTAGAAGAGCAAACGCGATTACAGGCAACCGCCGACTTTCGCGAGGGTGTGACCGCAGCGGCCCAGCGCCGCGCTCCGAAGTTCACCGGCCGATGAAGGCCGTTGAGAAAGGTAGTGAATCCAGCAACGTAACGTCGGCCTAGAAGCCTTCACTGCGAAAGAGATCGAGTTTGCAGAGCAACACGGCCTTCCACGTCAAGGCCCCTAAGACCCTGCAGACTTCGATGACCATCGACTCAGAGGTGCAATCGGCGGCGGTTCTTCCCCCGTGCGGCTCGCGAGCAGGATGAGCCGTTGCCAATGAGCTTTACGCGATGCGTTTCTGCGCCCCGGCCTTCGACTTGTAGCCCTCGCTGCTCGCTATGATTTCTCCGTTGGCTGCTCGCAGGTGGAACCGGTATTCCTCCCCCTCGAGCCGCAAGCGGCGTCGTCCGCCCTCGTCCGTGGCAACGCCGATAGGCCACTCGGCGACCCGCGTTCTTGGGGTCGACGAGTAGCTGAATTCGTTGTTGTCGACCAACACCGCATTGTCGTGGGAGAGCTTTCAGGGCTGGCCATCGGTCGTCCGTTGGCCACCGACCGTATCCGGCTACGGCGGGTTGCCTAATGAAAGTCGTTACCGCGGGTTACCGTGGTGCCGTGCCTGATTGGTGCGGGTGCTCAGCGCCATCACCTGTTTCGCGTCGCGATGTCTTCAAATACGTTGCGGCCGCGCCCATTATGCTGGCTTTGGGCACGGCCGCCTCAGGGCTGGCCCAATCCCCCAGGGCGAAGACAGATCCCGTCCTGGTCGCGGCGGTCGAAGCGCCCGGTCAGGCGCCCAGCATCATCAATCGCGCCCATTGGGGCGCCGACGAGTCGATTCGCAGCCGAGCACCGATGTACGACAACGGAATCAAGGCAGGCGTCGTGCACCATTCCGCGGGCGTGAATGACTATGCGGAGGAGGATTCGGCGGCAATTGTACGGGCGATCTACACCTACCACACCCGCACCCTGGGCTGGTCGGACATCGCCTACAAGGCGCTGGTCGACAAGTACGGCCAGGTATTCGAGGGCCGATTCGGCGGGCTGACGAGAGCGGTTCAGGGCACCCACACTGGCGGGTTCAACCGGAACACATGGGCAGTGTGCATGATTGGCGAGTTCAACGCGGTGGGCCGTTATACCCGCGAGCGCGCTTCCCTCGTACCTCGTCCGACTCACTTCGACTAACTATCCCTTAGCCGGTGCGGTTCGGCGTTTCAGCTCTGCGCCGCATTGCTCGCACACGAATGCCGATTGGCTTAGCGGCACCGCCTGCACATGTTGGCATTTGTGACACCTCACGTTGGTGGACTTCGCGGGAGCTAGTTGGTCATTCGAATTCAGTGGCGGGCGGTGGGCGCCGCCGCTTGTCTTCGTACATGGCAGCGTCCGCCCGTTTCAGCAAATGGCGCGGTTCTTCGGGCTCGGCCGCCAGCGCAACTCCAATTGCCGCGCTTATTGTCAGCTGGAGGTCTGGGCTGATTGCAATCGGCTCGAGCAGCGACTGACGGATCCGGTCGACCACCAGCGCGGCGCCCTCTGCATCTGTCCCCGACAGCACCACGACGAACTCGTCACCGCCGAGCCTGGCCGCGAGCGGCTCCCCCGCATCGGCGCGCCCCACAACGTCATGACGGCTGCGGGTTACCTCGGCGATGCGCCGCGCAGCCTCGCGCAGCACGCAGTCGCCCGCTTCGTGCCCGTACTTGTCGTTGACTTCCTTGATGCGGTCGAGATCAATGAAGATGACGGCCACTGGATCAGTGGGTGTTGCTCCCGCCAGCATGGCGGCCATTACGCTGCTCAGATTGTGGCGATTTCGTAGCCCCGTCAGCGAGTCGTGCAGGCCGAGGTGCGCAAGTTTGGCCTGGGCTCGGCTCAGCTGGGCCGATTCGATGTCATACGCCAGCAGTTGCGCCGCCTGCAGGTCGGCGTCTGTCCAGGGCGCGCTCGAGCCGCTGACTTGCTCCAGCCAGGTGTCGAATGACTTCCTCGGATTGATCAATCCACTGGGGTGAGCGTGCGGATCCCCGAGCCAGCGGAGCTGCTGCAGACGGTCTCGCCGGAACCAGACCACGAAGTCATCCGGCGCGCCGAGCGAGACGAACAAGCAGCCGGCTGCACCGAGGGAGTCCGCCGTCGATTGCTGCAAGCGGTCGGTGGCCCAGGTCGCGCCAGGGGGCTGGTCGGCACAAATTTGGTCCGCGAGTCTTCGCACGGCATCCTCGGATGGCGCTGCGCCAGTCGACTGGTATTGCCCATCCGCACATGCAGCTGCGCCGTCTGCCTGGCAGAGCTCCAGCAGGTCACCGGAAGCACCCGAAGCCGACGTGAGTCCCTCGGCAACAGCGGGCGCGCTCCGCATCGCTGCCCTGAGCCGGGTCCGGATCGATTCGCGGCTGACCGCATCGTTCAGTCTGGCGATCTGTTCGGCCGCAGAGACTTGGAGTTTTGCCTGCAGGACTAGCAGTTCACACGATCTACGTCTCGAGCGCGAGAGCCATCGGGGGTTTTCAGATATGCACGAGACCAGCCTTGTCAGCCGGCCTCCGTCGGCCATGGAGAACGAAACGCTCGCTGCTGTCTTCATATTGCGCATGTATTCGAGGTGGAGAGGGGAAACGCTTCGCAGCGCAGCGCGGCTCAGGTCAAGACTGGTGCCGGCCATGCGCGGCGATGCAATCAAGGGGACGTCGCCTTCGTCGACGTCGGGTATGTAGCGCGACCTTTTGCGGATGTAAATCTGGCGGGCTTGGGGCGGAATGTCGCTTGCCGGAAAATGATGCCCGAGGTACCGGACCAGGCCTGGGAGACGATCCTCAGCGACGATCTCTCCGTGCTCGTCTTCATGGAACCGGTAGACCATCGCGCGGTCGAATCCGGTAATAGCGCGCAGTGCGCTCGCGACGGCCGCCTCAACTTCGGGCACGCTCGTCGCGTCGGCGATCGTCTGTGAGGCATACAGAACCGGGACGAGATTAGCTTGATCGTCCCCGTGCGCCCTCTCGATCTCGATGACGATCTGCCCACCGACTTGATGCAGAATCACATCGACCTTGCCGTCGAATCCATCCGCCAGGCCCATTCCATACAGATCGGGCGACGAAGGCCGGTAGCCGGTCTGCTCGATCGCCTGCTCAAGCCGCTGCTGTTCATCGGGGGAGAAGATGCTCACGAGCGGAGAATCGAAAAGCTGATCCGGCTGCGCCCCGATCAACTCAGGCGTGTTAGCGCTGGCGTACGTGATGCGGCGATCTTGCAGATCAGCGGCAACCAGAGCTCCATGGGCTTGAATTCGGCCGGACAGGTGCAACTGCTCACTCGCGCAATCGGCGAGAGCCTGCGCGTTCGGATGCGCTTGAGCAGACATCAGACCGTTCCCGGCGAGGCATCCCGCCCGCTCAGAATGTCGCGGATCAACGCGTAAGCGGCCAGCGCGCCCGCACTGACCCGGGCGGAATCTGCTCCGGATTCGCCGAAGACATCCAACGCAGTCTTGAACTGACGCCAGAGCCGGCCGAGGTCGAGCCCATCTGAGGCGAAAAAGGATCGGGGAAAGTCGCCGCACCCGGAAGCAGCGAGATTCGCAGCGATCACCCGGCCGCCGAGGACTGATCCGGCCGCGACGTATGCTGCGCCGATCCTCTCGTCGCGGCCTCCGCGTAGCTGAGTCGCGAAGACAGGTCTGTTCTGGAAAGTGCAGGGCTCATCAGCGGCGGACGGCAACCGCTCCGACATCAACCTGATATCTGCTCGCAGGGCCTGCGTCCGGCTCAGCAGGTCTACATCCGGGCCGAGTTCTCTCGCGACTGTCTCCCGGCTGAAGTCTGCCACCGCAGTGTGGAAAATCAGCAAGCCGTTGAGCACAGCCAGGTATTCCGACGCATCGGGGCGGCCGAAGTCAAGACGCATGGCTGCCTCGGCGTTACGGTGCGCTTGCGCTGTGTTTTGACGAAGGGTTCGTGAAAGGCGCGGTCCTCTCGGCCGGGGCGAACCGGGCCTGCGCTCAATTGCACGATCCACTCTCAGAGAATAGATCGTCGTGTCTTACCGGCGGTGTAAAAGAAGTCGGACGTATTGGACGCCCAAGACAGTCCATCCGGGAAAGCGGTGGCTGAATTTGCGGCAGGGCCGCGGCCGGCGCGTGAGTTGTACGACCTGCGCGCGGACCCGACAGAGTTGAACAATTTGCTCGTCGACGACGAGTGCAACCGATTGGAACCGATCGCCAATGAACTCGTGCTGCGCCTTCACCACTGGCGGGACCAGACCGAAGCAAACGTAGTGCTTGGCGGACGGTGTGGCCGGTGGGTTGGCGTGAGAAAGGGTAGGCGACCTCGATTTGTCCGTCGGGTGCGCTGTGCAAGAGGTCGGCGCTGCCAAGTTGGTGCAGAGCATCGTCGAGGTCGACGCCGAGCGCGGCAGCGGTCGGGCGCAGATCGTTGCGATGGACTTGGCCGCTATCACGGAAGCCGCGCAACACGGCTCGGTGCAGTTCTCGGATTGCGGGCGGCAGCTGCTCGGCGGAGGCTGCGACCGAGTGGGCGGCGTCCGACTGGTCGGGCATTAACTACTCCGTTGACGGTCAGTCGAATTGGACCTACAGGGGCGTAGTGCGTCGAGAATGTGTTGCGGAGTGGGCAGGTCGAGTCGACACGCATCACCGGTCGGCGCTTTGGCCGCGGGGCGCATCACGTCGACGCCGTCGACGAGCATCGTCGGTGAGGGGTAGGGGCCGACGCGGTCGATGATCGGCTCGTCGATGCCGAGGCTGCTCAAGCAGTCGGCGAGGATCTTTCTGGTGGTCTCGGCATTGGGGCATCCCGGCGAGGTGAGCAGCTCGATACGCATAACAGTCACTTCCGCGTGGGGGGCGTTGTCACCATTGTTGGCCAAACGTGACGGCATGTTCGCCTCGCAGGCGGGTGGCAAGCCGCCCATTAACCTCATACCATCAGCTTCTAATGTGCTGGGGGCGCGTAACTTTGCACCAATCCCGGCGGGTCGTGCGTACTCGGGCCGCCAATACGGCAGCGGCTTCTTCTGCGCCAGCGGGAAAACGTCATCGTCATCAGCTCACTATTCGCCTGAGGTCGTGCCATGCGTCGCGATGCCCGGGGGCGCGGCTTCACGTGGCCCCATGTCGAGGCGCAATGGTGGATACTCGTCGCGCATCAGTGACGTGTAGGCGAGTACCCGGATGGCCCACCGGTTGATACCGATCACGAAGTCATACAGGCCCTTCGGGTAGCGCGCGGTGAACAATAGGGCCACCACCGCGATCAGCAGCAACACGCGGATCAGCGGCACCAAGATGGTGCCATCGCCCCAGTCGTCATCGCCGTTGCCCATGAACCGCATACCGCCATAGAAGAAGGCCGCTAGCACGAGGTAGTGCGGGATGGCCAGCAGCCACCACTTGATCAGCACCAGACCCCGATGCAGGTGCTCCGGGTAATCCACCTCCAGGTCGGCCGGATACTCGGAGTTGGGCCGCAAGCTGAACGGCGGGTACTTGTCGGTGCCCAGCACCGACAACGCATAGAACAAGACCCGCCAGCGCCAGCGCAGGACACCGACATTGAAGTCGAACAGCCCGCGTGGGTACTTGCCAGTGAACAGGATCGCGAAGAATGCGATCACCGTGACCACCACGTAGGCGATGTGTAAGAAGAACAAGACGATGTAGTGCGGGATGGCGAGGATCCACTTGACCAGCCACTGCCAGCGTGACAGCGCGGGGTCAAGGTCACCTCGGACTCGCACCGGGTACAGCGCGGTTTCCGGTTGCATGATCGACGCTCCTTCCGGGCGCTTCGGCTCGATCACCGAGCCGCGAATCCCTCAAGTGTTTCGCAACGAGTACAGCAATAGAGGGCGTTTTGAGTGTGGTCATCGCTTCTTCTCCCGTCCCAGTTGTTCCCGGGCCAACCCAGGTACTCCGTATGGAACGGGCAACCCTGGTCAACTCGGATCGACGAAATTGGGCCAGCAGCCGGGAGCCGAGGGGAACATGTCTATTTCGAGACCGCGTTCAGTTCCGTTCGGGCCTGGTCGATTTGGTCGTAGGCGCGATATGCCCTTCAAACTCAAGCCTTCTCGCCATGTGCGGTAGCGATCCCGATAGTCGCGGTAGCTGGTCTCTGGTCGGCTTTGGCTCCCGCGCTGGCTGCGATTCGGGTCGTACGCCCTCGGTGGTCGAGCCCATGCCCAGCCTTAGGCTTGGTTGGTGGCCTCGCTTTCCGAGTCGTTGTGGCACCGGAACCGGGTCCTGGCGCAGGCCGCGCTGGAGCATTCGTTCGTCCGGGGGCAGTATCGCCAGGTGTGCAAGGCGCTGGCTGATCGCATTGGTTGCGATCTGAGAACCCTTGATCGCGCTCTCTACGAATATGGCGTCTACCTGCTCAAGCAGAAGAAGAAATCAGCAGCAGCATGAGGACGTGGAATCATGAAAAAGCTGTCCGTGGGCAGGGGTGGTAATAGCGCTCGAGGAAGGGCGCAACACCCTTGCCGTGCTCGAAGCCGCCATCCGTGACATCGCCGCGGCGATCGGCACTCAGCACCCACTTGTCCAACCCCTCGGCACACTGTCGGTCGCGGCCTGGGTCAGCACCAAAGGCGACGTTCCGTCGAGGGTCCTGGACGAGCTGCGATTTCGGACCGCGACTTCACCCGGGGTTCGGGTCGCAATCGGCGAACCCGCCCTCGGCATCGCAGGATTCCGCGCCAGCCACCTCGAGGCACTTGAAGCCCAGCGGATCGCGCGGCTGGCCGGCCACCGCGAGGGCACCGTCACCCGCTACAACGACATCTCCCTGCGCTCACTCGCCACAGCAGATCTCGACCACGCGTGCACTTTCGTCGCGCGCGAGTTAGGTCAGCTGGCATCCAGGGATGAAACAACCCGCCGACTCGCTGCAACAGTGCGCACGTACCTCGACGAGAATGGCAGCCGAGGACGAACGGCCAAACGACTCAGCATCCACGACAACACTGTCGCCTACCGGCTCCGGCAAGCCGAGGAGCTCCTGGGAAGGTCGGTAGAGAAGCGGACCCTCGAGCTGCGTGTCGCACTCGCCCTGGCCGAATTGGTCGGCGAACCCTCTGATACCAACCGCTAACACCCCAACATGACGACTATCCCACCCGAGGACATTCGCACCGTGGAGCTGTCTACCGCATAGCAGCGACCGGCTGCCTTGGGACCCGGGGCGTTCACGCGCGCTCAGGTGCCGATGGGCGGCGTCTGCGGCGGCTCGGGTGAACCATTCCCCAGCCCTTGGTGCTCGGGGGACGTCTCGTCGAGGGCCGCGATCCGCTTTGCATACAGGTTTATTGCGGGCTGCGCGGTCAGGCCATGCGCGAAAATGCTGAGCAGCACCGTCGCCATCACCGCAAGTCGGACCGTTGAGTCGCCTGCCAACCCTGCCTCGTGCACCAGGTACACCAGCGCGAGCACGATGGATGCCAGACCCCTGGGGCCGAACCAGCCCATGAACAGCACGGTCGCCCGGCTCAAACGAGTTCCCAGCAACGCCAGCGCAACAGGCGCCATGCGCACGACTGTCAGACTCAGCACGGCATAGAGCAGCACGGCCGGTGTGAAATGCCCCCAAAAACCGGCCACGACGGTGCCGAAGAAGAAGAACACGAAATAGTTGAACAGTTGCCCCCATTGCTCAGTGAACTCGACACTGCGCCGGCCCGCAGCGTTGAAGCCGAATTGGACTGCAAATCCGGCGACGAACGCCGCGATGAACATGCTCGCCCCGGTCTCTTCCGCCGCGATGATACACAGCAACGGCAGCGCCACCACGCCGAGTTGGCCGAGAGGTGGAGCCATCCAGCGCGTGCGGTGGGCAAGGCCGAGGAGCCATCCGCCTGCGGTGCCGATCCCAATTCCGATCAGGGTGCCGTAGCCGAGCTGTTCGCCGAGGAAACGGGCGAGCACTGCACCCGCGGGCCCGGTGTTCTCCTCAGCAACGGCAATCACGATGAACAACAGCAGGAACGAAACAGCGAGGCCGTCGTTGAGGCCGGCCTCAACACTGAGAGACTGGCGAATTCTCAGTGGCACTCGTTGGCTGCTCACGATCACCTGGCCGAGGCCGGCATCGGTTGGGGCGAGGATGGTTGCCAGAATGCCCGCTTCCCCCCACGACAGTCCGCTCAGCACGACGATCGCGCAGACGGCGCCTAACACGATGGTCAGCGGCATGCCCGTAATGAGCAAACGGATGGGCAGGCTGCGGCCGGCCCGTAGCAGCGATCGGTTGATCCGGCTCGCGTCGGTGAAGAGCAACATCACCAGGCCCAGCTCCGCGATCAGGAGCAATACCTTGCGATCGAGCACCAGCTCGCGTGCCGCTACCGGCAGCAGCGTCGCCGCAGCGCCGGCGGCTGTGAACAGCATCGGTGCGGTGATGACGGTCGGTTGCAGCCGCTGCGAGACCAGGCTGTAGAGGAAGACGAGCACCACGAATACAGCCGTCAGGACCATGACTCGAACGCAGGCTCCGGAGAAGTGATCAGGCTTGGGGGTCGTCAACCATGAGCATGCGGGTTACGCCGCCCCTGGGCATGGTGTTTGGCAAATATCTTTCCCCAGCGCACCAAGCGCGGTTCAACAGCGATAAACGAAAGCCACACGCCGATCTCGTGGTCGACACAAACGATAGGAATCCCCAGGGACGCTGATGCGTCGGTGGTCAGCGTTACCGAGCTGGCCCAGAGCTTGTGGCTCTGACCAGCGAATCGTTGGTGGAGCTGCCGGGAATCGAACCCGGGTCCTACGGCATTCCCTCAAGGCTTCTCCGTGCGCAGTTCGCTATGTCTCTACTCGGATCTCCCGGTCACACGAACTCGCCAGGATGACGATCCCAGTCGCTGTTTATGTCCCGATCAGTCCCGCGACCGAACTAATCGGTGGATCCCTCTAGCTGACGCCAGGGTCCGGGTCGAGGGCTTTCCCGGTCTGACGGACTAGCTGTCGCTTAGGCAGCGAGAGCGTAGTCGCGCTGATGTGAATCGGCGCTTATATGGTTGCAGCGACGCTTACGGTGGTCTCTTGCCTGCACCGGCACGCTTCCCTTGATTCGATGCGCGAAGTCGAAACCTTTCAGCCCCTCGCACCCCCACCGATGTTCGGCAGGAAAACCCATTGTACGGGGCTACCAACGAGCGGCAACGGTATTATGTTCCGCGCCAGCTTGCGGTCAGATCACAAAGTTCAGGCGCTCGACGATCTGAGCGGCCACGTCCTTGTCACCAGCCAGCTCGATGTCCTGCGTGCGGGCGGGGCACATCGGGCGCCCGCCGGCCAACCTGGTGAACTGCAAGGCATCCAGCCGGATGGTGGCCGTCGGCTCTTGGCCGCCGAAATCCTCGACCAACTGTGCCCGCCCGTCGACGCTGATCCGAATGCTGCGAGCCAGCGGCCCGGTCAAGTCGAATTCGACACGTGAACCGTCGGGCGCTTTGGCGAGTTTTCCGACCACGAACCCCATGGTGGCCGCGACCTCATCGAGGGACAGTTTTGCTGCGGGCCCCGCGAGATCGTCGTCGGATGACGGCTGCTGCAGCGCAACGCGGATGTCTTGTTCATGCATCCAGCAGTCGAAGACCCGGATCCGCATAAAACGTCCATAGCTGTCGGGGCCTGCGGGCGTGAGAGTCTGCGCGTTCCAGTCCTCGACGGACATGCTCTCCAGGGCCTTGCGGCGACCGTCGGTCACCGAACGGTATTGCTCGAGAACGGTGTTGCCGGCTTCTGTACTGAGGTGGCGCACCCAGCACTCGTTCATCGCCCCGATGTCGTTGCGGACATGGTCGAGTTCCTTGACGTCGGTGTCCGGTTCGGGCGCGGAAATGCCTTCCAGAAACGACTCGGTCCCGATGATGTGCGCGACCACGGCTTGCACAGTCCACGCAGGCAGCGGCGTCATCGCCTTCCACTGGGCCTCGGGCAGCCCCTGCAGCAGCGCGTCGATGTCGTCCCATACCGCAAAGAGCCCGGAAAGGACCTCAGACTTGTCAAGTTCGGTGACAGGACGAGCGGCCATGATCGGATCGTAGGCCGATCATGGCGTCGCGGGAACTAGCCGGTGGCGATCATGGCCACCGACCCCATAGCCATCACCATGCCGATCCCCTGCCAGCGCGAGACCCGCTCACGCAATATCACCATCGCCAGCACGACCGTCGCCGCCGGATACAGCGAAATCAAGATGCTGGCCAACGACAGCAACCACGATTGCAGCGCGATCAGCTGAGTGACCAGGGCGCAGATGTCCAGTAGAGCGATGGTCAGCGCCAGTCGCATCGACTTCCCCCGCGGCAGCCGGCAAGGTACGGCGCGACGCGGCCAGGGCGCCGATCACCACGGTGGCGGCCAACCGGGCGAACATCAGCGGCCACAGCTTGCATTCGTGGGGCGCTTGGTGAAGGAACACCAGGTCCAGCCCGAACGCGCTCCCCGCGAATACCGCGAGCCACGCCACCTTCGGCGTGAATTTAAACGGGGCACCCTCGACCGTGGCCTCGCGGCTGACCAGCATCACCGCGACGATGGCCAGTACGACGCCCACCGATGCCGCCTGGCCTGGCCGCTCCCCCAGCGCGATACCGACCGCCACGGGGACGGCGGCGTTGAGCACACCCGCCAACGGGGCAACCACCGAGATCGGACCGGAGCCCAGCGCCGCATAGAACGCCCACATGCCGAACGCCTGGCCGACGCCGTACAAGCAGCCCCAGAAGACTGCGCCGAAGTGAATAGGGCCGCCGGCGGTGAGGGCCAGCGCCCCCAGCACCAGTGCCTCGAGCGGGTACGCCGCGAGGATCACGCGTAGCGCGGCGACGCGGCGAGCTGCTACACCGCCCACAAAATCGCTGACACTCTACGAGACGGCAGACAGCTGCGCGTAAGCGGCCCCGATCAGTTACATGCCCTTCGCTCGCCGGCCCAATTCGCGAACTACATCGCGCTGGGCGTCCCGGCGGGCCATGTCCTGGCGTTTGTCGTACGCTCGCTTGCCTCGTGCCAATGCAAGCTCAACCTTGACCTTGCCCCCCGTGAAGTACAACGACAACGGCACCAGGGCGAGGTTACCATCGCGGATCTTGCCGACCAGTCGGTCGATTTGTTGCCGGTGTAACAACAGCTTTCGATTGCGACGTGGATCATGGTTGGTCCAGCTACCGTGCTGATACTCGGGAATGTGCAAGTTGCGCAACCACACTTCGCCGTTGTCGACGGTTGCGAACGCATCAGCTAACGAGGCCTGTCCTTCGCGGAGGCTCTTCACCTCGGTGCCCAATAATGCGACTCCGGCCTCGAATAACTCGACAATCGAATAGTCGTGCCGGGCTTTGCGATTACTGGCGACGATTTGTTTGCCGTCACCCTTGCCGCCAATCGCCTTGCCCCTGTTGGGGTTTTTGGCCACGGCTACCGCCGCACGTACAGCCGCAACGTCGCGTACGACGTCAACGCAGCCATCGACACGCCGAGCAGCAACAGAATCGGTGCGATGTAAAGGATGTCGGCATAGTCGACCCGAGCGATCAGATTCGCTTGGTAGAATTGGTTTAACGCATTGTCCAGGAACAACGCCCGCACCACGAGCAATCCGCCGATAGCGATGGCCACACCGGCAGTCGCGGCGGCCATCGCCTCCACCAGGAACGGTAACTGGGTATACCAGCGGCTGGCTCCCACCAGTCGCATGATCCCGATTTCCGTGCGGCGCGTATACGCCGCCACCTGAACCATATTGGCAATCAACAGGATTGCCCCGACGGCCTGAACCAACGCCACGGCGAACGCGACATTGCTCAATCCATCCAGCACGGCGAACAGCCGGTCAATCAGGTCCTTTTGGTTCAGCACGGAAAGCACCCCGGGCTGGCCCTGCATCGCCATGTCAAAATCCTTGTGCTGCTCGGGATTATTGAGCTTGACAATGAATGACGCTGGGAAGGAATCCTTTCCGGCAACGTCCTTGTACTGCGGGAACTTACGGATGGCGTCGTCGTAGGCGTCCTGACGGTTGAGGAAGCGCACCGACTTGACGTCTTCTCGCCCTTCGATTTTCTCCCGCAGCGCCTTGCACGGATTGGTCGTGCAGCCCGGGTCGTTGGCGGAAACGTCCTCGGTGAGAAACACCTGCGTCTCGACACGGTCGAGGTAGATGGCCCGCGAGTGGTCTGCCAACCGGACCACCAGCAGACCACCACCGAACAGGCCGATGGAGATCGCGGTCGTCAGGATCATCGCGATCGTCATCGTCACGTTGCGACGAAGACCGGTCAGGACCTCGTTGAGTAGGAATCCGAAGCGCACTTAGCGATCCATCCCGTAGATGCCTTGTTGCTCGTCTCGGATCAGTCTGCCCAACGACAGCTCGACGACGCGTTGCCGCATCGAGTCGACGATGTGGTGGTCGTGCGTCGCCATCAAGACCGTCGTCCCGGTGCGGTTGATCCGCTCCAACAGATCCATGATGTCGTTACTGGTGTCGGGGTCGAGGTTGCCGGTGGGCTCGTCGGCCAGCAACACCAGCGGCCGGTTGACGAACGCCCGCGCGATCGCGACGCGCTGCTGCTCTCCACCGGACAGCTCGGTCGGCAGCCGGTTGGCTTTGCCGGACAGTCCGACCGTCTCGAGCACCTCGGGCACCACCCGATTGATCTGTTCGCCGCGTTTGCCGATCACTTCCAGCGCGAACGCGACATTCTCGAACACCGTCTTTTGCTGCAGCAGCCGAAAGTCCTGGAAAACGCAGCCGATCACCTGGCGCAATTTCGGTACCTGGCGGCCGGGCAGCTTGTTGACGTGGAACTTCGAAACCCGCACGTCACCGTTGGTCGGGGTCTCCGCGGCCAGCAGCAGTCGCATAAACGTCGACTTGCCCGAACCCGACGGGCCGATCAGGAAGACGAATTCACCCTTGTCGATTTTGACGTTGATGTCATCCAGCGCCGGACGCGCCGCCGCTTTGTACTTCTTGCTGACATGGTCGAGGGTGATCATCACGGCACCCGAGTGTAGCGGTGAATTTCGCTGGGCCGCGATGACCGACCGCCGGAGTGGCCCAGATGCGGGCTAGAAACCCGGCCTCGGCTGCGATGGCAGCGGGGGCGATGGGGTCGGGGTCGAGGTCGGCGGACACAAGGGTGCCGGCAGCAGACACGGCAGCTGCGGCAGCTGGAACGGCGGCTGCACGGTGGTGGTTGTCGTCGTGGGCGCCGCGGTCGTCGGCGGAGGCGGCACTGTGGTGATCGGGGTCGGCGTGAACGTGGCCGTCGGCTCCTGCACCCTGCTGCGCGGTACCCAGGTGTAGTTGGGGTCGGGTACGAAGCCCGGCGGCACCACCTGCGGAGCCGGCGGCTTGGGAGCAGCCTCGGGGCGGTAGGTGTCGTAGACCCACCACACCGCCAGAAACACCACAATCAATAGCAGCGTCGACGTGCGAATCCGGCCGCCGAACATGTAGCTCGGCCAGCTTTTCTCCGCATCGTCGCTGCGCTTCTCCAGGACGTTGAGTGTCAGTTTCACCGTTGCACCGACTCACGGGCTATCTCGTGAGCCGCCTCAGCGGCCTGGGCCGCGGGAGCGGCAGGGTCATCCTCGACCACGCTCACCGTCGCGTCGGCCGTGGTGACGATGCCGGCGTGGCCAAGTGCCCGAACGACCAGCGCCCGCAACTGCCGGCCCGCCTCGAACTGCTTGCCGGGCAGGGTGCGCGCCACCATGCGCAGCGTGACGGTGTCGACTTCGATGCTTTCCAACCCCATCAGGGTGGGCGCATCCAGCAGCAACTCGCCCAGCAATGGGTTGTCCATCGCGTGGTCGCACACCTCGTGCAAGACCTCGTTGACCCGGTTCAAGTCGGCGCTGGTCGAGACGGGGATGTCGATCACCGCGCGCGCCCAGTCCTTCGAGAGATTGATTGTTTTGACGATCTGACCATTGGGGATGGTGAATAACTCACCGTCCGACGAGCGGAGCCGGGTCACGCGCAGCGTCACGTTCTCCACCGTGCCGCGCGCCTCGGCGGCGATCCCCGAGACGGTCAACGAGACCAGGTCACCGAAGCCGTACTGCTTCTCGACGATGATGAAAAAGCCCGAAAGCAGATCCTTGACCAGCTGCTGAGCGCCGAAACCCAGCGCGGCACCGAGCACTGCGGCAGGCGCGATGAACCCGCCCACCGAGAACTGCAGCACGTCGCCGATCTGAACGACGACCCAGATCGCGATGATCACGATCGACACCCACTGGATCACCGACGCCACCGCCTGGCGGTGCTTGGTCGCCTCCGAGCGCACCAAGGCGTCGCTTTCGGCGAAGCCGACGTCGAGCTGCCGGGTGATTTGCTGAGCCACCCAGGTAACGAAGCGAACGGCCAGCACCGCCGCGATGAACAGCATGACGATGTGCAGGCCCCGATCGAGGATCCAGCCACCGATCTCACCGCGCCAAAAATCGTGCCAGCGCTGTGTCGCCGACGTTGCAAGAAACGTTGTGTTAGTCGTCATCTTTTCGATTGCGCCACCGGATTCCCGCTTCCAGGAACCCGTCGATGTCTCCGTCCAGAACAGCGGCCGGATTGCCCACCTCGTACTCGGTCCGCAGATCCTTGACCATCTGATACGGGTGTAATACGTAGGAGCGCATCTGGTTACCCCAGGAACTGCCGCCCTCACCTTTCAAGGCGTCCAGCTCAGCGCGTTCTTCTAAACGCTTGCGCTCCAATAACTTTGCCTGCAGTACTCGCATTGCCGAAACCTTGTTCTGCAATTGCGACTTCTCGTTCTGGCAAGTCACGACGATACCCGTTGGGATGTGAGTTAATCGAACCGCCGAGTCAGTCGTGTTCACTGACTGGCCGCCCGGACCGCTTGAACGATAGACGTCAACCCGTACATCGCCTTCCGGAATGTCGATGTGATCGGTGGTCTCAACCACCGGCAACACCTCGACTTCAGCGAACGACGTCTGACGCCGGCTCTGGTTGTCGAACGGGCTGATCCGAACCAGCCGATGAGTGCCCTGTTCGACGGACAAGTTGCCGTACGCGTACGGCGCGTGCACGGCGAACGTCGCGCTTTTGATCCCGGCTTCCTCGGCATAAGAGGTGTCGAACACTTCGACGCCGTACTTGTGTTGCTCGGCCCAACGGATGTACATCCGCATCAGCATCTCGGCCCAGTCGGCAGCGTCCACCCCGCCGGCGCCGGATCGGATGGTGACCAGCGCCTCGCGCTCGTCGTACTCGCCCGACAGCAAGGTGCGAACCTCGGCGGCTTCGATGTCAGCGCGCAGCGCCTTGAGCTCGACGTCGGCCTCGTCTCGTGCGTCGGCCGCGTCTTCCTCTTCCGCGAGCTGATAGAGCACCGGCAGATCGTCGAGGCGCTGTCGCAGCTCTTCGATGCGACGCAGCTCCCCCTGGGCATGGGATAACTGACTGGTCACTCGCTGCGCATTGGTCTGGTCGTCCCACAGTTTGGGATCAGAGGCCTCACGCTCGAACTTCTCGATGCGGGTGCGCAGACCGTCCACATCGAGCACTCGTTCCACCGTGGTCAAGGCGGCGTCGAGTGCGGCAATGTCGGCTTGACGGTCGGGTTCCACAGCCGCCAACGTTACCGGCGGCCTGATCCGGGGCGAATGCTCAGGTGGCAAGCCGCGCCGCTCTGGCCAAATGCCGGGGATCAACGATTAGCATCGGGTGACCACCATGTGCGCCCGCGACTGCGACGCCAGCCCCTTCTCAGCCCATCGCGTCGCAGCCGGGCACGACCAGAAGGCTGGGGTATGCGTCCATTCCACGTCGCTATCGTTGGCTCCGGACCGTCGGGGTTCTTCGCGGCGGCATCGTTGCTCAAAGCTGCCGACTCCTCGGACCAGATCGACGTGGCCGTCGACATGCTCGAGATGCTGCCGACGCCGTGGGGCCTGGTTCGCTCCGGCGTCGCGCCCGATCACCCCAAGATCAAATCGATCAGCAAGCAATTCGAGAAAACCGCCGCAGATCCGCGGTTCCGCTTTTTCGGTAATGTGGCGGTCGGCGAACATGTCGAGGCCGCCGAACTCGCCGAGCACTACGACGCAGTGATCTACGCCGTCGGCGCGCAGTCTGACCGCTCATTGAATATTCCTGGCGAGGAGCTGGCGGGCAGTGTCGCCGCCGTCGATTTCGTCGGCTGGTACAACGCGCATCCCAATTTCGAGGAGATATCACCCGACCTGTCGGGTGCGCGGGCCGTCGTCATTGGCAATGGCAACGTCGCACTCGACGTCGCCCGGATTCTGATTACCGATCCGGAGGTGCTCGCGCTCACCGACATCGCCGACCACGCATTGGACACGCTGCGCCCGCGCGGTGTGGAAGAAGTCGTGATCGTCGGTCGGCGCGGGCCGCTGCAGACCGCGTTCACCACCCTGGAGTTGCGTGAGTTGACCGACCTTGAAGGGGTCGATGTGATCGTCAATCCCGCACAGCTGGCCGACATCAGCGACGAGGACGCGGAAGCCGCGGGCAAGACAACCAAGCAGAACATCAAGGCGTTGCACGATTACGCCGGCCGCGAGCCGCGCCCTGGACACCGTCGCATGGTGTTTCGGTTCTTGACGTCTCCGATCGAGATCAAGGGCGACGACCGGGTCGAGCGAATCGTGCTCGGCCGCAACGAGTTGGTCGCCGACGAGAGCGGGCGGGTGTCGGCCAAGGACACCGGCGAACGCGAAGAGTTGCCGGTACAGCTGGTCGTGCGGTCGGTCGGCTACCGCGGCATGCCCACCCCGGGGCTGCCATTCGACGACGAGAGCGCCACCATCCCCAACACCGACGGCCGGATCGACGGCAGCCGCAACGAATACGTCGTCGGGTGGATCAAGCGCGGGCCGACCGGTGTCATCGGCACGAATAAAAAGGACTCACAAGAGACTGTCGACACCCTGATCAATGATCTGACCGGCGGCCAAGAGCGGGCCGATTTTCCGGACGACCATGCCGACAAATTGGCCGACTGGCTGGCTGCACGCCAACCGAAACTGGTCACCTCGGCACATTGGGACATCATCGATCAACATGAGCGAGCGGCCGGCGAGCCGCACGGGCGTCCCCGCGTCAAACTGCCGAGCCTGAAGAAGCTACTCCACATCAGCCACGGCTGAACCGAATCAGCCCGCCCCGGCCGGCCGCAGCAAATGATGCCACGCCCACCATGCGCCGGGTGACCATCGGCGTTAGCCCGCGGGCGGTTCGGGCGGTGCGAATTTCCAGTTGTCCGGATTCTTCGCCGAGTACACCACCGGGTGGAGTTGACCCATCGTTGGCCACTGGTCGACGTTGACCGCCAACCGTGCATAGACAGCGTGCTCATTTACGTTGGGGCCGTTGATAACACCGGCGATGGTGACGTATTGCTCACCGTCGGCATCCGGTCGTGGGCTGACCCCGGTCACTAGCAGGGTGCCGCTGAGCAGCTCGCTGCGCGGGCCGCGCGGGATAAACCGCTGAGCAAGAAATACCCCCAGTACAGCCACCAACAGGAGCAGAAGACCGAATTCCCACATGCCGCCATGGTAGCTGCGATGTTCGGCTGAACTTACTTAAGACCCTACTGTCCCACGCGGATTCGCCGTAGGGTCGACGTCAAGCGGAAGTGCGCCAAGGGAAGGTGAGGTCCATGACCGATGAGCCTGCTGTCGTTTTGTCGCAAGACGAAAGTTGGCGCAGGTTGGGCGGCGTCGCCCTCGGCCGACTGGTGACAAGTTTCGCCGGTGAGCCCGAGATCTTCCCGGTGAACTATGCGGTGCAAGACCGAACGGTGCTGTTTCGAACTGCCGAGGGCACCAAATTGTTTTCCGCCGTGGGGCACAGCGTTGTGGTGTTCGAGGCCGACGACCATGACGTCGCCGAAGGGTGGAGTGTGATCGTCAGAGGGCGCGCACGGGTGCTGCGTACCGCGGCGGAGATCGAGGAAGCCGAACGCGCTCAGCTGATGCCGTGGACCGCGACCATCAAGAAGCATTACGTCCGGCTCACCCCGACCGATATCACCGGACGCCACTTCACGTTCGGTCCAGAACCGGATCCGCACGCAAGCTTTGCCTGACGCGGTCAGTCCGCGAGCAGGAGCAGAACATCGAATTTCCCGCGCGCCGTGGTAGGACTGCTGGCATGAGTCAGGACGATCTGACGTTGGCACTGCTGTTGGCCGATCGCGCGGACGCGGTTACCCGCGATCGGTTCGGCGCGCTCGACCTGCACGTCGACACGAAACCGGACCTGACTCCGGTAACCGACGCCGATCGGGCGGTCGAAGTCGACCTGCGGGAGGCCCTCGCACAACACCGGCCCGACGACAGTGTCGTGGGCGAGGAATTCGGCGGAACCACCACTTTCAGCGGGCGCCAATGGATCATCGACCCGATCGACGGCACCAAGAACTTCGTGCGCGGGGTGCCGGTGTGGGCCAGCTTGATCGCGCTACTCACCGACGGCGTTCCCGTGGTGGGTGTCGTAAGCGCGCCGGCGTTGCAACGCCGGTGGTGGGCAGCGCGCGGCCAAGGCGCATTCGTCGCCGCCGACGGTGGGGCGCCGCGTCGGCTGTCGGTTTCCTCAGTGGCACAGCTTGATTCGGCCAGTCTCTCGTTTTCCAGCCTGTCGGGTTGGGCGGAGCGCGGCCTGCGGGACCGATTCATCGCGCTGACCGATGCGGTGTGGCGGGTGCGCGCCTACGGCGACTTTTTCTCCTATTGCCTTCTTGCCGAGGGGGCCGTCGATATCGCCGCCGAACCGGAAGTTTCGGTCTGGGATCTCGCGGCGCTCGACATCGTGGTGCGTGAGGCAGGCGGGGCATTCACCGGCTTGGACGGTGTAGCCGGCCCGCACCGTGGCAGCGCTGTGGCGACAAACGGGCTATTACATGAGCGCGTACTCGGCAGCCTTGGTGTGTGAATCAGCTAGCAAGACAGCTTACTAGCTATCTTACTCCGGAGTAAGATAGCCTTTAAGGGCATCGCCCCAACGACCGAGGGTGCTGAAAAAATGACGGATACTTTTTCCGGTTCACAAAAGACTTCGAAGAATTCCCCGTCGCGCGTGAAACGACGCCGCCGCAAGACCGGCGTCGGGCTGCAGCCGCACCGACGGACGGGGATTGATATCACCATGGCGCTGCTTACCCCGATCATGGGCCAGGAGTTCCTGGACAAATATCGCCTGCGTGATCCACTCAACCGGGGCCTGCGCTACGGCACAAAAACGATTTTCTCCACGGCCGGCGCCGCTTCCCGGCAGTTCAAACGGGTCCAGAACCTGCGCAGTGGGCCGACCCGGCTCAAATCCAGCGGTAAAGACTTTTACGACCTGAGGCCCGACGACGAGCAGAAAATGATCGTCGAAACGCTCGAGGATTTCGCCGAGGAAATCCTGCGGCCCGCCGCTGCCGACGCCGACGCGGCAGCAACCTACCCGTCGGATCTGATCGCGAAAGCCGCCGAGTTGGGCATCACCGCGGTCAACATTCCCGAGGATTTCGACGGCATCGCCGCGCACCGCTCCAGCGTGACCAATGTTTTGGTGGCCGAGGCGCTGGCCTACGGCGATATGGGTCTGGCATTGCCGATTCTGGCCCCCGGCGGTGTGGCGTCCGCACTCACCCACTGGGGCAGCGCCGATCAGCAGGCCACATATCTGAAAGAGTTTGCCGGCGAGAATGTTCCGCAGGCCTGTGTGGCCATCGCCGAACCGCAGCCGCTCTTCGATCCCACTCGCCTGAAAACCACCGCCGTCCGCACTCCCAGCGGATACCGGCTCGACGGTGTCAAGTCGTTGGTGCCGGCGGCGGCCGATGCCGAGCTGTTCATCGTCGGTGCGCAGCTGAATGGCAAGCCAGCGTTGTTCATTGTCGAGTCGTCCGCCAAAGGCCTTACCGTCAAGGCGGATCCGAGCATGGGGATCCGGGGGGCGGCCCTGGGCCGGGTCGAACTCTCCGGGGTGTCGGTGCCGCTGAATGCCCGGCTGGGCGAGGACGAGGCGACCGATGACAACTACTCCGAGGCAATCGCGCTGTCGCGGCTGGGCTGGGCGGCACTGGCCGTCGGGACCTCGCACGCGGTCCTCGACTATGTGATCCCTTACGTGAAGGAACGCGAGGCATTCGGCGAGCCGATCGCCCGCCGGCAAGCCGTCGCCTTCATGTGCGCCAACATCGCCATCGAGTTGGACGGGCTGCGCCTGATCACCTGGCGCGGCGCGGCACGCGCCGAACAGGGCCTCCCCTTCAGCCGCGAAGCGGCACTGGCCAAGCGGCTGGGCGCTGACAAGGGCATGCAGATCGGCCTGGACGGCGTACAGCTGCTCGGCGGCCACGGCTACACCAAAGAACATCCCGTCGAACGCTGGTACCGCGACCTGCGGGCCATCGGCGTCGCCGAGGGCGTTGTAGTCATCTAACCCGCGCTTCTCTAGCGAAAGATCAATCATGGCAATCAATCTGGAACTGCCCCCCAAAATGCAAGCGGTAATCGACAAGGCGCACCAGGCCGGCGCGGAAATGATGCGGCCGATCGCCCGCAAGTACGACCTCAAGGAGCACGCCTACCCGGTGGAGCTCGACACGTTGGCGAGCCTGTTCTCCGGAGCAGCTGAGTCCAATGCCCTGGGCCTTGCTGGCGCCGAGGCATTCCGAGGTAGCGAAAGCAAGGAAGAAAACCGCAATGGCGCCAACATGGCGGCGGTGCTGCAGACGTTGGAGGCCTGCTGGGGCGACGCGGCAATGATGCTGTCGATTCCCTATCAAGGCCTGGGCAATGCGGCGATCAGCGGAGTGGCCACCGACGAGCAACTGAGTCGTCTGGGCAGGGTGTGGGCGGCGATGGCGATCACCGAACCCGGCTTCGGCTCCGACTCAGCGGCGGTGTCCACCACCGCCAAGCTGGACGGCGACGAGTACGTGATCAACGGCGAAAAGATTTTCGTCACCGCGGGTTCGCGGGCCACGCACATCGTGGTGTGGGCGACGCTGGACAAGTCGCAGGGCCGCTCGGCGATCAAGTCGTTCATCGTGCCGCGCGAACATCCGGGTGTCACGGTCGAGCGGCTGGAGAACAAACTCGGCATCAAGGGTTCCGACACCGCGGTCATCCGGTTCGACAATGCCCGGATACCGAAAGGCAACCTGCTGGGAAAGCCCGAAATCGAGTCCGGCCAAGGGTTTTCCGGCGTGATGGAGACCTTCGACAACACCCGGCCGGTGGTGGCGGGAATGGCCATCGGTATTGCCCGGGCCGCGTTGGAGGAGCTGCGCAGGATCTTGACCGAGGCCGGGGTGGAGATCTCCTACGACCAGCCGTCGCACGCGCAGAGTGCGGCCGCGGCCGAATTTCTGCGCATGGAGGCCGACTGGGAGTCCAGCTACCAGCTGACCTTGCGCGCGGCGTGGCAGGCCGACAACAAGATCCCCAACTCCAAGGAAGCGTCGATGGCCAAGGCCAAGGCCGGACGCGTGGGCACCGACGTCACCCTGAAAGCTGTCGAATTAGCTGGCACTGCAGGCTATTCCGAGCAGTCTCTGCTGGAGAAGTGGGCACGCGATTCCAAGATCATGGACATCTTCGAGGGCACTCAGCAGATCCAACAACTCGTGGTGGCACGGCGCCTGTTGGGCCTGTCCTCGTCCGAACTCAAGTAGCGACCGCGTCCAGCTGCTCGCGGCTATGGTCGTCGAGCTCGATGGAGGCAACCGTCATGTTCTCCTCCAGGTGGCGCACCGATGAGGTGCCCGGGATCATCAATACGTTGGGCGCCACGCTCAGCGTCCACGCCGATGCGACCTGCGCCGGGCTGTGGCCCAGGTGTTGCGCGGCCCGCAGCACTGCGTCCTGCCCCAACACCTGATCCGGCGGCGCGAAGGGCGACCTCAGGGCGAAGAACGGGACGAAAGCGATGCCGCGTGCGGTGCATTCCTGCAACACCGGCATCGACGACCGGTCGACGAGGCTAAAAGCGTTCTGCACGCAGGCGATTTCGGTGCGATCGAGAGCATGTATCAGGTGATCATGGCTGATGTTGCTCAGCCCGATTCCCTCGATCAACCCGTCGTCCCGGGCGTCGATCATGACCGACAGCTGCTCGTCGAACAGCTCGTCGGGGCCGTCGCTGTTCATCAGCCGCAGGTTGACCGCCGCCAGCCGGTCGATGCCGAGGGCGCGCAGGTTGGCTTCGATGTCACGGCGCAGGTCGGCTGGTTTTTCGACCGGCAACCAGCCGCCCTTGTCGTCGCGGCGACCACCGACCTTGCTGACCAGCGCGAGGTCCGCCGGGTATGGGTGCAGGGCCTCGCGGATCAGTTCGTTGGACACATCCGGCCCATAGAACTGGGCGGTATCGATGTGATTGACACCGAGTTCGACGGCCCGCCGGAGCACCGTCAGCGCCTCTGCGCGGTCGCGCGGCGGGCCGAAAGCCCCGGGACCGGGGAGTTGAATGGCGCCAAAGCCTATGCGAGCGACGGAAAAGCGACCAAGCTCGAATGTCTGCATCGCACAAGGCTAGCGTCGTGCTATGGATACTTTTCGTGCGCTGGTAGCCCGCCAAGATGGTGACCGGATCACCGCGTCAGTCGAGACGCTGAGCCCGTCGGACCTGCCGCCCGGCGAAGTGACGATCCGGGTGCAGTACTCGAGCGTGAATTTCAAGGATGCGCTGGCCTTGACGCCGAACGGCGGCGTGGTCCGTAACTATCCCATCGTTCCCGGAATCGACCTGACGGGCGAAGTCGTCGAGTCGCAATCACCGGACTTCAGCGTCGGCGACCAGGTGTTGGCCCACGGATACCAGATCGGCACCGGCCACCACGGCGGCTACGCCGAATACGCGCGGCTGCCCGCCGATCAGGTGGTACAGCTCGGCGCCTTGAGCCCGCACGACGGCGCCGCGATCGGAACCGCCGGCTTTACCGCCGCGATGAGCGTGCGGGCGTTGATCGACTGGGGAATAACTCCTGAGGACGGGCCCATCGTCGTCACCGGCGCCTCCGGCGGTGTCGGCTCCGTGAGCGTGGACCTGCTGGCGTCCGCCGGCTACCAGGTGGTCGCCTCCACCGGCAAGGACAAGGCTGCCGCATTACTGAAAGAGCTTGGCGCCACTGAAGTTATCGGCCGGCTGCCCGCTGATCCCGATGCCAAACCCCGGCCGCTGGCCAAGGCCCGCTGGGCGGGTGCGGTGGACTGCGTCGGCGGCGCGACGCTGGCCGATGTCCTGAGCACCGTCGATTACGGCGGGGCGGTGGCCGCCAGTGGCCTCACCGGTGGCCCCGCGTTGCACACGACGGTGATGCCGTTCATTCTGCGCGGTATCTCGCTGCTGGGAATGGATTCGGTGTTGATGCGGATCGGCCCCCGCCGGAAGCTGTGGGAGCTGTTGGGCGACTCCCTGCGGCCACGGCATTTGGATGCGGTTACCAGCGACGTCGACGTTAAAGACGTCGTCGAGGTGATCGACCAGGTGCGCGACGGCAAGTTCTCCGGCCGGGCAGTGGTGCGGGTCGCGGGCGGATTCTGAGTCGACAGTAGGCTCCCGACCATGCGCGCAATACGGGTGACTCGGCTAGACGGTCCAGAAGCGGTCGAGTTGGCCGAGATCGACGAACCCACCGGCGACGGAGTGGTGGTCGACGTGCACGCGGCAGGTGCGGCATTCCCGGACGCGTTGCTCACTCGCGGTCTCTACCAATACCGGCCGGACCCGCCGTTCGTGCTGGGAGCCGAAATCGCCGGGGTGGTTCGATCGGCGCCAGAGGGTTCGCATGTCGGTCCCGGCGACCGCGTTGTCGGGCTGACGATGCTGAGCGGCGGCATGGCCGAGGTCGCGGTGTTGGCACCCGACCGAGTGTTCAAGCTGCCGGACAATGTCAGCTTCGAGGCCGGGGCGGGCCTGCTGTTCAACGACCTGACGGTGTACTTCGCACTCAGCGTGCGTGGCCGGCTGCAGCAGGGCGAGACGGTGCTGGTGCATGGGGCGGCCGGCGGCATCGGCACCTCGACGCTGCGATTGGCCTCGGTACTCGGGGCGTCCCGCAGCATCGCGGTGGTCAGCACCGAGGAGAAGGCCGACATCGCCACCGCGGCGGGCGCGACCGATGTGGTGCTGGCCGAGGGCTTCAAGGACGCGGTGAAGGAGTTGACCGACGGGCGCGGCGTCGACATCGTCCTCGACCCGGTCGGCGGCGACCGGTTCACCGACTCGCTGCGCTCGCTTGCGCCGGGTGGACGGCTGCTGGTGGTCGGCTTCACTGGCGGCGAAATTCCCACCGTGAAGGTAAACCGGCTGCTGCTCAACAACATTGACGTCGTCGGTGTTGGCTGGGGCGCCTGGGCCGGGACACACCCCGGCGCGCTTGCCGAGCAATGGGCCGCCCTCGAAAAGCTGCTCAGCTCCGGTCGGCTGTCTCCCCCGGAGCCGGAGGTCTACCCGCTGGATCAGGCCGGCGCGGCGGTCGCATCTTTGGAGAACCGCACTGCCAAAGGGAAGGTCGTGGTGCGGGTCCGCGACTAGCAGCTGCGGAAGGGACACCTTTTTGCCCGCCTACGAGCGACAACGTGACCATAACGGGATTGGCTGACCGCAATTGTCGCTGTGCGGCGGGCACGCGGGGTGCCCTCCGACCGGGAGACGCCGCCACGGGCCTTGTGTGACAGCAAAACAAAAAGTAATGTCACTTTCAGTTCTGTTGTACCGGAGCCAGGGAGTCATCCATGGAATCCTTCATTCACCTGCGAAAAGGCAAAACACCGCATCGCCTGCACGCCGACCTTGACGGCCTCAAGGACGACGAACTGGGCCGGGGCGGATTCACCGGACGCACCGCCAATATCTACCGCCGCCACGACCCCACCGCCTACCGGGCGGTCGGCCCGCTGCGCCCCATCGACGTGCTGTCCAGTGAGCTCAAACCCAGCGATGCCACCGACGCCAACGGTGGGCCGCTGCTCATATTCAGCAACGAGGACTGCCGCGTTCTGTTGAGCCGTCGCCGTGAGCCGATGCCGTACTACGCCCGTCACGTCGACGGCGACCTGCTCTGCTTCGTCCACGATGGCACCGGTCTGCTGGAGACCGAATTCGGCCCGCTGCAGTACCGCAGCGGTGACTGGGTCTACATCCCGAAGGCATGCACCTGGCGCCACGTGCCGGAGCGCGACACCACGTTGCTGATGATCGAGGCCAGCGACGAGTTCCGCGTCCCTCCCCCGGGCGCGTTGGGTCGGCACTTCCCATTCGACCCGTCGCAGGCCACCATCCCCGAGCCGGCCCCGATCGATGACGACGACCGCGACGAGTACGAGGTCCGGCTGATCCACGACGGTGGGCCGACGACGCTGTTCTACCAACACAATCCGATGGACGTCGAAGGTTGGCGCGGCGACAATTTCGCCTTCACGTTCAACATCGCCGACTACAATGTGATCACCTCCGACAGTGTGCATCTGCCGCCGACCGTCCATCTGTTCATGCAGGCCACCGGCGTGTACGTGATGAACTTCTTACCCAAACCCGCCGAAGGCGTGCCGGGCACCGAGCGCACACCCTGGTATCACCGCAATGTCGACTACGACGAGATCGCCTTCTTCCACGGCGGCTCGCTGTACGGCATCCCGATGCCGCCGGGCCTGATTTCCCATGCGCCGCAAGGAGTTCACCACGGTGCACCGGAAAAAGCCCGCGAACGAGCACGCCGCAAGTTCGACGAGCATGTACGGGTCGACTGGCAAGTCATCGCCATCGACACCCGCCGACGGCTGACACCGTCAGCCGAGGTACTCGCCCACGACCTAGGACAACACTGACAAGGGAGCCCGCAACTGTGAAACAAGCCGTCAAGCACGATTACGACCGAATTCCCTATCTTGTTGCCTTCCAGAACAATTCCGATGTCCGTGATGTCTACGGCGGGCTGGCCGAAATCACGGTGCTGGAAAGCTATCTGCTCAAGCCCAAGGACAAACCCTCAGACACCGTGCTGGTGTTCATGCATCCGATCGGCGGGGGCGCATACCTGCCGATGATGAACGGGCTGGCCCGGGCGGGCCACCACGTCATCTATTGCAACAGCCGGTTCCGTGGCACCGATTCGGCGCTGCTGATGGAGAAGGTGGTCGAGGATCTCGGCGAGTGCATCAAAGACGCCAAGAACCGGCTGGGCTACCAGAAAGTGGTGCTGGCCGGGTGGAGCGGTGGCGGCTCGCTGTCGGTGCTCTACCAGCAGCAGGCCCAGCACGCCACCATCACGAGCAGCCCTACCGGCGATGGCCCGGACCTGACCAAGTTGGAACTACCCGCGGCCGACGGCATCATGCTGCTGGCCGCCCACATCAGCCGCCACGGCACACTGACCGAATGGATGGACGCATCCATCCTCGACGAATCCGATCCCACCAAGCGCGATCCCGAACTCGACCTCTACAACCCCGATAACCCCAACCAACCGCCCTACAGCCAGGAATTCCTGGAGCGGTACCGTCAGGCGCAGATCGATCGCAATCGCCGCATCACCGCCTGGGTGAGAGAGAAATTGGCCGAGTTGAACGCGCAGGGTCGCCCCCACGACGAGTTCGGATTCGTCGTGCACGGCACCATGGCCGACCCGCGCTGGCTGGACCCGGCCGTGGACCCCAGCGAACGCAAGCCCGGAACCTGCTATTTGGGCGATCCGCAGGTAGTGAACATGAGCCCGGTCGGGCTGGCCCGCTTCTCCACACTGCGCGGCTGGCTCTCGCAGTGGAGTTACGACGACGCCCGCGGTGACGGCGTCGACTGCGGGCGTGACATCGCGGTCCCGGCGCTGGTGATCGGCAACCTGGCCGACGACGCCTGTACCCCAAGCCACACCCGGCGGCTCTACGAAGCGATCGGGCACCCTGACAAGGAGCTGCACGAAATCTCCGGCGCCACACACTATTACGCGGGCCCCGACCAACGCGACAAGCTGCGTGAGGCCGTCGACATTGTGACCGATTGGCTGGTCCGCCACGATTTCGCGAGCGCTGAATGACACCAACTGGGCCGCTGGACGGCATCCGGGTGCTCGAGCTCGGCACGTTGATCGCCGGGCCATTCGCCGGTCGTCTGCTCGGCGACATGGGCGCCGACGTGATCAAGATCGAGCCGCCCGGCGCCCCTGACCCGTTGCGCACCTGGGGTCAGGCCGAAGTCGACGGACACCACGTCTTCTGGACCGTGCACGCTCGCAATAAAAGAGCCATCACGCTGGACCTGCGGCGGCCACCCGGCCGCGAGCTGTTTCTCGAGCTCATCGAGAAATCCGACATCGTGGTGGAGAACTTCCGCCCGGGCACCCTGGAGAAGTGGAACCTGGGCTACGACGTCCTCAATGACCGCAACCCGCGCATAATCCTGGTTCGGGTTTCCGGCTACGGGCAGACCGGGCCCGACGCGCACAAGGCGGGCTACGCCTCGGTGGCCGAAGCTGCCAGTGGGCTGCGGCACCTCAACGGCTTTCCCGGGGGGCCGCCGCCGCGCCTGGCGCTCTCGCTGGGCGACAGCCTGGCCGGCATGTTCGGCGCCCAGGGCGCTTTGGCCGCCCTGTACCGCCGCAGCGTAACCGGACACGGCCAGGTCGTCGACGTTGCATTGACCGAATCATGCTTAGCCGTACAGGAATCCACGATTCCGGATTATGACGTCGGCGGCGTGGTGCGCGGACCGTCGGGCACTCGACTGGAGGGCATCGCGCCGTCCAACATCTACCCCAGCGCCGACGGATCCTGGGTGGTGATCGCCGCCAACCAGGACACCGTGTTCGCCCGGCTGTGCACCGCGATGGGTCGCCCAGAGCTGGCCACCGATGACCGCTTTGCGACACACGGCGCCCGCGGGCGCAATCAAGACGAACTCGACAAGATCATCGCGGCGTGGGCCGCCGAACGGCAGCCCGGCGAAATCGTCGAAACGCTCAGTGCCGCAGGCGTGATCGCCGGGCCCATCAACACCGTCGCGGAGGTAGTCGAGGACCCGCAGCTACGGGCCCGCGGCATGCTTGTCGAGCACTACGACGAACGGATCGAGCGCTCCGTGTTGGGGCCGGGCGTCGTCCCGGTGCTGTCGGAATCGCCGGGCGGCGTCCGCAATGCCGGATCGGCACGTCCAGGCCAACACAACGACGACGTCTACGCCGGACTGTTGGGCAAGACGGCCAAGGAGCTTGAGGAGTTGCGCGCCGAGGAGGTCTTATGACACAGCACGTCGATATTCGTGAAGTGTCGCTGCGCGACGGGCTGCAAATCGAATCACCAATCCCGTTGTCGGCCAAGCTGGAACTGCTCGCTGCGGTGGCCGCCACCGGCGTACGCGAGGTCGAGGCCACTGCCTTCGTCTCGCCGTCCAAGGTGCCGTCGATGGCCGATGCCGCCGAACTCGCCGCGCATCTGCACAACTACCCCGACATCGAGTTCTCCGCTCTGGTCGCCAGCCCTAACGGCGCCAAGCGGGCCGTCGCCGCCGGATTGCGGTCGATCGAATACGTGGTGGCCGCCGACGACACGTTCAGCCAGGCCAACGTCGGGCGCACCAGCACGCAGGCCACCGAGCAGATCGCCGAGATCGTCGCCATTGCGCACGACAGCGATGTCACCGTGGAGGTCGTCGTCGCCACCGCGTGGGACTCCCCCTTCGAAGGACCTACCCCGCCCCAGCGGGTTCTTGACATCGCCAGCGCGGCTCGCGATCGAGGAGCCGACCGGCTGTCGATCGCGGACACCATCGGCACCGTCACCCCCGGTCGGGTGAGTTCGCTAATCGCAGAACTACTTCCGCTGATCGGCGACATACCGCTGGGCGCGCATTTCCACAACACCCGCGGCGCCGGGCTGGCCAGCGCCTACGCGGCGGTCAAATCCGGAGTCACCCGGCTGGACGCCTCGGTCGGCGGCCTGGGCGGCTGCCCGTTCGCGCCCGGCGCCACCGGCAACATCGCCACCGAGGATCTGGTGTACCTGCTGCGTGACAGCGACATCGATGTCGACGTCGACCTGCAGGCCGCCATCGCGGCCGCCAGAGTAGCGAAATCGCTTGTGGGGCATGATTTGCCGGGCGCTCTGCTGCGCGCCGGCGACCGGATTCTGCCCTGATGCCGGCCGAACTGCTGACCGCCAAAGGCCGCCAGACCAGGCAGGCCATCGAGCAGGCTGCACGCAAACTGTTCGCCGAACGGGGTTTTCACGGCACCACGCTGGCCGACATCACGTCGGCGGCAGGGAAGTCGTCGGCGGTGTTCTACCGGTACTTCGCCGACAAAGAAGACCTGCTGGCCAGCTTAGCGGAGTCTTTTCTGCACGAGGTCGTCGCGCCGTCCGGCCTGAG
>Ga0182030_10003392_pt1 | contig 34018 bp, 33 predicted proteins | sample 812S3MmetaG_FD_121299 | JGI IMG/M metagenome (GOLD analysis project Ga0182030, IMG submission 121299) | Permafrost microbial communities from Stordalen Mire, Sweden - 812S3M metaG (Illumina Assembly) | ecosystem: Environmental > Terrestrial > Soil > Wetlands > Permafrost | place: Sweden...
CCTCAATGTAATCCATCGCTAAAATATCAGCATTGCATCGACACAAGAAGGGCGCCGATTATCAATAGTTGAGAGGCTTCCCGCCTCCCCTATGCTTTGTCAACAAACCGGATAAGCATGGGTGAATCCCTTCCTCGCCGCATCGCGGGGGAAGGCCGGTTTTCTCCAGGAAATTGCAATATCCAATGTTGGCGTAATTATACCAATTTCGTCATCGCCGAAACTCGGGCATCCGCCGCGGCGCCGGGGAATATACCCGTCGCCGCGGCGATTTGGGTTAGCGCCCTCCGCCGCTCGGAGCCGCGCCGCTTCCGATGGCGCCGGGCGCCTGGAAATTCGCCGCCGTTTCCTTGTTCTTTTCGGGCGTGCCGAGATCGTATTTCACGCCGACGAAATAGGTTCGTTCCGGGTAGGGGTTGGGGTTCACGAAGTATTTGTAGTTGCCGATATTGTCGATGCCGACCGTGGCGGTCCAATTCGGGGCGAATTTGTAATTCGCCTTGGCGTCGAACACCAGATAGGAACTGTCCGACGTGCCGTAGCTGTCGTGGTTGAAGTCGGTGTTGTTGATGGCGACGAAGGATGCGCTCGCGTAGCGGAAGCCGCCGGAGACCGACCACTTGTCGGTGGGCGCGTAAACGAGCGTGGCGCGGATACGAATGCGCGGGATACGCTGAACCTGCATGCCCACGTAGCCCGGATCGGCCCAGTCGGCCAATACTTTCGCATTGGTGAAGGTCACGTTGCCGTTGAAATCGAGCCCATGCCAGTAGATGTCCTTCATCTTCAGCGCGGCCTCGACGCCGCGCATGCGGATCTTGTTGATATTGTTTTGCTGCGAAACGAGAATGCCCGTCGTATCCGCAAGTTCGGAATCGATGAAGTTCCAGCGGTCGTCCTGGAACAGGCTGATGCGCGGCACGGCTTCCGAGACATAGCCGCCGAAGGCGTTGCGCCAATGATATTCGCCGGTCAGATCGTAATAGGTCGAGGATTCGGGCTGGAGATTGGGGTTGTTGACCTGCAGTGTCGTGGGCGTGCTGATCGCCTGGAACAGTTCGGCCGCCGTCGGCATGCGATAGTTTCGGGCGATCGAACCGCGCATGACGAAATCAGGCGTGACCTCGTATTCGAGCGCTCCCTTGGGCTCGAACGCGCCCTTATAGGATTCGGGCGAATAGAGCACCGTCTTGCCGAGCGTGTTGTTGACGCCGTCGAAGGCGGTCCAGAAATCGCCGCGCGCGCCGAGAGTCAGCCGCCATTGCGGCAGGAATTTCCATTCGTCCTGTATATAGGCGGCTTTGGTTTCGGTTTTGCCGAGACTCTCGGACGCAATCGAGTCGTAGTAGTTCGACGTCGCCACGACTGTGTTCGTCTGCACGGTATTCAACGAATAAAGATCGCCGTGCAGGCCGAACGACAGGATGTGCTTGCCGAAAATATCGTAATCCGGCCGATAGACGAAGCGCGCGTCGAACGTGCGCCAGAAGTCGCCGCCATTGTTGACGTTGGAGCCCGCCGGATTGATGGTGTAGCTCGGCACCAGCGGATTGGCGGCGCCGACTGGCGTGAAGCCATAGGCCGCGTAAGTGTTGGTGTAATCTCGCAGCATGTTATACTGCATCGCCACCAAGTCGTAATCGAATACGCCCCTCGTGTCGCTCCTGAGCTCCATCGAATTCATCAAATGCGTCGCATTGCTGTGGCCGGGATCGAGTCCGGAAAAAGTGGTTCCGGATCCATAATAGCCATAGGGACCAAAGCCGATCGATGTCTTGCTGCCCAGGCTATTGATCGGGACGCCCTGCGCCGTGGTCATGTAGGGCTGCACATAGGTATTATCCACCAGCGACCATAAGCCCGTTTGCCAGGTCAGGCGAGTCGTCGGCGTGAAGTCATAGGCGAGTTTGACCTTCGCCATGTGCTGCTCGTTGTGGTCTTGGCCCGCGCCGCCGGCGACGAGGTTCTGATTGCCGGCCTGGTCGGCGGCGAAGACGCCGCCAAACGCCGCGATGGGTTTGGTCGAGCCGGCCGTGGTCGAGAACTGGTTCAAGGAGAACGTCTGCGATTGGCCCTGCGCGTCGACGCGGTCGTAGCTGACCCAATAGGAGAAATCGTTGATGCGGTCGCCGATGAGGATGTTCATATCCCCGGCGATATCCATTTCGTTGTTTTGGAACCAGGTGAAGTTCTGTAACCCGCCGGTGCCCGCGACGTGCACCTCGAAATGGTCGGGCATACGGGTCGTGACCGTAAACACGCCGGAGATCGAATTGCCGCCATAGAGCGCGGACAGCGGCCCCTCGATCACGTCGATGCGCTCGATTTCGGCCGGCGAGACCATGCCCCAGCGCGGCGGATAGGCGTAGCTGTTGCCGAGGAAGTTCGAGAGCAGCACGCCGTCGGCGTAGAGCATCGTTCGCGCGCTGTCCTGCGGATTATTGACGCGGCCTTCGATGACCGCGTTGCGGTCGCCGATGAAACGCTCGCGCACGAGAACGCTGGGCATATATTTGAACGATTCCGCCGTCGTCATCAGGTTGACGGTCTTGTCGATCTCTTCTTTCGTTTCCGACGCCACCACGGCGACGTGGCTGACGCTCTGGGGAACGCGGGATTGCTCGAAGGGCTTGGCCGGGGGTGGGGCCGCCGCGACCGGCGCCGGACCGGGCGGCGGCGCGACAGGACGCGGCGGCGGCGGAGCCGAAACGGACGGCGCGGCGGGACGCGCCACGCCCACGTCGATCGACGGCAGCGCTTCTTGCGCATGGCCGGTGGTCGGGTAGGCGAAAGCCAGGGCGCAGGCCGACACGCCCGTCAAGAGATTGGTTCGACGCATGGGGAATCCTCCGGTAACGCCGTCGAGGCGCCGGTCGCGGCTCCGCGGCCCTAGACGCTTGCGCGCAAAGGCGATCGAGAGACCGATTGTTTTTGTTTCAGGTGATTTGGGAGAGGTCGTGCTGCGACCGCCGTCAGGCGACGCACGAATTCGGCGCCTGACGCGCCAGAAAATTTAAGCCGGCGGCGGGGCGCGGGGCTGGTGCGCCTGCTCGCTCAACGCGGGGGGCGGGGCAAGGAACGCGAGGTCGAGGCCAAGTCGCGCGCCATCGGCGAAGGCCACGCGATAATCGCTCGCCGTCACCGCCAGAGCCGCGGACGAGCCGCCGGCGCAAACTTGGCACAACACGCAATCGTGCTGCTGATGATGGCCGCCATGGAGCGGAGAAGTCCGATGGACGTCCGACCCGTCGAGCGCGCAGTCCGCCGAAACGCCGGCGAGCGTTCCGGTAAAAGCCGTCCCGCCCGTCGCGGTCTGAATGACCAGCGCCAGAACGAACAGCAGTGACCGGAGTGACCAACGCCTCATTGCGGACCCTTGAGAGAAGAGATTCTCTTCCTACTTGCCCGCAAAGTTAACAGTTCGATATTCCACCATCAATCGCTGCGACGCCCCAAAGTTCACATTTTCGAAACGTGTATCAATTTTGCAACAGTGCGAATCAGCGCGCGAAGCTTGCCATTATCGGGCGCGCGGCGGCGCCATCGCCCCGTTGCGTGAGACGAACGAGCGCGCCGCCCTCTGCCCGGTCGGCTTGCTCCGGGTTACTTCACGTCGAGCAATTCGACGTCGAAGATCAGCGTGGCGTTCGGCGGGATGACGCCGCCTGCGCCGGCTGCGCCGTAGCCCAGTTCCGGCGGGATGATCAGCGTGCGCTTGCCGCCGACCTTCATCGTGCCGACGCCCTCGTCCCAGCCGGCGATCACCTGGCCGTGGCCGATGGTGAAAGAGAAGGGTTGGCCATGATCGAGCGAACTGTCGAATTTCTTGCCCTTGGCGCCGTTGGTATAGAGCCAGCCGGTGTAATGCATCACGCAGATCTGGCCGGGCCGCGGCGTCGCGCCTGTCCCGTCCTTGGTGTCGATGATTTTCAGGCCCGTCAGCGTCGTCGTGGCCTTGCTCGCGTCGAGCGCCGGCGCCGGGCGGGGGGCGACGGCCAGAGCGCCCGCGAGCGCAAGGCCCACGAGGGCGGCGGCGCGTAAAGTGGCTTTCATCATGCTTCTCCTTGAGTTGGAATCTCGAAACCTCATTGAATTCTGTGCGCGCCTGTTTCAGGCCAGCAGGCCGTTGTCGCGGGCCAGTTGCGCCAGATCCTTTTGCGGACGCGCGCCGAAATGCGAAATGATCTCCGCCGCTGCAAGCGCGCCGAGCGCTGCGCTTTCGACGTGCGGGAGATCTTGCGTAAAACCCGCCAGAAAGCCGGCCGCGAACAGATCGCCGGCCCCGGTGGTGTCGACGACCGCCTCGACCGGGAAGGCCGGCGCAGCGACGACGCTCGCGCCCTGCGCGACCACCGCCCCCTGCGCCGAACAGGTGACCACGCCAAGCAGAGTCGCTTCGCTCTGTAGCGCCTTCAAGGCCGTGTCGAAATCGGCGGTCTGATACAGCGCGTGCAACTCGCTCTCATTGGCGAACAGAATATCCACCACGCCGTCGCGAATCAGTCCGAGAAATTCGTCGCGGTAGCGGTCGACGCAAAAGGCGTCGGACAGGCTGAGCGCCACTTTGCGGCCATGGGCGCGGCTAATCTTAGCGGCCTTGAGAAAGGCGGACTTGGCGCCCGGCGGATCCCACAGATAGCCCTCCATATAGAGAACCTTGGCGCTGGCCGCGAGAGACTCGTCGATGTCGTCCGGTCCAAGCGCCTGACAGGCGCCCAGAAAAGTATTCATCGTGCGCTGGCCGTCGGGCGTGACGAAGATCAGGCAGCGCGCCGTCGCGGCGCCGCCCGACGCGAAGGGCGTGTCGAAACCGACGCCGGCCTTGCGGATGTCATGGGCGAATTCGCGGCCCGCCTCGTCGTCCTTCACCTTGCCGACGAAGGCGGCGCTGCGGCCAAGGCTGGCGAGGCCGGCCATGGTGTTGGCGGCGGAGCCGCCCGAGACGACGGTGGTCGGCCCCATCAGGGCGTAAAGCTCGGCCGAGCGCTGCTCGTCGACAAGCTGCATCGCCCCCTTGTGCAGGCCCGCCGCGACCAGCGCGTCGTCCTCGGCGCGGGAGAGAACGTCGACAATGGCGTTGCCGATGCCGAGAACGTCGATAGTCGTGGACATGAGGAAACATCCGCTTTTGCGAGAAACAAATCGGGACGGTTCCTATCATCGCGCGGCGCAAATAAATAGAGGCGCCGGCCGGTGTGGCGGGCGCCTCCTCGATTTTCTCGCCGGGTCGGCGGGTCGATCAATCCGACGTCAGGCGGAAGCCGACGCGCACTTCTTGCGAGATCAGCTCCCTGGTGACGCCCGGCGCCAGCGTCAACATGCTGGGCAGGCTGGTGTAACTGCCAGCGTCCAGCAAGCGATAATGCACGTCGATCTTCAAGTTCTGACTAATGTCGTAGCTGACGCCGGCCATCAGATTCCAGGAAAAATTCCAGCTTGTCTTCTTGATGTATTGGTTCGGATTGAGCTGTGCGAACTGGAGGACGCGCGCCGGCGTCGCAGCGGCGCCGGCGGCGGTGACCCACTGAAGAGGCACCAAGGGTACGGCAAGGTTCGGAGCCCAGGGCAGACCGTTCGAGGTGCTGTTGTAGTTTACGGCCGCGTTGGATTGCAGAAAGGAGGCGCCGATGCCGGCGCCGACATAGGGCGTCAGGCCCCACCAATGGCCTAGATCGATATAGGCGTTCAGCATCGGCGTGGTGCGATTGAGATTGGCGGTGACATAGGGCGTGCAGGTCTCGTTGGGATCGTAAAGGTAACCCACCGGCGTGCCGACGCCCGAACTCGAGCCCGAGGAAACGGAGACACTGGAGGAACTATACATAACAGTGCCGGACGGACACCATTGCGGCGCTTGCGCCGAGCTGGGTTGGAACACCGCGCGATCGATCTCGAAATCGGTGCGCAGCCAGCTGTTGTACTGATAGCCAAAGCCAATGCCGCCGGAGATGGCGCCGGTGCGGCCCAGGCTATTGACGAAATCGGCGACCACGACCGGGACGGGCATGTTCGAATAACCGATGTCGCCGCGCAGATACCAGCCCGTGCCGAATTCGACGGGCTGATTGGCAGGGGCCGGCTGCGACGACAGAAAGGGCATGTCGGCGGCCATGGCGGCCGAAACATACAAGGCGCCCAGAGTCGCCGTAAGAGCGGTCGCGCGGGCGCGGGAAATTAGTGAAGCCATTTGCTCTCGTCCTTGCTTCGCGCCGGCCGGACACATCGGGGTCTCGGCGCGGTAGTGAAGCGAAGATGAGCGATTATGCTTAATGGCCGCTTAATTTGACAACGTGCTTTCCCAGAAGTTTACAGCGCGACGGAAACCGCGCCATGCGCTCTAAAGTGGGACGGCCAAATCCGATCCTCGCGCAAGCGAGGGTCTTCGAATATCCCGAGCGCGTCGCCGCCGGCAGGACCAACGCCGGACGCGCACGGGCATTCGTTTTTCGTCAATGCATGAGCGTGGCGAAAATAAAATCGATCACGATCGCGCTGGTCGCGGCGACGGCGAAGGCGGCGATGGTCCTGAGCCCGGCGTGCCGATAGATGAAGGCGAAGGCGAACACCATCCATAAGGTTATCGGGAACAGCAAGAAGTTCACCAGCCTTTGGGTCGGCAAGGGCGGCGGCAGCGCGACCGCGAAAACGAAGTGCAGAATGATCGAGACGACGGCGATGAAGGCGCCGACCCCGGCGAGAGCGGTGATCGTCTGAACGGTCTTGTCGCGACGCTTGTAGAGTTCGAGCACGCCCGCCGTCCCGCCGCCGACCAAAGCGGCGCAGGAAACGCCGAAAAGCAGAGCCGGCAAGGCCTCGTGATCGAGCCAATGCACGGCCGTCTGTCCGACGGCGTAAGCCGCGAGGCAGCCGCCCATCAAGGTCTTGCTGATCGGCAGCATGCCCTGTCCGGCTTCAAGTGCGATGATGTCGTAAAAAACCTTGAGTGTCGAAGCCTCCCAGAAGGCTTTTAGGCGGTCAAAGGCCATGGTGCTCGCTCGATTGTTTGCGCGCGCTTCACTCCCTCGACGTGTGGAGACGTCGACGCAGCGAAGCGCTGGTTAAAGAAAGGCCATTTCCTCGCGCCTGCGAGGAACCCGCCGCGACATGGCCGATTGCCGCCTCCTTAACATGCTTTATCGCCGCGCGGAAAGCGGGCCGAGAAAAGTCGCGTGTCGCGCCGAATCGGAGGGCTAGAGCGCTTTCCGTTCGAACGGAATCGTTCGAACGATAAGAAATCGCTCAAAATCAAGATGCTGGAGCAAGCTCTTATCGAAAAAGTCTATCAACTTTTTTAAGAGCTTGCTCTAGCGCCGTCACGGTCACGGCAAGCGCGCGCTCCAGTCGTCGCGGGCGATCACCTCGACGATGCGCCGCGCCGCCTGCGCCCAGGTCGTGCGTGTCGCTTGCGCGGGGTCGGCGGCGATATTTCCGGCGAGGAACTCCTTCACGCAATGCGCGAGCGCCCTCGGGTCGTTAACGCGAAAATAGATCGCGCCGGCGCCGCCGACTTCCCGAAAAACCGGAATATCGCTGCACAGAACCGGCCGGCCGCGCGCCGCCGCCTCGACGATCGGCAGGCCAAACCCTTCCGCGAAGGAGGGCAGCACGAGGGCGCGCGCACGCTCGTAAAGGAAGGCGAGTTCGTCGTCGCCCACATCGTCGAACCAGAACAGGCGACGCCCCAGCTCCGGATGATTCATAATCTCCGCGACCACGGCCTCGTCGAGCCAGCCGCGCCGTCCGACGAACAATAGCCTTGCGTCGACGCCCGCGCGCCAAAGACAGTCGAACGCCCGCAACGCGACGCGCTGGCCTTTGCGCGGCTCGATCGTCGAAACGCACAGAAACAGCGGCGACGAACCGGCGGCCGCGTCTTTGATTTTTGCGCGCGGCTCGCGCGCCTCGGCGGGCGCCATGTCGCAGCCGCAATGAAACCAGCCGATCTTGAGGCCGCTTTTGTGAGGCAGCGCGCGATTCCGCACTAAAGCCGCGAGTTCTTCCGCAACGGTGCGCGATATGGCGAGAAAGCTGTCGCTCTCGATCAGCGCCTTGCTCAGCCAGGCGTCGTACAGCGGCACGGTGACGTCGTGACAGGCGTGCGGGTGAAGTTCCGGGATGAGATCGAAGATGCAGGAAACAATCTCGCCGCCCTGCGCGCGAATGCGCGCGAACAGCGGCGCGAGTTCGTCGAAGGCGTTCCAACTGTCCGACAGCGTCAAAAAGCGATCGCCGGGACAAGGCGCGATTTCCGAGTCCGGTGCGGGCGGAGGCGCGCCGGTGAGCGCAGCGGCGTATTTGTGCGCGGTGAACAGGCGCCCGCCCTGGCTGCGCACGGCCAGCGTCGGAATCTCGTAGCCCTCGCCGGCGTAAAGGGCTTCGACGACCTTTTTGACAACCCGTTGAATTCCCGTGCCGGCGTCGCGCTTGATCACGCCCGTCACGTCGATCAGCAGCCGCGACGGCGCGACGGCGGGGCCACGCATCGGCGTTTGCGCGGGGGCGCCGACGCCGGCGGGCGCCGACGCCGGCGGGACGATGCGCCGCCATACAGCGCTCACAGCGTCGACAAGCCGCGCCTCAATCCGGCGCAATGGCTTGAACACATGCCAGGAGGCTGAATAGACTATTTTGTCGCGCTCACGCACCAGTTGCGACAATTCCGCGCGCAAATAATCGAGCTGATATTCGAGCAGCCTGATCCGTTCGTCCTTCGCGTCGTCCGGTCCCGGCGAACTCTCGGTCATTCGCTGGCGCTCTCGACCCCGCGCCAATAATCGAGCAGCGATTGCAGCATGTCGTCTATCGTGTGACGCTGGCGCCAGCCGATGGTTTGGCGCAGTTTTGTCGCGTCGCAGGCGACGGTTGGGATGTCGACAGTCGAGGGGCGCAGTAGAGCGGTCTCGACATGCGTTTCGAATGGCCGTCTCGCGCGACTGCGCAGGCGGTCCAGAAGATCGCCGATGGTGTGCGCTTCGCCGGAGCCTATGTTGAAACAGCTCACGCGGTCGGGCAGTTCGGGCGCCTTGGCGATCAGAGCCCGATAAGCCGCGACGACATCGCGCACATCGAGAAAGTCGCGGGCCTTCGACAAGTCGCCGACCCGCAGCTCCGGCGGCTTGCGCCCGGATTCGATCGCGGCGATTTGTGCGGCGAAGGAGGACAGCACGAACTGCTTTTCGTTTTGGCGCGGCCCGGAATGATTGACCGGACGCGCGATCACCAGGCGCGAGCGCTGCGCCAACACATCCATCAGGGCGCCTTCCGCGGCGACTTTAGAGCGCCCATAGGCGTCGAGCGGCCGCAGCGGCGCGTCTTCGGCGACAGCGCCGTTGTTGAGGCTCGCGCCATAGACCGAAACGCTTGAGGCGAACAGCACCACGGTTTCGGGGGCGCGACGGGCCAGCGCGCTGGCGAGATTGAAGCTGCCGAGCAAATTCGCGCGCCAGGTCTGTTCGGCGGCGTCCAGCGCCCTGCCGATCGACGCCTGTCCGGCGAGATGCACCACGAGATCGGGTCGCAGCGATGCGACGATGTCGTCAATCGCTTGGGCGTCGAGCAGATCGCCGACGACCGGCGTCCAGGCGGCATCCACGGAGGGCGAGCCGTGCAGCGTCAGCAGCGCGCGCCGCGCTCCCGGATAATCCGCCGCCAGCACGGGCGCGAGATAGGAGCCGACGAAACCCGCGCCGCCTGTCAACAAGATGCGCTCGAAAACCGCCATTCGGACTCCCATGGCGAAGCTTCGCCAAATCTGTTGTCAAACCCTCGCCTGCCCGATCTTTGTGATTAATCGCCGGCTTCGCTCTTCACCCGTGCGATGTCAGCGTCGACCATCTCTTTGATCAGCGTGTCGAGCGTGATTTGCGCCGCCCAGCCGAGCGCTTTTCGCGCCTTGGAGGGGTCGCCAAGCAGAACTTCAACCTCGGCGGGACGATAGAAAGCTGGGTCGATGACGACATATTTCTCCATATCGAGACCGACATGCTCGAAAGCGATGCGGCACATATCGCGCACCGTCGTCGTCACGCCGGTCGCAACCACGTAATCGTCGGGCTTGTCCTGCTGTAGCATCAGCCACATGGCGCGCACATAATCCTTGGCGTGGCCCCAGTCGCGCTTTGCGTCGATGTTGCCGAGCCGCAGCTCGTTGGCTTGGCCGAGCTTTATGCGCGCCACGCCGTGGGTGACCTTGCGCGTGACGAATTCGACGCCGCGCAGCGGGCTCTCGTGGTTGAACAAAATACCGGAAGATGCGTGCAGGCCGAAGCTCTCGCGATAATTTACGGTGATCCAATGACCATAGAGCTTGGCCACGGCGTAGGGAGAGCGCGGATAGAACGGAGTCGATTCATTTTGCATGGGCTCCTGGATGAGCCCATACATTTCGGAGGATGAAGCCTGATAGAAGCGCGCGTCGGGCGCGCAGAGGCGCATCGCCTCGAGCATATTCGTGACGCCGACGGCGGTGACATTGGCGGTCAGCACCGGCTGGCGCCAGGAGGAGGCGACAAAGGACTGCGCCGCGAGATTATAAATCTCAATGGGGCGGACCTCCTGCACGATGCGCAGCAGGCTGGAAAGATCCGCGAGATCGCCGTCGTGCAGATGCACTTTGTCGGCGACGCCAAGCCAGCGCAGGCGATGATCCTCAACCCCGCGATGCGACGAGCGGCGGATCACGCCATGAACCTCATAGCCCTCGCTCAGCAGCAACTGCGCCAAATAAGCGCCATCCTGGCCCGTAATTCCCGTCAGCAACGCCTGCTTCGTCATTAACTTTCCTCGTTATGTCGGCAACAACGCTTCATTTGGCGCTCCGACGCGAAACCTTACGGCAGCCCGATAGGCGAAAAACCGCGCCGGGCCGGGTTTCGCGTCAGAACCGCTCGCGCCAACGTCTTCGGCGCGTAAACATCTTTAGCGAGGGAATTCCTGCTTAAAGCGGGACATACAAAAACGCCGGTTCCCTGGCAAGTGAGGCCCGGAACGTTGACCTCGGGCCAAAACAAAACGCCAGAGCGCCGAAAGGGCGATCCGGCGGAAATTTTACCCCGCGGCGTTGGTTCAGGGCGCCTTCGGCGGCACGACGCCGCCCGGGGTCGCCTTGTCGATCGCCGTGGGGAGGTGCTCGGCCAGATATTGGGCGGCCTTGTCGACCGGAATGCCGGTCGAGGCGGCGATTTCCTTGAGCTTTTCGGAGCCGAGCGCCTTTTTGATGTCGTCCGCGCTGATCGGCAGATTGCTGCCGTCGCCGATCCAGGATTTGACCTGCGCGCCATAGCCGGTGTTCTCGAGTTCGGCGACGACGCCGTCGATGCCGCCGTGCCTGTCGACGTAGCCCTTCACCAGGGACAATGCCTCGGCGCCGATCACGCCGCCCAGAATACCATCAAGCAAACCCATGTCGTTCTCCTTATGGAACAAGCAGCGCATCTCGGCGCGGCCGCACTCAGTTAAGCAGCTTCAAGCGAAGGATCAATGGCGCCGCCCTCGCCGGCGCAACCAAATAAACTCAACCGTGCCGCTCTTGGTTGCAGCTGCGCTGTTCGATCAACGGGTTGGCCGCCTGCTCTCGCCATCGCAAAATATCGTTCCAGATCTCCTCGGCGGTTTCCGCGTACCAAAAAAGCTCGCGGTCCTCGGGGTCGACGACGCCCTCGGCGACGAGAAAATCGATGTCGAAGGCGCGCCGCCAGTAACGCTCGCCCACCAGAATGATCGGCATCGGCGGGATCTTGCGCGTTTGCGCCAGCGTCAATGTCTCGAACAATTCGTCCATCGTTCCAAAGCCGCCGGGGAAGGCCACCAGGGCGCGGGCGCGCAGCAGGAAATGCATTTTCCGCAACGCGAAATAATGGAAGCGCAGACATAGTTCGGGCGTCACATAGGGGTTGGGATACTGCTCGTGCGGCAAAGTGATGTTCAGTCCGACGCTCTTGGCGCCGACATCGAGCGCGCCACGATTGGCTGCCTCCATAATACCGGGCCCGCCGCCGGTGACGATCGCCAGCCGGCCGCCATTCGCCATCGGCGGGGCCGCGCCGACCAGCGCGCCAAATTGCCGCGCAATGTCGTAATAGCGCGATTTCTCGACGATTCTTTGCGCGACCGCCGCCTCCTGCGCCAGCGCCTCGTCATGCGGTTCGGCGGCCAAAGCGCATTGCGCCGCCTGCAACCGCGCTCTCGCGCCGGCCGGTTCGACGAGGCGGGTGGAGCCGAACACCACGATCGTGTCGGTGACGCCCTGATGCTGGAGTTGCAGTTCAGCTTTCAGATAATCGAGTTCGAGCCGCGCGCCGCGAGTCTCGTCGCTGGCGAGAAAATCGATGTCGGCGCTGGCTTCGCGATAGGCCGGGCTGTCGAGAATCGCCCGCATGCGGGCGATGGCCGAAGGGTCTTCGGCCTCGGGCTTAGGCCGGCATCCGGGCAGAGGCGCGCGCCGCCGGACGGGATGCGGCGGCGAGGGGATTCGCCTTTCCGCGGCGTCGTCTTGTTTCTGTTGCATGGCTTTCGTCCATCCTCTCCGACGCCTTCCTTTATTTCCATTGCGGGCCGGCGTATATGGGCCGCGACGGCCCGGCGCGCGGGCGGCAAGAACGAGATAGGGACGACGGGACGGTTTCAATGGCGGGACATAGTCAGTTCAAGAATATTATGCACAAGAAGGGCAAGCAGGACGCGATCCGCTCCAAGCTCTTCGGCAAATTTGCCCGTGAAATCACTGTCGCGGCCAAAATGGGCCTGCCGGACCCGAACATGAACGCCCGCTTGCGCGCCGCGGTGCTGGCCGCCCGCGCCGAAAACATGCCCAAGGACAATATCGAGCGCGCGATCAAGAAGGCCTCGGGCGCCGACGCCGAGAATTACGACGAGGTGCGCTACGAGGGCTATGCCCCGGGCGGCGTCGCGATCATCATCGAGGCCTTGACCGACAACCGCAACCGCACGGCGGGCGAAGTGCGCTCCAATTTCACCAAGGCCGGCGGCGCCCTCGCGGAAACCGGGGCGGTGTCCTTCATGTTCGACCGGGTGGGGCTCGTCGAGTTCGACCGCAAGGTCGCCTCGGAGGACGCGATCATGGAGGCGGCGATCGACGCTGGAGCCGAGGATGTCTCCTCCAACGAGGAGACCCATGAGGTCGTCACCTCGCTCGAAAGTCTGCGTGACGTGGCCAAAACGTTGGAGGCGAAATTCGGCGACTCGAAGAAAGCCGCCCTGATCTGGCGTCCGCAAAACATGATCGCGGTCGACGACGAGACCGGCGAAAAAATCCTGAAGCTGATCGGATCGCTCGAAGAGAATGACGACGTGCAGAACGTCTACGTGAACGCGGAGTTTTCGGACGCGCTGGTCGCGAAAATGTCAGGCTAGTTCGATGCGTGATCGCGCTGTCATGCCCGCGTAACGTTCACAAGGCGCCGAGGATGACGGCGCCAGCGAACACAAAAGCGGCCGCCACCGCGCAGAGATCGAGCGCCAAACTGTTGATCATTCTCGATTCCCCTTGTTTTTGCATGCGTCGCCGCTTCGTGACGGGGTGGTTAATGCAATCTTAATGCCGGGGATCGCGAGTTCGCCCCGCTTTTGAAACGCCGGCGAATTTGCTAGCAGCAGGGCGACCTGTTTCTTGAAAGGCGAGGCCATCGCATGAACGCCGCAGACCGCGTGGACGACTTTACCCCCCGGCTCGAAGACGCCGCCCGGGCGACCGAGACGGCGTTGGACGCGCTGCTTACAAAATGGGCGCTCGAAGGCGAGATCGCGCGACCCGCCCGCCTGCTGGAGGCCATGCGCTACGCGACGCTGGGCGGCGGCAAAAGGCTGCGGCCTTTTCTGGTCATCGAATCGGCCCGGCTTTTCGGCGCGACGGGCGACGGCCCGCTCCGAACGGCCTGCGCGCTGGAAATGATCCACTGTTACTCGCTCGTGCATGACGATCTGCCGGCGATGGACGACGACGATTTGCGGCGAGGACGCCCGACCGCGCATAAGGCCTTCGACGAAGCCACCGCCATTCTGGCCGGCGACGGGCTGCTGACCTACGCCTTCGACGTGCTCGCCGATCCCGCGACGCATTCCGATCCGGCGATTCGCGCGGCGCTGGTGCTGGCGCTGGCCCGCGCGGCGGGCCTTGGCGGCATGGTCGGCGGGCAGGCGCTGGATCTTGCCGCCGAAACCGCCGGTCGGCCGCTGGCGCAGGACGAAATCCTCACGCTTCAGGCGATGAAGACCGGCGCGCTGCTGCGCTTCGCCGTCGACGCCGGCGCGATTTTGGGCGGCGCCGACGCCGAGCGGGCGCGGGCGCTGTCGCGCTACGGCGCGGCGCTCGGCGCGGCGTTTCAGGTCGCCGACGACATTTTGGACGCCGCCGGCGACACGGCGGCGCTCGGCAAGCGCGCCGGCAAGGACGCCGAACGCGGCAAGGCGACTCTGGTCGGGCTGCTCGGGTTAGAGGCCGCCCGCGCCCGCCGCGATTCGCTGGTCGAAGAGGCGATTCTCGCGCTCGACGAGACGGGACTCGGGGCCGCGACCGAGACGCTCAAGGAGGCGGCGCGCTTCGTCGCCTGGCGCAACAACTGATTGGACAGGTCATGACGGACCAGCCGCTCCAACACCGCCATCGAGGAAGATCGGCGCTGCTGAAGCCGTTTCGCGTCATCAGGGCGCGGCCGCGCCTGCTGATTTGCGCGCTGCTCGGCGTCGCCGTCGGCCTGGTTTTGCCCGAACATATGCGCCCGGCGACGCGCGCGCTGATCGCCTGGAATATCGCGGTGCTCTTATATCTTGTCGTGGCGGCGCGTCTCGTCGCCCGGTCGAATCACGAGATCGTGCGGCGCCGCGCGCAATTTCTCGACGAGGGGCGTCTCGTCATTCTGCTGCTGGCGATCGGGACCGCCTGCGCCTCCATGGGCGCGATCATTCTGGAGCTTGGTCCGGTCAAGAATATGGAGGGCTGGCCGAAGGCGTGGCATCTCGGGCTGACGATCCTGACCGTGGTCGACAGCTGGCTGTTCATGCACCTGACCTTCGCCTTCCATTACGCGCATGAATTTTACGACGAAGCCCGGGCCTCTCCCGAAAAGAAGCCGGAGGAGCGCGGCGGCTTGATCTTTCCCGGCGGCGAGCCGCCGGGCTATGTCGATTTCCTCTATTACGCCTATGTAATCGGGCTGGCGTCGCAGACGGCCGACGTCTCCACGGCCTCGCGCGGCATGCGGGTGCTCACGGCGGTGCATGGCACGCTGGCGTTTTTCTATAATCTGGCGATCATCGGACTGACGGTGAATATAGCGAGCGGGTTTATTTGACCGCCACGCCAATTCGGAGGCCGTTTACCCCCCGATCACCGTCGTGAACACCTGCCCGCCGCGTCCGACGGTGATCTTCCAGTAATAGGACTTGGCGCTGGTGACCTGTTCGAGATCGCGCGTCGTAATGATCTTCTTGTCGTTGACGGAAATGATCACATCGCCTTTTTGCAGACTGAGGCGCTGAGCCACGGAGCCGTCTTCGATCTCGGTCGCCACGACGCCGGTGGCGACGCCCTGGACGGAAAGTTCCTCGGCCACCGCCGGCGAGATGTTCACGAAGGTCGCGCCGGCGAACGGATTTTGGCCTTCGAGCGTTACAGGATCGCGCGGCGGGATTTCGGGCGCGGCGGCGAGTTTCATTGGCGCGACGATCTTCTTTCCGCCGCGCAACACGCCAAGGCTGGCCACGCCGCCGAGCGGCTTGGTCGCGAGCCGGTAGCCGACCGCCTCCGGATCGTCGGCGATCTGGCCGTCGACCGAAACGATCACGTCGCCCCGCTTGAGGCCGGCTTCCGCCGCCGGCCCCTTGGGATCGAGGTCGGCGAGCAGCGCGCCGGTCGGGCGCTCCAGCCCGAGGCTCTCGGCGATTTCTTGCGACAGCGTTTGCAGCGTCGCGCCGAGCCAGGGACGGCGCACCTGCTTGCCGCCGCCCTTGGCCGCCGCGATGACGATTTTGACCATATTGACCGGAATCGCGAAGCCGATGCCGACCGATCCGCCCGATTTCGAGAAGATCGCCGAATTGACGCCGATCATGCGGCCACTCATGTCGACCAGCGGGCCGCCGGAATTGCCCGGATTAATGGCGGCGTCGGTTTGAATGAAGAAGCCGTAATCGGAGATGCCGATCTGCGTGCGCGCCAGCGCCGAGACGATTCCCTGCGTCACCGTCTGCCCGACGGCGAAGGGATTGCCGATGGCGAGAACGAGGTCGCCGACTTCGAGCGCGTCCGAATCGCCCAGCTCCATCACCGGATAATTGCCGCCCTCGGTCAGTTTCAGCACGGCGAGATCGGTGCGCGGATCGCGCAGCAGGATTTTGGCGGCGATCTCCCGCTTGTCGGCCAGCGAAACCTTAACGTCGGTCATGCCCTCGATGACATGATAATTGGTCACGACGAGGCCGGAGGCGTCGACGATGACTCCCGACCCCAGCGATTGCGCGATGTTGCGCCCCGGCTGTCCGCCGCCCTCGCCAAAGAAGCGGCGGAAGATCGGATCGTCGAAAAACGGATTGGCCGGCATGCGGTCGACGCGCGAGGCGAAGACGTTGACGACGGCGGGCTGCGCCTTCTTCACCACCGGCGCGAACGAGAGAACGGCGTCCGCGCGCGATTGCGGCACGACCCGTTCCTGCGGGGCGGGCGCCGTCTGCGCGAAGGCCGTTTTTGTCGCGGCGCGCGGCAAGAATATCGCGCCGATCAAGCAGATCGACGCGCCGACGATTGCTAAACGCGGGAAGGATCGCATCCGAGCTCCATGGCGAGGGCGTCGGATCGGTCCGGCCGCGGCGCGGCTCTGGCGTCCAGGCGCCGCGGGGTTTGGCCGGGGGAGGCTCCGAGCGAGCCGCCGGCGTTTGGATTACTTGCTCGCGGGGGCGGCCTTGCTGGCGGGGGCGGTCTTGCTGGCGGAGGAGGTCTTGGGCTTGGTGTCGACGCGCTCGGCGATGCGCGCCGATTTGCCGCGACGATCGCGCAGATAATAGAGCTTGGCGCGGCGGACCTTGCCGCGGCGGACCAGCTTGATCGAATCGATCAACGGCGCGTGAAGCGGAAACACGCGTTCAACGCCTTCGCCGTAGGAAATCTTGCGGACGGTGAAACTCTCGTTGAGTCCGCCGCCGTTGCGCGCAATAACAACACCCTCATAGGCCTGGAGGCGCGAGCGCTCGCCTTCCTTCACCTTCACATTGACGATCACCGTGTCGCCGGGGCGAAACTCGGGGATGGCCTTGCCCTCGATGAGCCTAGCGGCCTGTTCGGCGTTGATTTCTTCGATGATGTTCATGTTAAACTCCTACCGTTTCGTCTTGAATCGCCATGCTTGGCGGGTGACGAGCGTTTCGGGACGCTGTTTTAGTTGAGCCCGGTCCCCTACACGAAACGGCGCAAAATGTCGATAGGGCCGGTCAGCCGCGAAATATGCGCGGTCGCCAAAGCGACAGTTGCAAAGCAAATTCGTTTGCGTCATATAACCCCCGCGGCCGGTTCGATGGACCGGCGGAAACGGATGCGGGTGTAGCTCAGGGGTAGAGCACAACCTTGCCAAGGTTGGGGTCGAGGGTTCGAATCCCTTCGCCCGCTCCAGTTTCTCCAAGCAAAACCAAAAAGTTGCAAGACGCCCTTCGGGGCGTTTTTTGCTTACAGAGACATTTTTGTCCGGCAATGTAAGCGCCTTGTAAGCACCGGAGAGCGCGTGACCGGGTACAGCGGCGTGCTCGCGGCGGTGCGTTGGCGCGGGATGGCGCAATTTCCGGGTTCGGCGATGCGGCCGTTTGCGCAGCCCATCGATCTGAAATCCGACCATCCGATTGTCGCGCCCAACTACGCGGCGCAACGTTCTGCCCTAGCGGGGCTGGTTGTGTTGACGGCAAAGGACGACGGGAGGTTCCGGGATGGCCCGCGACCAAGGCCTTGAAGAACTGTTGCGCGAGGATCTCGGCGCGGAGCCGGGATTGGCCGAGAACGCCATGTTCGGCGGGCGCGCGTTTCTGCTGAACGGCAATCTCCTGTGCGGCGCGCGCGACGACGGCATGCTCGCGAGGCTTGGCGCGGACCGCGACGGCTGGGCGTTGGAATGCGCCGGAGTTGTTCCGATGATCTCGCGGGGTCGAAGAATGCGCGGCTGGGTGCGCGCCGGGCCAGAGGCGTTCGGCGACGACGCCTTGCGGCGCAAGCTATTGGATGCGGCGCTAGCTTTCGCGCGAAGCCTGCCGGCAAAATGACGCGACGTCGAGGCGCGCCGCATGGCGCTCCCTGAAAACCAGTCGGCGACGACGCTCAGGCGCGGCACGTCGTGGCGCGCGCCTGGCGGCGCAGGCCTTGGGGCGGAACGCCGAACGTCTGGACGAAGGCGCGGCGCATGCGCTCGGGATCGCGGAAACCGGCCTTGGCGGCGACGATTTCGATTGGCTCGACGCCCGCCTCGACCCGTTCGCGCGCGGCCTCGAGCCGCAGCCGCTCTACCGCCTTGGCTGGGCTCATGCCCGTGGCGCCAGCGAAGGCGCGGCTGAAATGGCGCGGGCTCATGCACACCTCTTCCGCGAGCGTTTCGACGGTCCAATGACGATCGAGCCGCGCTCGGACCGTGTCGAGCAAGACGGAAAAGCGGTGATCGGGGCTGTGCATTTCGAGCAGAGCCGAAAACTGCGACTGCGCCCCCGGGCGGCGATAATAGAGGACCATCTCCCGCGCCGTGCGCTTGGCGACCTCGTCTCCGAGATCCTCGATCGTCAGCGCCAAGGCCAGATCAATCCCCGCGCTGACGCCCGCCGAGGTCCATACGCGCCCTTGCCGAACGTAGATTCGGTCGGCGCGCATGTGCACCTTGGGAAACTTTCGCGCGAAGCTTGCCGCGCTCCGCCAATGGGTCGTGGCCGAAAGTCCGTCCAGTAGGTCGGCGGCCGCGAGGATGAACGTGCCGGAACAGACACTGCAAAGCCTGCGAGCCCGCTGGTTCGCCTCGCGCAGGGATTGGAGGGTCTGGTCGCTCAACCGCGCGCCCGGGGCGGCCGCCAGACCAAGCGAGCATGCCGGAGGCCCAAACAGGAGCGTGCGTCGATCCATTTTCTTTGCGCCTCTCGTTTCGTTGTTCGTCTTGCTCCGACCACGCCGGAGCGCTCGCGGCTTGTGGAGACAGGTCGGCAAGATAACACGATGGCCATTATCTCCGACAACGCGACTTGGATGTCGCGACCAGATAGGCGACGGCCAATGTCCAAACAAAGCTCGCGACGCCGGCCGCGAGCGGCCAGAAGGACAGCAAGCCGGGCGGTTTGGCCGCGATAGGCGGCGCTCGCGTTCCCCGCGGCGCATTCAGAAACGCGACCTCGCGCTCCGGCGCGACCGCGTCGCGCATTTTGCGCGTAGCGACGTCGAACCACGGAATATGGATGGCCGGCGCCGTCGCCGGCATGATCGAGATCGGACGCACGCTCCAACTATACGAGGCGCGCGCGATTGGGCCTTCGTCGCTGACGATCGTCCGCCGATCGACGGGGCCGAGGAAAGAAATCACTCCTGGCGCTCGAAGGCTCGGCGGCGGCGGCAGCCGGTCCGCCGTCACGCCCGCGGCTTCGATTGTGAGGACTCGATGCGCTGTTTCGCCAAAAGGAATCTTATCGGAGGCCGGCTCCCATTCGTCGGAGATTTTTACCGATTTCGCGGGCAGCCACCAGTCGTCCGCGGAGCCGACGCCCTCACGCGACCGCACGTCGATCACCAGGGAATTCGAAACGAAACTCGCCTCGACCCTTTCTTCGTTCGCCGTGACGACTTCGACGCGGCGGATGAACGGTGGGATCGTCAAGGAGCCGACCTTCAGCGGGGTGACAAGGAGAACGCGCTCGATAACCGGCGTCCAATATCCGTCCAGCATTTCCTCGCTGGAGATGTCCATCCCGAATTGCTGCCAATCGAAATCCGTCAGGGCCGGCTGGATGATTTTGTCGCGCGTCGCATTCGCGCGAAGGCTCGAGCGCACATGAAGAACGATCGGTTCACCGACAAAAGGCGGCTCCTTGGGAAGATCGGCCCAGACCTCGACGCGCCCGATCGACGGATCGATGGACGGCGTTTCCGCATGCGCGCCGGCACCGAGGCCAAGAGCGATCCCAGCCGCTGCGATAAGCATGAAAACTCTCGACGCCATCATGGATCGTCCTCCTCTCCCGTCGCGGCAAATCGCGCCTTTCGCCGCGCTTTTTCGGCGAGGATGCGCAGCTTCAGAAATCGGCCCGGATCGTCTGGCAGCGTCGACAGCCATTCGACCGTCGGCTGAACCGAGCGCGCCTCCATCCGGCGCCGAACGCGCCGATCGCGGTCGCGGATCGTCTGGGCGACGTCGACTTGCGGGCCGCCCGTGCGGCCGGAGCCATCGGAATCGTCCGCCGAACCCTTCGCTTGTCCTTGGCCCGATTCGAACGACGTCTGCTCGGCCTTGCCGGATTTTCCGGCCTTGCTGCTTCCCTGCGAGCCCGGTTTCGAGGCTCCTTCCCGGCTGCCCGCGAAACCGTCGCCCGACCCGCCCGTTTCACCATCCGCATGAGACTCGTCATGCGTGTCGCGCGTTCGGCTCGCGGCGGAATTCGCATTGATCGCATTCGCATCGGCGGACGCCGGCTTCTCCGCGATCAAACTCGCGACAAGCGCCTTGTTGAACGCGGCGTTTTCGTCGCCCGCGTCCGCCGCGAGCGCCTGGTCATAGGCGGCGACCGCCTCGGCGAAGCGTTCGGCGCGCGCCAAGGCGTTTCCGCGGTTATAGGCGTTCGTGGCATCGATCCCGAAGGCGTCGGCGGACTCGCGCCAGCGTCGAGCAAAATAGAAGGCCACGCCCTTTTGGTCGGGATCGTCGAAGAACGCCGCCGCCGCGCTAGGATAGCCGAGCGCCAGCAAACCCTGTCCAATCATCGGCGGGCCGACGAGCCAAAGCGTCACGCAGGGCAAGATCATGACCACGGCGGCCGCGAGCCGTCTCATGGCGCACTCCGGCGGAAGCAGAACAAAAGGGACGCCGCGGCGAAGATCAGCACCAACTGGCCGCAATCGCGCCAGTTGAGCGTTTGAAGCGCGCTTCCCGTCACATGCGCGATTGCGCGACCAGAGATTCTCGACGCGACGTCGTCCGGCTCGGCGGCATCCCCGGCGAGCCCCTGGCCTGTGGCGGCAAGCCCCGCAAGCGCGGCTTCGCGGCGCGAGGCGTCTGGCGCGTCGCCCGCGACGAAAAGCGTATGGAGCGCATGTCCCTCCGCGCCAAGCCGCGTAGCTTCGCGCGCCGCCGCCGCGTCCACGCCTTCGCCGGCGGCGATCAGCGCCACGTCGGCGGCGATGATTTGCGCGTCGCGCAAGACGCGCCTCGCCAAGGCCAGCGCGCGCGCTGGTCTGGCCCCGCCATCGGGTACGGTGTGATCGTTGACCGCGAAGAGCAGCGTGCTCAGCGCCGCAGCGTCGTTCGTCAGGGGGCTCGCGAGATACGCGTCGCCCGCGTAGAGTATGAGCCCCATTTGCCGCGCGCCGCTTTGCGCGAGCAGGAGTTGCGCCGCCGCGACGCCTTGCCGCAAGCCGGCGCCGTTCGACGCGTCCAGAACGATCAGCGTCGCGTCGAGGTTGCGGAATTGTTTCGCGCCGCCGCGCTCGATCGCCGGACCGCTCAACGCCAGCGCGATGAGCGCGACCCCCCAGAACATGGCGCGTTCCTCGGACGCGCCGGCGGCGGCGCCCTGTCGTTTCAACATGGCGCCCAGCAAATGCGGGTCGACCGCTCGCGCCCAGTCGCCGAGACCGGTATGCTTTTGCCGGGTGAGGCGCAGAGCGATGGCGAGAGAAGGCAACGCCAGCAGCCACCAGGGTCGCAAAAAAGCGAATGAGCCAATTTCGATCATCGCGGCGTCCTTCGCGCGAAAGCGAGCGCCAGAGCGGCGACGAAAGCGAGCGCGGCCGGATAGGGCCAGAGGTCGGCATAAATTATCGTTGGCGGAGCCAGCGTCTCCCCCGCCGCCAAGCCCTCGATCGCGCGCGCGGCGGCGTCGAGTTCGTCCGTCGTCCGGGCCCGAAACGCGGCGCCGTCCGCGATTTCGGCAAGCTTTTGCAGGGCGGCGAAATCGACGGCGTCGGGATCGTCGCCGCCGCTCGACGTGTCGTTGACGCCAAGGCCGATTGTAAAGATTTTCACGCCGAGTTGCTTCGCTAGGGCCGCGACGGCGGTGGGCTCGCTGGAGCCGGCGTTGTTGGCGCCGTCCGACAATAGAACGATCACGCGGGTTGGCGCCTTGGAGTCGCCGAGGCGTTTCAGCGCGAGCCCGAGACCTTCGCCTATCGCGGTCGAGCGGCCGACGAGGCCGATTTCCACTTCGTTGAGCGTCTGGCTGACCGCTTCGACGTCGAAGCTCAGCGGCGCGGCGGCGAATGCGTTCTCCGCGAAGATGACGAGTCCAATGCGGTCGCCGGTGCGGCGTCGGATCAGTTCCGAGCCCACGCGTTTCAGCGCGTCGAGCCGGCTCGCGGCGGCGCCGTCGAGCTGAAAATCGAATTTCGTCATGCTGCCAGATAAATCCAGCGCCAGCATGATGTCGCGCCCCGAGGCGGGCAAGGCTGGCATCGCGGCGGCCACGCGCGGCCCGGCGAGCGCGACGATAACGCCGAGCCAGGTCAGCCAGGCCAGCGCTAGAGCGCGCGGCGCGTCCAAACTCGCGCCGCCACGCGTGGCGAACCTGTCGCGCAGCCGCGACGGAATGAGCAGGCCGCTCGACGCGCTTCGCCGAGCGGAAAGCGCCCACGCGGCGAGCAAGGGCGTGGGCGCCAACGCCAGGGCGAGAGGCGACGCGAAGTCCCAGCCCGTCATCGCTTGATCCTCGCGAAATGTCGTCGCAGCGCTTCGTCCAGCGCGTCGACGTCGACGTCGGCGCGCGGCCTGTAGAGCGCGTCGCCGAAGGCCTGTCCGGCTTGCTGGCTGAAGAATTGCGTCGAGAACGCCCTATCGAGACTGAGCAGCCAGTCGTCGCCACGCTCTTGTCCGGCCCTTGCGTCCAAACGCGCGACGACGCGTCGCAAAAGCGCTGCTTGGGAGACAAGCCTCGCGTCCGCGGGCAGAGCGCGCGTCGCGGCCAACTCTTCGAGCGCGAACCGTCTTAGGGCGCGCCGCCGGATCAGCCACGGCCCAAGCGTGAAGGCGCAGACAAGCGCCGCCGTGCAACCAAGGAACGCCATGATGACGACCGGCGTCGCGTGCTCGATCTCGCTCGTGACATGGAGCGGGCGAAGTCCGTCCAGAAGAAGCGCCGCGTCAGCCATCGACGCGCTCCAGCGCGCGCGCCATCGCCTCCGGGCCTTGCGCCGCGTCGATTTGCACGAAGTTCACGCCGAGTCGTCGCAGCCGCGCGAGCCGAGCGTCGGGCGTCATGCTTCCCGCGACGCGCAGCCAACTGGATTCGCCGTCGCTGGTTCGATAGGGATAGCTCCCCCGCGGAGGATCGAGTTCGAAGCGATCGGCGATGAGCGCGATCGACAAATCTCGGTTGCGCGCGAGGCGCTCCGCTATGCTGTCGAACCCTTCGCCCGGCGCGTCCAGGCCCGTCGCGACGAAAATTGAGCCGGCGCCCGCCAGGCCTTCGACTTTTTTTAAAATCGCGGCGAGCGGAGGATCGCGGGTCGCGGCGTTCGCCAAGGCGTCGCGATGCGCCGCCGCGAGTTCGCCGATCACCGAAAGCATCGCGCGCGCGCCGCGCGCCCGGCCCAAAAGACGCGCGCCATCGGCCGTCGCGGCGAGGAGGCCAACGGCGCCTCCTTCTTCGATGACGCGCCAGGCGAGCACGGTGGTCGCTTCGGCGGCGGCGATCGAGCACAAGGCGCGGCGCGTTCCAAACAACATCGAGGGGCGAAAATCCACGACGAGCATGACCGACCGCTCGCGCTCGTCGCGGAAGCCGCGCACATGCGGCGTTCCCGTGCGCGCCGTGACATTGCGGTCGAGATGGCGCATGTCGTCGCCCTCCGACCAGGCTCTGATGTCATGGAGTTCGAGGCCGCGCCCGCGTCGGCGATGCAAAACGGCGCCGGGCAAGGGCGAGCGGGGCGGCTTACGCCCTCCGCGCATCGACGCGGCGAGGCCGCGCAGCCGCAGCAGAGCTTCGACATCGAGATCGACGCCGGCTGTCGTCATCGCGCTCACACCGCCGCGACGAGACTGAGATAGTCGCCGATCACCTCGCGCGCCGTGGCGCCGTCGGCGAGCGCGCGCCAGGTGAGCGTGGTCCGGTGCGAGAGGACGTCGATCGCGAGTTCGGCGACGTCTTGCGGAAGCACGTGATCGCGGCCCTTGAGAAAGGCGCGCGCCTTGGCGGCCATGGCGAGCGCGAGCGTGCCGCGCGGCGAGGCCGCATATTCGATTTTTCCGCGAATCTCCGGCGCGAAATCCTTCCGCCGCGGCGCCGTGACCAGTCGCACGATATAGTCCTTCACCGCCGGCGAGAGATAGACCCGCCGCGCCGCCTCGCGCGCCGTGGCGATGTCGTCGGCGCCGAGGGGAGCGTCGAAGCTTGGCGAAACGCGCGACGTCTCGTGCTCGACGAGATCGAGAATATTTCGTTCGGTCGCCGCATCCGGAAGAGCGAGTTCGACATGCAGCATAAAGCGGTCGAGCTGCGCTTCCGGCAATCGAAAGGTTCCTTCATGTTCGATCGGATTTTGCGTCGCCACCACCATGAAGGGATCGGGCAAGGGGCGCGTCACGCCCGCGGCCGTCACCTGACGCTCGGCCATCGCCTCGAGCAGCGCCGATTGCACTTTCGGCGGCGCGCGATTGACCTCGTCGACGAGAACCAGTGAATGAAACACAGGTCCGGCCGAGAATTCGAAGACGCCGCGATCCTGCCGCCATATCGACGTTCCCGTGAGATCGGCGGGCATGAGATCCGGCGTGCATTGAATTCGCGCGAAGGCGACATTCAGTCCGCGCGCGAGGAGCTTCACCGCGCGGGTTTTCGCGAGACCTGGCGCGCCTTCGACGAGCAGGTGCCCGTCGGCGAGCAGACCGATCAGCAATCGTTCGACGAGCGCCGAACTGCCGACGAGGCTCGCTTCCAGGAAGGCCCTGAGTTCGTCGAAGCGCGCTCGGGAGTCGTCTTCTTCGTTCGGGCCGGAGGAAATGGCGGGTTCAATCGATCGCATGAGGGCGCTTCTGTTAGTGTTTTGACGTCGCTGTTTCGTGGATGCGAAAGGGTTCAACTGGTCACGTCACCGACACGATCCTATCGCCGCTCACGAGGGCGATGTCGCTGTATTGGCACTTGCCCTCATCGCCCTGGAAGAGACTGACGGCGATGAGCCAGACGCGCGTGATCCTGGCGGGCGTTGGACCCCCGATCGCCGCGGCGTAATCCGCGAAGACGTCCCGCTCTTCGTCCCGCCATTCTCCTAGACCCTGCGCGCCAGAGCGAACGACGACATGCGTTTCTCGCGCGGCCCAAGTCGGAATGGGACAGCGAAAGCTTTTTTCGACGGGAAGCTCGGAACTCCAGAGGTAAGTGATGTCCTGCCCGTTATCGAATTCGACCGCGATGCTGAGATAGTCGTGGGTTTCGAGCCTGTCCTCGCCCCGCTTCGACGGCAGCTTGTCGACTTTCCACGACCAACGCAGCCGCGTGCCGGGCTCGAAGGCGAGCGGCGCATCCTTGATGAGTAGGCCGGCGTCGCGATGCGTGCGGCAACAGATCGCGCCCGCGCGTCCATCGCGCGCGGATGAACGGTAGACTTCGGCCGGGCCTAAAAACCAAAGATAGCTCCAATCCTTGGGCGGAGTAACCGGATTGGCGAGCCGGTCGATCTCGTCGTCGAGGTAGCCGTTCACCTCGCCATGCGTCGCGAGAGCGCGCAATGCTTCGAGCGGATCGACGACCCAGCGAATGACGAGGACGGTGAAATCGCCCGATACGAGATTGTATGCCTCGGGCGGCGTCGCCTGTTCGCCCGTCCGCGTCGACCATTCACCGGGGAAATAGCTTGCGAAGAAGAGGGGCCCCTCGGCTTCCGCCTCGAATGTGTTTCCGGCGCGCGTGCCGCGCGAAATTTGTCCCCGCTCGCCGATGCGACGCCAGATTTGGAAATCAGGGCCAAACCAGAGATCGGTTCCGTCGAGACATGTTCGTCCGCGCGCGAAGGTCGTCACGCGCTCGCCCGCCTCAAGGCGAAGACCGGTGTTGAACCAGGGCGGCTGATTGGCTGGCATGTCGAAGAAGGAATAATCGCGGATGTCTTCAGGCGGAACCGCGCTCAGCAGCGATTCGAAGCGCGATTTGAATTCCGTTTCAGAAATGATCGGCGTAACGCGCATCGGGGAGTTTCTCCTGTCGTAGCGGATGTCGAGGCGCGGGCCTGTGAGCGTGGAAAGCGGCGCGAGTCGTTGCCGGAATCGCCGATGCGCTCGAACCGATGATGAACCTTGAAGCGCGCTTTCCCCGTTCGCGACGGGTGAGAACCCGCCCGCTCCCCGCGGATCGTCTCATTGAGACTGTCCTTATCGGGTCGAGCATAGATCTAGACGCTGGCGCGGTCTTGGGATGCAGTCCCGCTAGCACATGGGCAAATTGCCCTCATGTCGGGGAATGACGGGCGCAGGCGACGCGACGGGCCTCATCGCGCGGGTTCATGCGGCCTCGGCGCGCGGCGACATGGCGTCCAGGGTAAAGCCGCGGTCCGGCTTGCGAAATAGCGCGCCACCTCTTCGCTCACCCGCGCTTACATGGAACGGATGGCGAGGACATGCGCTTCCCGACTCTTCATCCTCCGCGCCCAAGCCGTGAACTCCAAGCGCGGCCGGAACAAGGATACGGAGCTAGGAAAGAAACCCGCCGCCTTCGCGATTTGGCGCCATTCTTCCCCCGAATAGTCAGCCGCGTCGTCGGTCACAGCCGCATCGTCGGTCTTGGAATCTGATCATCTGAGTTTTTTTGCCGGTGGTCCGCACGAGGCCGAAAATAGCTGGCTATAGTAGGGTGTCCCCAGCGGCCATGAGCCGTGAACCCGGAGAGAACTTATGAGCAGCCCCCTTACCAACTTTGACACGACGAGCGACCGTCTGCTGACCGAGGTCGAGCGTCAGCAGAAATACCTCGCTCGGCTTCCCGAGAACTATGCGTTCCCGCTCTTCAACGCCTCGCAAGCATTGGAGTCGCAACGGCGAAGCGGATACCGGAACACCGCCGCAGCGGCGCGCGAGATCGTCGATAACGCCATGGAAGCAGGGGCAACCCGGGTCGACGTGTGCTTCGAGCGTCCCAAGCAATTAAAGGCCCATCAGCGCGCCGAGTCGATCAGCGCCATCGCGTTCATCGACAACGGGTCGGGCATGATACCCCGAATGGCCCAATATGCCCTTTCATGGGGGTCCGGCACGCACTTCGACGAGCCGGACTTCATCGGCAAGTTCGGCTTCGGCCTCCCCAATGCCTCGATCAACCAGACCCGCCTCGTAGAAGTCTATACGAAGATCGCTGGAGCGACCGCGGTCACCAAGGCGTGGCTCGACGCCCGCGACGTCAAGGCTCACGGGCTGCAGACAATTCCGGAACCCGTGGAGGCGCCGCTTCCTGACTTCATACAGGTCTACCTGGACAAGCAGGGCTTGGCGTTTGACCACGGCACCATAGTGGTCTGGGTTGAACCTGACCGCATATCCTATCGCAAGCCCGCCCTGATGAAGGAGCACCTCGTTGACGATTTCGGGGTGACCTATCGCTACCTGCTGTCGAAGGTCAGCCTTCACGTCGACGGCACCAAGGTCGACCCGGTCGACCCGCTCTTCCTCGAGCCCCAGGCGCGATATTACCGTGCCCAGGAGAAGAGCGGCGCGATTATGAGCCAGGACTGGAACATCCCGGTGAAGTACGCCCGAGACGACGACGGGGTGCTCGCTTTGAAGAAGGTCGAGGGCGTCTCCGAACTTGATCCCAACGACCGTTCGCTCGAGGCGGCAGGTGCGATCTATGTCCGGGTCGCACGTTTTCCGTACGGGTTCGCAGAACACTCCAAGGCCAAGGTCGAGACCGACAATCATCGCCGCTTCGAAATCCGTAAGACACGGCGCGGTATGTCGTTCGTACGTGCTGGCCGCGAAATCGAAACGGTCGACGTGTTCCCGAAGTCGATGAAGGACCAGTCCAAGGGCCTGGGCAAATGGCCGCTCCTTCAATCCTACGCCTATCATTGGGGCGTCGAAGTGCGGTTTGATCCGCAGTTGGACGAAATCTTCGGGATCACCAATGATAAGCAGACCGTCCGTCCGATCGAGGATCTTTGGCGCCTGTTTGCCGCTGAAGGCATCGACGCTGCGCTAAATCGAGAAAACAATTTCCAGAGCAAGATGCGCAAGGAGGAGCAGGAAAAGCAGCGCCAGCGTGAGGCCAGGAAGGCGGCCACTTCGACTGTCGCGGAGAAGGTCGCCGCCCAGGCAGACTCGATCGCTGGCCAGAAGCCGCGTGTCATGGAGCGCGACAAGGCCAAAGTGAGGGCGGAAGCGGAGCAGGAGGCGAAGCGCCGGGCCAAAGTCGACCAAACTTCGATCGATCAAGCGCGCCAAGCCATCGAGGACGAAGCCAAGCGTCGCCCCTACGTTATAGACTTCTATGACGAGCCGCGCGGACCGTTCTACAAGCCCCAATGGGCGCACGGTGGCCAAATCGCGGTGCTGATTAATCGTCAGCACACCTTCTTCCAAGCCTTCTACGCCCCGCTCCTCGGATTGGAGGGGGGGGGGCACCCAAAGCAAGCTCTCGATGTTCTACTGATCGCGTTGGCTCGCGCAGAACTTGGCATTGAGGACGAAACCTGCGCCGCCTGGTACGAAGCCCAGCGTGAACGGGTTTGGAGCATATTCCTCTTCGACGCCTACAAAATGCTTCAGCAGGCGGCGGCGCCGGCCGATGAAGAAACGGCGGAAGGCGACGCGGCCGGCGATCGCGTGGACGAGGCCGCTACTGCGGTCGGCGACCGCGTGGACGACGCGGCCATGGCGGCCGCCGAGTAACGAGGATGCGGGGCGCCGATCGAGGCGCCCCGCATTCGGCCTAGCTTGGCGTGCGCCAGGCTGCTATCCTGACGATAGTAAGCGTACCAGCTCGAGACCAGTGTAGGCGCGGCCATGAGCCGCCATGTCCCCCGGACGCTGCAACGGCCTTCAGGCTGACTTTGAAGGCAACAGCAGCGAAAGGAGGACTCCGTGCAGAACGGTGTCTCGACATTAACCCTTGACGATTTGATCAAGGCGGCCCTTACCGGCCAACGATATAACCAGCAGCGTCTTGGCACTCAGACTCGCCTCTATGCGCGCCGTCTGTCGAAGGCCTACGCCAGCGATCTCCCTGACGACCTCCACGAGGAGATTTTCGATCAGGCTTTCGTCGAACTCTTCGAGGTGGGACCGGCAGCCCTCGCCTTTCGAACAGGTAAAGCCATATTCCGCCGCGCCGTGCTGGCGGCAATTCGCTCAGTCCGTGCCAGCTATGCCTGTCCGGGCAGCCGCACGCGGCCGACCGCGAATGCTTCATGCCGAACGGTTGCGGCTGAGCACGTCGGCCGCATCGCTGACAAGCAAATGATCCAGCGCTGTACCGTCCTGGACGACGCCGGCGAACGTTCCATCGATTTTGACCTGTTTACCGATCCGAATGCTCTGGCCGCTCAGAGGAATGTGGAGAATCGGCTCGATGCCGAGCGGATTCTTCGCCGCGCGCCTGGCCAGGTGGGCGTGGCGCTTCGGCTGATCTATCTCGACGATGAACCTGTTGAGGCCGTAGCCATCACCCTCGGCGTCACACGATTCAGCCTCAATCGGCGGATCACCCCATTCTATTCGAATTGGCACATGGCAGCGTAAACCATGTCGGTTCATCATCAATCTCTGCGGGGCGCGGGCTTCGGCCCCGTCCTTGCGGCGCAACGCGCGTATGCCAGGCAAAACGGTGAGCGCTCCAAGTTCGGCCTGATGGTGCCCGAAGCATTTGTCCGAGGCATCCGCGATCTAGGCTATCGCAGCAATGGCGACGCAGTCGCAGAACTGATCGACAACGCTATCCAGGCATACGCCGACCGTGTCGATGTTCTCTTCGGATACGACGGCACAGCTTCAAACAAGAAGCCGGTTCAACTCGCGATCGTGGACAATGGCCACGGCATGGAACCGGAGATGATCCGAATGGCGGTAATGTGGGGCGGCACGCACCGTGAAAACGACCGCAGTGGTCTCGGCCGATACGGGTACGGCCTACCGTGTTCATCCGTCAGCCTCGGACGGCGTTTCACAGTCATCTCCCAGGTCAGCGACGGCGGCCTTCATGCCGTGTGCCTCGACCTGGATGGGATTACTGCTGGGCAATACGCGGACGCACAAGGTGAAATAATCGTCCCTGAGGCAAGGGGCTGTTCCCTTCCTTCCTTTGTGGCAGATCATATCGCTGAAGCTTACCCTAAAGGTTGGATATCGGGCACAGTCATTCTCATCGAGAAATTAGACCGACTAGAATGGTCAACGGCTCAAGGTCTGCGAGATAATCTCTGCCGTCAATTTGGCGTCGCCTATCACAAGCTTCGCGGGGAAGCTGTGATCTTTGTCGACCGGGCCTATGTCGAGCCGATTGATCCGCTCTTCCTTACTCCCGAATTTCATCTATTCGATCTTGATGAAGAGCGGGCCCATGCCTTCGATCCCGTGCGGGTCGAGGTCCGCAATCCAGAAGGCGGGGGTTATATGGGCGCAATCGTGCTCCGCTACTCGTGGTTGCCGCCCAGCTTCGGCTCGGTAGACAAGCAGCGCGACGCGGTCGGCCTAAACGCGAATGCCCGATTTTCGATTTTGAAAGATTATCACGGCCTGCTCTTCAGCCGGAATGGTCGACTCATCGATGTGCAGACTCGGACGCCTTGGACAACCTTCATTAACAACGATCGATATATCAAGGTTGAGGTGGAGTTCTCCGCTACGCTCGACGAGGCATTTGGCGTTACGACTTCAAAGCAGCAAGTCACGGTATCGCCGTTCATCTGGGATCTCCTCCGCCAAGCAGGCTTGCCGAAGGCCATCGAGCAACTCAGAAATAAGGTCAAAGACGCCAAAGTAGTGCGCCGTCTGGAGGCGCTATCCCCCGGCGATGGCGAACGGCGTCTTTCCGAACGGGCAATGAGTACCGCTAGCGCGATGGGCGATAGTAGCCTGTCGAACCCGCAATGGGACCTGGCGCTGCGCGTTTCCCCTTACCGAGTCGAGTTCGAGGGAGCACCTTGCCAGCCGTTCTTCCGGGTCGGGCGGCATGGCGGCGCGCGGACCCTATATTTGAACACCTCGCACAGATTTTATGAAGAAATATATGATGGTCCGGTATCGACACCAGAATTGAGATCATCCCTTGAGGTTCTGCTATTCTCTCTGGGGGACGTAATGCTGGCCGGGCCAGAAGAAGCAAGAGAGCGGAACGATGCACAACTGGCGTCTTGGTCTACGCGCCTCGACGTAGCACTGGGCGCACTCGCCGCCCATCTTCGATTCGGGGAGGACCAGGACGTGGGACAGTACTCCAGGTCCGACGAACCTACCTAGCCTCAAGCTGCCCTTTCTGCGATAGGCTAAGGGGCCGCTGCAACGCGGCCCGAATCGATTTTGAGGTGATAAGGTTGTCCACTGACGACGAGCTTTTTGGTCCTGGCCGGTCACGCGCGTTCTCCCCTTTCTTGGCGCCGGGTGAGCGCAAGCAACTCCATGACCTCCTGAACGTCGGGTCAGGCCTGCCCCCCAGTTTCGCCGACGAATTGCGTGCGCTCGCGCGCCGCTATGTTGATGACGGCGACAGCATCAAACTGCGAGCCATCTGCCTCCTCGTTGCCGATCTCTGCGAACAGGGTTGGCGGGTGCTCGTCGGTTCAGATCGAATTACCTTCGAGCCACCGGGGATCAGCCGCGACGGCCTGCAGAGCGTCGACGACGTCAAAGCGCGCGTTCGAAGCGCGCTGCAGACCGCGCGCATGCGGCAGCTTCGGGAGCCATCGGTGCGGCAATTCCTGGCGCGCATGGAGCGGCGCACGATTCGAGGCGGCCAAAAGAGTTCCATTGCCGATCTCATCGATGACGGCGCACACTTGGCCCGAGCCCTCCGCTCGGTCGAGGGCCTCGCTGGCGACGACCGGCTAAATGCGCTCGCCGCCGTCATCGACCCCGTCGTGGAGGTGTGCGAGGCCGGTGCGAAATGCGCGGATACCGGCCTCACCCTTACAGATATTTGGCGCTACTTCCGCCACACTTGGGCGCATGAGTATCGATCGGTTCCCGGCCGGCAGATGATGATTCTGGTCCGGAACGCGGCCCGTCCTAAGCGACCCATTATCGGGATCGCCATGCTCGCGAGTCCCGTCATGCGGTTGGGCCCACGGGACGAGTGGATAGGCTGGCTTCGCCCTGCCGCCGAGGAGCGGTTTCGGGACGGCCGGTGGAGTGCCGACGCATTGGGGCGAGCACTCCTCGGTCGCATCGATGCTTCGATTGCCGCTACGCGCTGGGATGATCTGGCGAGCCGGCAGGAGATTTCCAAGCCAACCGAAACCGCATCACTAAGATTGGAACAGAGAGCGGCTGGAGCGGCGTTCGCACGGGAAAGCGAGTTGCGAACTCACTACGAGGCACATCGCGAACTCGATGGCCAGGTCCGCCCTCATCGTGGCGAATTGCGGTTCGCGACGCCCGATGCGGATTGGCGGGCGGCCTCAGATGACTTGCTGTTCGTGCGAAAGCGCGCGGAATTGCTATCGCAATTGTTGTTCGCCAAAGGAATGTTCCAGGGCGCCAAGCTGAAACGCGCCCCCGATAAAGCGCTCGACCAACTCTTCACAACGCGTAGCGGTCAACGCGCATTGGATATCGCTCTGGCGGAACTCCGCAAAGCTGGCCTCTCAAGCGAAGTGGCCGATGTCAGCATCTGCGGCGCCGTGCATCCTTACAATGAGTTGCTGGGCGGAAAGCTGGTCGCGATGCTCCTGACGTCTTCTGAGGTTCGCGACGCTTACGCCCGGCGATACGGCGGCCAGGTCAGTATCATCGCGTCCCAGATGGCGGGCCGTGCGATATCCAAGCCGGCTCATCTTCGAATTCTGACTACCACCAGCCTCTATGGCGTCGGATCCAGTCAGTATAATCGGCTAGTTCTCTCTCAAGTAGACCACCCTGAACTCGCTTCGGATATCCGATGGGGCGCGATCGGAAAGAGCCTCACAGGCGGCTTTGGGACGCTTCACCTTGGCGGGGAAACCGCGTACGCTTTGAGAACCATGGCCATGGCCCGGCACGATTCACGACGCGTCAATAACAGATTCGGAGAAGGCACGAGCCCTCGTCTCAGACAGATACGAGAAGGGCTGGACGCTTTGGGCCTGAAGAGCGACGCGATCCTCCATCACGCCACGCCGCGTATCTTCTATGGGTGCGAGTTGGGTGCCGGGGCGAGAAATGCTCTTCTCGGTTTGGGAGCAATGACCGAAGAAGCGCCTACCTGCGAGGCCATCGGGGCGGCGTGGCGGCGACGGTGGCTGAGCAAACGCGCTTTGCGCAAAGAGACGCTTGAGGTGCTAGCTGGATTAGGACCAACAAGTGTTCGGGCCAGTTTGCACGCCGACGAGAACGACCAATTCGTCTTGGATGTTTGCTGACGAAATCGAACGATGGAAATTAAATGAACAGCTTCGTTCTACAGCGGGCGCTCGGGTGCCGTTGATGCAGCCGGAGGAGGCGTCTGAGCGATGAGTGGCAATGCATGTTGACATTAGCGGAGATCGAGAGCCTCGAGCGCCAGTTGAAGGCGTCGATCGTCGGCTTAAACAAGAAGAAGGTCGCCGACGTCAGTGTGCCGCAGCAAGCGGCGTAGGAGATGAGGGTAGGTCCCTCGCCATCGGCTTGCAGGAGCAGGTGGCAAACCACCGTGAGCGGCGTGGGTCAAAAGCCCGGGTCGTGAGCGTCACGGA
>Ga0182030_10003393_pt1 | contig 34017 bp, 34 predicted proteins | sample 812S3MmetaG_FD_121299 | JGI IMG/M metagenome (GOLD analysis project Ga0182030, IMG submission 121299) | Permafrost microbial communities from Stordalen Mire, Sweden - 812S3M metaG (Illumina Assembly) | ecosystem: Environmental > Terrestrial > Soil > Wetlands > Permafrost | place: Sweden...
CAACCGCAACCTGCACGTCCGAGGCTACAAGGAGGAGGGCACGATCACGACCGCCTTTGACATAAGGGTACAGAATGACCTGGACCGCTTCCACTTGGTCCAAGATGTGGTGAATCGACTGCCACACTTAGGCACCAAGGGGGACCACCTGAAGCAGCTCATGCAGGACAAGCTCATCGAGCACCAGCAATACATCGACCAACATGGACAGGACCTGCCGGAGATCCGCAACTGGAAGTGGAGCAGACCCAAAGAGAGTGTGCCGTCCACGCGTCTGGTGACGCCAGCGGCGTAGAAAGTCATTCATCATGAAGCCACGAACCGTCCAGCCCGGTATCGGCAATCGTAGGATTTGCACCTACAACGAGAACTTACGCGCTCTAAGTTCGCTGGCTCATGCCGAGGCGTATTATCCACGATCCACCCATCTCGAGACCGGAGTCGAAGTATGCGTCCTGACGATGCGCAGCGCTCCCGCCGGGGAGCGGGGACGGCTGAGGGGGCGCACGCCGCACTCGAGGATCCGACGACAAAATATCCGAGGCCTCCGTTTCGGGAACAGCATCAGCCGTGGCCGGGCCTGGCGTCGAAAATGCAGCCGCGGCCCGATCACGGTGAAACGAGCTATCGAGGTTCGGGCCGTCTGAAAGGCCGCAAGGCGCTCATTACCGGGGGTGATTCCGGCATGGGCCGCGCGGCGGCGATTGCATTCGCGCGCGAGGGCGCCGATGTGGCGATCAATTACTTGGCGGCGGAGCAAGCGGACGCGGACGAGGTGATTGCGCTGATCCGGGCGGAAGGCCGTAAAGGTGTGGCCATCCCCGGCGATATTCGCGAGGAATCCTTCTGTGAAGAGCTAGTGGCACACGCTGTGAAATCGCTCGATGGCTTGGATATTTTGGTCAGCAATGCCGGGCGGCAGCAGGCCCATCGATCGATTCTCGAGATTTCGACCGCGCAATTCGATTGGACGATGAAAACCAATATCTATGCGCCGTTTTGGATCATCAAAGCGGCCCTGCCGAGCATGCCGCCGGGGTCCTGTATCATCGCGACCACCTCCGAGCAGGCCTACGATCCGACGCCGGATCTCTATGACTATGCGCAGACTAAAGCGGCAACCATGAATTTTGTGAAGTCCCTGGCCAAGCAGTTGGCGTCGAAAGGCATTCGGGTCAATGGCGTGGCGCCGGGTCCCGTGTGGACGCCCCTGCAGGTGAGCGGCGGCGCGGCGCCGGAAAAACAGAAACATTTTGGCGGCCAGACCCCCTTCGGTCGCCCAGGCATGCCTGGGGAACTCGCAGGCATCTATGTACAGCTCGCCGACGCTCAAGGCAGCTTCGCCACGGGCCAGATCTATGGTTCCTCGGGCGGCTCGGGTCAGCCCTGATGCGCGGACGGCGGGCTTAAGGGTCGGTGATTTGTAGTTCCAAGCAAACTAGGGAGAGGGTAATGGATATCTTGGTCATTCTGATTATTCTGATCTTGCTGTTCGGCGGCGGCGGCGGACTTTATTGGGGGATGGGAGCGGGTTGGGGCATTGGACCCATCGGGTTGATCATTGCGGTACTCGTCGTGGTATTTCTGCTGAACGGCCGCCGCGGCAGGCGGGGTCCGCGTCTCTGAATGTTGGAGCTCGACGCGCGGTTCAAGGCCGCAGCAGCGCGTGACGCCGACAATGCTCCAAGTAAGCGGCCACCGCACGCGCACCGCGTTGCTCCAGCCATTGGTAGAACTGAACGGTGCTGCCGCGGACGTAAGCATGAGCGGAACTCGCCATTTTGAGAGTTCGGCGCTGTTCCAACGCGCGGGCACGCTGGCCCGGGCGGGTCACGGGTGTTTGGGGTTTTGTGATTCGATGTCGGCGACCGGCCGCTTAAGGTTTCGCGGCCTTCGCTGCCTTCTTGGCGCGGTGCCGATGAACGCGGGCCTTGGCTTTGTGAATCTTTGCCTTTCCCTTGTCGATGGACTTGTTCGGTTCCGAAGACATGGCACCCTTTACATTGTCGCCCGCTTCCTTCGCCGATTCGGCGGTAGCTTTGCCGGTCTCTTTGACTGCCGTGCCCACTTGGGCGAACGCACCCATCGCGAAGGCTGTGGTTAAGACCGCTATCGAAAATGCCTTCATCTTCACAGTAATGTTCATCTTCACAGTAATGCTCCTGTTCGACCAATAACATGCCAGAGGCTGAAAGCCTGCCCAATGCCGCGCAAACCTGGGATCGCGTGGAGTGTTCCTCGTTCCGAATCTTACAACTTTTCCGCGTTTCACGATGATACGGCGCCGCACGCCGTACAGCCGGCCTACGTGGAAGAGGCAAAGCGGGCGGCCATCGCCTACCTCGAATCCTATTTCCCCAAGAAGCTGCGCCGGACGAAGAAGGTTCGGGCATGAACCCGCGATGCTGTCGCTCGCTGCTATTATTTCCTGCTGGCAATTGCAGCTCACGGCGTTCATGTGCACCATTGCGGGGCTCGCGCTCCTGTTGTTCGGGCACTTGGCGGGTCGAAAATCACTCATTGCGGGGGAGGATGTCCATTGAAGCAATTTTCTCTAACCATCGGCGGCCGGTCCGTTACGACAAACCGCACCTATGACGTCAAGAATCCGGCGACGGGCGAGATCGTCGCGGCCTGCCCGGAAGGGTCGGTGGAACTGCTCGACCAGGCGGTGAAGGAAGCCCGCGAGGCGCTGCCGGCATGGTCCGGCTCGAGCGATGCGGACCGCGCGCAGGCTCTCCTTCGAGTCGCCGATGTCATCGAGCGACACCTCACGGAACTCTCGCACTTGGTCACCCGTGAGCAGGGCAAAGCCCAGAACGGTCCCGGGGCAAATCTCGAAGCGGGCGGGTGCGTTGCGTGGACTCGCGTGACGGCCGGCTTGACACTGGCCGATGAGACCATCCAGGACGATGCGCAGGGTCGCGTCGTGCTGCATCGTAAACCGGTCGGCGTCGTCGGTTCCATTACGCCTTGGAATTGGCCGTTGCTGATCGCCACGTGGCACATCATGCCGGCGCTGCGGGTGGGGTGTACGGTGGTCATCAAGCCGTCGCCGTATACGCCTTTATCGACATTGCGCCTGATCGAGCTGATGAACGGCGTACTTCCGCCGGGCGTCGTGAACGTCGTCACCGGCGATGCGGAAGTCGGCAGCCGCATGGTGGGGCATCCGGACATCGCCAAAATCGTATTTACCGGTTCCACGGCCACCGGCAAGGGTGTCATGCGGCGGGGCGCCGACACGCTCAAGCGGCTGACGCTCGAACTGGGCGGAAACGACGCGGGTATCGTGCTGCCGAACACCACCATCACCCCGCTTCTGGAGAAACTGTTCTGGGGCTGCTTCATAAACGGAGGCCAAACCTGCGCTGCCCTGAAGCGCCTGTATGTTCACGAGGATCAATACGAGGAGGTCGTCGCCAAGTTCTCCGAGTATGTGGCCAAGATTCCGGTGGGCAACGGCATGGACGAGGCGACCCTGATCGGCCCGCTGACCAATGAAATGCAATTGGACAAGGTGGCATCCTATGTCGATGAAGCGCGTGCGCGCGGCGCGCGCATCGTCGTGGGCGGCAAGCGCACGGAGGGCCCCGGCTTCTTCTACCCGTTGACGGTGGTGGCGGACGCGACCGACGACATGCTTCTGGTGAAAGAGGAGCAATTCGGCCCCGCCATTCCCATCCTCAAGTATCGACGCATCGAGGATGCGATCGCACGCGCCAATTCTCTCGACGTAGGATTGGGCGGATCCGTGTGGGCGGACAGTGCGGAGGAAGCGGCCCGGTGGGCCACCCAACTCGAGTGCGGCACCGTCTGGGTAAATCAGCACGGCGCGCTGCATCCATTGGCCCCGTTCGGCGGCGTCAAAGGCTCGGGGCTGGGCGTGGAGTTCAACGTCGACGGACTGCGCGAGTACACGACGCTGCAGGTGTTGAACGTAGCGAATTGAGGGTTCCGGTCCGGCTCGTCGACGAGCCGGACATAACTCGACTAAAGTCGACTGCCTTTGACCGAAGTCAACGCGACCCGCAAGCGCCTGCTGAAAGCGACGAGGTCGGTGCCGCACCGCTAAATTGTCCCTATGTGGGCCAACACACGGCACAGCACCGCATTGTCGTGCACACTGAAGGCCGGAACATCCAATAACCCGAGCCATCCACGATTGTCGGGCCCATCAGACTTTGCCCGCAGCAAAGCGACGCATTCGGGAGGTCCATGCCGCCAGTGACAAATCATCTGATCGATCTGATCCCGCGCAAAGACCGGGGGACGCTGCTGGCCTCGTGCGACCGCGTGCAGCTGGGCATGGAGCAGGTCTTGTGCGAGCCTGGAATCACTGCTCGCTATGTCTATTTTCCCCTCGAAGGGTTCATCTCCCTGATAACGTCGATCGACGGCAAGCCGGTACTCGAGGTCGGAATGATAGGCGCGGAAGGCATGCTGGGTGCCCAGATCGCGATGGGAGTGCAGGTGTCGCCGCTGTACGCGGTCGTGCAAGGCGCCGGCAGCGCTTGGCGCATGCCGGCCAATGAGTTTCGGGCCGAGTTGGCCCGGAACGCGGCCCTTCAACTCTGCATCGGCCGGTATGTGTACGTGGTGATGGGTCAACTCGCCACGTCGGCCGGATGTCTGCGCTTCCACAACATTTCGAACCGCCTGGCTCGTTGGTTATTGATGACCCAAGATCGGGCGCGCAAAGACAGTTTCTATATAACTCATCATTTCCTTGCCTACATGCTCGGCGTTCGCCGCGTCGGGATCACCAATACCGCGGGCGACTTGCAGCGCCGTGGATTCATCGAATATACCCGGGGCGAAATCACGATTCTTGACCGGCGCGGACTCCAGGGCGTAGCGTGCAGTTGCTACGAAGCGGATCGCCAAAAGTATGCGGATATCTTGCACTGAGGTCGTGGGAGATTCCCGCCGGCGTTAACGCGCCCCCTCGACGTGCACGGGCGCAGGTGCGCTGGCGCACAGACGATGGGGCCGTGTTCCGGGCACGCTGCGCCCGATTGGCAACATGACTGCGAGGTTCGCGTGCTACGCAATATGCAAGATTTGGAAGGATTCACCATCGGCGCCACCGATGGCGTGATCGGTCAAGTCAAAGATTTCTACTTCGATGACGAGTCGTGGGTCATTCGTTATCTGGTCGTCGAGACCGACCGGAGCGGTTCCCGCAAGAGAGTGCTGATCTCGCCGATCTCGCTTCTTCAGCCGAATTGGCCGGAAAGGGTGCTGCCGGCGTCGATTTCCCGGGCGCAGGTGGACGCCAGCCCCGATATCGACACCGAGAAGCCCGTATCGCGCCAGCACGAGATGGGGTATCTGGGCTATTACGGCTACGCGAATTACTGGGGTGGAGGCGGCCTGTGGGGCGGCGGTCTGTATCCGGATATGCTGCAGGCGGGGCAGGGGCCGGAGGCGAGCGGGAGGAGTGCGGTCCGTAATCTCCACAAGCGTAAGATCGGCACCCTCGACTATGCCTCCCGACATCCCGCCGGAGATCCGCACCTGCGCAGCGCCAATGACGTGATGAGATACTACGTACATGCGACCGATGGCGACATCGGGCACGTGCAGGGCATCGTAATCGACGACAAGACCTGGGCCATTCACTACGTGATCGTCAATACGAGCAATTGGTGGCTAGGGCATCAAGTGCTGATTGCCCCGGAATGGATCGACGATATTTACTGGGCGGAGTGCAAATTGATGGTGGCACTGACCCGTCGATCCCTCAAAGATGCGCCGAAGTACGATCCGAAGGCGCTGCCCAATCACGAGCAGGAACGGCTGCTGCACGCCCACTATGGCCATAGCGGCTACTGGCCCGGTGAAGACCCGCTCGCCCGGAAATAGCTTCGCACCTTGGCGACGACCTCGGTGTCGGTCATCTTGTCCGCAGTCTCCACCGCCATCACTTGCAGGGATGGCTTGGTTTTCGTAAGCCGCTTGTGCAGCTCGCCTTTGGCTTCACCGGGGCCAAGTATGATCAGGCTCGAGATATCGTGAAGAGCCGCAATGACCGAATCATAGTAGACATTCAGCTCCCCGGTGAGCGCGCGTTGACGACTGTCGTCTGCGGGCACTTGGCGCGCTTCGTAACTCCCCTTCAACGGCGAGTCGCCGCCGCGTTCCAGATGCTTTTGGACGTTAGAGGGGATCGTCGTAGGGGCGTCGCGGGAAAGTTCCACGAGCACGGCCTTGCGATGATCGATCCATACACCGCCGAGCTTTGACACAGATTTTCTCCGGATATATTGCGCCGCGGCGCGCGAAATGCGCGACTCGAGTTGGCTTGGGCTGCTATATTCAACGTCCGGAGAAATATTCGCAAGTCGCGAGCCGGAATGAGGCGGTCATGAATTCCGCGTGGACGGCGTTCCATGTGCGATAGCGTACAGACATGATTCCGCGATGACTACATACTGGTGGATTGTTGGGCGCCGAGTCGTCGTTTTTTGCCTTAGTGGGAGCCGCCCTATGTCAAAAGCCGCCGAGTTCAAGAAAAATCAATTGCTGGCTGCGTTACCCGAGGATCACTGGCGCCATTGGAGACCGCAGCTCGAGCTGGTTCTCATGTCGCTCGGCGAAGTGATTTACGAATCCGGAACCACGCTCGAATACCTGTATTTCCCGATCACCGCCATCGTTTCACTGCTCTACGTGATGCAGGACGGCGCCTCCGCGGAAATCGCCGTCGTGGGCAATGAGGGCTTGGTTGGAGTGTCGATCTTCATGGGCGGAGAATCCACGCCCAGTCGCGCGGTGGTTCAGAGCGCGGGCGTGGGATGCCGCATCAAGTCGCAATTTCTCAAGGATGAGTTCGATAAATCGGGACCGGTGTTGCACCTTCTGCTGCGGTACACCCAAGCCCTGATCACCCAAATGGCACAAACGGCGGTTTGCAACCGCCACCATTCGTTGGATCAACAGTTGTGCCGGTGGCTATTGCTCAGTTTGGACAGATTGCAGGGTGACGAGCTGGTGATGACTCAGGAACTGATCGCCAATATGCTGGGCGTTCGCCGCGAGGGAGTTACCGAAGGGGCGCTGAAACTGCAAAGAGTCGGCCTCATCCGCTATGCGCGCGGCCACATCACCGTCCTCGATCGCCAAGGACTGGAGGCGCGAACATGCGAGTGCTACGCGGTCGTCAAACGGGAGTACGATCGCCTGCTGCCCGCAACGGTCGCCGTTTGAGCGGCAATGTGCTGCGGCGTACCTCGGTGGCGTACCGCACAGACGGCGGCCTTCGGCTCGTGCGATCTTTCCTACACGAGATGTAGCGAGAGCAGCATGAGCATTGATGATTACACGCAAGATGGGCCCTTGGGCTTTCTTTTCGACGCCGTTCCCTCGGAAGGCACCGATAAGCATGGCAACGTTCGTCAAACGGAGTCCTCGCGGTCCGCGGCGAATATCAGGGCGTGGCGCTCCTATCTGCCTCCGGAATGCGTCGAAACCATGATTAGAATGGGTTGGGACCGGTCCGTATAGCGTGCTCGACCATCTATGCGCCGGTGGGGCGCCGATGTAACGTCCTATGGCGCGGCAGCCCAGACGCCAGACTTGATTCTCAGCCGACGTGCTTCACGAAATCCACGGCTTGTCAGTGGCCGGATTCAGGCGGAGAATCCGCAACATGAACTGGAAGGACAGGGTACAGCACTGGCGCAGCCTGCCCGCGGCGGAGAAGCACGCGATTCGCTGGCGCAGGATTCCGCAGAGCATGGCGGCGAGCATGGCGTTCGAACAGGAGCCGGTGAGTCTTTCGATGCTGCAAACCGAGCACGCACGCAGGCCTATGCCACGCGATACGTCGATTTCATCATCGGCCGCACAACTGGAAAGGATCAGGATTTCGCCGGCTTCAGTTCTCTACGCAGACGTTCCAACGCAGCCTCAATTTCCTGCGAGTGTGCCGGCGCGATAGAGCGCACCCAGGCGGCAAGTCCAGGTTCCAGGCGTAGTGTTACGATTTCAGCCGCCGTTACTTCGCGACCGCCGAATCTCAGCGTGGCACGGCGAAAGAATTCTTCGCCCGCCTCCGGGATATCGGACGAGCCGACGTCGGTGTCGTCCATCTGAGCAAGGCGTTCCCAGTCAGTGGAGGAAGCGTTCGAGGAATTTTTTCCGCTCATAAGGTGTGGCTTTGCGCATCGAGATGACGCGAATTGCATCTTCCACTTCGTAAGTATACGAGATCGCGAAGAATCCCTCTCTCTCGTAGGAAGAACGGCTTCGATCGTCCGATCCCGCCACCGCGATCATTGCTTCTGCCGCACCGACAGGCCTCCAGCCCTCACCAACTCCGAGGTTTTCCTTTTTTCGTGTCTCCTTGGCGGATTGTCAGGCCTCCCGACGGATCAACTGCAGATTTTCTCCGTTTCACAGCGGACAGGATGGGCCGATCCGGGACCGTTATAAACCACGAATGAATGCATGCCACATGCAGGGATCAGCCGCGACTACGGTGGCCGGCCAGGTTGACGAACCAAGAGATCCGTTAACCAAAACTAGAACCAGACCACTTTCAGCGGTTGTTTTCGGGGCGCATACTGTTAATCAAGCTCAGAACGCTTACCAAGCATTGGGAAATCGCGCTTTTTTCCGCTCGGATCGAATCTCATCCGAGCCATGGACGGCTACCATCTTACGCGGCGGCAATGGATAAGTTCGATCGGATATACCAGCTCCACAGCCTCCTCGACGGTCGCAAGACGTCCGTACCGATCGAGGATCTCATGTTACGTCTCGAGTGCTCCGAAGCCACCGTTTTCCGCATCATCAAGGCGATGAAGGACTATCTCGGCGCGCCGATTGAGCACGGCGGCGACCCGCCCGGCTACCGGTATCAACTGGCACCCGAGGGGCGCGCCTACCAGCTGCCCGGGTTGTGGTTTTCCGCGCGAGAGCTCCAGGCGTTGGCATTACTGCAGCGGCTGATCCACGGTCTGGGCCCCGGACTGCTGGAAGAGCACCTCTCCCCGGTCGCCAAGCGCCTCGAGGAATTGATGGCACACAGGCGGCTGTCCCCCCTAAGTGCAGCCGGCTCGCGCATTCGGATTCTGACCCTCGCCGCGCGACCAACAGGCAACAGTTTCGAGGTCGTCGCCAGTGCGACGCTGCAGCGGCGAAAGCTAGGGTTTCAATATCACTCGCGAAGCAAGGATGAGCAGACGGAGCGAGTCGTCTCTCCCCAGAGCCTGGCTCACTACCGGGACAACTGGTATCTGGACGCGTGGGACGAACTGCGACGGGCACTACGCAGCTTTTCAATAGACCGGATCCGCGCACCCGTTCAACTGAGCGATGCAGCCGACGACCGCCCGGCAGCGGAGCTCGACGAGCATTTTGCAAGCGCATACGGAATTTTCGCAGGCAACGCCAATAAAGTGGCCACCCTGCGCTTCTCAGGCGAGCGTGCGCGATGGGTGGCGGACGAGCGCTGGCACCCTGGGCAATCAGGGCAATTCCTCACGGATGGCCGGTACGAGCTGACGATTCCGTACCGAGACTCTCGCGAACTGGTGATGGACGTGCTCAGACATGGAGCGGAGGTCGAGGTGGCGTCGCCGGAGGCGCTGCGGATGGAGGTGTACCGAGCTCTGTCCAATGCTCTCCAGAGGTATGGCGGATAAGCGTCGGGAACCTTGACATCTGAACTCGCAAGTTTTGCGAGCCAGGACAGGCAGAATCCCCTCAAGGCAGGAGGTATGAGCCGACCGCCGTATCCTGCCGCGCGGAGTTCCAGGAGTTACCGGATGGATGTGAAATTCAACGATGCATTTAAAAGCCTGACGGGGAACGAGCCATTCCCGTGGCAAGCGGCTCTATACGAGCGCTTCATCTCGAGCCGGCCAGACAACATTCCCAGTTCGTGCAACTTGCCAACCGGGCTCGGTAAAACGTCCGTTATCGCAATCTGGCTGCTTGCACGGCAGATCAACCCGTCGCTGCCGCGCCGGCTGGCCTACGTCGTCAATCGCAGGACCGTCGTTGACCAGACGACTGACGAAGTCAATCGGTACAAATTGATACGCCCTGATTTGGCCGTCAGTACTCTTCGCGGCCAATTCGTGGACAACCGCGAGTGGTCGATCGATCCGTCTCGGGAGGCCGTGATTTGTGGAACCGTTGACATGATCGGTTCACGCCTGCTCTTCAGCGGCTACGGTATAGGATTCAAAAGTAGGCCATTGCACGCGGGTTTCCTGGGGCAGGACACGCTGATTGTCCATGACGAGGCTCACCTCGAACCGGCATTTCAAGACCTGCTGGTTGCAATTCAAAGCGAACAGCATTCGGGACGATTTCCGGATCGGCATCCACTGCGCGTCATGGAACTGACGGCTACTTCGCGCGGCGAGGGCGAGGTGTTCGGGCTGACAGAAGAGGAGAAGCACGCCGACTTCGAAAGAAGGGATGTTCCAGAACCACTTCGCGTCGTTTGGCAGCGGACTCACGCGAAGAAGACGGTGAGGCTGCATGAGGAGAGCAGGGAACTCACCGATGAGCTAGCCGGGCTTGCCCTGGCATACGAAAGTTCCGGATGCGCAATTCTAGTCTTCGTTCGATACGTGGATGATTTGGGGAGAGCTCTTTCGCAATTGCCGAAAGACAGAACTCGTCAATTGACCGGTACAACGCGCGGCTTTGAGCGCGATCGTCTCCTCCTCGATCCGGTCTTCGCCCGGTTTCTACCGCAATCGAGCAGACCTGGGAATACCTTGCCTGCAGAAGGAACCGTCTACCTGGTTTGTACCAGTGCTGGTGAGGTCGGCGTCAACATTTCCGCTGACCACCTAGTCTGTGATCTATCCACATTCGAAAGTATGGCGCAGCGTTTCGGCCGCGTGAACCGGTTCGGTCTACGCGATGACACGTACATCGACATCGTGTATCCCGCAAAGTTCGACGATAAGGATAAAGAACTTACTCCTGCGCGCCGCAAGACCCTTGCACTGCTTACATCGCTCGACGATGCGAGCCCAGCTGCGCTCTCAAAGCTTGACCCAACAGCCCGACTGGATGCATTCGCTCCACGGTCCATCACGCCTCCAACTTCGGACATTCTCTTTGACGCCTGGTCGATGACCTCGGTGCGCGGTCGAATGCCCGGGCGTCCGAAAGTCGAACCCTATCTACATGGTATCCGCGAGTGGGAACCGGCGCAGACGAAGATCGGCTGGCGATTCGAAGTTGCGGAAATCACAGGAAAACGACTCGACGAATACGCACCACAAGATCTGCTGGAGCTGTATCCGATCAAATCGCACGAGCTCCTCACTGATCGGTCCGATCGCATCTTCAATACACTCAGGAAGCTCGCGCCAGCCGGCGATGTGCCAATCTGGATCGTCGATGACGACGGTAATGTCGAAGTTACCTCATGGAAACGCGTCGTTGAAGGTGCCAAAGAGCTGATCCAGGGCGCAGTTCTGCTTCTACCTCCACAACTCGGAGGGCTCGAACGAGGTTTCTTTACCGCCTCCGCTGAGTATGACGAGGGTGTGCCTTATGATGTCGCCGATGAATGGCAGGTCGACAACCAACCAATGCGAATGAGGCTTTGGTCGGATGATGAAGGGCCCGAGCCGAAAGCGCCTGCCGGTATGAAATCGGTTGCGCGGATTGTCTTTACAGATGACGATGAAGATGAAAAGCCGATCAGAACATGGCACTGGTGCGTGCGGCTTTCTGCTGCCGATCCAGACGCGCAAGGCAGACAAAACTACGCGCTTCAACCACACCTGAATGACGCAAGGGAGGCTGCGGCCCGTCTCGTCTCAGGACTGCCACTTGAGCCGGAATTGCGCGATGCCATCGTTCTTGCGGCGGCGTACCACGACCTGGGTAAAGACCGGGAGCGCTGGCAAAACGGTATCGGTAATCGTGACTATCCTGACGTCAAATGGGCCAAGTCCGGCAAGTACGCGGCTTCCGGCGAACGTTTGTACTACCGGCACGAGTTTGGGTCCATCCTCGATATACAAGACGAGCCGAGCTTCGAGCGACTTTCAGACGATGCCAAAGACCTCGTGCTGCACCTTGTTGCCGCGCATCATGGCCGGGCCAGGCCACACTTCAATTCACGCGAGTGCTTGGACGATAAACACTCGACAGCGTTAACTCGCGATTTCGCGATCGAAGTCCCTCGTCGGTTTGCAAGGCTGCAGCGCAAGTTCGGGCGTTGGGGCTTGGCGTACCTCGAATCGCTCGTCCGTACCGCCGATTATGAAGCCAGTGTCAAAGCTGAAGGAAGCGGGAAATGAATGCTCCCTCCGCGAGCATCGCCATTCCCGTAGATCTCGCAAATCCAGGTCAATTCTTTGCCTGCTGCGGATTGCTGGAATTAGCCGATCGGCTTTGGTTTGGGGCGGAGGGTCGGTTTGATCGCGGCCATTTTCTCTTAATCGGCCGCCGTGAATGTTCGCTTCGCGCACTGCTCGACAAACTGGCGGAATCTACCGTAGCCAACACGATGACGCCGATACAGAACGCACGGCTTGAAGAATTGTCTTCGATGAAGAAGAATCAGCGCGAAGCAATACCAGGCCTGGGGGACGAAAAGAAGTCGCTCGAATCGCTGCGCCGTGAACTGCCCATCGTGCTCACGGGGGCAATCGAGTTTCGCGTCGACTGGTTCTGCGACGAATTCTCCGGCGGGTCAAGATTCAAGACATGGGCGGGCCAACAGTCTGTGCTCGACATCGCCAAGGCCATGCATGGCGGGGTGACCAGAGCGATCAATGAGCCCGATTCATCGCTGTGGGGCAATGTCCGCGGTATCGGTCTGCCCTTCAACTTTGACTCCGATCTCGGCGGGCAAGGCTCAGCGCTCGACGTTGGCTTCAGCTTCGACCCGCTTGCCGGCAGCGAGGTGACGCGTATCGAAGTCACCTGCAGGCCTGCTCTTGAACTTCTATGTTTCATTGGGCTGCAGCGATTCCGTCCCCGAGAGATTCCGCGGGAAAACCGCTTCGTCTACACCGCCTGGAACGACGCATTGCCGCCGTCCGTTGCTGCGGCCGTCGCGTGCGGTGCGGTGGGCGTTGGCGACGGATTGCTACACGAGTTCAAGTTGCTTTATCGGACCAAGTACCTCAAGAGTTTCTTGCCAGCTATCCCATTTCAAGGAGACCACGATGAGCGAGCCGAACGAATATGACAATTGGCTGATGGGCGATGCGATTGCTGCAATCGTCATCCGCGAGCCACTCGTGCCGGTGGAGGGGGTGGACGGTGTCATCTTTCCCTCGACATTTGCAGCGGCCGAAGACAAGAGAGTGTTCCCGGGTGGATACAATATAGACCCTCCCGAAGGCGACACGAATGTCTGTCTCGTCGATAGTGTCGGCTCGCAGGCTAACCGCATAGAGCCGATCTTCGCCAAACGTGAATACGCCGGCCTCGTGCCGCAAGTTGTCATCACCGCTGGGGAGAAGTCCGTGAATCTGCTGGAAGCCGGGCACCGTGCGGGTGATGCAATCGTCCGATGTACGACCCTCCAGAAAGAGTTGCAGGAGGCATTCAAGTCCGTGCTGAAAGGTGACGCCACGAAGATGGCTAAAGTCGCACCGACGTCGCTCGTCTTCGGCGTCTGGGATTCACGTGACACTCAAGCCAAACTACCCCGACTTGTTGCATCGACGATCCGCGCGTTCAATGTGCAGAGGATCACGCGCTCCGCGCAGTTCACTCCGGCTACCGATTACATCGGACTTGGGTTGCTCGAAGACACCACCGACAAGAAGCTTAAAGATGCCTACGCCGAACGGGGATTCATTCATGTTCCCGCGACCGGCTCGCCTGGCGGCGTGATTGCCAGGGGTGGAATCCGTCGCGACGCGACCTTTAGCTTAGCCGCGCTTCGCCTGCTGGGCGCCGGCAATGACCCAGATTACACGCTCAAGCTTCGCCGCTATGTGCTTGGCCTCTCACTCGTTGCACTTACCGCACCGCCGCAAACGTATCTCCGGCAGGGCTGTAACCTCGTGCCCGATATCGACAATCCGCGGAAGGGTACGCTGGTCAATGCAGACGGCTCGCGCGAGGACTTCAGGCTCACACACGAACAAGCGGTTGCGTTCGCGAGACTGGCAGCCAAGGAGTTCGGCATTGGTGAAGCCCGATCGGTCAAGTTCGACTCCGAGTTGGCGAAGAAGGACATTGCCGGTGAAGGTGACGTAAAGGCCACACGCAAGAAGACCGCGAAGGCCACCGCTTAACGCAAGCCGGAGCAACCATGTCGAGCACTCTCTGCATTAGCTTCCATTTCGTCCAGCCGTTCCCTCTGTTCCACGGTCGCGGCGACGCGGGCGAACCTGAATGGCCGCCGTCACCAATGCGTGCGTTTCAAGCGCTGCTCAATGCGGCGTGTTTGCGCACTCGCGGGAAGCCTCTTCCGCCTGAGGTACGGTCGGCCCTTCAGGTAATCGAGGTGCTGCGACCCTCTATCGTCGCGCCCCGTGCCACGCTCTGCTCGGTCGGGCATCGCGCGTATGTCCCGCACAATCAGGCCGACTTGGTGATGGCTGCTTGGGAGCGCGGTAACAACGACGCCAGCATAGCCTCACATCGCATCGAGAAGGATTTTCGCGCACATAGAATCGAAATCATCGGCGACAGTCTGCCCACTCTCCACTACCTCTATGCGATCGACGCCTCCAACGCCGATCCGGGTGCGTTGCTAAGCGCCATTCGCCCGTCCGTTCGCTCAATTCATTGTCTTGGATGGGGCATAGACCAGGTCGTCGCCGACGCAAGGCTCGTTGAGTCTCCGTCGAAACAGCTCGAAGGCGAAAGATGGTCGCCCACTCCACGCGGCGGCAGGAGGCTTCGCGTACATCGGAACGGCTCGCTCGACGCTCTCGCCTCGCGGCATGAGAGCTTCCTCACACGATTGGATCAAGGCGATTGGACCCCCGTCCCTCCGTTTAGCGCGACCGATCAGCTTCGCTACCGCCGTGACACCGACCCGCTACCTCGTCCTCATGCTGCCTTCAAACTCATCGATGCCGATGATGACACCTACCGGCATCCCCACAGAAAACTCGTTCATATCGCGGGCATGATGAGACATCTGGCCATCGACGCGATGAAACGCAGCCCGCCACTGCACATCAAGGATCCGGACCCCTGGATCGAGCGGTACGTCGCCGGGCATCGCGATGCGGCGAAAACGTCCGTTAATCTGCCTCACGCGCAACTCTCGTATATTCCGCTGCCCTCGATCGGGCATTACCACACAGACCCAGCCATCCGGCGGGTGATGATTGTGGCCCCGATCGGAGACGACGCAATTCTCGAGCACATTTGTCAATACCTCGACGGCCTGCGCCTCAAGCCCGAGCGTGAGTCAGACCTTCGCGGCTCGGTGTTCCTGCACCGAACGTACAACGACAACGTTGCGTCGTTTTACACACAATCAGACAGCGATCATCAAGGGTACAATCGCTGGGCCAGTGTGACGCCGGTCATTCTCCCCGGCTACGATGATCGCAGGCCTGAAAAGACTCGCAAGCTCATCGCGAAGGCACTCGCCCAATCTGACCTTGATCAGCCATGCGAGTTTGATTGGAGTACTTTCAGCTATTTCCCCAAGATGCTGCCCGTATGTAAGCCTGACAACCAGGGGCGTCAAAGAGGTTATATCCGACCAAGTTATTTACTAAACCAGACAGCCGTTCATCTGACACTGCGGTTCAATGCCAACGCAAAGATCCCAGGTCCTATCACAATCGGTTCTGGTAGGCACTGCGGATTCGGACTGATGGCGGGAGTCGACTAGAGAGCGGTCTGCAGATGCGCACGATTGAATCATTGGGGACGGGGACACGAATGCCAGAAATAGATGGCGGCGGAGAAATTTGTGTCCCGGGATTGAAGCCATATCCCAGAGCCGACGAGTTGAGGTTGGGCATGGGTGCGTGGTATTTCGACCGGCGCTGGCGGCGCATTGGCGTGACCAGAACGCCAATGGATATCGCAATCACTGGGTTGGTTCCTAACCGTCAGGCGGCGGGTCAAGCTCATGTTCGCTCGTAGGCCGCCATGGTCATGAAGACAACGGCGTATTTTGACGCTACTCGCGCGCGCCCGGATCGAAACATGATCCGGGACGAGTGGATTGAGCGGGCGATTAGTGCTCCTCGGTACGAAATCCATCAGACAGATGGCCGAATTCGGCGCTGGATACAGGTTCCGGAGATGGAAAACCGGTATCTTCGGGTTATCCTGTTGTCGGACGGTGAGACTATCCACAACGCTTTTTTTGACCGCGGGTTTGCACCATGAAAATACGTTATTTTGCCGACACAGATACTTTGCTTATCGAATTTCGCGAGGCTTTGGTCGCAGAGACGCGCGACCTTGACGAGAACACTCTTCTCGATGTGGATGCACAGGGGAACATTTGCTCAATCACTGTCGAACACGCCTCGCAGAGGGCCGGTGCGCCCCATTTCTCGTATGAGGAAGTCGCTGCCTAACAAACGGCTCGAGCGCTATGCGGGTTGCGTCCACGGTGAATGGATGGATGAGTTCATGTGAGGCAAGAGCCACCGTGTGAGCCGGAGTCGTGGGGCAAAGAGTGAACCACGTATCACGGAGTGTCAGGGCTGCCCCTGCGGCTGGCGGCGCGTGATGGTATGGCTTAGCTAAACAAGAATGTCGCCCGACCGTGGCCTATCAATTTTGTGAACCGTGACAATGACATGCGGTATCCACCTTTCATAAGGCACTGCCGAAGGTTCGCTGAATCTGGGCGATGAAACCGTGCTTTGCTATAGCTAGCTTAGGTATCGGTCTCCCGCTTTGCAATCATCCGGTCAGGCGGTTTGTCGGTGGTGGGTTTGCGAGCCCTACGTTTCTCTTGTCCCGATGGCGGGAGCGTGATTCCCAACCCTCTTGGCGCTTTGCGAAGTACACAAGCCGAAGCCCCGGTGAGACTGTCTATGCCGAGCGAAGAGTCGATCCAGCATGAGCTTCCCCTGCCGTTTCCGGAACTGACTGGCGATCAGCCGTTGTTGCCGGCGCGGATGGTGAACGAGTATGTCTATTGTCCACGCCTGGCTTACCTGGAATGGGTGCAGGGCGAATGGGCAGATTCCTCGGACACGGTGGAGGGCCGTTACCGGCATCGGCGCGTGGACGCGCCGCACGGTGATCTGCCCGCAGCGGAAGAGGTTGAGGCTGAAACACATATCCATGCTCGATCCATCACGCTGTCGAGCAATCGTCTCGGAGTGATTGCCAAGCTGGACTTGATCGAGGCCGAAGGCGATCGTGTCGTGCCGGTGGATTACAAGCGCGGCAAGCGTCCGCATGTAGCGCACGGCGCCTATGATCCTGAGCGCGTACAGGTATGCTTGCAGGGCCTTATCCTGGAGGATCAGGGATATAGCTGCACAGAGGGTGTGCTGTACTTTGTCGAGTCGCGCGAGCGCGTGCCGGTGGTCTTCGACCAGGAGCTGCGCGACCTGGCGATGTCCGCACTGCACGGACTACGCGGCGTGGCGCTGGGCGGTCGCATCCCTGCGCCGCTGGAAGACTCGGCAAAGTGCCCGCGCTGTTCCTTGGTTGGGATCTGCCTGCCCGACGAGGTCAATTTCCTCAAGCGCGGTGAAACGCCTCCACGTGCCATAGCCATTGGCCTGACCGAGTCGCTGCCGCTTTACGTGCAAGCCCACAAGGCGAAAGTCGCCAAGGACGGTGACAATCTCGAAGTCACTGTGGACGATAAGGCTGCGGCGCGGCCGCGCCTGGCGGAAATTTCGCAAGTCGTCCTTCAGGGAAACGTCTACATGACGACACCGACCCTGCACGAACTGATGCGTCGCGAAATTCCTGTCGCTTGGCACAGCTACGGCGGCTGGTTCCTCGGCTATACCGCAGGAATGGGTCACAAAAACGTTGAATTACGTACCGCTCAATTTCGGGCCGCGGATGACCCGGAAATTTGTCTTTCGCTCGCCAAAGGGTGGGTGCGGGCCAAACTGGTGAACAGTCGCGTGCTGTTGCGGCGCAATTGGCGGGGAGAGAAGTCCGCGGACGAGGCGCTCTCCCAGCTGGAGCACGCCATCAAGAGCAGTGCGCGTGCCCGCAGCCTGGCGGAACTGCTCGGTATCGAAGGCAACGGCGCGGCGGTCTATTTCGGTAACTTCAATAATCTCCTGAAGCACGAAGATGATCGCAGCTTCGGATTCGACTTCACGCGGCGCAATCGCCGTCCGCCAACCGATCCCGTCAACGCTCTGCTGTCCTTCGCCTACGCGATGCTGTCGCGGCATCTCACGATTACGCTCACTACGGTGGGCTTCGATCCATATCGCGGCTTCTATCATCAGGCGCGCTACGGTCGGCCGGCGCTGGCATTGGATATGATGGAGCCTTTCCGCCCGCTGATAGCGGATTCAGCAGTAATCCAGGCGATCAACAACGGCGAGGTTCGCCCGACCGATTTCATCGGCGGTCCGGGTCGCGTCAATCTCAGCGAAGAAGGTCGCAAGCGTTTCATTGCCACATTCGAAAGACGGCTTTCGCATGAAGTTACGCACCCACAGTTCGGCTACCGCCTCAGCTATCGTCGCCTACTGGAACTGCAATGCCGCTTGCTCGGGCGCTTCCTGCAAGGGGAAACGCTGGAAAACTCCAACTTCACAACGCGTTGACACCTTACTGGGACTTACGTCATGCAAGAGCATCTCTACATAGTCAGTTACGACATAGCCGATACCAAACGTTGGCGGCGTGTGTTCAAACTGATGAACGGTTATGGCGAATGGCTGCAACTGTCTGTTTTCCAGTGCCGGCTGTCGGCGCGGCGCCACGCAGAACTGCTGGAATTGCTGGACGGTATCATCCTCAACGGACATGATCATGTGGTGATGCTCGATCTGGGCGCCGCAGACACGGTGAAGCCAAAAATCGTCAGTCTCGGTAAGGCGTTTGAAGAGGTAGCCAGGGAGCCGACCATCGTCTGAGCAGACATATTGTGGCATGCTTGTTCATGCCTAACGCGTGCGAGCGCGGCAGTGGTATCGGAATCTCCGGGGACCGCTCGCGAATCGCCAAGTTCTTTAAAAATCAGGATTTATTCGCCTTAATGCTCGTTGCGGCACCTTTATGCGTAGTTCTGTGGCGCGCGAGAATCGATAGCGCTCGCAATTCCAGGCAGTGGCTATTAGAATTCAATAGGTTGCAATGCAACTGTTTTCCGAGGCGATCAGCCTCGGCCTCATTGAAGCCGCAAAGCATCCATCGCGAAACTTATGGTCAGTTAGAGTTTTCCGAGGCGATCAGCCTCGGCCTCATTGAAGCATAATATTCGGGAAGTGCTGTCCCTCTCTGAGCAATTCGTTTTCCGAGGCGATCAGCCTCGGCCTCATTGAAGCATGGAGAGCCCACATTTCCGCTCGAAGCCATCGACATGTTTTCCGAGGCGATCAGCCTCGGCCTCATTGAAGCGTGAACAACAATAATGGCAGCGTGCCGACCTACATCGTTTTCCGAGGCGATCAGCCTCGGCCTCATTGAAGCCGCACGCTTTTGATGCTGTCCTGGCCCTCCTGGTGCTGGTTTTCCGAGGCGATAAGCCTCGGCCTCATTGAAGCGCGAACGGGACGGGCCGTGTGTTTCGCTCCATGGATCGTTTTCCGAGGCGATCAGCCTCGGCCTCATTGAAGCGAGACCTATCCAGATCGCGACGGTGATCCGGCCACCGTTTTCCGAGGCGATCAGCCTCGGCCTCATTGAAGCCAATGTAAGCACGTCACCGTCGCGCGCCTGGATCAAGGTTTTCCGAGGCGATCAGCCTCGGCCTCATTGAAGCCAACTCGGGCGGCGCCGGGATTCATTTCACGGCTGCGGGGTTTTCCGAGGCGATCAGCCTCGGCCTCATTGAAGCAGGTGCGTATTCCATTGTGATTGTGGACGGTGATTCCAAGCCATCGTGAATATCACCCGCTCATCTTCTTCGATGGCGCGGTTCGCGGTCCCGGTATTCTTCTCGCGGCACATACCGGTCACGACGAATTCTCCATTGTGGGACCGGTCCGTATAGGCGCGGCCCTACTCGAAAGCCTTGAGCAGGGCGTCGAAGCGGGCGCGGAGCGAGCGGTCGTGAGGCGTGACCGGCGGTAGCGTGCGCTCGATCGACAGAAGAGAATAGACTGCCGTTTGCGCGGCGCGAATGGAATATTCCACCGTAAACACGACATCATCCGGGATCTCGACAAATTGACTGACGAAGGCCAGGTTCTTCGAGGAGGGCGGGACGGGGAGCGGCCGGTCGCTCTGCGCTCGCGGCATGAACATGCTCGTGATGAACGGCATGCGGCATGGAATGCAGATTGCGTCCGCAACCGTATCGGAATCGAAGCGCAAGTGCCCGCACAGTTCCTGCAGTATCTCCTGCCCGCTGCACGCGTCCATTGGTTTCGGCACGAAATTGCCGACACGGTCCGGATATAGGCCGTATCCCCAGAACACTTGGACGTCGCGCGGTTGGCCCAGAAAATGCGGTTGGTGCGGCAATACGATGGACATGACCCAATTGGAGTCCTTGAACGTCACCAGCCCTCCCGTACCCGGCTGATTGCCGGAAAACGAGGTCATCTGGTCGAAGAAGACCGAGGTCTTCAACGTAACCGTGAATGACTCCCAGCACGATTGCGCCGGCGACTGGTTGAACGCCTGCGGATTGCCGAATTCGGGCCTTCCGTGCGCGAGCGAAGACCACAAATCCCAACCCGTACTATGCGTCTTATCGTATTTTGCCGGCGCGCCGCTCATGGAGCCCAAGCTCGAGTCGTCGGTCATCGAGCCATTCTGCAATATCACCCAATCGTCCTCATCGATGGCGTAATACGCCGCGCGGGAATCTTTCTCGCAGCGCATGCCGGTCACGACGAATCTGCCGTTGTCGTACCTGTGATCCAACCCTCGCACGGTGCAATTCGTATGGATGACTACGCCGCGATCGACGAGCCACTGCTGAAGCGGTCTCACCAGAGAATCATATTGGTTGTAGATCGTTCGCTTGACGCCGGCGAGCGTTTCGATGCGGGAGAATTCCAGCAGGAATCGGTGCAGATAGCGCTTGAATTCGGTGGCGCTGTGCCAGGGCAGGAAAGCGAACGTCGTCGACCACATGAACCAGAAGTTGGTCTCGAAGAAATGCGGAGAGAGCCAGTCCGTGATGCGGCTGCCGCTCAAATCGCGCTCGTCGCTGTCGGCGAGCGTCAGCAATTGCATCCTGTCCCGCATGGAAAAACCCATCGACGCCACCGGAATCTTCGCGCGATGCTTATCGACGAGTCTCGCATGGGAGTGCGCCCGATACCTTTCGTTGAACTCGATCGTCTCATCGTAAACCGATCGAGTCTTGTCGCTCAGCGAGGGAATGCTCTTGAATAGATCCCAGGTGCATTCGTAGTTGTCCGTCGTAAACATGCGGCCGCCGCGCATCGAGTAGCCCGCCGCGGCGTCGCCCGCCGCATCCAGGCTGCCGCCCGGGCGCGACGCCGCCTCGAAGATCGCTATGTCGCGTCCGCCGACGTTGCCGTCGCGAATCATGAATGCCGCCGCCGCGAGCGATCCGATGCCCGCACCGATGAGGTAGGCCTTCGGCTTTTCCTGTGTCATGGAGCCTCGCATTGTTTGGAAATTGGTCGAAGCGTACGAGCCGTCGTGGTGCCTCGTCTGTGCGGTATCCGCCTATCGCGGTATCCGACTTTTGCCGAATCCGCGGGGTTGCATAAGTCGGCCGCGGCGCCGCTATTGTGCGATACTGCACATAGCCGAGCGTGCGTAGTGGAGCACAGCGACGAGTGCCACGGATTTCGACGCTCATTCGCAGTCTACCTTTGTCAGGCGGCCCATTTGCCCTTCACCTTTGAACCGAGAAAGAATTCCTTGCTCGCCGCGTTGCCGGACGAGCAGCTGCAGCGCTGGCTGCCGCACTTCGAGCCGACCACGTTGTCGCTGGGGCAGGTCCTGAGCGAGCCCGGCGCCGCCTGGAGCGACGTCTACTTTCCTACGACAGCGATAGTTTCTCTTCTCTACGTGACGGAGAATGGGGCATCCGCCGAAATTGCCGTCGTTGGCAATGAGGGCATCGTCGGCATATCGTTGTTCATGGGCGGCTCCTCGACGCTGAGCCGCGCCGTCGTACAGAGCGCCGGCCACTGCGTTCGTCTGGCAGCGCGCCATGTGATGGATGAATTCAACAACGCGGGACCGGTTTTGCACTTGTTTCTGCGCTATACCCAGGCCTTGATAACCCAGATGTCGCAAACCGCCGTGTGCAATCGGCATCACTCCCTGGATCAACAGTTATGTCGTTGGCTTCTGTTGAGCCTGGACCGCCTCGAGGGCGACGAACTGGTGATGACCCAGGAGCTGATGGCCAACATGCTCGGCGTGCGGCGAGAGGGCGTTACCGAGGCCGCACGGCGCCTGCAGCAGGATGGGCTGATACGCTACCTTCGTGGTCACATCTCGGTCCTCGACCGCCGTGGGCTCGAGAAGCGGACCTGCGAATGCTACGCCGTGGTCAAGAAGGAATACGACAGATTGTTGCCACGATCGAAGGCGGTCTAGTTGGCGGCGTGGCCGGCTTGCTTGCCGCAGATTGTCGCGATGCGTGATGGCTGGCTTGTCGTCGACTAAATTTAATATAAAACATATTGATACAGAGTATATATAATCTAATTTATACTTCCGCAGAGCGCCCCACGCGCCCATTGGCGGCGTGCTAAGGTCTCGGCGCTGGAATGAGCGGCAATCAACGGGCGGCGAGATGAAAGAAGAAGCGGCAATCACGATCAACGGCACCAAGCTCAGCGATGCCCAGTCGATGACGGTACGAGTGGCGGTCGACACCCTCGCCAATGTACTGGCCGCGGGTCTGGAAGGCGACGACCAAGGTCTCGCCGAGAGATATGCGTCCGCGTTGAGCGCCATTCAGGCGCTGCTCGACAGCCGCGAGGCGCGAACGCAGTAGCGCGTTGGCGGCGCTTCAACGTCGCTCAACGGGCGAGGCAGCGCTCATATCGACTTAGCGATCCCGATTCCGCTCTCCCGAGAGCCCGGCACCGGGCGTCACGGTGCTGCTGGCGGCGGCCTGCGGCTTGATCGTCGCGAGTATTTATTGTCCGCAACCGCTGATCTCGCTGATTGCGCCCGCGATCGGACTGCGTTCGACGCTGGCGAGCCTCATCGTGACGGTGACGCAGATCGGCTATTGCGCCGCGCAGGCGGCCATACGTCTCCCGTTTCCCAAACTTGAGTAGCATTCTATGTGTAATGACGGTATATAGCATGCTATCGAACACATGGCCGGCGCGCGCCGAAGCTCCAATCCGCACGAGAACACCCAATGCTAGATCGCCCGTTCAGTCCCGATACGCAAATCGTCTCCCGTAAACAGCAGCCGCCGGTACTCGAGCGGGGCTGCGACATCTGTGTGATCGGATCGGGCGCGTCGGGCATTTCCGCGGCCGTGGAAGCGGCGCGTGCCGGACGCAGCGTCATTCTGGTCGACGGTCTGCCGTCCCTGGGCGGCCAGGCCGTCAATTCCATCATCGGCATGTTTTGCGGGCTGTACACGCCGGGCAAGGAAGGGCGCCAGCTCACCCACGGCATCGCCGATGAAATAATCCGCGACCTGGGCGCGACCGACGACGTCAAAGTCGTCGCCGGCGGCGTGATGAAAGTCGCGATGTACAACGAAGTCGCGTTGGGGCGGTGGGTGGAGAAAGCCGTGTCGGCGGCCGGCGTCACGCCGCTCACGGGCGCGCTCATTCGCGGCGTGAACCAACAGGGCCGCCGCATCACCTCGCTCGACGTGGCCACCCGCCATGGCGACGTGCGCATCACGGCCACCGGCTTCATCGACGCGACGGGCGACGCGGCGGTCGCCTGGGAAGGCGGCTACGACTGCCAGATTCACAAGGGCGGCCAGATCTACGGCTCGCAGATGCTGGTGATCGAGGACTTCGACGATTCGAAAAAGCCGAGCTGGGATGAGATGGCGACCCGCATCCGCGAGAAGGGCGGGAAGTACGGCATGATGCGTCGCGACGGCTTTGCCGCGAGCTTTCCGGGCCGCAATGTCGCCATCGTCAACATGACGCACATCGAGACGCCGCTGGACCCGTTCGACGCGGCGGCGAAGCAGATCGACGGCAAGGAACAGGCGGACCGCACGCTTAACTTCCTGCACGCTGAATTTCCGGAAGCCTTCGGCAGGGCGCGCATACGGGCCTATGGCCTGCCCGGCATCCGCCAGACGCGCTGGATCGTCGGCACCCATCACCTGACGACGGCCGAAGTACGGGCCGGCACGCGCTTCGACGATGCCATCGCGCGCTGCTCGTGGCCGCTCGAGCAGCATCACAATCGCGAGGGTTACGTCTGGGAAGTGTTTCCGGACGACCACATTCACTGGATTCCCTTGGGCTCGCTCACGGTGGCCGGCGCGGACAATCTGTGCGCGGTCGGCCGCTGCATCGACGCGGACTCGTCGGCCCTGTCCTCGGTGCGCGTGATGGGGCCCTGCATCGCGATGGGACGGGCGGCGGCGCACGCGCTCGATCTCGCGGGTTCGGGCAGCGTGCACGCGATCGACATCAAGGCCCTGCAGGCCCGCCTCAAAGACAATCTGGAGTTTTGAACATGACCGCTCTACGCAGTTTGTCCGCCAATTCGCCCATTCGCCGCGCCCAGTGGCGCGCCCTCGGCTTGTCCGAGGCCGACATGCTGAAACCGAAGATTGCGGTCGTCAATTCCTCGTCCGAACTCGCCATTTGTTTTGCGCACCTGGACGGTGTCGCCAAAGTGGTCAAGGAGGCGGTTCGCGCCGCCGGCGGCGTACCCTTCGAGGTGCGTACCACCGCGCCCTCCGATTTCATCACCGGTGCGGGCTGTTCCGGCTCGTACATTCTCGCGGCGCGCGATCTCGTGACCAACGATATCGAGGCGCAGGTGGACGCGGCCATGCTCGACGGCATGGTCTGTTTGACGTCCTGCGACAAGACGCCGCCCGGCCATTTGATGGCCGCGGCCCGCATGAACATCCCCACGCTGCTGGTGATCGGCGGTTATCAGGCGTCGGGCATGATCGGCGACGATCACGTCGACATCGAAGATCTGTTTTCAGGATCCGTCGGTGCCACGCTCGGCAAGCCGGGAAAGTTTCGCATCGAAGACATGACCGAACAGGCGATCCGCGGCCCGGGCGTGTGCGCCGGAATGGCCACGGCGAACACCATGCACTGCGTCGTCGAGGCCTTGGGGATGTGCGTGCCGGGGTCGGCCCCGGTCAGGGCCAACAGCGACAAGATGTTCGATGCGGCCCGCCGCTCGGGCGAGCGCATCGTCGCCATGGTGCAAGAAGGACTGACGCCGCGCAAAGTGCTCACCGAGGCGGCGTTTCGCAATGCCACCGCGATGGTGCTCGCGGTCTCCGGCTCGATCAACGCGATCAAACATCTGCAGGCAACGGCGGTCGAGGCCGAGAACGGCGTCGATGTGTACGCGTTGTGGGAAGAGATGGGGCGGAAGGTCCCGATTTTGAGCGCAGTGCGTCCCAACGGGGCGGTGCGCATCGAGCAGTTCGAGGACGCGGGGGGCGCCGGTGCGATGTTGAAACGGCTCGCGCCGGTGATCGACACCACCGCAATGACCGCGATGGGTCAGCCGCTCGCCGCGGTGCTGGCCGCGATTCCCGAGGGCGATGTGCAGATCATCCGGCCCTTGTCGAATCCCATCTCGGCGGGCCCATCGATCGCCATATTGCGAGGGAGCCTCGCTCCCGAGAGCGCCGTCGTCAAACTGGGCATTCGCGATGGCAGCCGCCCCGAGTCCTTCGACGGCCGGGCGGTGGTGTACGAGGACACGCAGAGCGCCATGAAGGACATCAAGGCGGGAAAACTGCAGAAGGGCGACGTGCTCGTGCTCCGCGGTCAGGGGATCAAGGGCGGCCCGGCGATGGGCGGCGGCGCCTCGCTGGTGCTGTTCGGCATCGATGCGGCAGGATTGGCGAAAGACGTGGCCTTCGTCACCGATGGGCAGTTGTCGGGACTATGCCTGAAAGGGCTGACGGTGGCCGAGGTGGCGCCGGAGGGTGCGACCGGCGGACCCATCGGCAAGGTGCGCAACGGCGATCGCATCGTCATCGACGTCGAGGGCCGCCGGCTCGATCTCGACGTGCCGGCCGCGGAGCTTGCCGCGCGTCCGGCGCCGAGCGCGGTCTTCCCGATCGCGGCCAAAGGGTATCTCGGCATCTATCGACGCGATGTGCAGCCGATGAGCACGGGGGCGGTGCTCACCGATCTCGCCGACTGACGAGCCGTGGGGAACGCGCTATCCTAGGAGCATGCCATTGCATTCGCCCCCCAGGCTCGCACCGCACGGATGTTGAAAGTCAGCCAACGCGGCGGCCCGCGCTCATCGCTGCGGCGCGGCCCGAAAGCCGCACGCGGCGGCGCGAACGACGGCCCGGGTTCCGTCGCGCAGGAACGGGCACGTTCCTCGAGGGGGGAAACCGTCGACGACGCGGACCTGCGGCTGTGCAACTATCGCAGACAGTTCACCGCGAGCAGCGAAAATGAAATGTATTTCCGCGCCACCCGCGCCATCGTCACGGCGGCGCGCCGCTGGCGCAAGCTCGCGAACGAGCGCGTCAAGGCGATCGGCCAGACCATGGCGCGCTGGGAGACGCTGTTTCTGGTCGCTCTGTCCGGCGATGAGATCACGCAGGGCGAACTCGCCCGCCTGATATCGGTCGAGGGGCCGACGATGGTGCGGATGCTCGATGTGCTGGCGAAAGACGGCCTGATCGCGCGCCGGCAAAGTTCGACGGATCGGCGCGTCACCAGCAATCGGATCACGCCGAAGGGACTGCGCGCGATCCGTGAAATCATGGGCATCACCGATACGCTGCGCGCCGAAGTGATGGGCAGCATCGATCCCCGCCGGCTGGAGATCTTCGTCGATGTCCTGACGCAGATTTTATGCAACATCGACGAGAAGAGCGCCAGCGGCATGGATGGCGACGCTTATCCGTTCCGTCAACAGCCCAAGGCGGCCGCGCCGACCGCGCCGCGCGGCGGCAGACACACCCGTTCATCCGAAGGATTTTCATGAGATACCGTTGGCTTTGCTTGCTGTGCGCGGCCGTGCCGCTGCTTGCGCTGTCTTCCGCGCCGGACGCAGCGTCCGGCGCAGCGCCGTTGCTGGGCTACAGCGCCGCCGGCGCCGCCGCGCAGGAGCAATGGGAGAAGAAATTCCGCGCGGGCATCTCGCCGGACAACATCCGCGAGAATATGCGGCGCTTGAGCGCGCGGCCGCACCGCGTCGGAGGGGCTGCCCGAACGCCCTTGGTTCAAGAATCAGATCTATTCCCCCGGCGCCTACACGGGCTATGGGGCGAAGCCGATCGCCGCGGTGCGAGAATACATGGACGAGAAGAAATGGCATGAGGCGGATGCCCAGATACCGCAGGTTTCGCACGTGATCGAGAGCGTCGCGGCCGGCATCGATGCCGCCGCCGCCGACTTGGAACGTGAACTCGCGGCGGAGCGCTCAACCCCCGGCTAGGCGCCTCGCGCGCGCGAACGGAATCTCGGGCTCATCGCCCCTGGCGAGCTTGATCTCGTGAGCGGCGTGCACGGCGTCGATGGCGCCGGAGAGAATGACCGGCAGGCTTTCGACCGCCGGTTTGGCAAATAGATATCCTTGGAAGAGGCTCACCCCCAGGCCGCGCAGCGTCACGGCTTCGTCGACCGTCTCGACGCCTTCCGCGATCACCAAGATATTCAAATCCCTGCACAGCGACACGATGGCCCGAGCGATCGAACGACGCACCCGGTCGGTGTGGATGTTGCGCGTCAGCTCCATGTCGATCTTGATGATGTCGGGTTGAAAGTCCGCCAGCATGCTCAAGCCCGAGTGCCCCGCGCCGAAGTCGTCGATCGCGGTAATCATGCCGTTCTGTTTGTGCTGACTGAAGATTTCCTTGAACTGGTGGATATCGCGGGTCGGTTCGTTTTCCGTGATCTCGAAAATCAATTGATGCAGGGGGAAGCTGGCATGGCGCGCGGCGTCCAGGGTGCGTTCGAGGCAGGCGGCTGCCTCGTAAACTGCATTGGGCAGGAAATTGATGCTCAAAAAGCTATCCAACTCGAGCTGCGCGGCCAGTTCGATGGCCTTGACGCGGCACATCTGGTCGAACGCGTAGCGGTTGTGGCCGTGCATGCGATCGAGGATGTCCGAGGCGTCGCCGCCGCCCGTCGGGCGCACCAGCGCCTCGTACGCGTACACCTCCGCCGTTTCCACGTCGATGATGGGCTGAAACGCCATGGTGAAAGCCGGAATGGAGAAAGCTGCCGATGGACCGCCGCTTCTTTGCCGCGTTGCTGAGTTCATTGATCCTTCGAATTGAATGGCTTAGCTCTTGGAGTTGTGTCGGCTCCCGAGGTTGAAACTTGAGGCCGTGTAGGATGCGAGGCCATGCATGCCTTCCGTCTGTCCGAACCGCGGGTCGCGCGCGCCCTGCGCATCGCGTTGAGCTACTACGTGACCAGCGGCCTTTCGGCCGCGTTCGGCTTGTTCGTCATTTCCGGCTGCATGCGTTGGTGGTTCGGCACCTTTGCGGCAGCCACCGCGTCGATCGGCGTCATCGTGGTCGTGCCGGCCGATCAGCCTGCGCCCCGGCGCGGGAAATTCCGGCAGATGTTTCCTTCGGTGTGCGTGGGCGTGCCGCTGTTCTACGCGGTGCGCAGGCTCGAGGCGGAGCCGCTGCAGCTGGGTCTGTTGCTGGTGCCGGCGACGTTCATCGCATTCCTCGGTGCGGCCTGGGGCAGGCGCGGCATCCCGGTGTCCGTGTCGGCGATGTTCGCCATCGTGTTCGCGATGGCCGTTCCCGCACGGGCCGGGGCCGCCGCACCGGTGACGGGCTACTTCGCGGCGGGCGCGGTCGCGTATCTGGCGTATGCGACCGCGGCCAATGCGCTCCTCAATCCACGCTACCGCGTGCAGATACTCGCGGACACGCTGTTGTCGATGGCCTCGCTGATGCGTATCCAAGCGGGCCAATTCACTGCGGGCCGGGCGCGGGACGGCGCGGCCAGTCCCATCGGCCGGCTGCTGCGCGAGCAGGCGGCGTTTGCCGATCAATTGCAGAGCGCCCGCGACATCCTCCTGGAATCGCCGCGGACACCGCGTCGGCAACAGCTCGCCGGCATGTTGATGCGCATGCTGGAAATGCGCGATCAGCTGCTGGCCTGCGAACTCGATGTGGATCTGGTGGTCGTCGATCCGCAGCAGGCTCCGGTGCTCGAGGCGCTGCGGCAAATCTTGAACGAGCACGCGGCAGCGGTCGAACATCTCGCCGACAGTCTGCTGACGGCCGGCCGGCCAGAGCACATGGCGAGCCGCCGGCACCTTCTCGAACGGCTGCCGTGGGCCGACGCCCCGCCCAACATGCTGGCGCGCGGTCTGGCGGCGCGCGTCGGCAACATCCGCGACGAGATCGCGGGTCTGAACGCTTTGGCGCGCGGCGAGGCGCAGCCGGAACTGGCCGTCGTGCACGCGTCGTGGCAAATGTTCATCAGCCCGACGGCCTGGTCATGGCAACCGTTCAAGGGGTTGTGGCGCTGGGACGCGCCGCCGTTGCGCCACGCGATTCGCGCGGCGCTCGCCATCGCCACGGCCTACGGCATTTCGCTGGCGCTGCCGTGGGGCACGCATGCCTACTGGATATTGCTGACCATCGTCGTGGTGTTGCGCGGCAGCCTTGCGCAGACCATCGAACGACGCAACAGCCGTGTGGCGGGAACCTTGCTGGGCAGCATCGTGGCGGGCGTTCTGCTGTCGCTGCATGCGCCGATCGCCGTGCTCATGACACTGGCCACGTTGGCGCAAGGTGTCGCGCACGCGTTTGCGATCAAGCGCTACCTGGTGACCGCGGTGGCCGCAACTGTGCTCGCCTTGCTCCAGGCACACTTGCTGAACGCCGACACGAGCGCCGCATTCGAAGCCTTCGAGCGCATCGCCGATACGCTGCTCGGGGTCGGCGTGGCATGGGCCTTCAGCTATGTGCTGCCGGCGTGGGAGCGGACGCAGATTCCCGCTCTGATCGAGCGCGCACTCGAGGCGCAGGCGCGCCACGCGCGGCTGAGCCTGGGACTGGGACAGCTGACCGCGGTGGACGACCGCCCCGAACTGCAATGGCGGCTCGCGCGGCGCGAGGTCTACGACAGCTTGTCGGCGCTGGTCCAAGCCACGCAGCGCTGCCTGTCGGAGCCGCGGGCCGTGAGGCCTCCGCTCGAACCGTTGGGCCGTTTGCTGGCGCACAGCTATCAATTGCTCGCCCAGCTGACTGCGGTGAAGACCATGCTGCTCTTGCGCCGCGGACACCTGGATGCAGAACGGCTCGCGGCGCCGTTGCAACAGGCCGTGCAGCAAATCGAGTCGCTGCTGAGGCACGGCGCGCCGGCAGACTCGCACGGCATCGTGCCAGGGGCGTCGTCGAACGAGCCGCTGAACCTGCCCGATCCGTTTGGACAGGACGTGACGCCGTGGCTTCTGCGCCGCCTCCATTTGGCGATCGAACTGTCGCGCAATCTGGGCGACGATGCGCGCCGTGCCGACGTGCCTCTGGCATCGGCGTCTTCGATCCGGCAAGATGGTCGTTGAGAGGAACAGATTGAATTTTTTGCAAAATCGCCGGATCCGCAGGTCGAATGGTGCAGCGCGCTGCGGCGCTGAGGTGGCGCGTGCCGCGATGAGCGCGATCCTGAGCGCGCTCATGATGGCGGCCGTGGCTGCGCCGAGCGCTGCGGATGAAGCGTCGATCGTGGCGCCGGCGGTTCACGGCCCCGCCACGGGACTCGCGGATTCGGCGGCTTTGCGCGCGACCGTGTTCGGCACACCGCCGCAGAATATTGCGCCCCTGCCGGACAAAGTACCGCTGATCGAGATCAACATGTCGATGCCCTGGGCACGGCAGCTGCCGAATGTGTTCTGGTTCGATCGGCAATTGCGCGTCTGGTTCTCGGCGCAGGACAAACCGGCGCCGCTCGCCATCGTGATCTCCGGCACCGGCGGCGACGGCAACACCACGACCCTCTCGACGCTGCGCGCCGTGCTGTATGGCGCGGGATACCACGTGCTCACCATGCCGTCGCCGACGTTTCCAGGGTTCATCGTCTCCACCTCGAGCACGGGCGTCGCGGGCGATCTGCAGCAGGACGGGCAGGACCTCTACGCCGCCATGCAGCGGATCGTCGCGCACCTGCCGCGCAAGGTCAAAATCACCGAGACCGACGTGCTCGGTTACAGCTTGGGCGGCGCCAATGCGGCCGTCGTCAAATCGATCGACGCCCGCGAGCACAAGCTCAACATTCATCGCGCCTTGATGATCAATCCGCCGGTGAGCCTGTTCGCTTCGGTCGGGCGCCTCGACAAGCTGTTCGCGATCAGCATCGGTTCCGGCGATGACGGGGTGGAGCGCCTGTACCAGAAGCTGTTCGCACAGCTGGCGAATTTGTATCGTTCGTCCGACCGGGTGCAGATCAACGAGAACTTCCTGCTGAGCGCGGCCGCCGAGGTGCTCAAAACCGACGCCGAGTTCTCCGCGGCCATCGCGTTGGTGTTCCGCATCGATCTGATGAACATGTTCTTCGCGGGCGATCTGTACGCGGGCACGGGCGTGGTGGTGGATCCGGCGCATCCGCCCCAAGTCGGCGATTCGCTGGAGCAGACCGCGCGCATTCTGCGCGGCAAACCGTTCTCGGAATATTTCACCAAGGTGTTCGCGCCTTACTACTTGAAGCACCGCCGCAACTCGACCACCGAGTCGCTGATCGCGGACAACCGCCTCGAGATCATCGGCGACGCCTTGCGCAACGACCCCGACTACTACGTGCAGACCAACAGCGACGATGTCATTCTCGACAGCGCGGAACTGGCATGGCTCGAGACCACGCTGGGGCGGAAAATCGCCGTCTACGATCACGGCGGCCACCTGGGGACCATCGGCGAGCGCCAACAGGTCGCCGACATGCTCGACATGCTGGGCGGCCGCTGGCAGAGCCCAAGCCGATGAGAGCGTCGCCGTGGGCCGTGCCGGTCGTCGCCCTGCTGCTCCTGGCGCTCACCTTGAGCGGCTGCGCGACCGAGGGCGTGGCCATGCATCGCATGCCGCCCGAGACCCCGGCGGCGAACAATGCCGCGGCGATCAAGAAGGCGCAGGCGCTGGCCGCCGCCGCCGCGACGGCGAAGCTCGCGCAGACGAGCACGGCGGAGTCGCCGTTGCCCTTGACTGCGGCGAACGCGCCGCCGCCGCAGACCTACGATCCCTGGGAGCGGCTCAATCGTTTCAACTATCGATTCAATGCACGGTTCGATGAGGCGATATTCCTGCCCGTGGCGGACGCCTATCGCTGGGTGCCGTCGCCGATTCGCACCGGCATACACAATATTTTCGAGAACCTCTCGGAAGTCGACAGCGTGATCAATTACACGCTGCAGGGCCGGTTCCACTACGGCATCAAGAGCCTCGGCCGATTCGTCATCAACAGTACCGTCGGCATCGCCGGCATTTTCGACGTGGCCGGCCACGTCAAGCTGCCCTATGCACCCACCGGGTTCGGCACCACCCTGGCCAAGTGGGGCATGCATCCGGGACCTTTTCTGGTGATACCGTTCTTCGGACCCTCGACGCTGCGCGAGGCGGTGGGCCTGCTGGGCGACTACGGCACCTCGTACGGCATCGACCTGGGCGACATCTACCGCGGCGATCAATCCTGGGGCGTGGGCCTGGTCAATGCCGTCGATCGGCGGGCGAACATCAACTTCCGCTACTACTCGACCGGATCGCCGTTCGAATATGAAAACATCCGCTTCCTCTACGTTCGCAAGCTGCTGCTGGAAGATGCGGGATTGCACAGGCACGAGAAGCCCAAGAAGCGCGACGACGCGGTGCCGGCGGGACAGTAGCGCCCGACACGGCGGCGATGTGCCAAAATGCCGCATGGATCAACCCGCATCGCCTGACCCCAGCGCCGCCCCGGATCTGTCCCTGAAAGACCGCGCGGGCGGCATCATTGCCACCGGAACGATACTGGCGCTGTTGTACTTCGGGCGCGACGTGCTGGTGCCGATCACGCTCGCGATCATCTTGAGCCTGTTGATCGCTCCCCTGGTCCGGGCATTGCGGCGCATCGGACTCGGTCAGACGTTCTCGGTGTTGAGCGCGGTCCTCGCGTTGGCCGTCGCGTTCGCCTCCGTGGCGTCCGTCATCGGCGTGCAAGTGGCGAGGATGGCGGCGAGCCTGCCGCAATACGAGAAAACCATTCAGTACAAGCTGGCGACCCTGAACGCGATAACGGTCGGTCAGCTGAATGCGCTCAGCGGCCAGGCGGGACGCATCATCAATCAGCACGTCGAGCAGCGCGCCGATGCGGAAGGCGAATCCGCCGCGCCCATACCGGTCGAAATTCACGATCCTCCGACCAACCCTCTGCAGGTCGTGCAGCGCGTGCTGGCGTCGGTTTGGGTGCCGCTCGAGACCGCCGGAATCGTTCTGGTGGTGATGGTGTTCGTGTTGCTGGAGCACGAGGCGCTGCGCGACCGGTTCATCCGTATCGCCGGCGGCACCGACATCCGCGCCACCACGCTGGCGCTCAACGACGCGGGCGAGCGATTGTCGAGATTCTTCGTCTCGCAGTTCGCGGTGAATCTGGGGGTGGCCGGCGCGCTGTCCGTGGGGCTGACCGTCGTCGGGCTGCCGCATGCCTTGCTATGGGGGGCGCTCGCCGGGGTCTTGCGCTTCGTGCCCTACGTGGGCGTGTGGATCGCAGCCCTGTTCGCCACGGTGTTGGGAGCGGCCGTCGACCCGGGCTGGTCGCTGGCCATCGCCACCCTGGGGCTGTTCGCGATCGTCGAGTTGATTGCAGGTCAGCTCGTCGAGCCGCAGCTGTACGGCCACACCAC
>Ga0182030_10003394_pt1 | contig 34004 bp, 29 predicted proteins | sample 812S3MmetaG_FD_121299 | JGI IMG/M metagenome (GOLD analysis project Ga0182030, IMG submission 121299) | Permafrost microbial communities from Stordalen Mire, Sweden - 812S3M metaG (Illumina Assembly) | ecosystem: Environmental > Terrestrial > Soil > Wetlands > Permafrost | place: Sweden...
ACGTTATCGTTAATAAAATAAATAGCTTGAGCTTTCTACAGACTAGGTATAGATTTTCAATTGGATACATAGGATAATCATTGGTGTTCAAACGGCGCGTTGGCGGAGAAGTTACGCAGCGGTCTGCAAAACCGCTAAGATGGGTGCAAGTCCCATACGCGCCTCCATTTAAATTTTTATTCTCGACTTATACCAGCCTTGTTGAGAAGCGGTTACTCGTCTGTGGCAATTGGCGCATAGTATTCTGCATTTAGAAATCTCAGACATTATTAATTCCCACTCCAAACCATTCGTTAACATGCGGGCAATGCTACTTGTTTTATTTCGGGGATCGATGTGGTCAAAGTCAAGAACTATCAGATCATTTTCCCCACATCGTTCACATGATTTATCGCGAAGATAATCGGATATTTTTAACCGGAGTTCTTTTTTTATCCTTGCACGCCTGATCCTAGCTCGTTCCCTGTATTTATCGCCATATTTTAAGTAGTGCATTGCGGCATACGATTTGCGGTGCACAGTATAACAGGCCTTACATTCTGCATGTAATCTGCCGGTAGTTTTATCTTGCGTATAATACTCTGACTCGGGTTTTACTCGATGACACTTTGTGCAAGTTTTCATATCAAATTTCTAATCAAGTTTGCAGACAATATAAAAAGTATATACTAATTACTGGTTTTGCAAATATATATAGTATAAGTACAATGATCATTGGTAATAGATTGATATGCGCGGATGTTGTAATTGGTAGCCAAGCGGCACTTAAAATGCCGTGCCCAAAAGGCGTGCGGGTTCAATTCCCGCTCCGCGCACCAAACGGGGTATTAGCTCAGTTGGCTAGAGCGCTGCATTCGCATTGCAGAGGCCGGCGGTTCGACTCCGCCATGCTCCACCACGACATCCGTTATTGAGTCGTTTATTTTGCTACTGTTACAATAGCTACTATGTTTGATAAATTCCTTGATGCTGTTTTACGTTACCCACGACGTAGTGCACTGATAGCTGCCGCCATCCTGATTTTGATTGTCGGGGGTTTATGGTGGAACTTGGTGTGGATGAGTCCTCAACACATTTTTACCGATATGTTAGCCAATAATTTAACAACGACAAGTGTTACTAAACATATGACTGCCGAGGGTAACGGTCAGACCATCAATCAATATGTTCGATTGGAAATGGGCAGCACTAATGCCGCTGACTGGGCAGTAACGGCTACCCAGAACAATTCATCCGTGACGTCCGAAAGTATCGGTACGCTTAACGCTGGCTATATTCGTTATATCAAAATCGCCGCTCAATCTAACGCCCAGACTAAGGTAGCCAATTTTCGTAGTGTACTCAATGTCTGGGGTAAAGCTGACGGCAAAACCGACACCTCCCTAAGCCAACTTTTCAGTGAAACGCTACTAGATATCAACAACGCACCTCTGCCACCGATCGGTAATGTACCATCTGTCATCAGCCAAGGCTTAGTAAGCTATATGCTCAACCAGGGTGTTCTGTCGGCAAACTACAATAATGCCAAATCTGAAGTGGTTAATGGTCACAATGTTTATACCTATACGGTGTCTGTACACTTGGGGCCTTATGTGCGCCTGATGCAATCATTTGCTCATTCTCTTGGTATTAGCAGCCTAGAATCAGTTGACCCCAGTCAATATACGGCGTTAGCGCCAGTAACCCTTACTATGTCCGTTGATAAGATGTCACATCAGCTTGTCCAGGTTGATTACCCAGCAGCCGGCTTTGTTCAGAGCTACAGTGACTGGGGACTCCTAACGCCAATTAATTTACCCAACAAGACTATTACGACTTCCGAGCTGCAAACTCGGATTCAATCAATTCAATAATCTTTTAATACTTAAAGCCAAGACGTATCGGTTATGGCTTAAGTCACGTTATAATAGGCGCATATGCAAGTTGTCGTTGACTCGTTGTTGACCCAATATACACGCTTGGGCAACGGTAAGAGTATCGTCGTTCTACCGGGCTGGGCTGATGACTCCAAAAACTGGGGGCCGTTTCAGCAGCAAATGGCTAATGATTTTGATGTTGTAGTTGTTGATTTGCCGGGATTTGGCGGCACTCAACCACCCAAAACGGCATGGGGTCTGACGGAATATGCGAGCTTTGTAGGAGCCTTCCTAAAAAAGACCAATATACAGCCAACGGCTATCATTGGACACTCCAACGGCGGCGCTGTGGCCTTACGCGGCTTAGCTAGCGGGCAGTTTGGTGTCGATAAACTTGTTTTGCTGGCTAGTGCTGGTATTCGCAACCGCTACAAGGGTCGTAAAAAAATTCTGCGGCTGATTACTAAAAGTGGCAAAATACTGACGCTACCGCTGCCCAGCGGCGTTAAACGGCGTTTGCGCCGAACGGTATACCGGACTATTGGATCAGACATGTTGGTGGCCGAGCATATGCAGGAGACTTTTAAAAAAGTCGTTGAAGATGATGTCCAGGCTGATGCCAGCCACATTAATGTGCCAACACTGCTTATTTATGGCGAAAAGGATCAAGAAGCCCCGGTTTGGTACGGCGAGCAATTTCACCAACTGATTACCGACTCAACCTTAGAAGTATTGCCTGGCGCCGGTCATTTTGTGCATCTTGACCGACCCAAAGAGGTCATCAAGTCGATCTTGGAGTTTTTGGTATGAGGCCATTAATTATCGCGCCGTACTTACCTAGTTATGCTGTCACGGTAGTTTATATGCTCCAAAATACCGAATACCATATCTGGCCGTATCTGCGTTGGTTTTGGCGGACCCAGGACTTTTCAAAAGTCGAGCGACGTCGACAACTTCAACGCACCAAACCAGCTCGCTTATTATTATTGACTCTATGGTGCGGTATGGCTTTGCAAATTCTGGCCGGGTTATTATTAATTGCGCTGTGGTATTGGCATGGTCTGGCGGGTGGCTGGGCTTTCGGTTTAGCTTTGATTATTTCTTATCCGGTGATTTGGGCTCACTTGATTATTGTGCCCCTGGTAGTTGGACGGGTTTTCGTTATTAAACCGCGCGAGCGGTGGTTGGTGATTCACTCTGAGCAAATTTTCAAAAATCACAAAGGCTTCAAGGTGGCCATTGCCGGTAGTTACGGCAAAACTAGCATGAAAGAAGTACTTTTAGCGGTTTTGGGTGAAAGCAAAAAAGTGGCCGCTACGCCAGCTAACAAAAATGTCGCTATCAGCCATGCCGAGTTTGCTCACAGTTTAAATGGTGATGAGGATATTCTATTGATAGAGTACGGCGAAGGAGCGCCCGGCGATGTGGGCCGCTTTGCCGTCACAACTCACCCGACACACGCGGTCATTACGGGCTTAGCGGCGGCACACTTAGATCGCTATAAGACCATTGAGCGGGCCGGTCAAGATATCTTTAGCGTCGCGCGACATCTAAAACCCGAGCATGTTTTTGTTAATACCGAATCGCCAACCACCGAGCCGTTCTTAAAACCCGGTTTTGGCCGTTACGATCAAAGCGGAGCGCTTGGCTGGAAAGTTAGTGATGTCACTGCCAATATTGAGGGCCTGACTTTCACAATCACCAAAGGCAAACAACAACTTGAACTCAAGAGTGCCTTGCTCGGCAGGCACAACATCGGGACCCTTTGTTTGGCTGCCGCCCTAGCTGATTTATTGGGCTTGTCCGATGAGGCGATCACCAAAGGAGTCAGTTTGACTAAACCGTTTGAACACCGCATGCAGCCGTATCAACTCAACGGTGCTTGGGTAATCGATGACACTTACAACGGCAATCTGGAGGGTATTCGCGCTGGCACGGCGCTGCTTAGAGAGCTCAAGGCTAAACGAAAGCTTTATGTCACGCCTGGGTTAGTTGACCAAGGTCAGGCGACGCAGCAGATCCACGAAGAAGTCGGTCGACTGATTGCCGCTTCCGGCGCCGACACGGTAGTATTAATCAAGCATTCTGTCACCGATTTTATAAAAGCCGGTCTAACTGCCGGAGGTTTTCAGGGCGAATTAATTGTTGAATCCGATCCACTAGATTTTTACTCTAACCTCAGCCAGTTTGTAGCTGTTGGTGATCTAATGATGATGCAAAACGATTGGCCTGATAATTATATCTAGACCACTCGATCTTCTGTAATTGTAGATAGAAATTGCATATACTTATTGTATGGAAACAATTGCCGTTATCTTTGGTGGCCGATCGACCGAGCACGATATCTCGATTGTCACCGCCATCGCCAGCATTATTAAGCCTTTAGAGTTAACTCGTAAGTACCGTGTCGAAGCTGTTTATATTGCTAAAGATGGGGCTTGGTATTGGGATAACAAACTTAAAAATATCGCTCTTTTTACTTCCGGTGGCATTCAGGACTTTATTCACAAGAATCATCCGGCGAGTGTTCAATTTGATAGCGGCATGACATTAGTTAAGGCCAGTGGCATAGCCGGTCGTAAAACTGTCCGTAAAATTGATGTCGTTTTTCCAGCCATGCATGGTACTTACGGTGAGGACGGCTCACTGATGGGGTTATTAGATATGGCCGGCGTAGCATATGTCGGTTGTGGCTTAAACGCCAGTGTTTTGGCGATGGATAAGGTACTTGCTAAACAAATTGCGGCTGCTCATGATATACCGGTAACAAAATTTTTGACTTTCAGCCGCCTTGAATTAGAGCGTGATCCGACAGCTGCCGTCAAGGATATTAAAAAGTCCCTAGAATATCCGCTGTTCATTAAACCGGCTCATTTAGGTTCGAGTATCGGCATCTCACGGGTGACAGACGATACGGCACTTCAAAACGGGCTGGAAGTAGCCGCTCATTATGATGACAAGATTATCGTTGAAGAAGCTGTCCAAAACTTAATTGAAATAACCCTGCCAGTTATGGGCAATGATCAACTGACGCCAGCATTACTTGAGCGACCGTTGACTAAGCCCGAGGATTTCTTCGACTTCGACACTAAATATCTCGTTGGCGGCAAGAAAGGTAAAGGTGCCAAAGGTGCCGAAGGCTACAGCCAGCTACCGGCCGACTTATCCAAAGCACTTTATGATAAAACTGAAGCCATCGGTCTAGAGGCTTATCGATCAATCGGTTGCAGCGGTACCGCCCGGGTCGACTTGTTAATTGATAGTAAAACCGAGCAAGTTTACTTCAACGAGATTAATCCGTTACCCGGTGATCTTTACGCTCATAACTGGAATCGGGCAGGGGTTAGCAACGTTGAATTAGTCCAAAAGCTAATCGAGCTGGCCAAAGAACGATACCAACAGCGGAATTTACTAACCAGAGTGTTTAACACCAATTACCTTCAGCAGTTCTAGTCTAATTTGTATAATGTTTATGAGATTACGAGGAGTCTATAGAAACCGTGTCGCGCTATAACCCAAAAGAAGTTGAGCCTAAGTGGCAAGCCAAGTGGGCTGAGGATAAACTCTATGAAGCGAGCGATACCTCGTCAAAGCCCAAACGCTATGTCTTGGAGTATTTCCCCTACCCGAGCGGTGCAGCCATGCATGTTGGCCATGTCCGGAACTACACAATCGGTGATGTTTTGTCACGCTTTGCCCGCATGAACGGCTACAATGTATTGCACCCGATGGGCTGGGATGCCTTTGGTTTGCCGGCCGAAAATTATGCCATTAAAACCGGTATCAGCCCGAAAGTAGCCATCAAGCAAAACACCGATCGTTTTAAAAAGCAGTTGGTGCAAATGGGTTTTGGCTATGATTGGTCCCGCGAATTTGCCAGCTCAGACCCGGACTATTACAGATGGACACAATGGTTCTTCTTGTTGTTGTACAAGCGGGGTCTGGCTTATCAGAAAGAGAGTCTGCAATGGTGGTGTCCGTTTGACAAAACGGTGCTTGCTAATGAACAAGTCGAAAACGGAAAGTGTTGGCGTTGCGGCAGTGAAGTTGAAAAGAAACTGCTCAAACAATGGTTCTTCAAAATTACGGACTACGCCGATCGACTGGCTAATGATTTAGACAATGTTGATTGGTCAGAATCAATTAAGACCATGCAACGCAATTGGATTGGCCGTAGTAAAGGAGCCGAGATCGATTTTAAAGTCGATGGCAGCGACAAGATTATTAAAGTCTTTACTACTCGGCCGGACACAATCTTTGGAGCGACCTTCATGGTGGTGGCACCCGAATATCTAATGGCCAACGATATTGTCACAGACGAACACCGTGTTCACGTTAGCAATTATCTAAAAGAAGTTCAGGCTAAGAGTGATATCGAAAGACAAGAAACCAACCGCGAAAAGACTGGTGTTTTTACGGGTGCCTATGCCATCAACCCGGTCAACGATCAGAAAATCCCTATCTGGGTAGCTGATTACGTGCTGTCTGGGTACGGCACCGGCGCGATTATGGCTGTGCCCGCCCACGACGAACGTGATCTTGAATTTGCCAAGCAGTTTAACTTATCGATCAAGCCTGTAGTAGCGCCATCCTTCAACGGTTATCATCCAGAAGTTATTGACCGGCCGACTGTTATGGCAGTACTTCATGATTCAAAAACCGACAAGTACTGTATGCTCCATTGGAGCGAAAAAGCCACCCGTAAAGCAGCGGGGCTTGACTTACCTGGGGGCGGAGTCGACGGCAACGAAACGATAACACAGGCTGCCCAGCGTGAAATTACCGAAGAAACGGGTTATTCAGATGTAACAGTCACAGATATTGTACCGGCGGCTATTGTAGTTTACTTTCGTGATCATGACGGTCAAGCCAAACGGGGCGTTAAAAACCTGGTCCTGGCCGAGCTGAATTCACCAGCTCATGAAGGGCCAACCAAAGCTGAAGCTTACGAACAAGGCGTCTATGAAGTATTGTGGTTGAGCCGTCAGGAGCTGCTCGCCGCCGAACTACCAGATTCGATTGCTCTGGCTCTTGATTTTGCATTTAACGGAGCTATTCATATTGGCGAGGGTGTCATGATTAACTCTGGGGCTTATGACAATCTGCCAACCAGCGAAGCCCGTGAGAAAATTGTAGCTGATTTGGAAACTAAAGGTGCCGCTCAAGAACGTGTTAATTATAAAATCCGCGATTGGCTAATTTCTCGCCAACGCTATTGGGGGGCACCAATCCCGATTGTTCATTGCGAAAAATGTGGTACTCAACCGGTGCCTGAAAATCAACTTCCGGTTTTGTTGCCAGATGTTGATAAATTTGAACCCAGTGGCAACGGTCAAAGTCCATTGGCCCAAATCTCCGAGTTTGTCCAAACGACCTGTCCTAACTGTGGCGGTCCGGCCAAGCGCGATACCGATACAATGGATGGTTTTGCTTGCTCGAGTTGGTATTTCCTGCGTTTCGCCGATCCCCACAATAATGAGCAGGCTTTCGATAAAGTTAAAGCCAAATACTGGTTGCCGGTCGATGATTATATTGGCGGGGCTGAACATGCCGTGATGCATCTTCTGTATGCCAGAATGTGGACCAAAGTTATGTATGATGCCGGCTTAATTGACTTCAATGAACCGTTTAAGACACTGCGTAATCAGGGAATGATTCTAGCGCCTGATGGTCAAAAAATGAGCAAGAGCAAGGGCAATACTATTGAGCCTGACGGCTTGATTGAACAAGGTTACGGAGCTGACGCCATACGCATCATGGAATTATTTATTGGTCCATGGAATCAATCAGCCAGCTGGAGCGTTGAGGGCCTAGGTGGCTCGTATCATTTCTTGCAACGAGTCTGGACGCTGGTCCAAAATTCTTCAAATGCTCAAGGCCACATTGACGAACAGCAGACTGACGAAAAGGAAATTTATAAAGCCACTCACCAGGCTATCAAGAGCGTTACCTATGGTTTGGAAAATCTTGGTTTTAATGTTGCCGTGGCCGATCTTATGGAATATGTCAACAACCTCTACAAACTAAGCGCCCAAGATAAATTTGCCAACCAAAAAGCTTGGCAATTCGCAGTCGAAACTCTACTCAAACTATTGGCGCCATTTGCGCCCCACATCGCCGAAGAGCTATGGCATCAACTTGGTCACGAGGATTCGATACATATCAGTGAGTGGCCAAAATATGATGAACAATATCTAGTTAGCGAAACTATGATTATTGTGGCTCAGGTCAACGGTAAAGTGAGAGCCGAACTGACAGTACCCAGCGAGGCCGATGAAATCGAGATCGTTGCTCAAGCAACTGCCAACGAACGTGTTAAACCTTATCTTGAGGGCAAAGAAATTAAAAAAACTGTGTACGTAAACGGTAAACTTGTCAATTTCGTGGTGTAATCTATTATTGAGTTTTAACTCTATATTCGGTATACTTGCTGCTGAGTCACCAATGCTAACGTCTCGTTGAAGGAGTAATTGCTCGATGGGTAAGCCCAAAAAACGCACTAGTCCACGTAAAACCGGTACACGACGGAGTCATCTTGTCCTTGAATTGGCAAGAAGAGTTAATGCCACGTCGCCCGTCAGAGTATTTACGACCACTAAGGAGTCAGCCAAAAAGGTCTGACAATTATCCCTGTTGAGGTCTATACTTAGCTTAGGTTGACACTACTAAAAGGAAAAACTTAACAAGTTATGGCATCCAACCGTCATCTTGGCCGCATCATTGCTCTGCAGACTTTGTATGAGCTCGATTTTCGACGCGACGCCGGTGATACTAGCTTCTCGCTCGATGATATCCTAGTGCGCAATATTCAGCGTTACGAGGATATGGTGGACGACAAGGATTTCATCAAGCGTTTGGTTAATGGTGTCAATCAATCAAGAGACGAGCTTGATGTTATTCTGCAACCGATAGCCCCCGAGTGGCCGATTGATCAAATCGCCCGAATGGATCTAGTCGTATTGCGGATCGGTTTATACGAACTTCAGCAGGAACCAGATGTGCCGCCCAAAGTTGTCATTAACGAAGCGGTTGAATTAGCCAAAGCTTTCGGTGGCGAAAACTCATCAAAATTTATCAACGGTGTGCTCGGGACATTTTACCGACAACAACAAGAAGTTAAGCCGAAAGCACCAACCAAAACTAAACGAAAAGCTAAGATTATTAAGAAAAAGGTAGACAAGAAGCCATCCAGTGAAACGAACTAAATTTCAAGGATTTCGTAATTTGGTTAACCGGCACCATCCGGCGATTGATGAAGTTGTTCATGAAACGACTTCGGGCGGTGTTGTCTTTCGTCGTAATCCCAACACGCAACAGCTTGAGATCATGCTTATGCAAGATGCCAAGAACCGCTGGACAATTCCCAAAGGCCATGTCGAACCGAATGAAGATCCCAAAGCCACGGCTGAGAGAGAGATAATTGAAGAGACCGGCTTAAAAGAGATGAAGGTTTACGATTGGCTTGGCAAAGTGAACTTTCGCTATCGTCGTAGCCATACTTTAGTGTTAATGACCATGCATATTTATCTTGTCCAAGGCCAAGGTGATACCAATAAGCTGGACCCCGAAAAATGGCTGAAGGATGTAAAATGGTTGCCAGTTAACGACGCAATTGACAAAATTGCTTATGAAGACATCGGCAAGCTGATACTTATAGGGATGAAAAAGATACGGGATGCAAGACTCTTCTAAACTTTACAGCGACTTTGCCCGCGACAAACTTGGCGTCGAATTTTGTAGCATTGAGCTGCTAATGACGGCTTTTACGCACCGTTCATACATTAATGAACACCGCAAAACTACTCAGGAGCACAACGAACGCTTAGAATTTTTGGGTGATGCCGTCTTGGAACTGGTTGCCACCGAGTATCTCTACACTAACTTCAGCGATCCGGAGGGTATCTTGACTAACTGGCGCAGCAGCTTGGTCCGGACTGAAAGCATCAGTGCGGCTGCCAATCGCTATGGGTTCGAGCCCTTGCTCAGGTTATCGCGTGGCGAACGGCGGGGTGCCGAGCGGGCCAGGATGCAAATTTTAGCCAACTGCTATGAAGCCGTACTCGGAGCAATTTATCTTGACCAAGGCTATGAAGCAGCTAAACGATTTATCCACGAGAGCTTATTGGTAACGTTCCATGACATTTTATCTTCGGGTGCCTGGCTAGACGCGAAATCGCAGTTACAGGAGCTATCACAGAGCCTGGAAGGTTTAACGCCGTCGTATAAGGTTATTTCCGAAGAAGGTCCCGATCACGATAAGACTTTCACGATCGGAGTTTTCATCGGTAAAGATCTGAGAGGTGAGGGTGTTGGCCCCAGCAAGCAAGCTGGGCAACAACAGGCTGCCGAAATAGCCCTGGGCTATTACAAGACGCACAAGAGACTGATTGACAACAGAGGGACTTCTCTGTAAAATGGCAGGGATTAGCAAACAACTAATGCCGAAGGTGAAAGAGAGCTTCAAACCAGTATGCTAGCTATTCGTATGCAGAGGACCGGTCGCAAAGGTCACGCCATGTTTAGAGTGATTGTTCAGGACTCCCGTCGGACACCGACCAGCGGCAATGTAGTCGCTCAGATTGGTCATTATGACCCACACACAAAGGCGGTCACGCTCGACAAAGAGAAGACCTTATTTTATCTTGAGCACGGCGCTCAGCCGTCCGAGCGGATCGCTCAATTGATTCGTGGTGAGAAAATAAAGTTACCGGAATGGGTTGCTGCTCGCAGGAGCAAGCAAGGCAAGATTCGTAACCCTGAAAAATTACAAAAAGATCTACCTAAGCCAGCTGCCAGTCCAGCTGAGTCTGAAGTAGTTGAGTCAACCGAAGTGACGCCGGAAGTTGAAGTAGCCACAGAAGCGCCCGAAGCAGTCGAACCGGCTGCCGAAGCTGAAGTAGTTCCAGAAGTAGCCGACGTAGCTGAGGCAACGCCGGAACCAGAACTGGAAGCCGAACCAACCGAAAAAGTCCCAGATGAAACTCCTGAACCCGGCAAAGAGTAGATTAATATTTCCAAGAAACTGACGTCGATTATCATTAATGTTTTGTTATAATGGGTGTTATACCGAATAAGTTGAGGAGGAAAACCTTATGAGTAGTATCGACCAGCAATTCGTAGAGTTTGTCGTCAAGTCATTGGTCAGTAAGCCTGATGCCGTGCATGTCGATCGTCGGATAGACGAAAAAGGCGTCCTGCTGGAGTTGACAGTTGACCCAGAAGATCTGGGTCGGGTGATTGGTAAACGTGGTGCCACCGCACAGTCTTTGCGAACCTTGCTTCGGGCTCTCGGTACTAAAAACGACGCTCGCTACAACTTGAAGATTATCGACAACGGTTTTGGCCCAACCGCTCGTCCGCCGCGTGAGGACGTACCGGTTAGTGCCGAAAACAGCAGTGAACCAGAAGTGTCTGACTCAAACGACGCCGATAATGAAGATAGCAACGAAGATAGCGTTGATCACGAAGATGTTGCTGACACGACAGATGACACCGATATCGATTTAGGCTCTAACGAAGAACAACCCACTGAAGACAGCGATCGAATCGAACGAGCTCGTAAAGAGCTTAAAGAACTTGACGACTAGACGTTTAAATTGATCATCTTTTGACTTGCAGACTATCAAATTATTAGTTATAGTGGAGCCCAGTCGATTAACGACTGATCTTTACGGTTAAATGTAAATATAAGCTCTAAGCGAGCCAAACGCGCATGCTTGCGCGATTGGGAGTTTTATATGTGGCAAAAAGGTCCCCGAATGGGGTTCTTTTTGTTTGTGGTACACTGTTGGCAATGAAAATCCAAATTATTACACTTTTTCCAGAGGTTATTGAGCCCTATCTAAATACCAGTATGCTATGGAAAGCCCAAGACCGTGGTCTGGTGGCTTATGACTTGATCAATCTTCGAGAATTCGGTCTAGGCTCGCGGCGTCAAGTTGATGATACCCCTTACGGCGGTGGTGACGGCATGTTACTTAAGCCCGAGCCGGTAGTGGCTGCCATTGAGCTGGCTAAATCGAAAAGCCCGAAGGCCAGAGTTATTTTGCCGACCCCTCGCGGGCGTCTTTATAAACAATCAGATGCCAAGAAACTGGCGGCTAGCGCCGAAGATTTAATCATCGTCTGTCCGCACTACGAGGGCTATGACGAGCGTATTACCAATTGGGTCGACGAACAGTACTGTATCGGTAATTACGTGCTCACAGGCGGTGAATTACCGGCTATGGTGATGGTTGATAGCGTGGTTAGGCTTTTACCTGGAGTGCTGGGCGGGAAAGCTAGTGTTGAGATCGAGTCATTTCAGTCTGACGATCAATTTGTAGAATTTCCCCAGTATACTCGGCCGGAAGATTTTCGCGGTCTTAAGGTGCCCGAGGTACTACTCAAAGGTCATCACGGCGAGGTTGATAAGTGGCGCGAAATCCATAGTCAAAAATCGGCTTAGATAGCCAGTTTCTGACCATTAATTTGCTTGCTCGCTCGATCAGGGTTATGCCAATCATAGTATAATTATGGGACATAAGAAGGAGATTTTTGAATGAAGCTTTTCCAAATTAAACCAGTTTACGCCCACTGCGATTTGCCCTGTGGCGTCTATGATCCGGCCCAAGCTAAAATCGAAGCCCAAAGTGTCAAAGCCATCATGGATAAATATGCCGGGCTAGACGAGCCCAACCAAACCCGAGCCGTTATTATTAAGGAGCAACGGGCCGAACTAGTTAAACACCATTTGATGGTTTTGTGGGCCGATTATTTCAAACCAGAGCATCTTGAAAAGTATCCAGATTTGCACGATAAATTCTGGAAAGCTATTAAGCAAGCCAGTGAGTGCAAGCGTCATCTTGAGCCCGAAGTGGGGCAAAAGCTAAACGATCAAATTGATGAGATTGCCACCATCTTTTGGGAAACTAAGAAATAGCGTCGCTGATCGAAATTGTTAATCTATAAGCCGTTATTAGTTCGTCGTGTCGTTGGCGAGAGTATGCTGCCCAATCTTAAGCCGGGCCAAATTGTGGTGGGCTGGAAGTCGAATCAATTTAAAGTTGGTGACATTGTTATTATCCGCCACGAAAATCTCGAAAAAATAAAGCGAGTTGGTAAGATTGAAGGCCGTAAAATTTACGTCTTCGGTGATAATGCCGCTGCCAGTACCGACAGTCGCCAATTTGGCTACATTGATCAAACTCAAATTATTGGTCGAATTATCTGGCCGCTGACGAAGGCGACTTAATTAATTTTTTCGTCTTTGAACTCAAGGGCGCGGCCAGCGGCTCGGTCTTTTATGGTGTCTCTAAGCGGTCGTTCACGCAGCAGTAGTGCGCTGATAAAAGCCGCAATACCAAAAGGGATACCGACTAGGAACATATCATGAAAGGAATGTACGTAGGCTAGTAATAGGTCGTGCCTGATGACGGTCGGTATGCTGCTCACTTGCTGAACACCACTTGATAAACCGTCCACCAGTCTAGTACTAATTGATTTTGGTAGCGTGGCGCCCAGGTAACTAGTTACGCGAGAAATAAGGATAGCGCCAAAGATACTGCCACCAAGCGCGCTACCAATCGTACGGAAAAACGTAACGGTTGATGTAGCTGTGCCCAGCTGATGACGCTCCACCGAGTTCTGAACTGCCAAAATAGGCACCTGCAGAAGTTGTCCTAGCCCAAGTCCGATAACAACCATCCATATTGAAAGGGTCAGATAGTTTGTTGAAAGACTGACATGACTAAACAGCCACATGCCGATAGTCATTAAAATTGTTCCCATAATCGGGTAAATGCGATACCGGCCGTATTTAGTAATCAGCCGGCCTGATCCTAGTGAAGCAACCATTAAGCCACCGACGATAGGTAACATCAGTAACCCGGACTTGGTTGGCGAATAGCCCCGGACGATTTGCTGATAGAGCGGAATGTAAATCAGGGTCGCAAACATGGCTAGTCCCGACAAGAACGACAATATCGTAGCCATGCTGACGATCTCGTTTTTAAATAATTTGAGCGGTATGACCGGTTCAGCGGCCACACTCTCGCGGATGATGAACAGAAGGGCGAAGACCAACGTTGAAGCAATCAAGCTAAGAATTTGCCACGATGACCAAGCATAGTTGATGCCGCCCCAGACAGTCACCAGGATCAGGCTGACGACGGAAACAGCTAACGTAGCCGAACCGAGGTAATCGATTTTATGTTCGACTTTGTGGGGTTGCAGGTGCAATCGACTGGCTACCAGACTGAGGGCTAAAATACCGAGGGGTATGTTAATGTAAAATATCCAGCGCCAAGTTAAATCATCTGTAAATACACCACCAAGAACCGGTCCGGCGATACTGGCCAGACCCCACACTGCGCCAAAATAACCTTGATAGCGACCACGCTGCCTGGGGGGTATGATATCGCCAATAATGGCTAGTACGAGCGACATAAGCCCGCCGGCCCCAATACCTTGAATGGCCCTGAAGATAATCAACTGTTCCATATTTTGGCTCAAGCCACTTAAGGCCGAGCCGCACAAGAAAATAATAATGGCTGTCTGAAATAGTTTTTTACGGCCGAACATGTCGCCCAGTTTGCCGTAGATCGGCATAGCAATAGCACTAGTAATAAGGTAGGCAGTTACCACCCAGGATAGTTTAGTCAAGCCATTTAAGTCGCTGGCGATTCGCGGCAGGGCAGTGGCCACGATTGATTGATCCAAGGCAGCCAATAGCATAGCGATCATTAAGGCTACCAAGACGTATTTTATTTCGCTATGGGTTCGCTCAGGTTCGTGATGGGTCACTTGGGTCTCCGGACTCATAATTTTATCTCCTTTAGTGGGTGTTCAATCGATAGCACATCGGCTGTCTCGGCTGCTTCTAGGGCCAATCTGTGAAGAAGTTGGACTAGTTGTTGGCGATCCTCACTTGACCAACTGCTGAAAAGGGCTTTGAAGTGTTCTCGCTTGGCGCGGCGTAAATATCTAATAGTTTGTAAACCACGAGCAGTTAGTCTCAGATGGTTGGTTCGGTGATCGGTTTTATCGACAATTCTAACAATTAATCGGTCTTGCTCAAGGCGCTGGACGGTTCGGCTGACAGAAGGCGCTTCAATGCCAAGCTTGGTTGCTAATTCATGTAAATTGCAGCCGGTATCATGGTCGCTAAGTGTTCTGAGCAGGTGGGCGCTCGGCTGGTCAATCGTAACATTGGCCGACTTTTGAATAGCTTGCCATAGCCGGGGACGAGACATAGCTCGAGTAAGATATCCAAGAGCTTCCTCTAGAGTGTCTAAATCCTGATCCATTGGCGACTATTATAACTAATTACTTAACCAAAGTAAATATATATTATTGGACACTTCATAAGTTGAATATGTGATTTAAATCATAAGACATTCAATTGATTCGCAAAGACTAAGCTGGTAATTCTATAGATTATTTTGCTATCAATTTACCGTCCTGAAGACGGAAGGATTCGTCCGTTTTGCCGGCGATGCTCAGATCGTGTGTGACAACAACAATAGTGGTATTCTCACTACGTGCTAAATTATGCAGTAGTTCGAAAATCATTTTGCCAGTTTCACTGTCGAGATTCCCAGTTGGCTCATCGGCCAGAATGAGTGACGGCTTATTGGCTAGAGCTCGGGCAATGGCCACCCGTTGTTGTTCGCCGCCGCTTAAGCGGCTTGGTTTGCGGTTCTGCTTGTCATCTTTAATGCCGACTTCGTTCAGAAGTTCCTGAGCTCTTTGTTTGCGCTCGCGCCGGGGAACGCCGGCAAAACCGAGAGGCAACATAACATTCTCTAAGGCGCTCAGATTGGGTAATAAGTTATAGCTTTGGAAGACAAAACCGATTTTTTTGCGTCGATAGGCTACCAGACTATGGTCATTTAGACTCGCGACGTCGCGTCCACCTACTTCTATAGTGCCTTTAGTCGGTCTTTCTAGGGTACCAAGAAGACTTAGAAGTGTTGTTTTACCGCTACCACTTTTGCCAATAATTGACACAAACTGTCCATCAGGGACTTCAAAACTAACGTTGTCGACGGCGGATACATGGCCGTCACCGGACACAAACTCTTTTGATACTTTGACAACTTTTAACATTATTCTGACCTCATAACTTCCGATGGTCTTACTCTAGCAATCATCCAGCCGGCCAAAGCACTACCAATGATGGCTATCAGTACGGCGGCTCCGAATCCGTAAAGTAGAATACTCCAGCCGACATCAGCTTGAATATTGTGTAGATTACTGCCGACATTGCCTAGTCCTAGAGCGTGTCTAGTAAAACCACCGCCGCCTGAGCCACCACCACCAAACCTGGCGGCAACGCTCGGTGATGAGGTAGTTGTTACGGTAGTTGCGGTATTGCTGTTAGAGACCAGCATTTGAGTCACTGGATTACCACCGATAACACCAATTATCAAACCAATCACGGCACCTAGAACTGTGAACGTTAAGGCCTCACTCATAAATTGGAGAATTACTCGCAAATTGCTGGCGCCGATGGCTTTAAGTATGCCAATCTCGCGTCGGCGCTCCCGAACAATCATAATCATGGTCATTAGGATAATGATGCCACCAGCAATAACAGCCCCGATGAGGCTATAAAACGATATTGTCTTGACGCTATTGAGTGGTTGAACTGTTTGATCGGCTTGTTCTTCGGAGCTAGTGACGTCAGCTGATGATCCCAGGACGTTTTTGATGGCTGAAGTGGCCGAAGTTAAATTATCGACTGAATCGACTGTAGCAATCGCTGAAGTGACATCGCCGCTTTGACTGCTCAAGCTTTGCTCAGTCGGTAACGACACTATTACGTCGTTGTCGCTAGATTGGGTGCCACTAGTAAATAAGGCAGCGACAGTTAGAGTTGTGCTGTAGGCTGTGAATGTCGACCCGACCTTAAGACTGTTCTTGCTGGCCATAGATTTGCTAATCATGGCGTTATCAGCACTGGCAGTACCGTTGATGGCTTGACCACTGGTGATAGTCAGGGACGTGCCATTAAGCTGGGTTGGATCATTAGTGCCGACGATTGAAATAGGCAAACTGAAGCTGGTTGGTAATTGACCACCACCCGATATGAAGAAACGACCACCACCGCCACCACCCAATCCGCCGCCGCTGGTGTTAATTGTGACCGGGGAAGTCAGACTGGTCATATTGCTTGTATTGGAAGATCCAGAAGACGATTGATTAAAGAAAGATGATGGTGAAGTCGAACCGATAGTCGTTAGACGGTCAGTCAACGTTTCGGCGACATTGGTGACATGTGGCAAGGCTTGGACTTTGGCCAATTGAGAAGTGGTTAGAGAGTTATTAACTTGGCTAAAACCGCTAAAGCCGGCGGGAGCAATCGTAATCGTATTACCGATTGAATCTTTAACCGAGCTGATCTTATTACTAACGGCCTGATGGGCGATCAACATCACCAGGCTTAAGCCAATGCTGAGACCCAAAATCAACATGATAGCCGCACTACGAACCACATTGCGAAATGCGTTGCGGATGCCTAGGGTGACAAAGTTCATGTTGGTGACTGTATAGTGTCAAACTGAAGAAACGCTTAAATCAATTATTAGGCAGTGCCAGGTATGGCATTGCGTGTATAGCCGGCGACAACTTCTTGAACCATGTTGGCTATTTCTTTCGGTTCGTGCTCGCTCTTAATAATGTACTTAACTGCGCCTTTAGAAAGGGCTGTTTCGGCGTCTTGCTGACCAGCTAGATTAGTTAACATGATTACTGGTATAGCTTTAGTAGCCGGATTACCCTTTAATTGCTCAAGTACCTGAAGCCCGTTCATCTTAGGCATCATGACGTCCAATAAAATTATGGTCGGGTTAAAGGTTAGTACCTTAGTAAGACATTCTTCGCCGTCGCTAGCTACATCTACCTCATGTTTTTCAAAAGTGAAAATCTTTTGATACATCCGTGACATTAACGGGTCGTCTTCAACTACTAGTATTTTTGCCATTCAACTTAGATTATAGGTTAACATCAGCATTTTGCAACCTGTAGATTAAGTTTTCGCGGTAGTCATGCCTGTTGTAGTATTGGTCTGGGTATCGTCTTTTTTGGCGGTAGCTTGACGTTCGGGAGTCGCCACCGGCAGTGTAAAGCTGAAAGTACTACCTTTATCGGTATCGGAATGATCAAGACTAATCACGCCGCCCATCGACTCAACGATCATCTTGGAAATATAAAGTCCCAGGCCGGTGCCACGGGTAGTGTCTCGTGTCAGCAGACTACTGCCGGTTTGTTGGAATTTATGGAATAGCAATTGTTGGGAGTCTTGGGATATGCCGCGTCCGGTATCGGTCACCAGAACTTTGATCTTGTCTTTATCTGGCTCCAGACGAGCGCTGATCGTAATCCCACCTTTTTCGGTGAACTTAGCCGCGTTGCCGACAAGATTATAAACGACCTGCTTAAGCCGGTTCTCGTCAGCCCAAACTTGAGGCAGGGTATCGAGCGTTAATTTATCAACTTTTAGATAGATTTTTTTCTCGTTGATAGTGGCCTTCATCTCGTAGGCCGTACTTTCGATGACCTTTTCTACTGATACGGCGGCGTATGAAAAACTGACCTTACCTTGTTCTAGCCGGGAAACATCCAGAAAGTCGTTGACGATATCGATCAATCGAATGGCACTCGTATGGATATCTTGCATCATTTCTTGTAGTTGTTGATCCTTGAATACTTCCTTGTAGTAATCGAGCATCATACTACTGTTACCGCGGATGCTGGTCAGAGGCGTTCGTAATTCGTGAGAGGCAATCGAGAAAAACTCATCCTTGCTGCGTTCTAGTATTTTGGCTTCAGTAATATCTTCTAGTAAAATAACGGCCCCCAGCTTATTAATCGTATGTTCGTCCTCAATTTCCGTAACCGGAGCCATAAACAGACGCAGAATCCGGCCGTTGTAGTTTAACTCGTCTTTGAGTACCGACCGTGTCGTCGAAAGAACCTTTTCAATACTGGCTTTGATGTCGAAGCTCTTAGTTAACCTAGTTTGGATATAATCGGCTGTCCATGTCTGTTTGTCGATGTCGATCTTAGTACTGCTACCTTCCGGCGTTTGCTCGTGTGACAGAATATCCTTGGCCGTACGGTTGATCATGCTAACTTCATTGTTGGCATTAGTCATGATGAAGCCGACATTAAGGCTTTCAATAGAAGCTTCAAGACGGATATGTTCTTGTTTTAGGATATGATATTGATCTTCAAGTTTCTGCTTGGAAACTTCAATGTCGGCAATATATGACTTCATTCTGGTAGCCATTTCGTTTAGAGTCAGCCCCAATTGACCGATTTCATCTTTGGAAGTAACATCGGCTTTAGCTTCTAGGTCGGCCCCGCGTAGTCGATTAGCAACTTCAGTCAGGTGTTTAATCGGCAGAACTAATCTTGAGGCATAAAACACACTGACGGTAATCACAAATACCAGCAAAATGACTGTTACGATGGCGATTCTCATATAAACATCATTCATCAGGGCGTTGAGGGAGTTGTATGACAAGATGTAACGAACTGAAAAGACGTGATAGCTACCGCCTATTTCGGTTACGGGCACGACGATTTCGGTTTGACCATTAGAGCCCTTAAGACTTCGTGACGATAGCGGGCTATTAGACGATATTTCATTCAAGGTCGTCAGATTTGTAATCGTCCGATAGGCCGAACCGGTGTATTGGCCGGTCGTAAATTCGTCGGAGTCGAACAGGATTCGGCCACTGATGCTAACTAATTGGATTTTGGTTATGTTGGTGTCTTCAGTCATCATACCCTGAACGAGACTCTTGAAATCTTTAAAGTCACCCGAATCAAGATGGGAGTAAAACTGCGAGTAATCGTTATAGATCGGCTGAGCCGTAAATGTGGCAAAAGTATCGCCATTAGTAGTGATGTCGTTGGCTAATTTTTGTCTATCAGAAGTTTCAAGGACAAACGAGAAAACCACTAGAGCCACCAGCATAATAATGATGACAGTAGTGGAGACCTTGAAAGTCAGCGATTCGGAATATCGATGAATTATGGGCAGTTTACGTTTTGGTTTGACTGGATCCATAGACCAAGTTTCTAGTAGTATTCTTGCAATATTGGGTTGATTTGGCTACAAGCGGCATCGAGAGCTTGTTGAGCGGTGACTTGACCGGCCCAAGCATCTTGGATTTCGTTCATCAGGTCATTTTTAATAGTATCAGCTTGCATGACGTTTGGTTCGGCCACTGAGTCGCTCATCTGATTAAGGAAAACACCAGTAAAGAAGTCGCCCAGAACTGGCTTGTTAGCGGCAGCGTAGAAGTCTACCTTACGGTCTGGGATGGAGCCGATGTTATCAGTTAGTAAATCGCCGTAGCGGGTTGTGCCATTGGCCTGGACATCAGTATCAAACCATTGTAGGAAGTTCCAGGCAGCGGTCTTGTGTTGGCTGTCGTTCATGACACCCATAAACCAGCTGTACTGTAAGGTGGCCGGCTTTGTAATATAGGGTAATGGTGCCACGCCAACGGTTGTGCTAAAACTGCTACCGAAATTGGCGGCAAAGGTTGACTTTGTCCAAGGTGGCGAAATAACCATACCGACTGAGCCATTGCCAAAGTTGTAGAAGCTACCGTTAACGTCAGTCGAGCCATTTTGGAAGAGCTGCAATTCATCGTTTAGGGCAGCGACACCGGCCGGGCTATTAACTTCACAGGTTTTATAGTCAGAAGACAGATAACTGCCGCCGTTGCTAAACAGCAATGACAGGAATGGATCAGAACTCTCCCAGCTATTGTTCTCTAGGAAAGCAAAACCATATTGAGTGATCTGACCTTGAGCGTTTTTCTTGGTCAGCTTAGTAGCATCGGCTACCACGTCAGCCCAAGTTTTAGGAGCGACTGGATTGCCCTGGGCATCAACTATACCAGCCTGCTTAAAGAGTGTTTTATTGTAAAGCAGGGCATAGTTATCAACTTCTGTCGGGTAGCCCCAGATTTGGCCGTCAACGGTGACACCAGAGGTTGATATGTAGTTGCTTTGGACGTCTTTAACGACACTAGCTGGCGGCGTAGCCAGTAATTTGGCTTGGACAAGTGACGGTGCCCAGGTGGAATAGATCTGATAGATATCTGGTCCAGCACCACTGGCTGCCAAGACTGGCAGTTGGGTCGGATAATTGGCATAAGCTATCTGCTCAATCACGAATCTGACATCCGGGTGGAGCTTAGTATATTCATCCAGATATTGTTTCAGGCCCCAAGTAACAACCTGACCCTTACTGTTCTTAATACCATAGAGCTGTGAATTCTCCGTCCAGTGAACAGCGTAAACCAAGGTAGTGATGTTCTTGTTATTTTTGGCGCTGGCGGTAGTTTGGTTGGATTTATGCACAACGAAATACCAAAAAGCACCAAGTCCGATCAAGACAATCAAGACCACCACTGCGATCAGTAGCCATTTCTTTTTAGGGTTACCCTTAGAACCAGCTGGCGGTACCACGACATCCGGTGTTGAGGGTTTGTCTTCTGCCAGTGGGGTTATATCGGCAACTTTGGGCTGTTCCTCCGACTCAGTCGGAGTTGGAGATTGCCCTAGCCCTGACTTAGTGTCTGGTGTTGGCTCCGTTGAGGAGTCATCACCACTATTAACCTGACCATCGCCAGAATGGCTAATTGGGTCATTTGGTCCCATATTATTGTTCCTTTTATGCCTTATTAAATTCATTAGCATTATAACACTTATGCTTAGAACCTACGTGTGGTGCTAAATACTAAAATATATCTGGTAATAATTTAAAAATCAGATTGTCGCAGTAGTCATACCAGTTGCGGTATTAGTCTGGGTGTTGGCAGTTTGAGCCTGGTGTTCTGATGTCGCAATCGGTAAGCTAAAGCCAAAAGTACTGCCACGATCTGCCTCTGATTTTACTAACCTAATTGTGCCACCCATAATTTCAACGATCATTTTGGAAATATACAAACCTAGACCGGTTCCACGAGTGGTATCACGAGTCAGCAGGCTACTGCCGGTTTGTTGGAACTTGTGGAACAGTAATTGCTGGGCATCCTGGGATATGCCACGACCAGTATCGGTCACTAATATCTCAACGTAATTTTTATCTTTGTCCAGCCCAGCACTAACCGTAATTCCACCATTCTCGGTGAATTTAGCCGCATTACCGACAAGGTTATAGACAACTTGTTTAAGCCGGTTTTCATCAACCCAGACTAGAGGCATAGTATCGAGAGTTAACTTATCAATCTTTAGGTAGATTTTTTTCTCATTAATAACAGTTTTCATTTCGTAGGCAACGCTCTCAATTATCTTATCAACTGATATCGCTGCGTAAGTGAACTTCATTTTACCTTGTTCCAGCCGAGAGACGTCCAAGAAGTCGTTAACAATGGCAATCAAACGCACTGAGCTGGTATGGATATCTTGCAGCATTTCGTTCAAGTCAGCATTCCCGTTGATCATTTCCTTATAAAAGTCGAGGATCATACTACTATTGCCGCGGATACTAGTTAGAGGAGTGCGTAGTTCGTGTGAAGCGATTGAGAAGAACTCGTCCTTACTGCGTTCCAGTATCTTGGCTTCAGTAATATCTTCTAGTAAAATTACTGCTCCCAACCTATCTATTGCTTGGTATTGCACGGTTTCAACCACCGGAGCCATGAACAGACGGAGAATACGGCCGTTGTAGTTCAGTTCTGCTACTTGAACCGGCTTCAATGTCGAAGTTATTTTACTGATCCCAGCCTTGAAGTCCAAACTTTTAGCCAGCCGATCTTGGATAAAATCAGTCGTCCAGTCTTGGTCCCTGACGTCTATCTTAGCAGCGCCCTGAGAGATTATTTCGTTAGAAAGGATATCTTTAGCTGTACGGTTAATGGTGATGATGTCATTATTGGCGTCAGTCATAATAAAGCCAACGTCAAGACTTTCTATTGATGCTTCAAGTCGGGTCTTTTCATCGTTTAATTCCTCGGTTCTTTCCGTAACTTTCTTTTCGATGACAGCGTTTTGCTGTATAAGCTTTAGCAGGTTAGATTTTAATTCACCGAGCATGGTATTAAATGAGTTTGACAGACTACCAATTTCATCTTTTCTGGCAAGTAGCGCTGGTTCTATTGGTACGTCATTATCTCCGCCAGAAATTTTACTTGCTACAGTAGTTAGTTGAGATAAGGGCTGCGTCAGCCGTGCAGCAAACCTGAAGGTATACATTAGGCTGACTGCTCCAGCCACTATTAGCGCGCTGACACCAACGATTATGCTTATCTCGTAGCCTCTATTAAGACTGGGACTTATTGAGTTTATATAACTCAATTGACTGGAAATGAGATTTGTATCGCTGCTTTGGACATAACCGGACAGTTGGGTGATATTGTTGTAGTCAGTCGTATAGTTTGTGATATTACCGGAAGACAAGTGATCAAGGCTGGTATCAATGGTGTTGACTAACGAATCAATGGTATTTTTCAAGCCAATATAATAGGCTTTGGACTGACTATCTACGATAGACTTATCTAAGTAGTTCGTGATCCGCCTGATACTGGTTTTTGCTGTGTTAAGCTGCTGTTCGGCTGAGGCAGTGTTGGTATTGCTATTAAGGTAAAGCGTGTTATAGGCGGCTGTTAAATTGGACGTAACAGTCATTAACTGACGTTCCTGAACGGTAGTCGCTACTATATTCTTATAGTTATTTGCTACAAACACATTGATGAACAGTAAACTAACACTGACCGCCACTAGGGCACAAATAACAATCAGATATACCTGAACTAGTTCGCCTTTAATGCTTTTCATGAGTCTGTTAGGTAGTGGAAGTAGAACCAAAAATTTGCTTAGAAGTGTACACGCCACCCTTTATGATGACCGAATTAACGTTTGCTTTGGTGACCGGAATCGGATCAAATAAGTAAGAAGGTACGTTAACGGTACCATTATTTGTTACGGTATTCGATTGAATACTTTGACCCTTCGCTAAAGCAATGGCGTCCTTGATGGCTAGATTGGCCTCATCGTACCCTGGTTTGTAAACAGTCAGCATTTGGGTGCCATCTTCTATGCGTTGAATGGCTCCCAGTTCGCCATCTTGCCCGACTACCGGTATCTTTCCAGCCAAACCCTCTGACTGGAGCACTTCAATCGCACTATTGGCGAGCTCGTCATTGCCACCGATTACGGCGTCTATTCTAGTACCGGTAGCCACGTCAGCTTGAAAAGTCGTATAGGCAACACTCGGATCCCAGTTAGCAATATTCTGATTAAAAACTAAATCTATTTTCCCGCTTTTGACGAGAGGATCAAACACTGACATAACACCATTCCTCAAAAGGGTCGAGTTGTTGTCGGTTGAAGCACCGTCTAGAAAGGCTACATTAGCGATTTTCAGACTTGCTGGTAGGGCACTGACGATGTAATTAGCCCAATCTTGACCGACCTTGTAACTACTAAAGCTGATATATACAGTCGTGCCGGCGCCGTCAATGAGACGATCGTAGGCGATGACTTTAATGCCGGCCTGACTGGCGGAGGCAATAACCGGCGCGATCAAATTAGCGTCGACCGCATTAACGACGATGACGTTAACTTTTTGAGCGATTAGGTTTTCAATTTGAGAAATCTGAGTGTTGGTATTGTTGTTGGCATTATAGGCCACAACGGTGGCCCCCACGGCAGCAGCATCCTTTTCCATAATTGATTGTTCATTCGGCCAACGCGCAATGCTCAATGTTGCCATGGACAAACCTATCCGGATACCAGCACCACTGGTATTGGCTGTATTGGCGGGTTTATTATTTTTACTTACCAACCACCAACTGCCAGCCCCAACTAAGACAACCAAAACGATCACCAAAACCAACAGCCATTTCTTTTTTGATTTACTTTTTGAACCGGCTGGCGGTAACACGACATTTGGCGTCGACGGTTTGTCTTCCGGCGGTAAATTATCCATTGCCGGCTGAATCACATCGGCCACTTTGGGCTGCTCCGCTGGCACAGATGGAGCCGGAGATTGCTCTGGCTCGGGTGCAGCGCTAGGTGTCGGCTCGACTGGAGTATCGACGTTATCACCATCCTGGACACCGCCAGACTGGCTAATTGGGTCGTTCGGTCCCATATTCTTAATTCCTTTTAGCTTTAATTAAAGCGATAACACTTATGCTTAAAATATCATTCTCATTGTAACACTGGTGTTTTTAAATGGAAGGTGATTCAAATTACATCTAAAAAGAACTGAGGCTTCAATCTAGTTGACGGGACAAATATTTGGAGATCAGATAAGCCGGGACGATTGATACTATCAGTAACAGGGCAGTAACGACAAAGGTCAGCTCCACAGAACGACCTGCTGCCTCTAGGATGGCCACCTGCGGTTGACCGATAAAGATCATACCGATAATATTGTTGTTGATATCCTTAAGGGGCATGTAAACAGCCAGGTATTGGCGGTTTTGAATACTCAAGATGCCTTTAAAGGTTTGGCCTTGCTTGAGTACCGTATTTTGGACGGTGTTATTGGTCTCTTTGACCCCGATCCAACGGGTGATACCGTCGGGTGCTAGAAAAGTCGTGGCCGAAACAACATTGCCGGCATAGATTGAACTATCCAAACCGGTCGCCTGCTTAATGCCGTCGACGAAGGCGCTATCCAGTACCAAACTGCCTTCGGCGGCCCCGACTATTTGGTTATTGGCGGTATTGACGATTGGCACGGCCACGTTGATGTAAATTAATGGTGCTAAGACGCCATCCTGGGTGCTGACGCTGGATATCGACTGACCAATCAAAGCCCGCCGGATATTGGTGTCTGAAGAGATTGAATCTCCCCAGCGGTTAGGGTCTTGGGCCCGCAACAAAACCTGACCATCGTTACTGGTAATAGTCAGCGTCGACTGTTGTTTGTCATGCAGATAGGCGCTGGTTAGACTATTTAGGCTGTTGTGATCATTAGCTATGACCGCACTGACCACGTCGGGGTTTTCGGCGATCGCTTCAGTATTGGCTAAAGTCTGTGCCTTTTTACCGCTAATAGCATAATTTAAAACGCTGGCGGCTGTTTTCAGATTGTTGAGTGACGAGTTCTGGACATTATTAACCAGTAGAAACGTAAAGCTGACGGTTGTTAATAAGAATATCGCCAAGATGGCACCAGTGAAGATCATAAATAGTTGCGACATAAAGCGTTCGGTCAAATATCGCCAAACCCAGCGACCCAATACTAAGACGCTGGCCAACAGAAAGACTAATTCGGCAATCCAGAACGGCCCAAAGGCGGCCACCAGTTTCGAAATCGTCGGGTTGTTAGTGTCCTTCCAGAGGCTCGATAAGGATAATAGCTCATAGATAAATAACAAGCCGAAAGCCCATACCACCGGTTTCAGGTGACGTTCCAAGCCAGTCGTTGCTTGACGCCAATAAAGGCCAACGATAGCTAGAGCACCTAATGGTGGTAACCAGTGAAGCGCGTTAATCAGGCCGGAGACAATGACGGCCGGCATGGTTTGGTTTTGGCTCGGTGGCGGTGCGGCTTGGTCACTAAATTCATCGGCGTTTAAGCCGGCGACTTCCGGCACTTTTTGCGGTGGATCCAATAACCGGCTTAAGATGATACCTAGAAAACCTAGGATGCAAAGTATGGCGCCCACCGTTTCCGACAGATTGTCGAGTGATGAACTGCCCAGTACAGATTGTTCAATAACCGTTGATTGGGCCAAAAAAGACAAAGCGACTAGCAGAAAGCCTGCCCAGCGGAACAGAACTTTGAGATCACGCTTAGTCGTCCAGGCGTCGAAGTATAACCAAAAGGTCGCAAAAAAGACCAAAGCTGCGAACAGATTGATGGCGAAGTGGAGGTTTTGTTCAAAAAACTGCAGTGAGAGCATCTGACCACCCTAGCCGGTTTCCGGCATAACCCTTAAGCTTCATCATACTAAAACCACAAGCTTTTTCATATTATTCAAGACCACTTAATGTGTCCATAATTTGTGATTGGCTCAAATCGCCGACGTAGACCTGTTTGACTATACCGTTACGGTCGACGAATAGCTGGGTTGGCAAATTAGGTGCCCCAAACTCAGGCGTTAGTGTGCTATCCGGGTCAACCAGCCAGTTGAGATTTAGACCGGCGATTGAAGTATAGGCTTCAACCTGACCGGCATTTTGCTGCAAAGCGATCGGTATAATGTTGAGGTTTTGATTAGCCTGCAAGCGACTCAAAATCGACAATTGCTCGTCCATGGTCGGTGCCCAAGTTGAGCCTAACGTAATCAGGGTCGGTTTACCTAGCAAGTCAGCCGTGTGGACGGTCGAGCCATCGGTATCTATCAGGGTAAAGTCGGATAAGGGTTGGCCAACCAGGCTACTTTGAGTACCACTTAAAGTAGTGTTAGATCGGGGATTCAGATTAACATTTTGAATTGCCAGGGTTGGCAGCGATAAATGGAGCGATCCTAACGATAATCCAGTTAAAGGCTTAAGGCCCAAATTGGTAGTCAACGGCTCAGACTTAGTGGTTTTGAATATACTGCTTATTAGGGTTTCGTAACCGGGCGCGGTGGCTTGGAGATAATAAGTGCCGGGCGGTACGAATAACTTAAAGTTTCCATGGCTATCAGCGGTTTGAGGATTAGTCTGGCTGTAGCTGCTGCCGTCCCAGACTACCCAGTTATGACTATCGGGGTCCAGGTAATATAGCGTGACGATACTTGATACAGGTTTGTGAGTGCTTAAACTATAGGTGTAAGGATCGCTGGCAACGTTTATGGTACTAACTACCTGAGTTGTTTTGACACCAGCGCCGTCGAGGGCATGAGATACCAGTTGATACTCACCCGGGCTGTCAATGCTAACAATGCCCGACCACAATAACGTCCCCGGCGATTCTGACAGAGCAAAGACTTGACTTGCGGTAGTCGAGCCAATTTTTTGAGCTGTTAGATCAATGTTAATGGGGCCGCCGACTGAACTCATAGTAATTTTTTGATCAACGCCTGCAATTGAGCTGATTATGCCGTTACTGCTCGGGACTAACAGCTGTGGGCCAAGCGACATAATATTGCCACCGACAATTGGCGGCAGGCTATCAATCACAATCGTCACGGCTGGCGTGGCAGTTATATAGCCGCCATCGTTGACGGCTCGGGCCATAAATTTATAGGTGCCATCGGGCAAGTTAACTGGCGTAAAGCTAAAAGTGGTCTGGGCTGTGTTTAGCTTAGGCGCGTTGTTGACCGGTAACCAGTTTTGGCCATTATCGGTTGAGTATTCGACGCGCTGCACAGCAACGCTGTCACTGGCTTGGCCAGTTAAAGTCGGTGCTGTTTTGAAAACTTTAACGGTCGGTAGATTAGTAAATGAAATCTTTGGTGGGGTGTTATCGGCCCGATTGGTGACAGTAATGCCGATTGGGCTATTAGTATTTGGTGATGAGCTATTAGAAGACGAGCTGGAGGATGATGAACTATTGTTGTTAGTGTTTTGTGGTGGCTGAATGGGTGTTAAAAACGTGTTATCACCTGAAGTGTTGGTGTTGCCGTACTGATCTTGAATGTAAATTTGAAAATGGTAGCCGGTATTAGCTGTTAAATCGGTGATGGTTTGGCTATGGCTAGTGTCAAAACTAGATTCCATTGGTGTATTGGAGCCGTAGTTGTCAGTTGTCCCATAATCGATATTGCCCTCGGTGGGAGAATCGGTATCCCAACTAATTGTCACCGAGGTAGTCGTTAAAGACGATGGTTGAATACTGAGAATATTAGGCGGTGGCTGGACGATGTCTAGTTCTTGTGAGCCATAGCAAGCCACCGGATTAGCGCCACCGGGATCGTCAGAAGCCTGAATAGTCCAACTATTACCGCTTTCTTGGGTATTCGCCGTTGTGGTTGTGATTGTGAAATAGAGCGTTGAGCCGGGGCCAAGATCGCCACCAGTCAAGGTAGCTTGGCCATTATCATAAGAATTATTCCAACCATCGGCGGCAACATTGGCAATACTAAAATTGCTCGACGGTACGTCAACCTGAACCCATTGAATAGATGTTACGTCAGTGTTTTGCAAAGCAAATTGAATATCTGAAGTTGACCCAGGGCTGATTTGGCTAGGGCTGATATTCGCTCTACAGCTCGACAAATTAGCTGACGCTAATGAATTCGGCCAAGCATACAACATCAAGAGCAGCACACCCAAGCCGACCACCCATTTTTTGAACATTAGCCACTCACCTTCAGAGAGTTGAACAGACTGAGCCATTGACCGGCGGTTAGATCACCGCTAGGGTGGGCGAATAATAAAGTTCCGTTAGTGTTAAGAATGCCAGTCGTACCGTCAGGTTGGAAATCACCTGCAAACACAAATGTCGTCAGAGAAACCGATCCCAGAGATGTATTAAAGGTCGCTGATGGTTTAAGACTGCCAATAAAACGGTCATAGGCTGCTGTGTCGTTTAGGTAAGCTAAGGGAACTTGTTGTTCAGTAAAGGTGACTGACAGGTTAGCTTTTTGGGCGATAAAGTTCAGTGTTTGTTGACTGCTAGAATACTGCCAGCTAGAAGGATTGATAGTGTAGCCGGTAGGGTATAAAACCGAAAAGCTGACTTCATGCCGAATCGTGATCGGTACAGGGTCATTTACGGGGTGAAACAGCCACCATAGAATAATTATTATGACGATAAATACTGTTGTTGTAATGATTTGCAGCGGGCGTTTGCGGACTAAGTGCCTGACTTGCCAATTAGTTTTCATGATTATTTATATAGATAAACGCGCATCTAGCGGGCCCAATTCTACCAACTAAAGACCCATACTTCGCCAGCGCCGCCAGCACCACCAGCGGCACCCGTGATACCACCGCCACCACCGCCGCCGCCTCCACCGGCACTACCGCCGGCCCCACCGACGAAAGCAGTGCCACCGCCAGAACCGCCACCACCACCGCCACCAGATCCACAAACGGCAGACGTACCGTTAGCTCCAGGTCCGCCGATCGCTCCAGAACCAGCACTACCTCCGCCACCAGTCGCATATGCGCCAGTAGTGCCGCCAGCCGCGCCAGCCGCAGTCGTGTTACTGGCGTTAGCACTACCACCGCCGCCTCCTCCAGCGCCTCCCCATATCGAATCACCGCCGGCTAAACCAGCACCACCAGTAATAGTGACACCGCCACCAGCCCCACCGCCAAATTCAGCTGGTTTGCCGGTAGTAGCGGTTGTTGAACCACCCCCAGAGCCGCCGTTACCTTGAACATTGGCTGTAGCGTTATCACCGCCTGTGACTGTGGTTAGAGAACCATTACCGCCAACCTGACCCCAACCACCACCGCCACCACCACTGGGGCCTGTGGTAAGTTGTCCAGCATTGCCATAGCCTCCACCGTTGGCAATCACCAAAGTGCCAAATGACGAAGCATTACCAGCTGTTCCGTGCGTACCAATCGCGCCACCACTAACTTGAGCTCCGACAGTAACACTTTGTGTTCCACCAGCAGCGGTGGCATCCATGATTGATGTTGCTCTAGCACCGCCACCACCACCACTACCGCCGCCTCGTACCGTACTAGTGGCACCGGTCAAACCACCCCCCCCTGAACCACCACCCCCGCAAACTACCACCATCACAGTAGTAATTCCAGTCGGGGCCGTCCAGGTACCATTAGATGTAAATATTTGCTCGTCAACACCGGCTATTAGGTTCTCCCAGGTATTTTGTTTAGTTTGGCCTGTTCCCGTTCCTGCGATATACCGACAGGCTCGGAATTCGTAGGAGAAAGAGTTGTAATAAATAGCACCGACTGGAGAACAAGGCGTACCAGTCGGATCACTGGCATTGTTGCTCTTGTTGCCCAAGACTAGTTCAACTGGCGTTGTTCCAGCCGGACCAAGTATAACCTCGGTATCAACACTATCTACCGTAAGGAGTGAAACGCTACTGCTGTTCTGAATTTGGAAAGCAGTAGTTGAATTAGATGTTCCCTGAAAAGTTACCGGGTTGTTGATAATACCCCTTAGTTGAATTTGCCCTATGTTATAAGGCAGCAAACTAGAGCCGTTAATTAACTGGACGGAGTCAATGTAAAAAGTGGCGTTGATAGTCACGCTGTCAATAGTAATGACTGGCACACTGGTGGTAGTAGCTGTACAGGTGAAAAGAGTAAATCCGGTGGTGACTGCCCCTGTCGGGCTTAGAGAGCAGGTACCGCTGCCTAGCGAAGCGCTAAGAGTAATTGCCGAAGTTGCCATTGCATAGAAAGATAATGTGTAAGCGCCACCGCCAGAAGGCTGGGAGGCAATATAATTACTGCTACTATAGGTAGTTCCAACACTTGCTGTAGAGCCAGTGGTGACCTTCAGGCTGGCTTGACCGAAGTAAACATACTGGCGGTTCTGATTCCAGGTAATGCCCGCGCCAGTGCCGCTAGCACTCCAGCCTGTAGTACTATTCTCAAAGCCCGGGTTAGAAAGCAGGTTGGGTGACAGCTGAACCTCGACGGTATCAATATAGAAAGTTAATGCTGTGGTGCCGCTACTGCCAATTGACAGAGCCGTGGTAGTGCCGGTGGTGGTATAGGTACAGGAGAAGTAGGTGAAAGAGGTAGTTACGCTAGCACTACTCAAGCAATTATTGGTTCCCAGGGCATTAAATGAAGCTTCTAGTGTTGCAAAGCCGCTGGCTGCTTTAGCGTAAAAAGATAACGTATAAGTTCCAATGGCCATCGGGCCGTTGAAAGTTGTTACCTGGGCTCCAGTATGAGCTGTAGTAGTAGTGGTAACGGCTAGGCTATCTGCCCCACTGTAGACATAAGTCGGGTTAGTATTTAAAGCAACGCTGCCACCTGCCGTAGCCGCACTCCAACCAGTCGTTCCGGCAGTTCCCTCAAAATCGCCGTTAACCAGTAGGTTGTTAGTGCCGGCCGTCAGAATTGGTACACCTAGGTTATTATCGACGGCGAAGAGACTAGTCCCGGCGCCAGCACCCTGGATCAAGGCACTATCAGCGACAGTTTCTGTGGAGTCAGTTAAAGCACCGGTTACTTGAACTGATGGATTTAATGTATTAACGCTCAATATGGCGACACCATTATTATTCTCTACCTGAAGCGCCGTAGCTGAGTTGGTTGACGTTTCCACCGTCGTATTGCCGGTATTACCAACAGTGAATAGGGTAGCCCCAATACCACTGCCAACGCTAGCCGTAACCTCAAATAAGGTAGTGCCGATGGTTGTGGAAGCATCTTGGACATCTAAAGTCCCGATAGCCGAAGTTAGAAGTATATCTGGTGTAGAGCCCCCCGCGCCAGCGGCATAGGCCTGCTGGAGAGTTGGTGTGCCACCGGAGCATGAGCCTAATATTAGCTGCGTGTAAGGAACGGAAGAGGCGGTCTGAAGACACTGACTGGCGGTAGGTGTAGTAGTTGGCGCTACCAAACCGCCCAGCTGACCGGCATTTAGAGCGTAAGGTGAGGAGGTCAGTAGTATATAGGGACTCATCACGCCGTCACCGGTACAGTTGGCATGGAAACCCGTACTAATGGTACAGGCCTGGTTGTTGCCGATTTCAAATGAAAGATAAAGAGGATTGGTATTCCATGGCACGCTCGTGCCGAACGGCGTGATTGAACCAAGATTGATCTGGAATGTGCCACTAGTAAAAGTCACACCGCCGACGTTGAGGCCGGTATCGAGGTAATTTTCAGTCCAGACACTCGTACAACCGGAGCCGGTGTTATTGGTACAGCCGGTATAGATCTGGAACTCCATATTATAGGTTCCATCCGGGATGTTGGTACCCGACGCTGATGTGACGATCTTACCTTCAAAACTTAATTCCGGGTTGATACCGGTTGCCGCGGCAGCAGAGTGGGGGAAGGTAACCACAAAACCCAATAGCAACAGACCAAAAACTGCGCTCAAACCAACTAATTTGTGTTTTCCCAACATTTTAAATGTTACTCTAACGCTTTACACTATAGCACCAGGTTGACCTGTAAACAAGATACTTACGCTTTGCGGCGCAGGATATATATTTGACGCAGACCATAGCGGCGGATTAGCCACAAAAGTGTAATTACTATTACTGCCACAACCGCGATAAACAACGGTTCGTTAATATACAGAAAGTGTTTGGTTACTGTCATAACCGTCTGACTGCCAGCTGCCTGATAGCTGACTTTTAAGGTATAGATACCCGGATAAGTAAAAGCGTGCTCAGAAGTTAAAGGCACGTTGTAAAGCCTGGCAGTAGCTGGTAGCACCAAGCCCGAGCCAACATTAATCAGGCCTCGAGCGACTGCCGTATGAAAGGGACCATCAATGGTCACCAAACCTTGGGGTGCCGTTTGGGTATTACCGATGTTTTTGAAAACTAGGTGGGCACTGGTTGGCATTTGTAAGGTTAGCCACGACTGCTGGAGTGGTGACATTTGGACGGATTGAACGACATGTCCGGAGCTAGTCAAAAACACTAGTGTTGAGATAACCTCATTGGCACTGACACGATTCTCTGAGCTACTCGAGAGTGATGCTGAAGCCGTAAATTTAATAGCCGCATAGTGTCCACCTGGGGCCAGGTTCTCGGTATTAATAATAGTTACCGGCACAAGCTGACTGATATGCGGCCCCAACTGGATCGTGTCGTTGTTAAAGCGTATCCAATCGGCTAAGCCATAAGTGCTGTTAGGAGCACTGTTTGGCAAAAAATTAATACTACCGCTGATGTTATTCAAAGCCGTAAAATCTTGAGCCGATAAAGCCAAATCTAGCGTCGAATTGGTGTTGTTGGTGATTAGACAATTAAAGCTGACGGTTTGCTGGCCAGAGTTAACGACCAATTGTTCAATCGCCGGGGAGACAGACAGCCCGTGGACTTGAACCACGGCTGCGTCGGTCGGTCGGCCAAATAAAATAAATGGCAAAAAGCTGCCGCATATACCGCCGAGGATGATTAATCGCCACTTCATTTCTTACGCCGCCGTATTGACCGAAGCCTCTTGATAGCCGTTCGTCCAGTTGACCAGAGGCCGGCCAGTATCAAAGCGGCTACCACTAACATTCCTATCAACAACTTCCACGGGATCACCCAGAAGGACACCACACCGGTAATCGGTATATCCCGAGTGCCGTCGTTGTAGACCAGTGTTAATTTGGCATAGTACTTACCGAACCGGAATCGGTTC
>Ga0182030_10003395_pt1 | contig 34000 bp, 25 predicted proteins | sample 812S3MmetaG_FD_121299 | JGI IMG/M metagenome (GOLD analysis project Ga0182030, IMG submission 121299) | Permafrost microbial communities from Stordalen Mire, Sweden - 812S3M metaG (Illumina Assembly) | ecosystem: Environmental > Terrestrial > Soil > Wetlands > Permafrost | place: Sweden...
CCACGATTGCCGCCAATTCCTCTGGCGAATACGGCTTGCGAAAAATCGTTTCAGTCTCCCGCGTTGGCAAGTCTGAGAACGGATTGATGGCCCCGGCGGGGAGTAGATGTTTGAACGTCGCCCGCAGCAGTTTGAGTGTGTCATTCCAAGTTTTCGCCGTGACGCCACGGTTTGACTCCGAGTCCATGAACGACCGCGCCGCTGTGCGCGTGACGTGTGCAATCTCCACCGTCTTCACGTTCTCTTGATGCACAAACTCCGCAAACCGCTTGAGCGTGGATTGACATTGCGACGCGTAGCGGGCGTTCGGCTTACGTTTGCGCGCAATCTTCGCCCATTCTTCGGGAAGATTCGAGAGCAGCACTGACCGGATGGTTTCACCCGTTTTGATCTCATAAAGCTTTTCCACCAATCTCGCCGAACCTTGTCTCGTGCGTGCTTCCTCGACAATGCCATCCAACTTTGCCTGCGCCGCCGCACGAGAACGCTCAAATGCTCCGTTACCCTCATCACGCAGCGAACGCGAAGCTGGTGGCGTCCCGGCAATTTTTATGAACAGGTTGGGGCGGACAAGGCGGCCATTGATTTCATAGCGACCATACCAAGTTGGTCGTAGGCTGCCGTCCCGTTGAGTTCGCAATTCGAGTGGCATAAGTGGTTGTCTATTGGTTTATGAAACGCGGTGAAACGAAGCGACACGCCCCGAACACCAACGCTCTTAAAATACCACACATCATACCACACAACAACAAAAAAATGGATAATACTTCAATAATATAGCATATTATCGAAATACATTCCGGCTCATAACCTGAAGGTCGCAGGTTCAAATCCTGCCCCCGCAACCAATTTATCAACCCTGTTGAATATCTCCGCCAGTTTTTACCTTATCGGCTGGAAATGAGCAGGTTACGGACAACTCTTTGGAGCAGTTCAAGATCCTGATTTAAACTTCCAAGCCAAATCCACCTGCAAGAATTGCGTGGATTGATTTTTCTTCAAGTTTATCACAAAACGGCTTGTCTTTTATTTGAATCATTGGAAGCATAAATTGCTTTTTAAGTCGCAAGATATAATCGGAACAATTCAGGAGTTGAGCGAATTATGTGCGTTGCATTGTGCCATGATCGTGGTGGCGGATTCAGGTTCCCACCTTGCTTTAGCAGCGACAGTGGCCTGTCAACGCAGGCTCGAATAATTGCCATGCGACAGGTATGATTGCATTTCGCGAATGTTTAATCGTTTTGCTGGGTGCAACTTTGGCGGAGTTATCCGGCACAGCCATGGCGCAGACCAACGTTGTCACATTTGTCGATCCCAATCTGGCGGCGGCGGTCAGCAACAGCCTGAACATAAAAGCGGGGCCAATAACCAGTTCGAACATCCTTTCGTTGAACCTGCTCAACGCTCAATTCATGGGCATTACCAACTTGAGTGGTTTGGAAGGGGCGACCAATCTGAAATATTTATATCTCACCGGCAATTCAATCAACAATTTGACCCCGCTTCAGGGTTTGGGCGGCCTAGTTGACCTGGCATTGGATCGTAATTCCATCGTTGATATATCACCGCTGGCTGGTTTGACCAATCTTGCCTCCATCAATCTGGGCGGAAACTTGATCGGCGATTACTCGACCCTGTCCGGCCTGACCAATCTGACCAGTCTTTCGCTCTATCAAAGCCTGGTCAGCACCCTGGCTTTTCTGAAAAACCTGAATCGCCTTGCTGCGCTGAACGTTTACGGCGATGGGCTTGTGGATATTTCACCGCTGGGCGCGTTGACCAACCTGAACTATCTGGACTTAAGGTGGAACGGAATCACCAACTATGCCCTGTTGTCCAAATTTTCAAACCTGACCCATCTCTTCCTGGGTGCCAATACCATCAGCAACCTGAGCTTTCTCCAATCGTTGACCGGACTGACTTTCTTGAACCTTGACCACAGCGGCCTCAGCGATGTGTCTCCCCTGGCTGCCTTGACGAATCTTAATTATCTGGTGGTCAGCGGCAATCCGGGCATCACCAGTTATACGGCATTAAGCGGACTGACAAAGCTCGCCAACCTGGAAGCGCGGGGCAATACCATCAGCAACCTGGCGTTCGTATCCAGTCTGAGCCAGTTGAACTTTGCGGATTTTGCCTACAACAACCTCACGAGTTTCTCACCGCTGATGACGCTGACCAATCTCGCGGCGGTCAACCTTTCGGGAAATCCCAATACAAATTTTGTGTTTGGATCGGTCACGCCGACCAACCTGTGGCTCTTTAGCCAAAACATCAGCGATGTGACGTATCTGACAAACCTGACTCAACTCACTGCTTTGGGGCTGGACAATAATTCAATCACCGATTTCTCGCCGCTGCTGGCGTTGACCAACCTGAATTATCTCGGGCTTGGCCGAAATCCGATTACCAACTACACCAGCCTGGCGGGCTTCGCCAAGCTGACCGGCCTCTCGATCGAGGGCAATTCCGTCAGCAGCGTCAATTTTCTACAAGGTTTAACCTCGCTCCAAAATTTGAGCATTCGGAACAATCGCCTCCGCGATTTTAGCGCCCTGGCGGGGTTGACCAACTTGGCCACAATCTACGCGGCCTCCAATCGTTTGACGGACATCGGTGCCCTGACCAATCTTCCCAACTTGTCGAGGGTGGAATTGTTTCGCAACCTGCTCGATTTAAGCGCGGGGTCTTCAGCTTCCGGCGTCATCCGGAACCTGCAAAATCGCGGAATCGAAGTGGACTGCCTGCCATCAAACCAACCGCCGACACTGTTTGCCGCCCCGACCTGGTATGTTCCGGCCAACCAGACTTCATCCCTGAATTTTTATGCCGCCGATGTGCTGGTTTCGTCCGGTGAACTGACCATGACTGCGAATTCGTCAAATCAGTCGCTTATCACAAACTCCAGCATCACTTTTGTTGGCGGCACCAATTCCAACGGTTTGTTCCTGTTGACTCCGGCCACCAACCAGACCGGCGTCACCACAATTACGTTGACTGTCAGTCAGCCTCCCGGCGGTTTGATCACCAGCAGCAATCTTCTGGTGAACGTGATGTTTTCCACCAACGTCTTTCTCCAGAAGGGCCTGTCCAATGCAGTCGCCCTGGCGCTGGGAAATCCGGCCGGCACTCTCTCGAGTGCGGAAATGATGTATTTGACAAGCTTGTATGCAGATAACACGCATATCAGCGACTTGTCCGGGCTGGAGTCGGCATCAAATCTCCTCACCTTGTCTCTGGCGGGCAACACCATTCGCAGCCTGATTTCGCTGCAAAATCTGACCAGCCTTGCCTGGCTGAACTTAAATAGCGACCTTGTTACGGATGTTTCCTCGCTTGCCGGATTGAGCAACCTCGAATACTTGGACCTTAGCTGGAACCCGGTGACCAACTTTGCCGCGCTGTCCGGGTTGACCAACCTGACCACATTACATCTGGCCGGCGATGCCATCACCAACTTGAGTTTCCTGACGAATTTCACCCGATTGAACAACTTGGACCTTTCCTTCAATCAAATCACCGATCTGACGCCGATCATTGGTCTGACCAACCTCGCTTCCCTCAACCTCGAACAGAACCGGATCACGGATATCAGTCCGCTCACCAACCTCTTGCGCTCGGCGTACGTCAATCTGAGCCTGAACCTGCTGAAATCCACGGCCATTGGGATTCTCGCCAGCAATGGAATCACGGTAACATTTTCGCCTCAAAGAACCCCGCCGGTGATTGGGATGATCACCAATTGGACGGTTCCGGTCAATGCAAGCAATGCCAATTTCATTATACCATTTAATGTGAGGGATACGGGTCCGACCAGTGAACTATTGGGCGTCGGCGCCAGTGCTTCCAGTGCCAGCTTGGCCTTGAAATTGACGCTGCTCACCAGTCCGGGTGCCAATGAATACTGGACCGTCACGGCGTCAAATTATATTGCGACCAACGGGGTGATGTTCATGCTGACGGCGACCAATGACGTGGGACTTATTACGAACGCCACGGCGACGCTCAACCCGGTAACCTGGCTGGGGATGGCTGGCACGATCACCAAAACGCAATGCAACCTCAGATTGGGTGTAGTCCCAGGCAACACCTACGAACTTCAAGTTTCAACCAACCTGTCCAAAGGTTGGTCCAATCTGGCTTTGATTGCGCCGACCAACACTCCGATGCAATTTGTTGATACGAATGTTGCCCCGGGATCCCGCTTCTATCGTCTTCAAGGCCAGTGATCAAATCGTAAATTAGATCCTCTATCGGCCAATTGTTCAAAGCTTGCCGGCTTATACGGCGATGTGTCCGCTAAAACATCCGTCGGAAGACGTACAAATTAATTCCGGTGGTGCATTTTGTCGCCCTGAAAAATCGCGCAAAAAAATTCAAGCATTCGAAACAGCAACCGATGATGAGATGAAAGCGTTGGAAGACCGAGGACGAACAATTTGTTTCAACACAATGCCGCCGGCAACGAGGACTTCGTCTTAAAGGCCGATGTCACTAAAGCTGTGTGCAATCCGGCATGCAGACGGAGCAATTTGCAAATTTAGAAGCCGTCGGGATCACATTAAATTTATGAGAATCATCAATAGAATGGCCCTCGTAGGTCTGGCAGTCGCTCTGACCTCCTGTGCCACGCCGCCGCCGCCACAGGTGTTTCACAATACCGACAACCAGGCGCTGGTCATCGAGTCTCTGGATGGCGCGACCTGCCAGATATTGCAGCCGACGCCTTCCGGTCTGGAGAAAAACGACCGAATTCTGGCCAAGGCCATGAAACTGCCTCAACACCAGGCGGCGATCGTGATTCTTGAGAATTACACTGACCCAAACTTTGGTGAACAGTTTCGCGACCGGGGGACATCCTGGTTCGTCGCCTTGCGCAGTCTCGGCTATCAGCACATTGTCTTCCTCCAAGGCAAAGGGGTTACCGACCCGGAAGGCTTGATCACGCTGGTCCAATACGAATAGAGAAAGTTTCCGTTGTGGAACGTGGATCATAGTTTCGCATTGCGCGATACTCAGTTTGAATTCCAACCCCGGTTCAATTTAGAAGCTTTTCCTGCTCCGGCTGGCTTGTCCGGCCAAGGTTGCTTGGCCAGCTCGAAAGAGAAGCCGGGATGTTCATCGCATGCGTGTTTGCGCAGTCTGAAGGCAACACGCCAGTTCAATTCGTTTTCGCCGAGCATCTTGCTGTTTCAGCTTTTCTTGCAAAGAATGGAATTAACCGGACTTTAAACAAAGAACGTCCAATTCTTCCGCCACTTGCAAAATGACCGATTGCCACTGGTCTCTTTGCTCCTGCCGGAACAAACGCATGGTTGGATACCAAGGCGTGTCCGGACGATCCATAAACCACCGCCAATCGGGCGAATAAGAAATCAACGTCCAAACCGGCTTAGCCAATGCACCGGCAAGGTGGGCCACCGCCGTGTCAACGGCGATGACCAAATCCAACTCCGCAATCACCCCTGCCGTGTCCAAAAAATCCTTAATGCGCCCGCCCAAGTCCACCAGCTTGGACGAAGATCGGAAGTACGTTTCATCGCAAGCGGGCGCCGGCATTTGAAGGTTGTAAAACGTGGTGTTTCGCGTCTTGAGCAGCGGTGCCAGCTCTGGCAGACGAATCGAACGCTTGGCATCATTGTAATGTGATGGATTGCCCGCCCACGCGAGCCCAACTTTCAAATGCCCGGTTGGGACCGGCGGCAAATGTTCGCCGGGGACTGTTTTCAAATATGGTGTCTGATTGGGAATCGTTTGCAGGGTTGTGCCCAGAATGCCGGGCAAGCTAAGCAATGGCGCAAAGAAATCGAACGGCGGAATCGCTTCGCCGTAAGCGATGATGACTTCGGCACAACCGGAGTGAGTGAACAACGTCTTCAACTCCGGCCGGCATTCTAGAATCACTTTTGCCGCGCGTTCACGCGCCTGCAGGACGAATCGCACGGCCTGGATTGCATCACCAAATCCCTGTTCCGCATGCAGGAATAAGGTTTTGCCGGGAATGGGTTCGCCATCCCAGGCCGGCTGGGAAAACTGGCGGGGCGTGATGCGATGTTTGCGCGATATGTTATATTCGCGAAATCCTTCCTCCAATTGGCCGGCCGTGAGCAGGGAAACGGCGCGGCCGTAACGGGCCAGAAGATAATCCGGATCAGTCGCCAATGCGCGGTCATAGGCCCGGAGGGATTCCTCCAACCGGTTCAAATCTTTCAGGCATTTCCCGAGATTGTTCCAGCTGGCCGCATCCTGTGGTTTAAGCTCCACCGCCTTGCGAAAAAGTGAGACCGCCCGTTCCAAGTCACCAAGCTCGTAACAGGCATTTCCCATCCCGTAGAAAGTATCGGCGGCCTGTAGTCCCAGGTCCACGGCCTTCGCATAATTTTCCACCGCCCGCGAATAATCCTGCAGGCTTTGATGAACAAAACCGAGTCCGTTGAAAATCCTGGCCGATTGCGGTTGAAGCCCGGCTGCTTGTTCCAAATGTTGCAGGGCTTCGTGGCTCCGGCCCATTTGTTGCAAAACCATTCCCAGCAGGAACAACAACTGGCTGTCGCGTGGGTTGATCTGCATCAAGATTCGGCACGCTGCCTCGGCCTCCGCATGGCGTCCGGCGTTATGCAGTTCAAACGCCAACTTCAACACCTGCTGGAATGAATCCGGGTTTGATACTGGAACATGAGCATGGTCCATCGGAGTTGGCACGTGGCGAGTTAGCCAGTCGGCTGCTGCATTGCCAATAAAATTCACACGTCAACGGCGCAAAAAACTGCGCTTCTCGTGACAACCCTTGCGCAGTTCAAACCAGATGTTTTCCCTTTGGCGGGGACACGCAGATGGCGGAGACAGAACTCCGCCCATGTCAACCTGCGGTTGAAGCGGGTTCCTTATTTTTTGACCGGAGGTGAATAATTTCAAAGTCGTCGAAGTTCTCCTCAAGTCCCATCCATTCCCTCCGATGAATGGGGTGTCGCAAGACACCGGCGGTCAGCAGCCAAAAAGAGCTGACAGGGTCAAACCAATGGTGGGCCGCCCTAAAAATGGTTCATCCGCGGCAAGGACGCCGCGCAAAATCAATGCCCCTCACGGGGCGACTCACGGAAAGAGTTAATATGGTAATCAATACAAACATATCAGCACTAACAACTGCCTCATTGCTACAGAAATCAAGCACAGCATTAAGCGCGTCACTTGCCCGTTTATCCTCCGGTTCGAAAATTACTTCGCCGGCGGATGACAGCGCAGGTCTGGCCGTCTCGATGAACTTGGTATCGCAAATGGGCGACAATACCGCAGCCTCAAGCAATGTCGGCGACGCCATTTCGTTCAATCAGACCCAGGATGGCTACCTCCAGCAGGTAAACAGCGCACTGGATCGCATGAGTGAACTGTCGGTGCAGTCCCAGGACGTGACCAAATCAAGCAGCGACCGCACCCTGTATAACAACGAGTTCAATACGTTGGCAAATTATGTAAATAATGTGTCAACGCAGAACTTCAACGGGGTCAGCCTGTTCGACGGCGCCAACCTTAGCGTGCCTGTTGACGCTACCGGTGGCACCTATACCAATAAAGGTGTGCAACTGACGGCCAACGTCTATTCCGGCCTGGCCGTACAAGACATCAGCACCACCGGCGGTGCAGTGACGGCGTTGACTGCCGTGACGGCAGCCATCACACAATTGGCGACCGATCGCGCCAGCATTGGCGCCAACGAAGAAACACTGACTGATTATAGCAATCAGCTCTCGACGTTGAACAACAACCTGTCGGCCGCGAACAGCCAGATCATGGATGTGGACGTTGCCCAGGAGAGTACGAACTATGCCAAGGAAAACATCCTGGTGCAGACCGGCACGGCAATGTTGGCCCAGGCGAACTCCCTGCCCCAGATCGCCCTGAAACTTCTCAGCTAGAATTAGTTTTGGCAGGTGGGCACGCCCGGATGGCCGTGGTGGCTATCCGGGCAACCACCCCCGAAAAAATTTAAAGCAAATCGAAGAAGCAGAATGAAGGAGCCGGCCATGAAAGTAAGCCGAAATCAACCAGAAAACACCCCGCGCGGCAGATTCCGTTGCACCCCCGTCGAACGTCTAGCGACCACGTTCGTCACTGAGAGGCGCACGATACGATTCACCACCTCGCTGCCGCCGGGGGTTCTGGCCCGGCTCCTCGCCCGAAAAAACCGCCTGGCGCGCCCGAAAACCGATGAGTTGACGGGCTTAAGGCGGTTGCATGTGCCCCATGCTCGACGAATCTCATGGCTTAAGTACCGGCCTTAGCAGCCGATACCAAGCTGTGATACTGGTGCTGGCGACCATAAACGGCCAGGAGGAATAAACGGGTGGACGCCCGGGAAAAGGTCCGCCCCTCGGCAGGGATGTCGAGTAATAAAACTCCCCGCAAGGGGTGACTCATGGAAGGAGTCAGCAGTTATGGTAATAAATACAAACATATCAGCGCAAACAACCGCATCGTTGCTGGAAAAATCAAGCACAGCATTGAGCGCGTCACTCGCACGTTTGTCCTCCGGTTCGAAGATTACTTCGCCCTCGGATGACAGCGCGGGTCTGGCCGTGTCAATGAACTTGGTGTCGCAAATGGGCGACAACACCGCAGCATCGGGCAACGTGGCAGACGCCATCTCGTTCAACCAGACCCAGGATGGTTACCTCCAACAGGTAAACAGCGCACTGGATCGGATGAGCGAACTGTCGGTGCAAGCCCAGGACGTGACCAAGTCGAGCAGCGACCGTACCCTGTATAACAACGAGTTCAATACGTTGGCAAATTATGTGAATAATGTGTCAACCCAGAACTTCAACGGGGTCAGCCTGTTTGACGGCGGCAATCTGAGCGTAACGGTTACGAGCGATGCCTCCACGTACACGAACAAAGGCGTGCAACTGACGGCCAACGTCTATGCCGGCTTGGCCACGCAGGACATCAGCACCACTGCCGGTGCCGTGACGGCGTTAACCAAGGTTACCGCAGCCATCACCCAACTGGCGTCGGATCGTGCCAACATTGGTGCCAATGAAGAGACGCTGACCAACTACAGCAATCAGCTCTCGACGTTGAACAACAACCTGTCGGCGGCGAACAGCCAGATCATGGATGTGGATGTTGCCCAGGAGAGTACCAACTATGCCAAGCAAAACATCCTCGTGCAGACCGGCACGGCGATGTTGGCCCAGGCAAACGCCCTTCCTCAAATCGCACTGAAGCTCTTGAGCTAATCAGCCAGGTTTGAAGAAAAGGTGAAAATCCTCGGACGGCGCGCGTGCGCCGTCCGAGCTTTGCCCTTGTGGGCTGGATCAGTGACTGAAAGATAGAACGGGCAGCCGCCCGATAAATGAAAAACGACAAAGCTTATGTCAACCACCAGTTCAATCAGCAATTCCAGCCTGTCTGCCCTTTTGTCGTCCACCGCCCTGACCAGCGTGGGAAGTACTACCAACAGCAATAACACCAGTCAGGCATCCAGCCTGGCCGTGTCGGGACTGGCTTCAGGTTTGGACTGGCAAAGCATTGTTCAGGAACTGGGTGTCGCCGAACGTGCGCCAGAGACTCAGTGGCAACAGCAGCAAACCGCGCTAAACGCTCAAAATTCCGCGTTCACCACCATCAAAACCGCCCTCGCCAAACTGCAAACCGACATGCAGGCGTTGCAGGCACCCTCACTTTATCAAAGCACGACAGCGCAAACTTCAAATTCGGCCGTGGCCACGGCCAGTTCGGTTGCCGGAGCCACGCTTGGCAGCTTTGCATTCAATATTTCCCAACTGGCCACCGCCGCGCAGATGAATGGCCAGGGCAACATCAGCCAAAATCTGGTTCCCGATGGTAATCCAGCCGATGTCACCATTGGCACGGCCGGATTTTCCACGCCCGTTACCGCCGGCACATTTATGGTGGATGGAGCCCAGGTAACCATCGCTTCCACCGATACATTGCAGGATGTCTTCAATAACATCGAGTTGAAGACCAACAACAAAGTGACGGCCTCCTACAACTCCAGCACGGATGGGATAACGCTGGCCAGCACCGACGGCAGTCCCCTGGTTCTGGGCAGCGCTGCGGACACCAGCAACTTTCTTCAAGTCGCCCAGCTTTACAGTCCCAACCCCAGTTCCGTGACCAGCGCCTCCGCGACCGGGATGGCCGCATTTTCCACATCCGTGACGACCGGTATTTTTACGGTGGACGGAACTCAAGTGACCATCGGCTCCTCCGATACGTTGCAAGATGTACTAAACCACATCGCCTCCGCTACCAGCAACAAGGTGACGGCCACTTACAACTCCAGCACGGATGAAATTTCACTGGCCAGCACCGACGGCAGTCCCCTGGTTTTGGGCAGCTCGGCGGACACCAGCAACTTCCTTCAAGTTGCCCAGCTAAACACTCCCGATCCCACTTCGGTGACCAGCACTTCCGCGCTGGGCCGGGTGAATACCACGGTGACAATGACGGATTCCGATCTGGCGACCGCGATCTCGGTTCCTGGCGGTGGCAGTGGGGCCTTTACCATCAACGGGGTGCCGATCACTTACGACCCCGGCAATGACAGCATTCAAAACGTGCTGGATCAGATCAACAGTTCTTCCGCCGGCGTCACGGCCGCTTACGATACGGTGAATAACCGCTTTGTGTTGACGAACAACACCACGGGCAATGTGGGCATTTCCATGCAGGACGTGACCGGAAATTTTCTGTCCGCCACCGGACTTTCCAACGGCACACTTACGAACGGGAAAAATCTGACCTACACTCTCAATAACGGCACCCAAACATTGGTCAGTCAGTCCAACGCCATTTCGTCAGCCAGTTCCGGAATCAAAGGCCTGTCAATCACAGCGCTTACGACCGGAGCTGTGACTGCGACGGTCAGCAGCAACACCGGCGCAATCAGCACCGCCATTAATCAATTTGTCACTGATTACAATGCGGTGCAGAACGACATCAGCAGCCAGCAGATCGTCACCACGGCCGCCAACGGCACGGTGACTCCCGGTTCGTTGACCGGCAATCAGACGGCGGAAGATATCGCCTCCAACTTGCGTTCCTTTGCCTTTACAGCGGGATCAGGATTGTCCGGCGCGATCCATACCTTGGGCGACCTTGGAATTCAGACCAATGGTCAGGACAATACTTTGTCCGTGGGCGACTCCAGCACGCTCGGCAGCGCGCTGGCCAACAATCTAAGTGCAGTTCAATCGTTTTTTTCGGATGCGACCAACGGAGTGGCGACCCAGGTGAACAATTACATCACCAATATCACCAGTTCTGACGGCGAGCTCACGAACCAGCAAGCCACCCTGTCCTCGGAATCCACGAACATCACCACCCAGATTTCGAACTTGGAAACGAAAATCACCTCGGATACGGCCCAATGGACATCTGAGTTTCAGGCGATGGAACAAGCCCAGTCGCAGGCCAACCAGGAAATGACCTATTTGTCCGAACAAGTTTCCAACGGATCGCTTTAATTGATCATGTGCCGGGCCTATAAATCCAAGACCGGAAGATTTGGTTTTTTCAACCGGGGACCAATGAAAGCGAAATGGACGGGCCTGTGGCTCGTTGTCTGCGCCACGTTTGCCGTTCAGGCACAGGCTCCCCGGCAGATGCAACCGGGAAAATTGCAACCGGCTCCGATTTACCTTTCATACAACCAGTCGGACAATACGTTTCTGGCGGCACCGGATTTGCCGGTGGAGGTGAGGCGGGTGGCAGTGCTTCCGCTGGCTTGGGTGGGATCACAAATTGAATTGTCATCGGGTGGCGAAGCGTTGAGTCCCATTTTACTGGCTGAGTTGATCAAGACCAAGAAATTTGAAGCGGTCGCCGTCAGTTCGGCGGACTTGAAAGACCAGACTGGAAGATCCAGTTGGACCGGCGCGGAAATCCTGCCGGCGGATTTTTTTGATTCGCTGCAACGAGTGTATGGCTGTGATGCCGTGCTGTTCAGTCAATTGACGGTCTTTCGCGCCTATGCGCCGCTGGCAGTGGGCTGGCGAATGAAACTGGTGGATGTGCGATCGGGGCAGATTCTTTGGGCCGTGGACAAGATCTTTGATGCGGAACAGGGCGCGATGTTAAACCAGGCGTGCCGTCACCATTTTGCGGGGATATGGCCTTTCCACGATCCAGCGAACGACTGGCAGGTCGCGAATTCGCCCCGGCAATTCGGTCAATATACGGTGGTCCAAGCACTTAACACCATGCCGAATCGTAAAGAAATGACTAAAGTTTCCCTGCCAGCTACCGATGTGCCAAGCAGGCGGTAGAATGATAAAAAACTGCCGACCGAAATAAAGTTTATGGAAATTGAGTTCAATACAGGTCGAATTCCCCAGGCGGAATCTAGCCAGCCGGTGACCAGGCGGGATGCCACCCCGGCGGCGTCTGATGCCGTTTCGTTCTCAACGTCCGATTCGCTGAAGAGTCAATTGAGCAGCCTTTCAACGGTCCGACCGGAACAGGTGGCCAAGGGCAAGGAATTGGTTTCCGACACCCATTATCCGCCGGATTACGTGATGAATCGAATCGCGACGCTTTTGGCGATCCACATCAAACCCAATTCATCCAACCAGCCTGGCCAGTCCAGCTAGTTGAGCCGACAAAAACTGTTTTTGCCTGAAGCATATTCCTATGCCAACCGTCAATCCTTGGAAATCGTACCGTCAAATCACCACCATGACCGCACCGCCAGGACAGATGATCCTGATGTTGTACGAAGGGGCGTTGCACTCGCTCGAACGTTCGTTGCCCGGTTTTTCCCAAACCGACCCGGCGGAGGCGAACATGACCATTCATAACAATGTGAAGCGGGCGCAGGAAATTATTCACGAGTTGAACCGCGCCCTGAACATGGATCAGGGCGGGGAATTTGCCAGCACGTTGCGCCGGCTTTATGATTACTTTGACCGCCGGCTCCGGGAAAGCAACCTTCGAAAGGAGCCGACCGGAATCAAGGAAGTCATCCGTCATCTTACTGTGCTGCGGGATGCGTGGGCCACGATGCTCCAGAACCAGAACCCTCATCCTGGTGCCGTGTCCGACGCTCACGCAGTCCTTGCAACCGTTTGAAATCCCGAACTCATGAACGCCGAGCGCGATCTTACCGAAGCTTATCAGGAATGGCGCGGCTTGGCGGAAACCAAGGGCGCGGCCATTGGTGCGCGCAACTGGAGCATGGTTGCCGCCTGCCACAAGGCGGTCCAACAATTACAGGAACGGATTTCCCGGCTGGTGCCGGCGGCCAGGAAGGAATGGCCGCGATCAGGCTCCAACCGGGCGGTAAAGCAAAGTGTCCTGAACGCCACAATCCATGAATTGATTAAACTTGAACAACGCAACCAAACCCTGCTTCAAGCAATGAAGGAAGCCACCCGGGTCAAGCTCGATCAGCTCAGCCAGGCCGGCCGAAACTTGCAGCAAATTCAACGTTCCTATGGCATGGATCGTCCGACAGGATGGTCTTCCTTTTCGTGACCAGCGTGTCGAAGGAACCTGGCATGATAAATCCGGAACCCATTTCCCCGCCGGTGGATCCCATTCTGGTGGTGGACGACGAGGAATCGGTTCTGACGACCCTGCAGCACACCTTGCGGCGTTGCCATTACGATACCGTCACCGCTTCCAACCCTTTGGTGGCTCTGCAGCATCTCAAAACGCAGGCGTTCTCCGTCATCATTTCCGACCAACTCATGCCAGAAATGTCCGGCCTCGAACTGCTGGCCCGGGCGCGCCAGATCCAGCCTTTTGCCACGCGCATTTTGATTACCGCCGTGGTCAATCTGGATACGGTCATTGATGCCATCAACCAGGGTGAAATTTTCCGGTTCATCGTCAAACCCTGGTTGCACGAGGAATTCCTCGCCACAATCAAGAACGGCGTTCAACGCTACGAATTGATTTGTCAGAATGCCCGCCTTCAGACCGCCACGCAGGCGATGAACGAACAACTCATCGAATTGAACCGTTCGCTCGAACAGCAGGTCCAACTGGTTGCCCGGCAGAATCAGCAATTGGCGGACGTGAACACCGCCCTGGAACGCAACTTTGTTCGTTCCATGGAACTCTGCGTTCACACAATGCAGACGTTTTATCCGTCGCTGGGAAACCAGGCGCGGCGGGTGTGCCAGCTTTGTAAATCCATTGCGCAGGTGCTTCAATTGAGCGACGAGGACCGGCGCGTGCTCGAAAGCAGCGCCTTGCTGCACGACATCGGCTTGGTGGGCGTGCCGCGCCAGATCATCCGCCGCTGGCAGGACGATCCGCGATCGCTGGACCAGGCTGAAAAGGCGCTCATCGAACAGCATCCCATCCTCGGCCAGGAACTGGCGGCGTTTGGAAGTGACCTGAAGAATGTCGGCGAAATCATCCGCGCCCATCACGAACATTACGATGGCAGCGGGTACCCCGACCAGCTGGTTGGCGAAAATATTCCCTGGCTCTCCCGGTTGCTCGCGGTGACGGTGGCCTATGCCTCGTGCCGGCTGATGGACGCCGATGCGAATGAAAAAGTGAAGATGGATTCCGGCACGGTTTTTGACCCCGAAGCGGTGCGGGTTTTCCTGCGGGCGCAGTTCATGGCCGTGATCCCGCGCAAGGAACGGCAGGTAAACCTGGCCGAACTGCGCCCGGGCATGGTTCTGGCCCAGGGCATTTACACTCACGGCGGCCTGTTGCTGGTGCCGGAAGGCCAGCGTTTGAACGCCACATTCATCGAAAAAGTGCTCAACCACAACCGCATTCAGCCGATTAGACAATCACTGGTTGTCTATGGCTGATCGTATCGGTTGGGTGACGCATGAATGATTTGCCCGTTCAAAAAACATTGCCGGAGGTGGAACACGCCGCCCGGTGGTGGAAAAGTTTTTTTAATTCCTCCGAAGAGGCCCAGATGGTTTGTTGGGCGGACGGCACCGCGCTGCACATCAACCGGAAGGCGTTCCGCCAGTTCAAACTCAACCCGGATCTGGCCGAGGGTGAATTTTCCATCTTCACAATTCTGGCCCCACCCGCAGACCAGAAACTGGCGCGGATTTTTCAGCGCCGCCTCACCCATCCTGAAAAACTGCCTGCCGCCATGGTGCTTCAGAATGGTTCCCCGCAGGCCTTGATGGATTTGGAGGTCGTCTCGTTGGACGACAATTTCAGCCTGGTGACGTTCAAGGACTCGGGCCATCGCCTGCGCCTCGAATCTCACATCCAGCGGCTCATCACGGCCATTGACGCCACCCCGGATGTGTTCTTGGTCACCGACGCGGATTTGCGGATCACCTTCGTCAATCCCGCGTTTCAAACCAACACCGGTTACAGCCTGGAGGAGGTCCTTGGCCGTTCGGATGATTTCCTGCGCGCCTCGTTTGAACAGGAAAAGGTCAATACCTACCGCGAACTGGTGATGCAAGGGCGGGAATGGATCGGTGAATTTGTCAATGTGCGCCGCAACGGCGAGACTTACAACGTCGAGTCCACCATCTCGCCGATTTACGATTTTGCCGGGCGTTTCATGGGTTACGTCATCTGCGAACGTGACATTACCGTTCGCAAACACCTGCAGGACGCGCTCCGGATTGAACGCGACTTTGTGCAGAGCATCCTGCACTCCCTGGACGGGGCGATTTACACCGTTGATTGTGAGTTCCGAATCACTCACGCCAACGACGGATGGCGGCGTCTGCCAGCCGAGCACGGCGGCATACGTCTGAACGGCGAGCCGGAGATCGGCCGCTCATTGCTCGATTATGTGCCGGATGCCATGCGCCAAGCGGAACTCCGTTTGTTGTTTCAGGAGGTCATCAGCGGTGCCAAGCCCCGGGACAATCACTTTCATGCCGCAGACAGCCGGCATTGGCTGTTGAAAATATCGCCGTGGATCAACGGGGCACAGATGCGCGGACTGATTTGCAGCGTTACGGACCAAACCCAGCATTATCAGCTCCAAAACCAGCTCTTCCAGGCGCAGAAAATGGAAATCATCGGGACGCTGGCCGCCGGGGTCGCCCATGATTTTAATAATCTGCTTCAGGTCATTCGCGGGCATACGAGCCTCGTCCTCATGCAGGCACCGGCCGATTCACCCTTGCGCTTCGGACTTGAAAAAGTGGACATGGCTGCGGTCCGCGCCGCCGAAATCACGCAACAGCTTCTTTCCTTCAGCCGCATTTCGGACGAACGGCGCATCGTGCTGGACCTGAACAAGGTCATCAAGGAAGCCAACCAGCTCGGCCGGCGGACCCTGCGCAGCAATGTGTCGGTTGAACTGTTTCCGGCACCCAAGCCGGTCCGTGTGAAGATGGACCCCACCAAGGCCAGCCAGGCCCTCCTCAATTTGTGCGTGAACGCCCAGGATGCCATGCCCGATGGCGGCAGCCTGACTTTGACCAACTCGATCGTGGAGCCTTCCGCCGACCAGGCTGCGCGACACAAACTTCCGTCCGGCGTGGTCTATGCCCGGTGCAGCGTGACCGACACCGGCTGCGGCATTCCAGACGACGTGTTGCCCCGGATTTTCGAGCCGTTTTACACCACCAAGGAAAAGGGCAAGGGCACCGGGCTGGGTTTGCCCATCGTGCAAAGGGTCGCAGAGGAGGCTGGCGGATTTATCGAGGTCGAAAGCGTCCTGAACCAGGGCACGACCTTTCATCTTTACCTGCCGCTGGTGCAGGAACAGCTTGCACCGGTGGCCGCGCCGACGCGGGCGCCGCTGGTACACGGCAAAGGCCGGGTGCTGGTCGTGGACGACGTGGACCTGCTGCGGGACTTCACCCAGAAATTTTTGCAGATGACCGGTTTGAATGTTCTGGTGGCCAGCAGCGGGCCGCAGGCGATCAAGGTGTTGGAGGAGTCCGCCGAGCCGGTGGATCTGGTGTTTACCGACTATAATATGCCCGTCATGACCGGTCTGGAATTGATCGAACACATCGTGAAACGCTGGCCCAAAACCAAATTCGTGCTCGCCTCGGGTTTCCTCAATGACGAGACGTATGCCCGCATCGAACGGTACAACGTCAGCATCCTGGCCAAACCCTACGACATGTACGACGCTTCAAAAATCGTCATGGAAAAACTCGCGGAAAAAGCGAGCGCAGCGGCGAGTGCAGCCGAAAGCCTGCCTTTGGTTTGAATCTTCTTGGCCGCCGGGGGCATATTCTGAAAGAATCGCAGCCCGACCATCCGGAAAATCTAGGTGCCGGGGCCGTGAGGCGAAGGCGGAAGGATGAATGAAATCTGGCACGTGCGGAAATCATGAACGTGGCTCAAACTAACGAACTTCAATAATGCGGCTGCCCTCGTCAAATGACTGCAAAATCTCCGGCAGAAATTTTCCGAACGCTTGCAGCAACGGCTGGTTTCGGCAATTCCCCAGGCGAACCCAGATCAATCTGCCTTTTTCATTCGGACGGCTGGCGAGGTCTAAAAAATCCTAGTCTTTGCTGATGAGAACAAAATCATTGGCCGCTGCGAATTTCCAAATCGTCAAATCATCATCGCTTTTCAAGCCGATTTCGCGGACGTGCCGGCTTTCGTGGCCGGGACCGCCCAGAAATTCCGCCAAGGCCGACGGCAGTTGATGGTCCACCAGAAATTTCACGCTGTTTGCAAAACAACATGATCCGTCTGATGCGCGGCGTATTCGATGGCGGCGAGAATGTCGTCGCGCTCAAGGTCGGGATAATCCTTCAGGATTTCCTCGTAAGACGCCCCGCCGCTCAACAATTCTAAAACATCGGACACGCGCATCCTCATGCCGCGAATGCACGGCCTGCCGCCGCATTTTCCCGGCCCGAGGGTGATTCGCGAAAGCAATTGTTCGTTCAACATGACGATAAGATGACACCAGCCGTTTGCCGCCGCAAGCGTGAAGCCGGAGCCGGGAAAAAAACCGGCGAAACGGCCAGCCGGAAAAGCTTTGATGAACCGCCCGTGCCGCGAGGCGAAGTCAGAATGGATCGGCGGACTCCGCATTGACGGAACCAAGCCCGGAGCGTAACCTGCCAGCAAGAAACAATTAAACGCATGGGCAAAATCCGGCGTAGCGGCTATATTTTGGAATGGTTTATTGGCGACCACGAGCCGCATCACATTCACGTTTATGTCAGCAAGCGCCGGCTCATTGGCCGGTTGGATTTGGATCAAATGACCGGGGTCGAAGGCTGGATGCCCGACCGCAAACTGTTAAAACTCATCGCTGATTTGAAAAACGAAGGCCGACTATGAAAACATCCGTGCAGCTCAAAAAGCCCTACGGCAAGGGCGTGTTTGCCCGTGTCCGCCATGCCCGCTATCTCGGCTGGGAAGACGCCTTTGATGTTGAATTTGCAGACGGGTTGAGTTTCTTGGAACCCCACACCACCATCCGCAAGGCCAACCACATTGCCGCCAACGCCGTGCCCGTGAGCGTGGAAGTGGATGCTGAACTCGGCAGCCATTTCAAGGTGACTTACGACAACGGGGAGGTCGCCGAAGTCTCGTGGTCATTCATCCGCGAACTGCCGCCGAAGAAATAAACTTGCGGAGCCGGGGCCGGGGAAAAAACCAGCGAAACGGTCATCCAGAAAATCTTTGATGAACTGCCCGTGCCGTGAAAATAATAGCTATTCTTTGTTCAAATATTCACGGACAATGTTTGTAAATTTTTGCGCTTTCGCAGAAGGTTTTCGATTCGAGGGCTTGCCATCTGAATAGTGCTTGAAACCATTTGCATATTGATCAGCAGTCAAATCAACAACCTCGCCAGATTCCTTTTCAACCCAAAAGTGACCGTCCAATGGATTTGGCGAATCTACCCATTTTTTAATTATCAATCCAGAACCCGCCCCGCCCATCAACTCAAAATATGCGCAGGTTGCCCAATAACAAAAACCCGTCGAGGCTATATTACTTTCTCGATGGCGTTTTTTCCATGGAAACTTTAAGAAGCTTTCGTTGGCTTTAATACTAAACTGCGCTTTGATTGCTTCGATAATTTTTGACTCGGTTGGCATAAACAGATCATTGGCGTTGGAGCTTGATTTCGTTGGACGACATGTCAAAAAGGCTGATTGTTTTTATGGCTTGCCCGGAAGCCAGCGATATTCCATCCACGCAAACTAACCAGTTTGGCTCGCTGTCACTGAAACTCGCTTCGGCTTTCAAATCGTAGAGGCCAACAGCGACCCCCTTGTAAAGTTTCACATCGGCAGCCAGAATGATGTCGGCGCGGCTCAACACGGCATTCAGTTCGTGCGAATCGTGGATGCCGATCTGGAATTCCTGATGCAGTTTCACGGTCTGGCCGGGAAAGGCCAGCTTGGCGGTCTTGCGCGCCTGTCCCATGCTGTGCAAGAGCAGATCGAGATTGGCCTGTTGCGCGGCGGTGAGGTTGCCGGTTTCGCCCCTGGCAATTTTCTGGCCGGTCACGTCGGTGGGTATTTTGCCGAGGGCGGTGGTGGTTTCGGTGAGATAACCGGCAGGCAGCCGGGCGGCGACTTTGGGATATTTGTTCGCGGCGGCGACGATGAGGTTGCCATTGTAGGTGATAACGGGGACGGGGCAGTGCGGTTTCATAGTCAGTTTTTAGTTGAGGGTTGAGGATTGAAAGTCGAAACGCCCCTCACCCCGTCCCTCTCCCAGCCGATGGGAGAGGGTGTCCGATAGGACGGGTGAGGGTTTTTCTTTGCGCGTTTTGCGTCTTTTGACGGCAATTCCGCATAAATGGCTGGGGAACAGACTATTGCAAATGGGCGCGGCGGGAGAAAAATTGGGGAACGTGGCCGGGAAATTGGGGAAAACCCCCGGGAAAATGGGGAGAGAGGCAGAAAAATTGGGGAAAATGGTCGGGAAATTGGGGACGGCCCTCCGAAAATTGGGGACGGGAGCTTTTGCATTGGGGAGCGTCGCCGGGAAAATGGGGATGGGCGTCGGGAAATTGGGGACGGACGGTGGCGAATTGGGGACGGTGCTTCGTAATTGGGGAAGCCGTCCTGAAAAATGCGCTGCGGATGGAAGCCGTCCGGTTTGGGGTATAAAATTTCTCCGGTCAGGGCGCGAAACGACTACGCAATGGCTTTCGGTGAGACTTCTGACTGTCACCCGTTCCCGCATGGCTTGCGGGACGACTTTTTAACAAAAAACGGCGGGTGTCAAGAAGTTCTTTTAATTTCCCGTTGCGATCTGGCAACGGACGAAAATCGTTTGCCCGGAATTTCAGTTCACGCACCGACCCGGGATGCCTCGCTCATGGCCATCGTCAGCATTCGGGCCGCGCCGGGCAGCGCGCGCGACAACTTTTCCGTCTGCTCGTTTAATCGCACCATCGTTTTGCGCGCCTTCACCGCCAGCAACTTGCGATACCACTCGATGAAGGCGCGGCTCGCAACCGCTTCCGCCTGGTCATCCTGCGGCGCGTGTGTGGTCGCTGATTCGAGGGTCTCGCAAAGGATTAGCGCGGCGAGCACGGCGGGTTGGGGTGCCTGGTTCCAGACCCGTTCCCATAATTCGAGCGCTCCGGCCGCGTTTTCGCTCAACATCAAGGCTTCAGCGCGTTGCGCAATGATCATGGGATCATCCGCCAACTGCCGCATCGCCTCGCCGGTCCAATCGCGCGCGAACTCCAGGAATTCCGGCCGGCTCAACGAGATTTGTCCGCCCAATTGCCAGGCGCCGAGATGCCTGGCATTTTCCGCGACCACTTCGTTCAACCGGTGCAAGGCATCCACCGGCCGGTTTTGTCCCGCCAGAAATCTGGCGTAATCGAGTCGCAAGGCATCGCCATGGCCAATTTCCTTCAGGCCGTCCTGAAACGCGCTTTCGGCGTCGGCCGCATCGCCTGATTTCGCCAGGGACAAGGCCAGGCAATGATGTGGCGCTGCGGTGTTGATTTCCTTGTTGATGGGGGCGAGGCTGCGTTGATTGCGTTTCGCCAGGCACTGACGCATCTGATCGGCGGCTTCACGGAACCGCCTCAATTCGAGATGCGACAGGCCAAGCGAGAAATGTAATGAAGCCGTCAACCCGCCGTTCATTCCGGCCAACGGCGAGGTCAGCACGCGCGCCACTTCGTCAAACCGCTGCGCCGCTATCAACCGCGCACATAATTGCATCAGCAATGTCTCGCGCAGTTCGGGGACAATCTCGGCGGCGGGCTTCGACGACAGCGTGTTGAAAGCTTCCTGGTAGCGCGCCAGTGCCTCGGCTTCACGTCCGGACCGCGACAGTTCCAGGCCGAGATTCATCAGCAGATGCGGTTCGTCCGGCAATTCCTCGATGGCGCGTTCCAGCAACTTGAGATTGCGTTCCACCTTGTTGCGGTCGCGTGTCAGTTCCGCCGTGTAGCCATGGTGAATGAGGGTTGCATCGCCGATGCGGTTTTCCAAGCCCCACTCGGCGCGGCGGACTTCGAGGCTGCTGAAAACCTGCTCGTGAATCCGTCCGACGTAAAACAGTCCCGGTGCGTTGCGGTAAAATCGCGGCACATAAGAGCAACCATCCGCCTCGCGGCCCACGTCCACAATCGGCAGCCGCCAGGCCATCACCGCCGGCTCGTTCATTGCCTGTTTCAATTTTTCGCGGCCTTCAACGGACAATTCCTCGTCGGCATCCAGCATCAATATCCAATCACCGGTGGCGTGTTCCAGGGCGGCGTTGCGTGCAGCACTGAAATCGTCGCACCAGGCGAACGAATGAACTTCCGCGCCGTGTTCCGTTGCGATTTCGACCGTGCGGTCCGTCGAACCGGTGTCCACGATGACAATCTGCGAAGCCAGATCGTGGATGGACTTCAGGCATTGGCCGAGGAATTTCTCCTCGTTTTTCACGATCAAACAAATCGTCAGACTTTGGGCTTTGGAATTTGGACTTTGGATTGCTTCGGGCAATTGCAACCATTCCGGGCGCGCACCGCCTTTGAGACGCTGGTTCAGAAACTTTTTTGCCGGTTTCCAGCCCGGAGCCATGCGGCGGACGTGGTCGGCGCAAACTTTGGCGGACTGGCCGTCGCCAACCGCCTGTGCGATTTCAGCGAGCAGCAGAACGGCTTCGGGATGGAACGGGCGTCTGGCGAACACCGACAGGGCGGCCTCCCAGGCGACCCGGAACTTCTTTTGAAGAATCAGTTCGCGCGCACCGGCGAGATGGCCGACGAGAGCACACGGTGGCAGGGTGATCTTAATTTTTAAGGATGGTTCAGACTTTGTTTTAGCGGCATCCGGGCCGACCGGGCGGTTGGCGCTGCCCAGTTCGCTGATGCGTCGTGCGGCAATGGAAGCCGCATTTTGCCAGGAATAAAATTGTTTGGCGTGTTGGGCGGCCAACTGACCACGCTGGCGCGTTTCAGCGGGATTCGCAAAAGCCTCACGCATGGACCGGCCGAGGGCGGCAACATCCGGTTCCAGCAACCAGCCGGCACTGGCGAGTTTCAAGCCGCTGATTTCATTTCCGAAAGTCTTCCGTTCGGCTGGAATGCGCCAGGCAAAGTCATCACGAATAAAATCGTCCGTGGCGCCGCCGGCGGTGACGATGACCGGCAGGCCGCAAGCCATGGCCTCGAGCACCGGCAGTCCGAATCCTTCGCCACGGTACGGCAATATCAAACAATCGCAACTGGTGTACAGGCCGGGCAGGGCGTCGGGCGGCAATTCTTCATTGAGATAAAGAATTTCCGGGGCATTCGGCTGTGACTGTGCGGTGCGGATTTGCGATTCAAATGTTTGTCCTGCATAGACGGTCTTGCCGCCAAAATCTTTGATGACCAGACAGACGTCATCCGCCGCCGTAAATTTATCGAGATAAGCCTTGAGCAACAGGTCCGGTCCCTTGCGGAAAATTGTTCCGCCGACAAAAAGGAATTTGAATTTCTTTTGCGTGGCCAGTTTCATGGGCGCGACCTGCGGATGGAATTGTTCCAGATTCACGCCGTTGGGTACCACGACCACCTTGGCCGCCGGCACGCCGGATTCGACATACACGCGGCGGACGTATTCGGACGGCACCCAAAATTCATCAACGTTGGCTGAATCCTTCACCCATTGTTCCGGCAGCGAGCCGAATTCCCACGGCTGGATGACGACCAGTTTGCCGCTCTGCGGGCGTTTCCAATCCGGCGGCCAGGCGTGGCGCACGGTTACAGTGGCTTCCGACGGGAGCGTCGCAGAAATTTCACGGGCTAGACTTTCAAATCCGGGGGCAACCGCCACGCCATTTGTCACACAACGGAGTTGAATCCCGGGAAAAGATTTCAACGCCCGTGTAAATTCACGATTGACGTGCGACAGGCTGCCATGATCCAGAAAGGAGCCAATCCAGGCGACCGGAATTTGCTTCGTGCCTTCGAGCAGGAGGCTGCGGCTGGCAACGACGATCCGTGCCGGCTTGGGAGCGATAAAGTTTTTCCGGCCGTCAAATGATTTACCCCAGCGTTCGAAGAAAATCCGGAGGTTTTCGCTGACGTGATTGAAACGTCCGGCGCTCTGGCCCTCAAGATGATAAACCACGGCTTTGGGTTCATAGACGACCTTCCAGCCCGCCGCCCGGGCGCGCAGGCAAAGGTCAATGTCCTCGACCCCGTTGCGATAGGCCTCGTCAAAACCCGCGAGTTTGAAAAACAACTCGCGCTGGATCATCAGGCAGGCACCGGTGACCATGTCGAGTTCGCGGAACTGGTTCACTTCCGGGGCGTCCGCCGATGCGTGGCGATGGGGATGATCGGGAATATCATTGATGAATCCGATACCGGCGTGCTGGATGCGATTATCAGCGTAAAGCAGCTTGGCGCCGACGACACCGACGTGGGAACGGCGCGCGGCCTGGACCATCGCATCGAGCCATCCGGGTGTGACCCGGGTGTCGTTGTTCAGGAACAGCAGCAAGGCACCGCGAGCGGCCTGCGCGCCCTGATTGCAGGCATGAGCGAAACCTTCATTGCGCGGATTGGATATGAGCCGGATATTTTCGGTCTTTTCCTGTTCGCGCAAAAATTCCAGGCTCCCGTCCGCGGAAGCATTGTCCACGACGACAATTTCAAAGTTGGAGGCGGACGACGTCTTCGCCAATGACTCCAAGCAGGATTGAGTCAGTGGCAGGTTATTAAAGGTGGGGATGATGATGCTAACCACCGGGTTGGTAGCTGGTCCGGCTTTTGCCGGTGCGATCCGGGCTGGGACAACGGCGGTTTTGGCAGGAGCTGTGTTGGTTCTGGTTCCTTCCGCCAGCAAGGCCTCGGCTTTGCGCACCGCTTCGGGGCACTTGGTTTTTTCACCCAGTTGGATCGCCAGGCGCAGAATCTCACGGGCGCGGCCGGCGTCAAATTTTCGAAGTCCCCGACCAATTTCAAGCATGGCATCAAGGATGACGAGGTGATGTTCGGTGGCGGTGGCGGAATTGAGCGCGGTGAGGAATTGCTCGCGAGCAGCCTTCTCGTGTCCCAGACCGGCCAGAATATTTGCCGCTTCAAACTGACTGCGCCATTTGAGGGAAAGCTCGTTCACCAGCCGGACCCGGCCGCGTCCGGAGGATTCGGAAATCCACGCTCCCTGTGCCATCAGGAGAATCTGACGCATCGCCGGCGGGATCGCATCCAGGTAAGGACGGATATGCCGCAAATGATTCCGGTATTTGGACGTTGACCGGATCATGCTGTCCGGGGTGTAGCGGTAATGAAACAAGGCTTCCGGAATGACTTCCAAATGACAGCCTTTGAGCACGGCGTTGGCCAGGAATTCCCAGTCTTCGTGGGTGACGCCGTGGATTTCCGTGAAGCCACCGAGCTTTTCGAACGTGCTGCGCCGGACCAGGCAGTTGGCGTCGCCGAAAACATTGCGGTAAAAACCCGATGCGGCATCGGAGCCGAGCGGAACCCAGCGGGTGACGGGATTGCCATTCGACCGGGGTGGTTCCGTGCCTTCAAAATAATCCATGCAAGCGGTCACAATCTCGGCACCGGTGTGCCGGGCAACTTTGACAAACGTGCTGATTTCCTCCGGCTTGGCGAAATTGTCGTCGTCCATGAACATCAGATACTCGCCGCGGGCATGGCGGGCGCCGGTGTTGCGGGCGGCGCTGAGATAACGGTTTTCCTGGCGAATGATCCGCCAGTTGCGTTGTTTCAATCCTGGTTCAATGTCGGCCAGATATTGGATCGCCTCCGGGCTGGTGCTGCCGTCATCCACCACGATGACTTCAAAATTGGGATAATCCTGCGCTTCCAGCGAGGCGAGGGATTGTTTGAGGAAGTGCGGGCGGTTGTAATGAGCGAGACAGACGCTCACCAGTGGTTTTTCCTCGGGCAGCGGAACGGGCGTTGGCCGGGCGGCGATGCATTCGGCGCGGATGGCCTCGTGCCACGCTTTCCAAGCCGTCTCGTTTGCGGTTGCCTCCACTGCTGGTTTCCAGGGACGAATGCCTGCCTTCAGCGTCTGAGCCAGCAAACCGGCAAGTTCGGCGGCGGAAGGTTGGAAGGTGGCCCGCGCCACATCGTCATTGGCAATCAATTCAGGAATGCCGCCCACCCGGCTCGCCAGAAAAGGAATGTGACTGTTGAGACATTCCAGAACGGTGTACGGGGAATTTTCCATCAACGAAGGAATGACCGCAAGGCGGCCCGGTTGCTTGAGGTAACGCATGGCGCCCGGCTGGTCGAGGTCGCTGACAATGTTCCACTTCCAGCCCCACTTGGCGGCGCGTTTTTCGATGTACGCACGACTTTCACAGCTGTTGATGGTCGCCGGTTTGCCCATGAAAATGATCTTCAGATGTTCAAAGGCAGGTTCTTTGGCCAGACGGTCCAAGGCATCACAAAAAAGTTCCATCCCCTTCCGGGTTTCCAACCGCCCGAAGAATACGAGCTCGGAAACCGGTTGGAGAGAATCGGACGGTTTGGTCCCCGGGCCGCGGGCGCTGGCGGGCAGGATGTTTTGCTGGACATAACTGCGAGCCGGCAGTTCGAATCCGTTTTCGAGCATCCAATGCAGCATGTACTGACAAGGGCTGACGATGATGTCCGCCAGCGCGACGCACCGGCGTTCCATGAAATCCACCTCGAGGTCCAGCGGATGGGCGTAATGTTCGGAATTGGCCTGTTTCAACCATGCATTCGGACTATGGGTACCGACACAAAAGAGTGTGTGCTGAAAGGCCAGCCCCTGATGTTTGGCCTGGAGGGAATAATAGGCGTCCCCGCTCCATTCGGGAAAATGCACCATGTCAAAGGACTGGGACTTGAGCCAGAGATAGGTTTCGTAGGAACGCGTCGCGAGCTGGGGCGCGTCAATGCTCAGTTTGGGATCGGACGGCCGCGCGACGAATTTCAAACCCTCTTTTTGATAATAGGCCTTCCAATGAGCGAAACTCTCATTCTCGCAGTGCTGGCCCTGGGTATAGAGCAGGGTGATGTCATGGCCGGCCGCGGCGAGGGTTCGGGCCATGGCGGTGTAGGCCGTGCCGATGCCGCCGTTGCGGATCGGACCAATAAACTCGCAACTGGCGATGCAGACCCGCAGGCGGCGGGAGCCCGCCGGAGCGATGCCGTCCGGCAGGGGAGGGAAAAGTGTTTGGGGAGCGCGCGGGGTCATGGGAAATCCTCCGGGTTTACATCGTTCGTTTTCTGAGGGCGACGTCGTGATAGCCCCAGGGGTGAAGGCCGAGAAAAATAATCTCAAAGCCTTGGTTGAGGCAAAATTCATTCACCGCGCGATAGACGCCATACTTCGTCTTTTCCAGCGGCGAGTAGACCGTGTAGTCGTTGCAGACAATCCAGCCGTCATCCTTGATTTTCCGGGCCGATTGTTCCAGGTCCTTCACCACCCCGTTGTATGAATGGTCTCCGTCAATATAAATGAAATCAAAGTGCCGGTCCGGCAGCATACCGAGGAGGGTGGAGGAATCGCCTTGATGCAGTTCAACGCTGCCTTTTTGGATGGCGGAAGCAAAGTGAGCGTGATCGAACAAGGTGTAATCAATGTCATAGATATGCAGCTTGACCGGGCGCAAGATCGATAGAATGAGTTTGGCAAAACCGCCGGTCTGAGTGCCGACCTCGGCACAGATGCCGCCTTTGGGCATCAAGGGCAGGATGTGGTCGCGGCTGGGCACAATGCTGCTGTTCCGGAGGTGCAACTCGGACAATTGCGGAGGCACCACATCGGCAAAATACTCGGTGGCGTTGGCATAAAAGTCACGCAACGACTCGCTGGCGACGATGGATGGACTGGCCGGCGTAACTGCCGCCTCGGATCGGGGTGCCGATGCTGTCGTTCGGTTGAAAATCAGATGACTGGCCGAATCCGGCCGAGAATAGTTGGTTGCCAATATTGGCGCGAGACCGGCCTGGGCAAGAGACATGGCCGGCCGGCCGTTGGCCGCCGGTTTGGCTGCCGCCAACACGCGCTGGTTGAGGTCCGGCACGGAACCCAGGCTGTGCAAGCCGCAAACCACCTTCACCCCCGCCTCCTTCAAGGCGGTGTTGAGGAACGCCGCGGCCTCCAGGTGGTGCGGTTTGATGTCCTTTTCGGTAAAGTGAAAATCAATGTCCAAGTGCGCCCAACCGATCCCGCATTGCTTCACTTTGTTGACAAAGCCGGCCAGGTCCGCGGGGTTGGTGTTCGTGTTGGTGATGATGTATTTGGCGCTGACTTCGGCTCCGGTGGAGGCATATTGGCGAAGATTCTCCCAGACTTTGTCAAAATAGTTTTTTCCCTTCGTCCGAAGATACGTTTCCGGCGTACCGCAATCCACGCTGGTTTTGAGGGTCAACCGCCCATTCCGGGTCAAGTTATCATAAATCGCCTGCGAGAATCGCGTGCCATTGGTGGCGATCTCATTGCGCGCCCCGAACTGCATCATGTGCGCAAGCGCCTCGTCAAAATCCCGCAACAGGGTGGGTTCGCCGCCGGCCCACATTACATACGAATCCGGCGCCAGCCACCGGTTTTGAATGAGTTGATGGATGACCGGCATGATGTCATAGTCGGGCCGGTGCGACTTCGGGTCCAGGTTCCGCTGATCGCAATAGTCACAGCGCACATTGCAGACCATCGAGTGGTTGAACAGAATGTTGTTGAACAGAAACGGGCTGTTCCACGCCTGTTTCTTGTTGTAAATGCACTGGTGACAAAGGAGTTTTTGACTTGTTTCCGGACTGGCCATGGCGTGGCGATACTGGTCCCGGCTTGCCAGTATTTTATCTATCGGGAGAGGTCCTCCGTGATATTCGCAGATCAGGGTATTCCCGAATTTGCCTTTGACCGGAATGCAGCAATGGTAAAGCGCACGCGGATGGAAAATCAGCGCGCCCTCAACATACTGGCAACTGTTGTAAATTTCAGTCCCACCATTCCGGCGGGGTCTGGGCACGGGAACTGGTGCGGGCATGGTCGCGGTGGCAGGGGCGGTTTCGCCCGCGCCATTTTGCGGGCGGAGAGCAGCAGATCCATTGCCGGTTGCCCCGGGTTTCAACCTTTGAATCTTCGGGTCCAGCGCCAGATATTTCTCCAGGTCTAAAATTCTTGAACTGCAAAGAAATGGCAGGTACTGATTGATCAGTTCAGGCGGCCAATCCCACCAACGAATCCGTTCGAGGGCGGCAATTTCCGCGTCGGTAAATCGCTTGCATATGATGCGCGCCGGGGTTCCGGCCACGATGGTGTAAGGTTCAACCGATTTGTTGACCAGGGAACAGTCGCCGATGACCGCTCCGTTTCCAACCGTTATCCCCTTGAACAATTTCACGTTGTAGCCGATCCAGACGTCACTGCCGATGGCGATGTCGCCGCGACTCTTATTGCTGCCAAATTCACGAGACTGCGGGTAGGGAATCCCTTTGGTCCCCGGCCAGATGGCGCGGTGGGCATCATCCAGGAAGGGATAGGTGGTGATCCACTCATGGTGATGGTCATACCCAATGACGGTCAAATCCGTGGCAATGGAACAGAACTTCCCGATGGTGACCTGGGTCAGGGCACCGCTGGGATTTCGGATTTTCTGGTCGTGAATGTAACTATGTTCGCCGAGTTGAAGAGTGAGACCGTCGTCCAGGGAAATGGTCATATCCAGTTTATTTTCGATTTAAAATTGTTGCTCTTGGCTTCGGTAATCCAGTTTGCTCCGTAAAACCGGGCGGACCAGGGATAAACCCGATCCGCCCGGGGAAGGAGCCAGCGGTCACTCGCCGTTTAGCGACCGACGATAATCGCTGGACATCTTTGCGGCTGCGACCGCGTAAATTGTTTCGACCTGGTGACGTTGGCCTTCATGGTTTTTGAAGGCTGGGTTTCCGGGCTGGTTTCGCCGTCAGGGTGGTATCAGACGTTTTCGTGTTGGCGGTTCCGGTCAGTTTGGGCAACGGCGAGCTCTGCCGGGTGAGCGCTTTCTGGTTGCTGAGTTGAATCTCCTCGTAAACTTCCTTGCGATGCACCGGCACGTCCGACGGGGCTTCGATGCCCACCTTGACGACATCGCCTTCAACGCGCACGATTTTCACGTGAATGCGACCGTCAATCACGATGCTTTCGCCTGATTTTCTCGAAAGAATAAGCATGGGGCGAAAGATTAGACGGCGTTTTCAGTGACGGGCAGGGGATGTTGAACCGAATATTCGCTGGCGTTGGCGAGGATGACCTGCTTGCCAACGTGAGTTAGGCGATTGATGACGATGGGTCCTTTTAAATTCACCGTCGCGCGATTCGGGCCATGAACCGTCACGATGTTGAGCAGCAGCGCGTCGCTCGGCTGTTTCAATCCGATAAATTCCACGTCGGGCTGTGGGATGTCCGGCTGGTAACCCGGCATCACGAGGAAGGGATCAATGACCACGAAGGCGAGCGCTACGTTGGCTTCCACCTGCAACCATGCGAAGGGTGCCTCCGCAGGGTTCACCAGCAGGATATAATCCTTGATTTGTTCAAAACCCAGAAGGCCCATGGGCAACCGAACCTGGTTGCCGGGGAACGCGGTGGGGGTTTCCGTTTCTCTTTCAATGGTTTCGGCGCATTTCATGTCAGTGGGTGTTTAGCAGTGAATGTGCCACAGTCGGTGGAAATTGCCGGGGCACAGTAAATCGGCAAAAAAGGGCGGAATTTGTCGGCGTCACCGCCTGGCAGCGGGGCCACCCGGCAAAATTGGCTCGGGGCCGGGCGAAAATTGCCTTGTTGAGTGTGTTCATCGGCACGAAAAGGAAACCGGGTTTTATACCGGCAGGTAAGTGAGGATCGAAAGTTGCATGATCTGGGCGCTGCTTTGGAGCGCCGCCTGGTAGGCGGTTTGCGCCTGGGTCAACTGGACCATGGTCTGGACCATGTCGGTGCTCGAGGCATTGGAAATCATCTGGGTGAGCGACGACGATTGATTGGCGGCAAAGGTGGCCGCGTTGTTCAGATGGGTTTGCACCGCACCGTTGTTGCTGATCTGGTAAAGCTGGTTGTTTTGGTCCTTGGCCAGGTTGGTGTTGTCCGTGGTCGTGATCGCATTATTATTCCCGGAATTCAGATCGGTTTGCAGCGCCAGAAGATGATTGAACAGGTCTGCGCCGGAAGTACCGTCGGTAATCAACCCGCGCGTGCCGGTGGTACCGGTGTTTTCGCCGGGTACGTCCACCGAGACGGTGGTGCCGGCGGCGATTTCGACCTGGTTTACGGTGGAATTTCCCTGATAAGTCACGCCGGTGATGTTGCCACTGGCGTCGGTCGTGGTTGTGTACGGCGGTTGCGTGGAATTGGTGCCGCCAAAAAGATACTGGCCGTTGGCATCCTGCGTGTTCATCAACTGAACGGCCTGCTGGATGGTCTGCTGAACTTCGCTGGAGTAGCTGTTTAATTGCGATTGGGAATTGGTGCCGCTGCCGGCCGACGTGGCAATTTCCTCCGCCCGGCTGGTCAGGGTCTGGAGCGATTCCATCACGTTGTAAACCGAGGTCGCGCGGGTTTGCAGCGTGGAAATGTTGCTGGTGTACTGGGTTTGCGCCGCCTGGCTGGAGAGATCATTCAGCGTGTCTTCCATCGCGCCGGGATTGTCCGAAGGCGCCTGGACACTGAGGCCGGTGGACACCTGGTTCTGCAGGGAATTCAGCCGGCTCGTCAGCACGTTGAACTGATTCAACATCGAATCCGTGTAGGCGTTGGTGGCTATGCGCATAAAATTATGAATTTTTCATCGCCAGAGTATCGCCCATCATCGTGTTGATGGTGGTGACGAGTTGTGCCGAAGCCTCGTAGGCGCGCTGGAAGCCCATCAGGTTGGTCATCTCCTCATCCACGCTCACGCCGCTGACGGAACTGCGCTGGGTCTGGAGCATGGTGGCGACGGAAGTTTGATTGGTCACGTTGTCGTTGGCGGTTTGCAGTGCGTCACCCAGGCCGGCCACGGTTTCGTCATACGAATTGCTGAACGTTTGACCATTTAAACCGGCTTGGGCCGCTGAACCCAGCTGTGCGAGCTGCAGGGCCACGGAATTATCGCCCGCCGCGGTCGCGCTGCCGGAAGACTGCACCAGCGCCGGATTGTTCACCAGCGATTGATTGACGGTGATGTTGTTCGAGCCGGTGCCGCTGAAGAAATTCGTGCCGGTCGTGCCGGTCGTGCTGTAGCCGCCGCTGTGAATGGTATTGACCTGCGAAATGAGAGTGGAGGCCAGGGTATTGATGCTGGATTGCATCGTTGCCAGTGCGCCATCGCGGGCATCTATCGTCCCCTGGATCGAACCGCCGCTAAGCGTCAAAGGCACGCCGCCGGTCGCGGTCTGCACGAGCGATCTGCCATTACCCGCGTCGTAGGTTTGCAGTGTGTCGAGCACTTGGTTGCCGGAAACGAGTGTCTGGCCGCCGATGTTCACATCCACCGCGCCGTTCGTGCCGGTACTGGTCTGGACGCTGACGAGTTTGGACAGGTTTTCCAGATCCTGTTCCCGGCTGTCCAAAAGATCATTGGCCGTGCCGCCGGTGAACTGGGCATAGGAAATCTCCGAGTTCAATCCGGCAATATCAGAAAGCAACTTGTTCGCCGAACCCACATCACTGGTCAAGGAGGTGTTGAGTGAATCGCCCACGGATTTGAGCTGGCTGTCAACTTGATTGAACGTGGACGCCAGGTTTTGTGCCTGGTTGACGACCGCCTGCTGTGCCGTCGGTGAAGTGGGTGAGGCGGCGAGGCTTTGGAAGGAGCTGAACAGTCCGCTCAACTGGCTGGACAAACCGGAACTGGTGGTGCCGTCTGTGGAAGTGGAGGTGCTGCTAGAGCTGCCGGTGCCATTCAGGAATTCGTCGAGGTTCGTCTGCGCGGATTGGAGGGCGCTTTGTTGCGCGTTCCAGTAACCGCCGGTGCTTTGCTGGCTCTGGATCTGGGTGTTGAGCAGCGAGCTGACGATCTGCTGGATACCAGCTGCTTCCGCCCCCGTGCCTTCCGAACCGATGCCGGTTGCAAGGTCCGGGCTGGTTTGAATGTTGACAACCTGGCGGGAGTAACCGGTGGTATTGACGTTGGCAAGATTTTGCCCTGCCACTTCCACGCCGGTCATTTGCGCCTGCATTGACCGCGCGGCCAGATTGAGTGTGCCAAATAGTCCAAGCATAGTTTTTTGGGGTTAACCGACGGCTTCGTACAGTGAATGTTGCGGCAGACTGATTCCCGGCACCTGGCCCGCATCGTCGTAGGTAGTCGGACTGGCGCTGGGGAAGATGGCATTGATCAGGCGTTGCATCAGTTCGACGGCGTGGCTTAGCAGCAAATGGTTTTGCCGGGCGCGTTGCTGCACACGGACGAGCAGGGCGTTGTTCTCCTGTACGAGCGCCTGCATGAGGGGACGGTAATCCGCCGGCAACAACGGCACGATGGCGGTGAAGGTGGCGTCTTCCGGCAAATTCAACAGCCGCGCAACATGACGCTGGCGTTGCTCACGTTCGGAACGAGCGGCGGCGATGGTGGCGGCCTGCTCGTTGATGGCGGCCACACTGGGCAGAATATCCTCGGTCTGGCGTCGCATCACCGCGTTTTGCTGGTGGTCGAGCCGGGCGAGCATTTCGCCGTATTGCTTCAATTCTTCGCGCAGGGACTCAATGAGGTTGGGGAGCAAAACATTCATGGCTGTTTGTTGGAAAAGGCAACGGGGTGTTGGACCAGCTGCGTGGATTTGATTCCGCCCGCAAGATGAATTCCTGGACGGGTGGAGGCGACCTTAGTCGTCGAAGCGGACAATGCCGCGGCGTTGGCGGCGTGACTGGTCTTCTTGTCGCTGCTGGTTGGGCGGTCAAGCTGCTGCTCAAAGGTCTTGGCCAGGCCGAAGGCGCCCGATTTCGAAATATTGTCCGCCAGCGTGTTGGTGATGAGGTCCTGATAAATTCCCGCGGCGGTGGAGTTGTCCGAAAATTCCGAGGAAATGACGGTTTTCTGCGAGGCCCCAAGAATCTGCCTCAACAGCACGGCTTCGAACTGCCGGCTGGCCTCGCCGATTTTCTGCTTCTCGGTCAGACGCGGATTGCCTGCCAATTGTTCGGGCGCAATGTCCGAGGCGACAATCTGGCGTTGAATCGGGTTCACTTCCATATCAGCGAATGACGAGTTCGGCCTGCAATGCGCCGGCCTGTTTCATGGTCTGGAAGATGGCCATCATGTCGCGCGGCGTCACGCCGAGCGCGTTCAAGGCCGCGGCCACCTTCTCAACCGTCGGCAGCTCCGGCAGCGTGACGATGGACGATTTATTTTCAGTGACTTCCGTGGTCGTGGTCGGCGTGACTTCGGTCCGCCCTTTGGAGCTGAAGGGATTCGGTTGCGACACGCCCAGGGTTGACGCCACATTGATGGTGATGCTGCCCTGAGAAACGGCACAGCTGGAAATGTGGATGCTGGCGGTGGCAACAATCGTGCCGGTGCGTTCATTGAGGATGATGCGCGCCGGCGTGTCAGGCGTGACTTCAATGCTCTCCAGCCGGGCGATGAAATCCACCGGTTCAGTCTCGGCTCCCGCGGGCAGGTGAACCTGCACGGAAGTCGAATCCACCGCGTGCGCGGCATTGGTGAACAC
>Ga0182030_10003396_pt1 | contig 33995 bp, 33 predicted proteins | sample 812S3MmetaG_FD_121299 | JGI IMG/M metagenome (GOLD analysis project Ga0182030, IMG submission 121299) | Permafrost microbial communities from Stordalen Mire, Sweden - 812S3M metaG (Illumina Assembly) | ecosystem: Environmental > Terrestrial > Soil > Wetlands > Permafrost | place: Sweden...
CCGCGCGCGTTCGCCTTCTCGATCTTCTTGAAGGTGTCGCGCATCACGTCGCGCAGCATGTAGACGCTGCTCGACTCCCGCGTTCGCGCGATGTCGTAGACGGACTGCTCCGCGCCGTCGATGAACGCCTGGGCCTCGCCATAGCCGGCGTAGCCCTGCGCCGTCACCCGCTGGCACGTGAGAATCAGCTGCCGGATGCGCCACTTCTCGTGGATCGTCTTGCCGTACGCCGCGACGTTGGCCACGGCCGGCGCCGTGTTGAGCACCTCGGTGAGGTACGCCATGCCCCCCACCTGCGCGAGGCGCTCCCGGTCGCGCAGCCACGTCGCCACCTGCACGACGTCGACCGGACGACCCGTGGCCGAGAGCTCCACGCACGCCTCGAAGATGCGCCGGTGCGCCTCCGAGTAGAAATGCTCCGGCTTCAGGAACTCGTTGACCTTGTCGAGCGCCCCCGGGTCGACCATCACGGCCGAGATGACCGCGCCTTCCGCGTCGAGGTCGTGCGGCGGCACGCGGCCCTCGACCGCCGAGATGCCCTCCGCTTGCCCCCCGATGACTCGCAGCTTTTCCACAGCGGGCACCCCGAAATGCGTCGCGCCCCGGACGCGTGGGCGGCCGAGGCGCGAGGTGTACTGACTTCGATACTCCTACTTGGCGAAGACTTCTACCTTCAGCGTGGCCGTCACGTCGCTCACCAGCTTCACCGGGATGGTGTACGAGCCGATGGCCTTGATGGCCTCGGGGAGATGCATCTTCTTCCGGTCGATGACGACGACCCCACCGGTCTGCGCCTTGACGGCGTTCTCGATGTCCTTCGAGGTGACCGAGCCGAAGAGGCGACCGTCGTCGCCCGCCTTCAGGGTCAGCTTGATGGTCAGGGCGTCGATCTGCGCCCCGATGCCCTGCGCCTCTTTCTTCGCCTTCTCGGCCTTCGCCGTGGCGACGACCTTCTCGTGCTCGATGTGGCGGACCGCCGCGCTGGTCGCCGTCACCGCGAACTGACGCGGCAGGAGGTAGTTCCGGGCGAACCCCGGACGGACCCGGACGAGATCACCGCTCTTGCCGAGCTTGTTCACGTCCTGCTGGAGGATGACCTGGATGTTGGCAGGCATGGCTTCTCTCTTCTCTCGTGCTCAGTGCGTCACGGTGAAGGGAAGGAGCGCGATGTTGCGCGCCCGCTTGACCGCCAGCTGCACCTTGCGCTGATGCCGCGCGCAGTTGCCGCTGATGCGGCGGGGCACGATCTTGCCGCGCTCGGTGATGAAGTACTTGAGCGCTTGCGCGTCCTTGTAGTCGATGACCAGCGTCTTGTCCGTGCAGTACTTGCAGACGCGCTTCTTGCCGCGGCGGCGGCCGATCTCGGCGTTTAGGTCCGGACCTCGGTTGATGTCCTTGTCGTCATCCATCATCGCCATGGCTCAGCTCTCCTCGCCAGCGTCGGTCTTGGGCTTCTCGGCCACGGCCTCGACGGCCTCGGGGCGCTCGGCGCGATCGCGATCACCGCGCTCGCCGCCCTCGTCGTCCGCGAACTCTTCGTCACTCGGGCCGCGGTGGCGGCGCTCGTCCGGTCCCGGATCGATGAGGCCCAGCTGCTTCTCGCGGGACTCCTCGGGCTCCGGCTCGGTCGGAAGCTCGAGCTTGCCGAGCTTCACCTCCTCGGGGTCGATCTGCAGGGCGGCGAGGTCGACCTCGGCGTTCGTCTGCACGGTCATGTACTTCATGACCGTCTCCTGAAGCTTCAGGTTGCGCTCGACCTCGGCGACGAGGCCGCCGTTGCCCACGTACTTCACGTAGACGTAGACGCCCTTCCGCTGCTTGCCGACCGGGTACGCCAGCTTGCGGCGGCCCCAGGCCTCGACCTTCACGAGCTTGCCGTGCTCGCGCTCGACGGCCTCGGCGACGCGGGCCTGCACCTTCTCGGCGCTGTCCCCGTCCACGTCGGAACGGAGGATGTAGATGGTCTCGTATTCTCGTGTGTGGACGAGCGGCGCGGGCCGCGCGGCCAATTCCGGCGTGGAAACGTTCACTTTTTGAATCCTCCAGGGCTCGTCCCGTGGGACGCGGGCCCGTGGGACGTGTTGCCCACGAGCAAGGGACGGCGTTCGTAGCACAAGTCGGTGCCGCAGCTAGCCCTTCGTTCCAGGGACCCCTGTATTGACGTGCTTCATCGCCGGGGCCAGCCCGTCCTTCGCGATGCGGCGGACGGCGTCGACGGCCCGACCGACCACCTCGCCGAGCTCCGCCTTCTCCACCGGGTCGAAGCGCGACAGGACCCAGTCCGCCCCCGTCCCCCCGAAGCCCGGCGGCGTCCCGATGCCCACCCGGACGCGCGCGAAGTCCGGCGTCCCCAGGCGCTGCATGATGCTCCGGAGCCCGTTGTGCCCCGCGTGACCGCCGCCCACCTTGATGCGGAGGTCCTTCCACGGGAGATCGAGCTCGTCGTGGACGACGACGATGTCTGCCGGCGCCGCTTTCAGGAACGCGGCCGCCGGCTGCACGCTGTCGCCCGACAGGTTCATGTACGTCTGCGGTTCGAGGAGCACGACGGCCTTTCCGTCGCACTCCCCGCGCGTCCACAGCGCGTTGTGCTTCTCCCGGTACTCCGGCCAGCCCTCCGCGCTCCGGAGGGCGTCCAGCACCATGAACCCGACGTTGTGACGCTGCCCCTCGTGCTCCCGCCCGGGATTGCCCAGGCCGACGACGAGGAGCATCCGCCTAGGCGACCTTCGGGAGCCTGTGGCGTGTGATCCACACGCCTACTTCTTCTTCTTGTCTTCCTTCGCCGGCGCGGCGTCGGCGGCCGGAGCCGCACCACCCGCAGCCGCTGCTCCCGCCGCACCCGGTGCCGCAGCGCCCGCAGCCGCCACGGTGCCCGGCGCTCCCGGCACGACCTCGACGACCTCTTCCTTCTCCGGCGCCACGACCGCGACGAGCGTCTGCTCGGGCGGAAGAAGGACGCTGACGCCCTCCGGGAGCTTCAGCTCCTGCGTGGACACGTGCATCCCGAGCTCGAGGTGCGTGACGTCCGTCTCGAGCTTGACCGGGATGCGGTCCGGCAGGCAGCGCACCGGCACCGTGCGGTAGACGATGCGGAGAACGCCGCCGGCGGTCACGCCCACGGCCTTGCCCGTCGCGAAGAGCGGCACGTTCACGTCGACCGGCTTGTCGAGCTTCACCTCGATGAAGTCGATGTGCTCGAGGCTCCGCTTGACGGGGTGGAGGACGAAGTCGCGGATCATCGCGAGGATCTTCTTGTCCTCGAGCTCGAGCTCGACCACCGTGTTCTGCCCGCGCTCGCTCTTGAGAATGATGGCAACCTCTTTCGGGGTCACGGCGATGCTCGTCGCCGGGAGGCCCTTGCCGTAGGCGACGGCGGGGACGAAGCCGGTGCGGCGCAGGCGCCTTGCCTCGGCTTTGCCGGAGGCGACGCGGTTCTGGGCCTTCAACGTGGGCATCTGGACGGCGGTCATGGCGTTCTCCCATCCCCTGTCCGCCCGGGGTGCCGGGCATGCGGGGTGCGATGTGGACGGCCTCTCTAGCAGAGGCCGGGAGTCAGGCAAACAGGGAGCTGACGCTGTCCGAGCTGTGGATGCGCTTGATGGCCTCGCCGAGGAGGCGCGCGATCGAGAGCTGCTTGATCTTGGGGCAGGCCTTCGCCGTGTCCGACAGGGCGATCGAGTCGCTCACGACGACCTCGGTCAGCGGCGACTCGGCGATGCGCTGCACCGCGGGTCCCGACAGGACGCCATGGCTCGCGCACGCGACGATGCGGCGGGCTCCCTTGTCGGCCAGGGCCTGCGCCGCGCCCGCCAGCGTCCCCGCCGTGTCGATGATGTCGTCGATGATGATGCAGTCCTTGCCCTTGACCTCGCCGATGAGGTTCACCACCTCGCTCACGTTGGCCCGCTCGCGGCGCTTGTCGATGATGGCGAGCGACGCGCCGAGGCGCTTCGAGTACGCGCGCGTCCGCTCGACGCCCCCCGCGTCCGGCGACACGAACACCGACGACGAGTCGAACTGCTTCTTCAGGTAGTCCTCGAGAAAGACCGGCATCGCGTAGAGGTGATCGAAGGGGATGTTGAAGAACCCTTGAATCTGCCCCGCATGCAGGTCGACCGAGACGACCCGGTTGACGCCCGACGTCTGAATCAGGTCCGCCACGAGCTTCGCCGTGATGGGCGTGCGCGGCGCCACCTTGCGGTCCTGCCGCCCGTAGCCGTAGTAGGGCATCACCGCCGTGATCGAGCCGGCTGACGCCCGCCGGAGCGCGTCCGCCATGATGAGGAGCTCCATCACGTTGTCGTTCGTCGGCGTGCTCGTCGACTGGATGACGAAGGCGTCCACCCCGCGCACGTTCTCACCGATCTCGACGAAGCTCTCCCCGTCGCTGAAGCGCGTGATCTTGCACTTCCCGAGGGGCGTCTCCAGGTACTGGCCGATCGACGCCGCGAGCACCGGGTTGGCGTTGCCGGCAAAGAGGCACACCTTCTTGAACACGCGCACACCTCGTCGAGGTCGGGGGTGCGCGACTCGTAGCCGGCGCGTCACACACTGTCAACGCACCGCCCCCGGCTCGCCCTCGTCTTGTCAGTGAGGCATGGCCGCGCACTCGTACTTCGGGCCACGCTTGCCCTGCTCGAGGCAGGCCTTGTAGGAGCGGCGCGCGTTCTTCATGTCGCCCTTCTCCTGGTACGCGGCGCCGAGAATGAGCCACGCCTCGCCGTCCGTCGGATCGAACGCCACGGAGCGCTCGCCCGCCTCGATGGCGTCGGCCATCTTGCCGCGTTCCAGCAGCGACCGCGCCGTGTTCTTCTCCTTCGCGGCGGCCTTGGGATCGAGCTCCGGCGCTTCCGTCGGCACCGGGGCCGCGGTCACGGCCTCCGCCGGGGGGATCACCGCGGCGGCCACCGTCTCTGCGGGGGGCGGCGTCGATGGGACGGGCGCCGCCTGCGTCTCCGCGGGCAACGGCGCCGGGGGTGTGGCTGCCGCGTGTGTCTCGACGGGAGGTGCCACGGCCTGGACGGGCGCCTGCACGGGGGGCGCAGCCACCGCGGCGGCCAACGTGGGACGACTGGCCCCGGACTCCGTCGAATTGTGGGCCACCGCGACCTTCACCAGCGCCGCGAGGCAGAGCGCCGACGCGGCAGCGACGGCGAACTTCACGTACCGCGACAGATCCGCGCGGCGGCGGGCAATCTCCGGGGTCAGCTTGAGCGCCATCCGCGGATCCCGCTCGTCCACGTCGACGGGCGGATACGACGGGCGCGAGTGCGAGTGGCCGTCGAAGAAGTGGTTGTCGAGGTCCACCGGGGGGTAGCTGCTGTCATCCCGCCCCACGGTCTGCGGGACCTCGGGCTCGGGAGGAGCCTCTTCGGGCGACGCGAACGCCACCGGCGTCTCGGCGCGGGGCCGGACCGGCGGCTCCTGGAAGAGCGGCTGCTCGACCGGGGCGGCCTCGATCATCGGCGGAGCGACCTCGGGCTCCGACGCCTCGACGACCTGCTCCTCGGCCGCCGCCTGCTGCGGCGCCACCGAGCCTCCCTTGTTGGACCTGCCTCGCCGCCCCTTCCTGGTCATCGTCAATTGCTTCTCCGTCCCAGCGGTTGGGTCCTTCGTCCGTTGCGTTCCCCCCCAGAGTGATGCCCGACTCGTGCCATTTCCGTCGTTTCAGAGCGCCGGGCTGCCTCGAGGGAATCGCGTCGGGCCGCCATGAACGTGATGCAGAGCAAATCGCGTGCGAGCCTTGAGGAGGCGGAAGCTTCGGGGCCGGCGGAGCACGCCGTCAACGATTGCACGACACGACTGTCCCGAATCGAGCCGTGCATCTTCTTCCAGTGGGCGCACGGTGGCACAACGGATCAAACCTTCGATCGATCGTCGGTGCGCGAGACGTTCTTGAGGCAGGGCGCGCGGACGCGTACACCGTCATCGCACATGCGCGCTGTCCTCGAAATTGGCCTCCGGGCGGGCGGGGCCGCCGACCGGCTCGCTCACGGGCACCCCTGGGTGTGGCGGGAGGCCATCGCTCGCGGCCTGGAAAAGGCAGAGGCGGGGCAGGAAGTGCAGGTGGTCGGCGCGGACGGGGCCCCCGTCGGCCGGGGGCTGGCCGATCCCGCCTCGCCCATCGCCGTACGTCTCTGGACCCGGGGCAAGGACCCCATCGACGAGTCCCTGTTCCGGGACCGTGTCGGGCGGGCGTGCGTCCTGCGGCAGCGGCTCTTCGCGGGGGACGCGACGGACGCCTACCGCGTCCTTCATGGTGAGGGGGACCGGACGCCAGGCTTCGTGGTGGACCGATACGGACACGTGTCCGTCCTGCGGACGGACGGCGACGGCGCGGCGGCGCGCGTGAGCGACCTCGTCGATGTGCTGGGACCGACGCTGGAGTCGTGGGGGGTGTCCACTCTCGTTCACCGTGTGGGGGGCAAGGGCGAGAAGCCGCGGTTCGACGTCCTCCGCGGCGAGCCGCCGCCCGACACCGTGGAGGTGAAGGAGCACGGCCTCACGTTCGTCGTGGACCTACGGCACGGACAGAAGACGGGCGCGTTCCTCGACCAGCGGGAGAACCGGCTTCGCGTCGGGGAGCTGGCGGCGGAGCGGCGCGTGTTGAACCTCTTCTCGTACGCCGGCGGCTTCTCTCTCTTCGCGGCGTCCCGTCACGCGACGCACGTGACCAGCGTCGACGTGGCGGCGGGGGCGCACGCGACGGCGCAGGCGAGCTTCCGCGCGTCGGGCTTCGATCCCGGCAAGCACACGTTCGCGACCGCCGACGTCTATGCGTTTCTCGACCAGGCCCGGAAGCGCGGCGAGAAGTGGGACCTCATCATCAGCGATCCCCCGAGCTTTGCCCCCAGCGAGAAGGCGGTACCGCGCGCCCTCTCCGCGTATCGCGCGCTCCACCGCGCGTGCGCCGACGTCCTCGACCGCCGGGGCATCCTCTGCGCGGCCTCGTGCTCCAGCCACGTCGACATGACGTCCTTCCTCACGACCCTGGACGACGCGGCCCTCGGCCGGGACGACCTCCGCGTCCTCGAGCTCCGCGGCGCAGGCCCGGATCACCCGACGCTCGCCGCCTTTCCCGAGGGCCGCTACCTGAAGCTCGTCATCCTCGGATGAGAGACCAACCAGAAGAAAGGCACACAGGGAGAGAAGGAGTCTTCACTCGGCCAGGATCGCTTCGTCCGTCAGCGACTCGATGGAGTCGCGGGGGCCCGAGGCGATGAGGCCGAGCGGATCGAACACGCCTCGCTCCTTCGGCGTGACCGACGAGAGCGACGAGACCAGCTGGGCCTTGCGCAGGTAGATCTCCTCGCGGCGGCCCGAGTCGTTCTCCACCTTCAGCGACAGCTCGTGCTCGTTCGGGCTCCGCCGCGCGACCTCCCCGACCGTCGACGCGATGGTCGCCACCACCAGCGCGACGACCTTCGTGCCGAGATCGTGCTCGGTCACGTCGGTCCCGTCGAGAGACAGGCTGACGAGGCGCCTCTTCCGCCCGAGGAGCGGACCGCACGCCGACCGGAGCTGCTGCCACAGGCGCTCGACCTCCTGCGCCGACACGGAGTCGAGCACCGCGGGTAGGCCCGACTCGGCCTCCACGTCGTCCGGGTGGTGAACCTCGGCTGACAGCTTGTCGTCGTTCCGGTGCATGTTGAAGACGAGCGAGTCCGGCGACTCCACCTTCTTCCGGAGGCGAAGCTCCGCCCGATCGTCGTGCAGCTCGAAGCCGCCCAGCACGTACTCGTCGAGGGTGATCGTCTCCGACGTCACGCTGCGCTTGAAGAGGCTGCGCTTCACGCCCACCGGCATCGTCACGTCCTGCGCGAAGTCGCGCACGTGGCGAGGCCCGCGCCAGTCCTCGAGCTCCTCGCCCGCCAGCGTGAACGACGTCACCAGGCCCCCCTCGTGCGTGAAGACCCCCGACAGCGAGTTCACGCCCTCTGCGAACGTCATCGTGATGTGCGTCTCCTGCACCGGCAAGCGCACCGCGACGAGCATCTTCTCCAGCGCCTCACGCGCCTCGATCCGCCGGCGCCCGGACTCGGACCTCGTCGACTGCTGGTCCCGGTCGCTCGTCTGGAGGGCAACGCGGCGCGCCTCGTCGACGATCCGCTGCGCCAGGTCGGCGAGCTGCTGCACGTAGTCGCGCACCATGACCTGCGTCGAGTCGCGCGCGCCGTCCTTCAGCGCCGCCACGGCCTCCGTGTGGAACGCCTCGAGCTCCTCGACCCCGCGGTTACGCTGGATCGCCCCCTCCTCGGCCGCCTTCCGCAGCGCCCGCGTCTCCGCGTCGAGACGCACGACGCGTGCGGCCTGGGCGCAGAACACCTCGAGCGCGGCGAGGAAGTCGTACTGCGGTGGGAACGGGACCGAGTCTCCGTAGAGGTACCGCATGCTCCCGAGGGTACCTCAGCTCCGTTCGAGGTCGTAGAAGACCTTGTCCCCGCCCTTCACGTGGTGGAGACCGCAGCCGAGTCGCTCGAAGTGCCGGGCGAGAATGCGCCGGTAGAAGGTCGCCGGACGGGCCCGCACGCTGACGTCCGTCTTCGACCGGTCGACCACCTCGCGGAGGTCGCGCGCCGTGACGGCCTCCACGTAGAGAAATCCCCGGCACATCGCGGCCATGTTCGCGATCGCGCGCTCGCACGCCGCGTCCTCGAGGTACGGGAGGACCCCCTGGCAGACCACGAGGTCGAACTTCTCGCGTCCTCGCCAGCGCGAGATGTCCCGCCGCTCGTGCCCGTACGTCTCGCAGGCGTACTCGCTGACGTCGACGGAGCGGTAGCCCACCTCGGGCAGGTTCTCGTGAAACCAGTCCCGCCAGAGCCCCGTCCCCGCCCCCACGTCGAGCACCTTCTCGATGCTCCCGCCGAACCAGCCCACGAACCCCGTGACCCCCCGGGCCAGGTCGGCGATCTGCTTCTGCCCGTACACGCGTGACCGCCGCGACTCGTAGTACCGGCGGAAATACCGAGCGTCGAAGGGGGCGGCCATGACGAGTGGAGAGGAGAGATTGAACAGGAAGGCGGGAAGACGGGAAGGAGAGAGTTGGGGTTCGTTCACCAAAATTCACTGCTTCCCGCCTTCCCGCCTTCCTGTTTTCCCCTCTCCCTCACTCTCCGGAGATCCTTTGTCCCGGTGGCGCGTCGGGAGGGCATGCGAAGCGGGTCGGTCGTGGGGCTGGTGGGGATGGTGGCGCTGGCGGGGTGTGCGAGCGCGCAGGCGACGCCGAAAGCGGCGGCACCCGTCGCGGACCGGGGCTCGGAGACGGCGCCGACCGCCCTGGTGGTCCCGGAGGCGCCGCCACTGGCCCTCAAGACGCCGGTGGTCCCGCAGGGACCGTGGGTGGGCGCGGCGGCCGACAGCGATGTGCTCCTCTCCCGAGGCGGGGACGCCTTCGTGGGCGTGTGGGTGGACATCCCCGAGGGGACCCGCGCCAGGGTGCGGGCCCCGGTCGACCTGGCGCTGGTCGTGGACACGTCGGGCTCGATGGAGGGCGCGAAGATCCAGGCGGCGCGCGCGTCGGCGCGGACCCTGGTGCAGCGCCTCGCCGACGGGGACGTCATCTCCGTCGACACCTTCAGCGACCACGCGCGCACGCTCGTCCCGCCCGTCATGATCACGCCCGAGACCCGGGCCCGGGTGCTCTCGGTCCTCGCGGAGCTCGGCACGGGCGGCTCGACGAACATGGCGGAAGGCCTGGAGCTCGCCGAGATGCACGTGGCGCAGGCCCCGCACGACCACCCGGTGCGCCGGATCGTGATGATCTCCGACGGGCAGGCCAACGTGGGCCTCTCGTCGCCGCAGGCCCTCGGCGAGCTGGCGCAGCGGAGCCTCTCGCTGGGCGCCCAGGTGACGTCGCTGGGCGTCGGGCTCGACTACGACGAGCGGACGCTCGACGCGATCGCCGAGAGGACGAGCGGCCGCCTCTTTCACGTCGGCGATCCCCGCGAGATGACCGCCACGCTGGAGCACGAGATCGACCTCCTCGCCGCGACGGTCGCCGACCAGGCCTCGATCGAGATCGTCCCCGCCCCCGGGGTCGTCCTCGTGAGCGTCGAGGGCGCCCGCATCGAGAGCGCACCCAACGGCGCCGTGCGCATTCCCCTCGGCACCCTTTACGCGGGCCAGCACCGCGAGGCCTTGGTCCGCATGCGCCTGACGGAGTCCGCGTCGGGAGCCCAGCGGGCCCTCGCGAGCGTGCGCCTCCAGTTCCACGATCCCGCCGAGAACGACGTGGAGCGCGTGCAGGAGGTGCTGGCCCGCGCGTCGACGAGCGACGATCCGGTCGCGGTCGCGTCGCACGCCAACGCGAAGACCCACGCCATGATGGCGATGGTCGAGGCGGCGAAGACGGAGATCCAGGCCGCGCAGGATGTCGGCTCGGGCAACTTCATGCAGGCCCAGACCCAGCTCGCGGCCGCCGAGAAGGGCCTCCTCGACGAGGCGGCGAAGACGAAGGACGACGACTCGCGAAAGAAGCTCACCGTCGCAGCCCAGACGGTCGCCGTCGCCCGGGCCCATGCCGCCGCGGCTCCCTCGGCGGCGCCGGCGAAGATGCGCGCGGACGTGCTTGAGATGAACAGCGCCGGCATGAAGGCGATGGGGTACTGAGCGAGTCCCTCCCTTCTAGCTGCGCCACAGGCGGCTCTGTTCGAGCAGCTTCGCGACCAGCGACGTCCAGCCCGTCTGCGAGCGCGCCCCGAGGCCTTCTCCGGTGTCTCCGTTGAAGTACTCGTAGAACGTCACGTGGTCCTTGAAGTGCGGGCTTCCCTGGAGGAGGTGCCGCGACCCGTTCGCGGCGCGCCGGCCGTCCGCGTCCGCGGTGAAGAGCCCGATGAGCCGCCGGGACAGCTCCGCCGCCACCTCCCACAGCGTCAGGAACTTCCCCGACCCGGTGGGGCACTCCACCTTCATCGACTCGCCGTAGTAGTGCGCCAGGCGCTGGAGCGCCTCGATGACCAGGTAGTTGACCGGCATCCACACCGGGCCGCGCCAGTTCGAGTTCCCGCCGAAGAGACCCGTCCGGCTCTCGGCCGGCTCGTAGTCCACGCGGAACGACTGGCCCTCGATGGTCACCTCGTACGGATGCTTCGCGTGGGCGCGCGACAGCGAGCGCACCCCGTACGGCGACAGGAACTCCTCCTCGCTCAGCATCCGCGACAGGACGCGAACGAGCTTCTGCTGGTCCACGAGCGACAGCAACCGGCGCTCGCGGCGGCCGGGAACCTCCATCAGCGGGCAGTGCTCCGACAGCTCCGGGCGGTTCTGGAGAAACCACCGCGCGCGCTTCCAGAAGGCCGGGAAGCGCGCCAGCGTGTCCGAGTCCAGCGTCGATATCGCGAAGAGCGGCGTCAGGCCCACCATCGAGCGCACGCGCACCGGGAAGCTCTCCCCCGACGAGCGGCGCATGACGTCGTAGTAGAAGCCGTCGGTCTCGTCCCAGAGGCTCGTCTCCTGGCCCGCGATGTGGTTGATGGCATGCGCGATGAGGAGGAAGTGCTCGAAGAACTTGTTCGCCACGTCCTGGTAGCTGTCGTTCTCCCGCGCGAGCTCGAGCGCGATGTCGAGCATGTTGAGGCAGTACATGCCCATCCAGCTCGTCGCGTCGGCCTGCTCGAGCACCCCGCCGCCCGGGAGGGGCTTAGACCGGTCGAAGAGGCCGATGTTGTCCAGGCCCAGGAAGCCCCCCTCGAACACGTTCCTGCCCGACGTGTCTTTCCGGTTCACCCACCACGTGAAGTTGAGCATCAGCTTCAGGAAGATCGACTCCAGGAACGTCCGGTCGGCGCGCCCCGTCATGCGGCGCTCGATCTGGTAGACGCGGAGGGCGGCGTACGCGTGCACGGGCGGGTTCACGTCCCCCAGTCGCCACTCGTACGCGGGGATCTGCCCGTTCGGGTGCATGTACCACTCGCGCGTCAGCAGGGTCAGCTGCTGCTTGGCGAACTCCGGGTCGACGAGAGACAGCGGGATGCAGTGAAACGCGAGGTCCCACGCCGCGTACCAGGGGTACTCCCACTTGTCCGGCATGGAGAGCACCTCCGAGTTGTAGAGGTGACGCCACCCGCTGTTCCTCCCCTCCCACCGCGACTCCGGCGGGGGCGGCTGCGTCGGATCCCCGCGCAGCCAGCGCTCCACCTCGTACGCGTAGTACTGCTTGCTCCAGTGGAGGCCGCCTATCGCGGCGCGAAAGACGCGCTGCTCGTCGGGCGACAGCGCCGTCGGCGCGATGGCCTTGAAGAACTCGTCCGCCTCGTGCTTTCGCCGCTCGAAGACCGCGTCGAAGTCGGCGAATGGCGTCATCTTCGCGCGGTTCGTGTAGCGGAGGCGCAGCACCTCGGTCTCTCCCGCGTCGAGCAAGAGCGAGTACCGCGCGCCCACCTTCGTCCCCCGCGCCGCCGGGTTCACCGCCTCGCGCTTCCGGTGGACGATCGCCTGGTGAAACGCGTCCTTCACGTACGGCGACGGGCTCGGTTTGCCCCACAGCGCCTCGGAGTTCGACTCGTTCTCCGTGAAGAGCAGCTCCTCGGCGCCCTCCGCGTAGAGCCACGCGTGCCCGAGGTGCGCCTCCACGGTCTCCACGACGTGCACGTCGCCGAACGGCTCGAGCGCGAAGAGCGACGGCCGCGCCGCGTCGTGTGACCAGCTCCACGTGTTCCGGAACCAGAGCTGCGGCAGCACCATCAGCGACGCCGCGCGGTCGCCGTGGTTGGTGACCGTGAGGCGCACGAGGACATCGTCCGCGTCCTCCTTGGCATACTCGACCTGCACGTCGAAGTAGCGGTCGTGGTCGAAGACCCCCGTCTCGAGGATCTCCGGCTCGGGGTCGAGCTTGCCCGCCCGGCGCGACCGCTCGCGGAGCTCGTCGTATGGGAACGCGCGCTGCGGGTACTTGTAGAGCGCCCTCGCGTAGGAGCTCGTCGGAGTCGCGTCCTCGTACCAGTAGAGCTCCTTCACGTCCTCGCCGTGGTTGCCCTCCTTGCCGTTCAACCCGAAGAGCCGCTCCTTCAGGATGGGATCCGCGCCGTTCCAGAGGCCTATCGCGAAGCACACGAGCCCGCGGTTGTCGCAGAAGCCGAGGAGGCCGTCCTCACCCCAGCGGTACGTGCGGAGGTGCGCGTGATCGAAGGGCAGATTCTCCCAGGCCTCGCCGTCCGCCGAGTAGTCCTCGCGGACCGTCCCCCACTGCCGCTCGGAGAGGTACGGCCCCCAGCGTCGCCACTTCTTCCCGCTGCCGCGGGCCTCGTCGAGGCGGCGATGCTCGGCGGTGGAATGGGTCGGCATCGGGGGAGACTACCCCACCCCCCCGGCCCCCCGCCCCGCAAGCAGGGCGGGGGGAGCGTGCGCCGCGAGGGGCCGCTTCTTGCACTGGGTTCACTCATGCATCGCACCCTATGGCTCGGGCTGGTCCCGCTGGCCCTGGCGTGCACATCGGCGTCTCCTGACACGGGGCCGCTTCCGCCAATCGTGCTCGCGCATCCACCGGCCGACCCGGGTGGGCCACCGCCGGACCCGACCTCGGCGTCCGACGTGTCCGTGTTCGCGATCCGCACGCTCTACCTCGGGGACACCGACCCCGCGACGGGGGTGACCAGCGCCTACGCGTGGAAGGAGCTGGGGTTCGACATCGACGGCAAGGCCACCACGAAGCTCTCGACGGACGTGTGCCAGCTCGCCGCGGGCGCTTCGAATCTATCGCAGCAGGACGGCCAGGGCGGCATCGACAACTCGTTCGGCTTCAACATCCTGCCCCTCCTCATCACGAGCTTCGGCTCAGACTTCTCGCAGCAAGCGAATGCCAGCATCTCCGCGGGCCTGGTCACCAACCTCATCGCGTTTCACGGCCTCGGAGCGGCGACGACAGCCTCGCCCCTGACCGCGTCGCTCGTCCTCGGGGCGCCGCTCGGCGGGGCGCCCACGTGGTCCACGACGGACGTCTGGCCGGTGGACTCGTCGAGCCTGATAGACCTCGACGCGGGGTCGCCCCTGCTCGCTTTCCCGCAGAGCTACGCCGTGGGCGGCGTGCTGGTCGCCGAGCCTCCGTCGGGCAACGGCGAGATCGCCCTCGGCGTCGTCGGGGGGATCCCCTTCGTCCTGGCGATCCGGCACGTGGTCATCGCGATGACCCTCTCGCCCGACGGGATGACCGCGACGGCGGGGACGATCTCGGGGATCCTGCCGACCGATCGCCTCCTGGAGCTCGCGCAGGCCCTCGCGGGCACGCTGAGCACCTCCTTGTGCAGCACGTCCGCCTTCGCGTCCCTCACGCAGTACATCGAACAAGCGGAGGACATCCTGCTCGACGGCACGCAGGACCCCTCGCAGCCGTGCACCGGCATCTCCATCGGCCTGGGCTTCGAGGCGGTACGCGTACAGTCAGGGCCGGTCGCCGTGGTCCCGCCGTTCGGCGGCGCGTGCGCGGGTCTGGACGCGGGGCCGTAGTCGCCTCCTCACGGGCTGTGGCACTGGGAGGTGCACGAGCCGGCGTAGCACTCGGCCATCTTCGTGGTGAGCGCGTCGGCGCCGGCCGCACACGACCCGAGCGCGCAATCGAAGCCCGTCCCACCGTCGCCCTCGCATGAGACGACGCACGCGAGGAAGGCGTGACACGACGTGTCGCCGGAGCACTGGGCGACCGTCGTGCAGCACACGTCGGCGATGCACGCGTTGCACGCGCCGGGACCGATGACGTTGGGACAGTTCACGCAGTAACCGCCGGTGCACTGCCCGTCGCAGCACGCGGTGCCGCCGTCGCACAGTGCGTCGTCGCCGATACAGGTCGGAGGCGAAGGTTCATTCGCGGTGCCGGTGCAGACAGACGATGTGCACTGCCGGGTGCAGCACTGGTCCTGTGTGGTGCACGTGGCGCCGGCATCGAGGCACGACTCACCGGTGCCGCAGAGCCCCTCGCTGCACGCGCCGGAGCAGCATTCCCCGGTGTCCCCGCAGGGGTAGCCGTCGAGCACGCAGCCCTCGGCCCCGTCGTCGCCGCTGGGGAGCCGCCCTTCGTCGATGACGGCCGCGTCCCCTCCCCCGCTGCTCGTCGAGGGCGCGTCGTCGCAGCTCGCCACGACGAGCATCGCGCCGACGAGAGCCCCCCGCATCCGGCCGACCTTCATGCACCCGCGGTCACTGCATGCGGAGCGCCAGAAGCGGCCCCCTCCGGCGCTCCGCCCGCCACTTCCCACGCTCCGCGTGCTTCCGGAGCCGCTCCGTCCGCCACTTCCACCGCTCCGCCTGCCCTCGGAGCCGCTCCCTCGGCTTCCGGAGCCGCTCCGCCTGCCCTTTCTCGCGCTCCCACGGCCCTCGGAGCCGCTCCCTCCGCCCTCGCAGCCGCTCCGCCTGCCCCCGGAGCCGCTCCCTCCGCCGTTTCTCGCGCTCCGGGTGCCTCTTCGCGCGCTCCGGACCCGGAATCGACACGCGCGCGCAGAAACCACGCAACTGCCGCCTTCGCTGACCGATGGGGGCTTGAAAGACGAAAGCGACCCCGCCGCGTGGTGCGGAACGGAGCCTGCTCGAGTCCTTCGGAACCGACCCATGACAAGCCCCAGCAAACCCACAGTCGCTACGCGCACCCTTCTCTTCACCAAGATCATCGCGGCGATCGCGCAGTACATCACCGCAGCCATCATCCTCGGGGGCAAGAGCATCACCCCTCAGGCGCTGGCAGCCATCTTCCAGGCCTATCTCCTGGCGGAGCAGGACCTGGAGGCCGCGCGCACCATCGTCACCGCCAAGCAGCAGACGCGTGACGCGGCGCTGGCCGCCGTCGACGCCGTCCTGCCGCCGTTTCACAAGTACCTCGTCGCGACGTACGGCGAGGAGAGCACGACCTTCGCCAACTTCGGTCTGCCGGTGACGCAGAAGACCACGAAGACCGCCGAGGTGAAGGCCGCGGCGGCGGCGAAGGCCAAGGCGACGCGCGCTGCCCACAAGGCGGCGCCCGTGACACCGGCGACGGCACCGGCGACGCCCGTCAAGGCCTGACCGCGGCCTCACGCCCCCCCCGCCCTGCTTGCGGGGCGGGGGGCCGGGGGGGTGGGGTGAACACCGGCGGACGCCGGGGTCGGTGATACATTCCCTCTCGGTGCCGGACACACTCGTCCCTCGCGACGGCCTCCCGCCGTCTCTCCCCGAGGGAGCGGGCTCCGATCCCACGCCGGGGCGGACGATGACGCAGAAGCTCCCCGCGGTCGCGGCGGTCCCGCCTTCGGCGGCGTCGAGCGGCGCGTATCCCGTCTACCCGACGCCTCCTCCCGCGGTGCAGTTCCCAGCGGTCGGGACGGTGCTTCACGGGGTGCGCGGGGAGTACGCCGTGCAGAGCATCATCGGCACGGGGGAGTTCGGAGCGGTCTACGAGTCGGTCGGGCCCTTCGACCAGATCTACGCCATCAAGATGATGCGCCCCGCGAACCGCCCGTACGCCGAGGTGCAGAGCGAGTGGGCGCGCGAGGTGCAGCGGCTACTCTCGCTCCGGCACCCGAACGTCGTCTACATCTTCGACGCCTTCGAGGAGCAGCACCTCTTCTATCTCGCGCTCGAGAAGTGTGACCACGCCCTCCAGGAGATGCTGGGGATCCCGATGCAGGAGGGGCTCGTCATCGAGCTTGCGCGCCAGCTCCTCGCCGCGGTGCAGTTTCTCCACGACAACGACGTCGTCCACGACGACCTTCATCCCGGCAACGTGCTCATCTCGCACGGCAACGACCGGCCCATCGTCAAGATCAGCGACTTCGGCATCAGCACGGAGCTGCGCGGGATGCCCGCGATTCGCCCGAACGTCGTGCACCACGCCATCATGGCGCCGGAGATCATCGCGACGGGCTACACGGGCAAGCAGTCGGACATCTACCAGATTGGCCTACTCCTTTACTGGATGCTCGCGGGCGAGAGCGCGGTGCCGAGGAACGTCGCGTACGCGGACCTCGTCCGCTGCGTGGCCGACGGGGTGCCGCGCCGCCGGGCCGAGGAGATCGGGACGCCCATCGGGCAGCTCGTCGCCAAGATGCTGCGTCGCCGCGAGCAGTTCCGGTACGGCTCAGCCAGGGAAGTCTGGGCCGAGCTTCGCACCCTTCCGGCGTGGCAGAGTCGACAGCTGTTTCCGACGCGCTGACGCGCTACGCTCCCCCTGCCAATGTCGGGGGACAGGGTTGTGCGGGCGGTGGGGCTCCGTCGGGTGCTGGGTCCGTTCTTCGAGCGGGCGCTGGTCCCCGTCATCGTGGTCGAGCGGGACGGACGCCTGGCGTCGGCGAACGACGCGGCGCTGACGCAGTACGGGTACGCGCTCGACGAGCTCTGCGAGCTTCGCATCGAAGATCTCGTCGCGGGCCCGCGCCGCGAGCTACCGGACGAGCTGGAGCACGCCTACCAGGGCGACCACGGGCCGCTGGCGCGCCGCCCGCATCGTCGCAAGGACGGGAGCCTGCTCTGGGTCGTCCCGGCGGCGGGCCCGCAGTCGATCGACGGCGAGACGTTCATCGTGTCGGCCCTCCAGGACGTGACGGCCCTCGTCAGCGCCGAGGAGCGAGCCGCGTACGAGCACGGCCGGGGCGAGGTTCTGTGGGAGGGCGCGGTCGAACGGCTCGGGAGCGCGCTGGTGCTCTTCGACTCCGAGCGGCGGATCGTCCGAATGAACCGCAACTTCGTCCAGTGGATGAAGCTTCCGGAGGCGGAGCTCGCGGGCAAGCGGTGCGACGAGATGTTTCTCCTCCTGTGCGCGACGCAGCCCTGCCCTCACGCGCTGGCGGCGGCCGAGCAGCGGCGCGTGGTCGTCGAGCTCGAGTCGGCGCGCGGGTGGCCGTTCCGGGTCGAGGTGTTCCCTGCGCCGCCGAACGACACGGGCGTGGCGACGGTGCACCTCGCGCACGACCTCAGCGAGGAGAGGGCGATGCGTTCGCGCCTGGTGTCGGCCGATCGCCTCGCGAGCCTGGGGCGGGTGGCGGCGGGCGTGGCGCACGAGGTCAATAACCCCGCCGCGTTCGTGACGCTGGCGCTGCCGCTCGCGCGAGACCGCATCGGGCAGGGCCGGCTCGCGGAGGCGGTGGCGTTCATCGACGAGGCGATCACAGCGACCGCGCAGATCGCGGAGGTGATGCGCGATCTCGGCGGCGTCGTGCGCGACCGTCCTCGCGCAGTGGTCGACCTGTCGGCGCTGGTGGAGAGCGCTCTCCGCATCGCCTCGTACGAGGCGGAGACGCGGGCCCGCGTGGAGCGCGTGTGCGAGGCCGGTGTCGCGGCGGAGGTGCGTCCGACCCGGATCGCCCAGGTGCTGCTGAACCTCGTCCTGAACGCGGCGCAGGCGATCCCGGAGGGGGACGCCACACAGCACCGCATCGAGGTGCGGACTCGCCGCGCGGGCGACCGGGCGCTCATCGAGGTGACCGATACGGGACCGGGGGTGCCGGAGGCCATCGCAGAGCGCATCTTCGAGCCGTTCTTCACGACGCGGAGCGCCCAGGGAGGCACGGGCCTGGGCCTGTGGCTCTCGCGCACCATTGTGGAGGAGGAGGGCGGAACGCTGACGACGCGGAACCGCCCGGAGGGGGGCGCGGTGTTCACGGTGTCCTTGCCGCTCCATCGCGTCGGGGAGGTCCGGCCAACGGCTTCAGCGGAGTGAGAGGCGTGCTCGCCGCCTCTCCTTGGCGGCTTCTCCTCTCCCCGATACACATGGTCCATGCGCCTTCGCATGTCTCTCGTCGTCTGCGTGACGTGTCTGCTCGCGATTCCGGGGTCGGCGCTCGCGCGCCCCGGCGGAGGCGGCAGCTACCACGGCGGGAGCAGCACGGGCGGCGCGACGGGGGGCTTCCACCCGGTGGCTCCGACGCCGGGGTACTCGAACACCGGCGGGAGCGGCGGCTCGCTCGGGCCGCTGGGGTCGCTCATCATGCTGGGGCTCCTCGGGGGCGTCGTGCTCCTCGTCGTGGTGCTCCGCGCCCGCCAGCGGAAGGGCCCGCGGGCCGATCAGCTCGACGCGAACGCGGCGCGGCGCACGTCGGTGTCGCTCGGGGCGCTCCAGGCCCGGGACCCGATGCTCACCGAGCAGAGCATCGTCGACCACGTGCGGCCGATGTCCGACCAGCTCCGGGGCGCGTGGTGCGCGGGGAACATGCTTCCCGCGCGCGCCTTCGTGAGCGACGGCGTGTACAGCCGCTTCCAGGTGCAGCTCGCGCTGATGCGCCAGGAGAACCGCCGCAACGTGATGAGCGACGCGCAGGTGCTCTTCATGACCATCGAGGCGGTGGAGGACGCGGCGCCGCTCGACGTCGTCCACGTGCGCCTGACCGCCCAGGCCCGGGACACGGAGGTGCCTTGCACGGCGAACGACGCGCAGATCCAGGCGGCGCTCGCCCAGGCGCCGGTCAATCCGTACACGGAGATCTGGACGCTGGTCCGGTGCACGGGCGCACAGACCAAGCCCGGCGACGCGCAGGTCGGGGCCGCGTGCCCGAAGTGCGGCGCGCCGCTGGCAGGCGGCGAGATGCTCAAGTGCCGCTACTGCGGGGCCCTCGTGTGCTCGGGGGAGCACGACTGGGTGCTCGCGGAGATCACGCAGCTCGAGGAGTGGCGGCCGAGGGGCCAGCGCGCCCCGGGTCTCGACGCGCTCCGCGGGGCGGATCCCGGCGTGGCGGGCGAGGTGCTCGAGGACCGCGCGTCGTATCTCTTCTGGAAGTGGGTCGAGGCAGGGCGAGCGAACAGCCCGGCGCCGATGCGCAAATGCTCGACGCCGGGGCTCCTCGCGTCGGGCGCGCGGTGGGAGTGGACGCGCGGCGCGAGCGACGTGTCGGTCGGCGGCTCGGACGTCGCGCAGTGCGTGGTCGCGGCGCCGGACGGGCAGGATCACGTCGACGTGCTCGTGAAGTGGTCGGCGCGCTTCAACGGCTCGCCGAGCTACACGCCGTGCCAGACGGTGATACGGATGGCGCGAAAGTCGGGCGTCCAGTCGAAGCTGTCGATGACCGCGCTGGTCTGCCAGGCGTGCGGCGCCCCGATGACGGACAGCGACAACACGAAGTGCGACCACTGCGGCGTCGAGCTGGCGGCGGGGGATCAGGCCTGGGTGCTGGAGGCCGTGCTTCAGCCCGGGCAGTCTTGAGCGATGTCACCCCGGACCTGGAGCGCGCCCGATCCAGGGCGAGCCCCCCGGAGCGTGCTTTTGCAGGGAAACGTGACGCGCGTGTAACTCCATGCGCGCGCACGGGGCTTGCTGGGGTGGGAGGTTCATGCGGCTGGGGATCCTCTCGCTGTTCTTGCTGATGGGTTGCAGTTCCGGGTCGACATTACCCGACGGCGCGTGTCCCGGATCGGACCCCGACTGCAACGACGCCTCCTCCGCGACCTCCCCGGAGGCCTCCGCAGCCGAGGCCGCGTCCGACACGGCCGCCCCCGTCGTCGACGCCTCCACCGACGTGGCCGACGCGCTCTGCGTCCTCCTCGTCGACGACGCCGGGGTCACGCTCGGCTGCGGGCCCGGCGACAACGGCCCCGGCGATCACGACGACGGCGGCGGCGCCGCGCCTCCCCCGCCGCCCGACGCCGCGCTCGACGCGAGCGGTCTCGGGCTCGGCGCGTCCTGCTGGGACAACGCGCAGTGCACGTCGAACATCTGCTTCGACTACCAGGTGAGGGGCACCTTCTGCACTCAGCGCTGCTGGACCACCGGCGACTGCCCGCCGCCCGCGAACGGCTGCAACGGCATGGGCGTCTGCCGCTTCGGTGACGGCGGTAACTGAGCACGCGCCTCGTGCGCGAGGAGCCACACCTTGCGGGGGATCCCGCCGCCGTACCCGGTGAGCGAGCCGTCGCTGCCGATGACGCGGTGGCAAGGGACGATGATCGAGACGGGGTTGGCTCCGTTCGCGGCTCCGACGGCCCGCACCGCTCGAGGAGCGCCGACTGCGCGCGCGATGTCGGCGTAGGAAGCCGTGGCGCCGGACGGGATCGCGCGGAGAGCGGTCCACACGCGGCGCTGGAAGTCGGTTCCATGGAGAGAGACGGCGAGGGCATCGAGAGCGGCGAGGTCTCCCGCGAGATAGGCGTCGAGCGCATCGCCGGTGGAGGCTGCCGCGCGCGAAGGGGCGAGCGTCACGCCTCCGGAGCGGCGATCGAGCCATCGAGACAGCGCGGGCCACCCGTCGTCGAAGCCCAGCGCGGCGACCGCGCCGTCGTCCTCCACGGCGAAGCGGACGAGTCCCACCGGTGTGCTTCGTGTTCCCACAGCGAGCATCGTCGTCATCGGGCGGGTCCCAGTCTCCAGAGGTGCATCGCCGCGTACGCCCGCCATGGGCGCCACGGCTCCGACAGAAGAAGGACGGCGCGCTCGGGCGGCGCCGGCTGATCCTCGCCCGCCAGCGCTCGGCGGAGGACGAGGTCGCCCGCGGGGAACGCGTCCGGATCGCGGCCGCCGCGCATCGCGACGTACGCCGCGGTCCACGGGCCGATCCCCGCGAGGTCGAGGCCCCCGCTCTCGGGCTCCAGCGGGCGCTTGCCCTCCGCCGTGGCGCGGGCGAGACCGGCGATCGCCGCGGCCCGGGCGCGCGGGAGGCCGATCGACGCGATGTCGGCGTCCATCAGGGCTTGCGGCGTGGGAAAGAGGTGCGTCAGGCCGTCCGCCGCATCCGGTACCGGCTTGCCGAAGCGCGCCACGAGCCGGCCCGCGAGCGTCGTCGCCCCCGCGACGCTCACCTGCTGTCCGAGGATGGCGCGTACCGCGATCTCGAAGGCATCCCAGGCCCCGGGGACGCGCAGCCCCGGGCGAGCGCGGACGGACGGCGCGAGGCGGCGGTCGCGCGCGAGGTGGGCGTCGATGCGCAGCGGATCGGCGTCGAGGTCGAAGAGCCGCCGCACGCGCGTGACCATCGTGAAGAGGTCGGCCCCCGCGACGCCCCACGCCGACAGAAGGAGGTGGGTGCCCTCCGCGACGCTGCGCACCTCGATGCGCGCGGCGCGGCCGGCCACTTCGACGGTCCGCGCGTACGTCCCCGCGTCGACCCGCTCGACCCCGGGGATGGCCCGCCGCGCGAGGAATGCGAGGAGGTCGTCGTAGGCGAAGGGCGCGCGGTACGGGAGGCGGAGGACGACGTCGGCATGCGTGGGATCGACGTCACGCCGCGCGCCCCGGCGGCGAAGCTCGCTCGGCGTGGCGCGGAAGGCGGCGCGGACGGCGTCGTTGAAGCGGCGGAGGCTGGAGAAGCCCGCGCCGTGGGCCACCTCGGTCATGGGGAGCGACGTCTCCTCGAGGAGCTTGCGGGCAAAGTGCGCCCGCTTCGTGCGCGCGACCGCGATCGGGGCCGCCCCGAGATGCTGGTCGAAGAGCCGGCGAAGGTGCCGGGCGGTCACGCCGAGGCGGTCGGCGAGCGCGTCGATCCCCGCGTCGTCCAGGGCGCCTTCCTCGATGAGCCGGAGTGCGCGCGTCACGGTCGCCGGGGTCCCGAGGGCGGCCGGGGTACCGGGGGAGGCGTCCGGCCGGCAACGGAGGCACGGCCGGAGCCCGTACGCCTGCGCCGCGGCGACGGAGGGGAAGAAGCGGACGCTGCTCCGGCGCGGAGTCCGCGCGGGGCAGCCGGGCCGGCAGTAGATCCCGGTCGTCGTGACGCCGACGACGAAGTGCCCCTCGAAGCGCCGGTCGCGACTGACCATCGCCAGGTACATGTCGTCCGGGTTCAGGCCGTGTGAATCACACGGCACGAGCTTCCGAAGGTCGTTCAGCTCCACGTGCATTCGATACAGCCTCCGCGGACGCCCCGCTCGCCGCTTTCGGACATGGATCTCGCGTGGAGCGCCCCGCGTCACGAGGAACGGCTTGACGTCCTCGGGGCGCGTGGCACCCTGGACCCGTCACTTCGGCATGAGTGACGCAACAACGAGGGTTGGCGATGCGCATCTCGCGTCAGGCATGGGTGGGAACGGTCGTTCTCGCGGCGGCGGCAGCCTGCAGCACGGGGGACGACTCGTCCTTTCCCCCGATGGGCGCCGAGGGCGGCGCGCCGCACTACGACGGCGGCGGGGATGACGCGACGGCGCCCGACGACGCAGGGCACGACGGGGGAGCCGACGCGCTGGCCGAAGCCTCGGGTGACGACGCCGCGGCCGAAGCGAGCGGCGACGCGGCGGTGGAGGCGTCTTCGCCCGAAGAAGCCGGGAGCGAAGCGGCAGTAAGCGAGGCCGGCGAGGAAGCCGGCATCGACGCGAGCCACGAGGCAGGCGAGGACGCCGGTGTGGACGCGGGCCATGACGCGGCCCCGGAGGCGGAAGCCGCGGCGCCCGAGGCGGGCGTCGACGCGGGAGCCGATGCGCCGCCGGAAGCCGCGGTCGAAGCGGGACACGACGCGGGCGCGGATACGTCCACCGTCGCGGATACGGGAGTCGACGCCGCCGAGGACGCGACGGCCGACGCGATCTCGATCGTCGCCCCCGTCTGCGACGGCGTCATCGGACCCAACGAGTACGGCGGCCCCGGCAACCAGGCCGCCTCGGCATCCGGGCAGACGTGGCTGATGACCTGGGACGACACCAACCTCTACGTCGCGATCGAAGGCGCCAACGTCGACGAGGGAAGCATCCTCTACTTCGCGATCGCCCCGGGATCCGTGGGCGGAGTCGGCGCGGGCGTGACGAGCGGAGAGCTCTACGACTCGACCAACGTGACCACCCTGCCCTTCACCGCGCAGCTCGCCGTGTACGCGCACGATGGGTACACGGAGGGCCGCCCGGACAACGCCGGCGCGTGGGGCGCGGCCGAGACCACCCTCGTGCGTCTGTGCGACAACACCACGATGCAGGTGCGCGAAGAGGTGATCCCGTGGTCCCTCCTCGGCGGCAAGCCCGCCGCCTTCGGCTGGACCGGCTACGTCGCCGCGAACGGCAACACCAACCCGACTGGCTACATCTACGGCCAGATGCCCACGGGCAACCCGAGCGGCGCGCCGGCGAACAACGACACGTTCACGCAGTACTACGAGGTCGCCAGCACGGCGACGGGCGTCGCGACGCCGTTCGCCGTCGTGCAGTAAGACGGAAGTCAGGGCGCGAGGTCGACCCGAAGCGGGTACTTGAGGGTCGCCTTGCCTGGGCCGCAGGCGTCGAGGTGCGCGCGCGGGACGGCCGTCGTGAGCTTGCCGACGCAGGCCATGAACGCGGTCGCCACGTCGTGATCGAGCTCGTCGTCCAGCTCGCCCTCCTCGACGCTGGCGCGTCCGTCGTCGGGAACGCTCGTGACGACGAGGTCCACGAAGGCGGGCACGGCGAGCTGCGCCGCGCACGCACAGACCCGCAGGCGGGCCGGCTCGAGAATGGGCTCGATCGCGCGCGCCATGACGCCGGGCTCGATGTCCTGCCGCCGCACGTCGCTGCCGCAGATGACGACGACGCGTCCCTGACCGCCCTCCATGCCGTCCAGCGTCCAGGGGAGCGCGCACGCGGTCACCTTCTCTACGGACGGCGGCGCGGGCGGGCGCGGAGCCGCGGGGGTGCTCTCGACCGATGGCGCCAGCACGACGGGCCCCGGGCCGGGCGTGGCGCACGCGCCGCATGCGATGAGCGCGAGGACGCGGAGAAGGAGCGACGCCACGGCTCGTGAGAGTATCGCGGGATGGCTGCCAGGCGAGCCGATGCCTTGTCCGGGGCGCTCGACCGCCTCTACGCTGCGCCGTTCGAGGCGTTCCTCGCGCTGCGGAAGGAGCTCGCCGTGTCCCTCCGCGCGGCGGGGGACGCCGAGGCTGCGCGCGCGGTGACGGCGGCGCCGAAGCCGACGCGCACGGCGTGGGCGCTGGACCAGATCGCGCACCACCGGCCGGAGCTCGTGGAGGCGATGCTGAGCGCGCGGGATGCGGCCGTGTCGGTGCAGAAGAAGGGAGAGGCGGCGGCGATCCGCGAGGCGATCCGCGAGTCCCGCGCCCGGACGGCCGAGGTGCTCCACGCGGCGCGCGACGTCCTCGTCACGGCGGGCTTCGCGGTGCCGGTGGCGCAGCTGCGGCGCATGGGGGAGACGCTGGCGGCGGCGAGCCTCGAGGGCTCGGAGGCGCGGAGCCTCTTCGCGGAGGGGAGGCTGACGCGCGATCTCGGGCAGGAGGATCCGTTCGCAGGGATCGAGGCAGGGCCGGTCCGGCCGCGACGGGACGCGGCGCCGGTGCGTGACGAGGCGAAGAACGCGGCGGCGGCGGCGGCCTCGGCGGCGAAGGAGAAGGCGGCGCACGAGGCCGGCAAGAAGGCGGCGCGAGAGCGGGTGGATGCGCTGGAAGCGGAGGTCCGCGAGGCGCGCGTCGAGGCGCGGAAGAAGGAGATGGCAGCGGTCCGCGCGCAGGACGAAGCGGACCGGGCCCGGCGCGCGGTGGGCGAGGTGGAGGCGCGGCTGGAGAGCGCGCGAGGGGAGCTTCGTGCGATGCGGGCTTGAAGTTCTGCGCGGTCGAGCGAGCATGACGTGATGAAACGAATCCCGCTTCTCGTCGCCGCCGCTGCCGCCGCCTTTCTTACGGGGTCCATCGCGGGGGATGCGCATGCGCTCGGCCCCATCGATCTCGAGCTCGGCGCAAAGGTGGGGTACGGCACGAGCCCCTCGAACAGCGGACCGATCAACCCCCTGGGCTTCGGCATTGGAGGACGCGGTGGTGTCTCGTTCTTCGGCATCTACGCCGGCGTCGGCGCCATGTACTACCTCGGTGGCAGCCAGACCCTCGACGGCGAGAAGGTCTCCCTCCACACCGTGATGTACGGCTTCGACCTCGGTTACAACTTCAAGATCGCCATCCTCACGATCCGACCGCTCCTCGGCATCGGGAACCTCACCGTGAGCAGCAGTCCGTCGAGCGGCAACGAGAGCAACCTCTATCTCGAGCCCGGCGTCACGGCCCTCGTGTCGCTCGGCACGCTGTTCGTGGGCGCGGACGCGAACCTCCTCGTGCTTCCGGGCATCAACACGCCCACGGGCAGCCAGACGGAGACGGCCTTCACGGTCCACGGGCAGGTTGGCGTCCGCTTCTAGTCAGTACGTCACGGTCACGTGGTCGGTCTTCGTGCTCGCGTCCCACCGGAGGTCGCGCGCCGCCTTGTCGATGCACGCCGCGACCATCGGGTCCGGCGGATCCGTGGTCACCTTGACATCGACCGCGCGCCCAAGCTTCACGGCGACCTTGAGCACGACCTTCATGTCCGGTGGCGCGCCGCACGCGGTGACGAACGTGCCGTGGACCAGGGGCGCCCCGAGCTGGGCGCTCGACAGGGGCGCGGCGCGCGGGCGTCCCACGGGTCCCGCGTCGCCGCTGGGGCCCGACGACGGCGAGGACGACGCGGACGCCGACGCCTGCGTGGACGCCAGCCCGCCCCAGACGTGCCCCAGGAGCGAGAGTCTCCCGGTGGCCGCCAGGCCGCCGAGAAGAACCGCCGGGACCGCCGCCACCAGGAGGATGATTCGACCGCGGCGCATGAAAAGGTCGAACCGGGAACTTCGTGGGCGCAGCAGGGATCGAACCTGCGACTTCGTCCGTGTGAAGGACGCACTCTACCGCTGAGTTATGCGCCCGGCCTACCGCGGGGAGCGATCGAATTACCCCACCTGCGTCCGCCCTGCAACTCCTCGCCGGACAACCGGTCGACGGCGCTAGTCTCGGCGCCCGTGTCGGCAGGCGGCAAGCTCCCTGGGCTCGACGGGCTTCGCGCGCTGGCGGCGCTGGCTGTGTTCGTCGATCACGCGGAACAGACGCAGGAGTGGGTGGGCCTCGACCACTTCGACGGCAACCAGATGACGAGCCTCGGCCGGCAGGGCGTGGAGGTCTTCTTCGTCCTCTCGGGGTACCTCATCACGCTGCTGCTCCTCCGAGAGCGCGCCCGGGTCGGCGTCGTCTCGCTCCGGCGGTTCTACGCGCGGCGGACGCTTCGCATCTGGCCGCTCTACTACGCCGTCGTCTTCATTCTGTGGGTCGTCATCCCGTGGGCGGTCCGGTTCGCGCCGCCGGAGATCCACGCGCTCTCGGAGATCCACACGCGCACCATGGGGGCGGTGGGCGATCCGCGCCTGGCTCTCTACCTCCTCTTTCTCGCGAACTTCTCGTTCTGGCTCTACCCGCACGTCTTCTGTGGGGCTCACCTCTGGAGCCTCGGCGTGGAGGAGCAGTTCTACCTGGTGTGGCCGGTCCTCTTCCGCTTCGTTCGCCGGCCTCTGGCGGTGTTCGGCGCGCTCGTGGCGGTCAAGGTGGGGCTGCACATGGCGGTCGAGTACCACCACGAGCTCGTGTCGTGGTTCCTGTCGCCGGACGGCACCTTCCTCGCGCTCGAGTTCTCGAAGATGTGCCACTACGAGGCGATGGCCATCGGCGCCGCCGCGGCCTACGTCGCGTTCCACCACGGCGACCGCGTCCGGCGGGTGGCCGCGGCGTGGTGGGTACAAGCTCCTCGTGTGGCCGCTGCTCTACGCGTGCGTCTGGCTGGCGGGCTGGAACCAGGGCTTCCACGGCATCGACCCCATCACGGAGGTCCCCCAGCTCGGCTACGCCGTCGTCGTGCTGCTCGTGTCGCACAGCGCGCGGCGCTCGTGGGTCCTCGACCACCGCGTGGTCACCTGGCTCGGCGAGCGCTCGTTCGGCTTCTACATGATCCACACGTTTGTCATGGTCCTGGCGATGGCGCTGCTGGAGCGCGCGCACCTCGAGGGCTTGCCGGCGGAGCACGGCGTCTTCTACGTCGTTGCGTTCGCGCTCACGGCGGGCGGAGCGGCGCTCTCGTATCGCTGCTTCGAGGCGCCGCTCTTGCGACTCAAGGACCGGTACTTCGCCGGGGCGCGCTGAACAAGACGTGCGTGGCCTCGTCGCAGCGATGTGCTGCGCAGAGACGGATCAGACGGTCGGAGGCACGCCCAGCGTCGCGTAGCGGATGCGAGCCCACAGCTCCTCCCTGCCCTCGCCCGTCACGGCGCTGAAGCCGATGGCTCGCGTCCCGGCGTTGCGGTTCACGACGGCGAGCGCCGGCTTGCGAGCGGACGCGCTCACCTTGTCGACCTTGGTGGCGACGAGGATGATCTCCATCGGCTTCGGATCGCTCACGAGCCGAGGTTGCCGGAGGAAGTCCACCAGCTGTCGCTCCTCGTCCTCGACGCCGCGCCGCACGTCCACGAGGACCGCCACGGCCCGCAACCCGGCGCGCTTCTGGAGGTACCCCTCGATCATCGCCTGCCACTGCACGCGCTCCGTCTTCGACCGCTTCGCCCAGCCGTACCCGGGCAGGTCGACGAAGCGCAGCGACAGGCCATCGGAGCAGCGCACCTCGTAGACGTTGATCTGACGCGTGCACCCGGGGGTGTTGCTCGTCCGCGCGAGACCCTTCCGCTGCATCGTGGCGTTGAGCAGGCTGGACTTGCCGACGTTGGAGCGCCCCGCGAACGCCACCTCGAGGAGCGTCGGCGGCGGGAGGGAGGCGTCGTCGACCGCGCCAGCGACGAACTCGGCGCTCGTGACGCGCGTCTCCTCGACTGCGGGCTTCATCCACCCTGATCTAGTACGTCTAGCGGTCGTCGTCGCCCGCGGCGGATTCGCCCTCGTCGGGCGCGAGCCACGGCTCGATGAGATCGGAGCGATCCCGCGCCGCGGCGCCGCCCATGGTCTGGAGCGCCTGCGCCGCCGCCCGACGCGCGTCATCGGACGACTGCGGCGCGGTGATCACGTCGAGGAGCGCCTGCTGGGCGTCCGCCCCTCCGGTGGTCGCCAGCCCCTCCGCTGCCTTCACGACGACGGAAGAGTCGGGATCCCGCAGCGCCTCGACGAGGAGCGGTCGAGCGGCTTCGGCGTCGAGCTCGGCGGCGTGGCCAGCCGCGGTGGCCCGGGCGTCGGCATCGCCCGAGCGGAGCCCCTCGGCCGTGAGTGCCAGGGCGCTCGCCGGCGCGGCCTGGCGGAGAGCCGCGAAGGCCGTGGCGGCGACGTTCTCGTCGGGATCGCGCGCCAGGGTCTCGAGGCGAGGTAGAAGGGTCGGGGGAGTCTCGCCCATGAGCGCCCGCGCGACGGCCATGCGCTCCTCGGGATCGGCGCTCGCCGCGGCACGGGTGAGCACGCGCTCGGCGTCGGGACCACCCGCCCGCGCGAGGCTCGCCAGGGCCGGAGCCCGAAGCGTCGAATCGTCCGTGGCCTCCACCAGCGCACGCGTGGCGCGGGGGTCCTTCGATCCAGCGAGCGCCGAGAGGGCCTCTTCGCGCTGGTCCTTCGCCCCCACCGTGCGCGCGGTCTCGACGAGCGCCAGGAGCGACGCCTCGTCGTGTCGCTGGCCCAGGGCCTGGACCGCGTCCGACGCGAGCGCCCCACCGGACCGCGCGATGTCCGCGATGGCCTTCGTCGCCTCGGCCGAGTCGTCCGACGCCAGCACGTTCAACCCCGTCGACGCCACGCTCCCGCCTTCGTCGCGCATCATGCGGATCGCGAGGCCGCGGGCCTGCTCCGCGCCGCCCTCCGAGCCGGCGAGCTCGCGCAGGGCATGCTCCCGGGCGACTCCGGGGCGGGAGGCCAGCGCCAGGATGGCCGCGTGCGCCGCTTCCGTGTCGAGCCCACCGAGAGCGCTCACGGCCTGACTCGCCGACGTGTCGTCGAGGCGCTGGGCGGCGTCGACCAGGGACGCCACGCCCTCCCCGTCGCCGCGCAAGGCGAGCCACCTGGCCGCGGCCGTCGCCGTGCCGGCGTCCTGGGATCCCATGTGGAGCACCACCGCGGCGCGCACGTCCTCGCCGTCGAACGACGCGAGAGCGGACAGCGCCTCGGCAGCGATGGCCGGGTGGGAATCGTCGGTCGCACGGAGGAGCGCCGCGCGGGCGTCCTCGGTGTCCACCGCCGCGAGAGCGTTCACCGCGAGCTGGGCGTCCCCTCCGCCGTGAGCGATGGCCGCATCGAGGAGCGCCATGGCGGGACCTCCCACCTCGGCCGCTGCGCCGAACGCCGCGGTGCGTACCTCCTCCGAGGGAGACGCGGTGAAGCGTTCGAGCGTCCCGGTCGAGGCTGACTCGCCGGCCGCGCCCAGCGCGGTGAGCAGCGCCTCCTTCTGCGCCGCGCTCGTCGCAGTGGCCAGCGCCTGTTCCACCAGCGCCGCCGCGCCGCTCACGTGTTCGGCGGCGAGGGCAGAGAGGGCGTCCATGCGTGCCGAGGGGTCGCTCGACTGCGCCGCAGCGATGACGGTGCTCCGGGAGAAGGCGTCGTCGCGCGCCGCGAGCGCGGTGAACGCGGCGGCGCGGAGGCGGGGCAGCGGATCGTGGGATGCGCCGACGAGAGCGCCGGTGGCGACGTCTCCCGGGACGGAGCCGAGCGCGGTCAGCGCGCACTCGCGGACCTGCACGTGTGCCCGGGTCTGGAACGCGTCGACCAGCGCGGCGCGGGCGGTGGCGTCGCCCACCCGTCCGAGCAAGTCGAGCGCGGCGCACACGGCATCGGTGCCGCGCGCGGCGCGAAGCCTCGCGACGAGCGCGGGGGAGCGCGAGACGCCGGCGGACTCTGGTTCTCCGCCGGATGCGGGAGGCCCCTCGACGCGCACCGCGTCCGTCGTCGCGGTCGTCGGAGCCGAGGGGCCTGCATGACCGCGCACGGGTCGGAACGCGAAGAGGACGGCGAGGCCGAGCGCCCCCGCCGTGGCTACCTTCCACAGGGAGGTTCTCATGACGGAGTCCTACGCCCGGGCGCCGCCCTCGATTCCCCGGCGCCCCGTGAGCCGGCGCCGGAACGCACCGACGATCTCCTCCAGCTCCGGCGCCCGCATCCCCCACGCCGCCAGGAAGAACACGGCGGTGAACGCCAGCACGCCCGCGAGCCCCGGCAGAAGACGCTGGAGCGCGCCGACTTCGCCCTCCGGAGCCAGCAGCCTCGCAGCGCCCCAGCCGGCCACCGCGCCGAGGATCGAGGCGCCGAGCGTCCGCGCCGCCGACCGCGCGAGAGTCGCTCCCTCGATCGTCCCGAGCCGCCAGCGTAGTCCGACGAGCAGCAGCACCATCTGCACGGCGCTCGACCCGGCGACCGCAACGCTGATCCCCACGTGACCCATCGGCCCCCGCAGGCCGACGGCGAGCGCGATGAACGCGGTCAGGTCGAGCGCACTGACGACGACCGGTGTACGCGTGTCGCCGAGCGCGTACAGGGCGGGGACGGTCTGACGCACGGCGGCGACCGTCCAGATGGCCCCTCCCTGCCAGAGCAGAGCCTTCGCGGTCTCGTGCGCCGCGCGGGCGTCGAACGCGCCGCGCTGGAAGAGCGCCACGACGATCGGCTCGCCGAGCACGACCAGCGCGGCGCTCGCCGGGATGGCCACGAACATCGCGAGCGCCATGCCGTGGGCCCACGTCTTGGCCAGCTCGCTCTTCGCGCCCTTCGCGGCGAGCGTGGACAGCGCGGGGAGCGCGGCGGTCGACAGCGCCATGACGAAGATGCCCTGCGGGAAGTCGCAGAGGCGCATCGCCCAGGAGAAGTAGCTCTGCGCACCCGGCCCCAGCTCCGACAGAAACCGGCGCGAGAGCACGAGGTCGACGTAGTAGATGCCGATCCCGAAGGTGAGCGGCGCGATGCGGCGGAGCACCTCGCGCACGTCGGCGTCGAGGACGAAGGCCGGGCGACCGCCGTAGCCGATGCGCCGCAGTGCGGGCCATTGCGCGACGACCTGGAGGACACCGCCGGCGAGCGCGCCGTACGCGAGCGCGCGCACCGGGTCCCCCGTCGCCAGGTAGGGAGCCGTGAAGGCGGCGACGATGAGCGCGACGTTGAGCAGGCCCGGGGCGAAGGCGGCCACGGCGAAGCGGCGATTGGCGTTGAGGGCAGCCATTCCGAGGGCCGCCGTGCCCATGAGCAGGATGTACGGGAAGACGACGCGCGTGAGCGCGACGGTGCGCTCGAACTCGCCGGGTCGATCGCGGTATCCGGCGGCGAAGAGATCCGTCAGCGGGCGGGCGAAGAGCATCCCCGCCGCCGTCACGACGACGAGCGCGATGAGCGACGCTCCGCGCACGCGAGCGAAGAACCGCTTCGCCGCCTCGTCCCCCTGGTTGGCGAGCTTCCCGGAGAGGACCGGGACGACCGCGCTGGTGACGGCCCCCTCCCCGAGCAGGGACCGGAGCGCGTTCGGGATGGTGAAGGCGACCCACCACGCGTCGGTCGCGTCGCGGTCGAAGAGCGCGGCTAGAGCCATGTCGCGCACGAGACCGAGCACGCGCGACGCGAGCGTCCCCGCCCCGACGACGCCGGCGCGCGCGACCAGCCGGCCGCGCTCGCGCTTGCCCTCCTCGGCGATGCTTTCTTGCGGAGCGCTCACGACCCTCCGTCTCCCCTCACGATCGCGGCAGGGACCCGGCCGCGGTGCCGGCGTCCGGGAGACACTGCGGACACTGGCAGAGCGAGCGCAGGTACTTGTAGCTGTAGATGCCGCTGTTGTGGCCGTCGAACCAGGTCAGGGAGAGGGCGTAGCCTCCGACCGGCTGGAGATCGTCGAGCTCGAGCTGGTCGTTTCGCGTCTCGATCCGCCGGATCTCCCCCGTGTGCCCCTGGCACCCGGCGCACGGGCAGAAGCCGCGGAGCACGGCATGCGGGTAGATACCCTTGTGGCCGTCGGCCCAGTCGATCTCGGTGGTGCGCGCGCCGCGGGGCGACCGGATGGCGACGGGCTTGATGCGGGGGTCCTTGATGGTCACGGCGCGCTCCGGTTCTCCCTGCGAGAGGCCGCGCTCTCGATGACGGCGCGCACCCGGCCGAGATCGACCAGTCCCGTCACGGCACCGGGACTCGACACCGCCTTCTTGCCCATCATGTGGCCGGCGCGCAACGCCGTTCGCCAGACCTCGGGCGCGGACCACGAGGCCGAGCCCGGGAGCGCGCGAACGGCCACCAGCGTCGCCAGGGCTCCCGCGATGAAGGCGTCACCCGCACCGGTCGCGTCGATGCAGCGTGCGCGCAGGGCGGCCACGTCGACCGAGCCGTGCTTGCCGATGGCGCTGGCCACGTTTGCCCCGCGCGTGACGAGCCAGGTGGCCTGTGGAGCATGGCGCGCCAGCCAGCGGAGCCCCGTGGCCCCTCCGCTCACGGCGCGGAGATCCGCGTCGCTCGCCTTGACGACGTCGGCCCGTCGTACGAGCTCCCCGATGGCTCGCTCCATCGCGCGACGGCTTGGCCAGAGGTGCGCGCGCACGTTGAGGTCCACGAAGACGCACGCCCCCGCGCGCTGTGCGACGTCGAGGAACCGGGCCGTCGCCCGGGCGAGCTCGCGTGTCATCAGCGTGCTCGATCCGACCAGCGCCCACCGGGCGCGCCCCATGGCCGGAATGACGTGCTTCGCTCGGACCGCCAGGTCGGCCGAGTCGTGGCGGTAGAAGAGAAACTGCGGCTCACCGGACGCGTCGCGTGTCACGAAGGTCAGTCCGGTGCGGTTGGGGAACTTCACGACGAAGCGGACGTCGACGCTGTCGTTCGCGAGGTGTGCGACCAGGGCCTCCCCGAAGCTGTCCCGCCCGACCCCGCCCACCACGGCTACCTTTGCGCCGAGCCGGGCCAGCCCCGTCGCCACGTTGGCCGGCGCCCCTCCGAGCTCGCGCCGGTACTCCATCGCACCGCCCCGCGGCTGCGTTTCGAACATGTCCCACAGGATCTCGCCGAAGCAGACGACGTCCAACATGACGGCTAACGCTCGAACCCTGCGTGGGCTGCCATGGCGCGGTCGACCACCTGCAAGATCGTCTCGGCCTCGGTCGCGCTCGCGTCCGTCGTCCGGCCCTCCCCGAGCGAGCGTGCGGCCCGTCGGACCTCCGGCAGGAGAACGGTGGCCGCCCCGCCGCAGGAGCGGCAGACGAGGCCGCCCCGCGCGGGGTCGATGCACGCGGCCTTGCTCTCCGGGCACTCCCGGGAGCACACCACGCAGCGGGCCAGGTCGAGCGCATAGCCGACGGCCCCGAGCATCCCGAGCCCGGCCCGCGCCAGCTCGGCACGGGGGGCGACCTGGCTTCCGTCGAGGACGTCGAGGAGCTCGATGAGGATCCGCCACCCCTCCGGCTCCGGCGTCCGCGG
>Ga0182030_10003398_pt1 | contig 33990 bp, 33 predicted proteins | sample 812S3MmetaG_FD_121299 | JGI IMG/M metagenome (GOLD analysis project Ga0182030, IMG submission 121299) | Permafrost microbial communities from Stordalen Mire, Sweden - 812S3M metaG (Illumina Assembly) | ecosystem: Environmental > Terrestrial > Soil > Wetlands > Permafrost | place: Sweden...
ACGCTGACCGGCCGGCTCAAGGACGTCATCGTGCGCAAAGGCGAGAACATCAGCGCCAAGGAAATCGAAGACCTGCTGTACACCCACCCCAGCGTGGTCGAAGTTGCCGTCATCGGTGTGCCCGATGCCACTCGAGGCGAGCGAGTCTGTGCCGTCGTGCAGTTGGCCGAGGGAGTCGACGGGCTTGAGCTGGCCGACATCGTGGCTTTTTGTCGCGATACCGGGCTCATGACACAGAAGATTCCCGAGCAACTCGAAGTACGGACTGAATGGCCACGGGCCGGAACGGGAAAGATCGTCAAAAAGAGCTTGCGCGACGAGTATTCGGTGTGAGGCGTCTGGACGCCAGCTTCACCCCACCGTCATCGGTCGTCTTCGTCTGCACCGGGAACATCTGCCGATCACCCATGGCAGAAATCGTGACCCGCACTTTGGCCGAGACCACCGCGCTGCCCGATGGAACTCTCCTGGGCCGATATGTCGACTTCTCGAGCGCCGGCACCGGTCCCTGGCATGAGGGCGAGCCCATGGATCCACGCACGGCGACTGCCCTGGACCGGGCCCATTACCCCAGCCATCCGCACGTGGCCCACCAGATTGCCTCGACCCAACTTGGGCGCTATGGGTTGATAGTGGCCCTCGACCGACGCCACCGACAGACCTTGCTCTCCCTGGGAGCCGATCCCGGTCGCCTCTTCCTCTTGCGGTCCTTCGATCCGGCCGCTGGCGCGGCGGCCGATGTACCCGACCCGTATTACGGAAACGATGCCGAATTCGATGACTGCCTCTCCATGATCGCCGCTGCCTGCAAGGGTCTCGTGGATGAACTCGCCGGTCTGGTGGGATACACCGCCCGCCTGTAGACCTCCGGTGCACCTGCCGATCACCCTCCAATAACCTGCGCCAATTTTTCGTTGCGCCTGCTAGCGGGGAACGTGATGTGTCATAGTGCCGAGTGGTCTCACGCAGGGTCCGCCAGAGGCGTCGTCAAGTAACAGTCGTTGGGCTGGTCATTTTTCTGCTGTTGGTCTATGTGGTCTTCTTCTCCGGAGGAGGCTCCAAGCCACCCCACACTGCACCACCGAAGACCAATACGGCAGCGGCCTTCCCAGCCCATTCACCGCTGAATCCCGACTGGACCGGGAGCGGCAAACCAGTCACCCTCGCCTTCGGCGGAGATGTGCACTTCGCCGGAGTGGTAGGCGAAAGCCTGCAAACGGATCCGTCGACCGCGCTGGGGACGACCTTTCCCACGCTCTTCAGCGGCTCCCAACTGAGCATGGTCAATCTCGAAACTGCCCTCACGGCCGGATCATGCCCCGAACCGGCGGACAAGCCATTCATCTTCGACGCTCCCCCCACTGCCCTCACTTCCCTGCACGCCGCCGGAGTGACTTTGGCCACCAACGCCAATGACCACGCGGTGGATTGCGGCGACCAGGGCCTCAGCCAGGGACTCCACGCCATTGCGGTGGCGAAATACCCGGTCATTGGCATCGGCAATAATGCAACCCAGGCGTTCACGCCGTACCGAGCCACTATCAATGGACAGCGCATCGCCATCCTCACGGCCACGCAAATCATCGCCCCCAACTTGGTGACATCTTGGACGGCCACTTCCTCGCAAGCGGGGGTGGCGTCGGCATTGCAGCCAGCCCAACTCATCCAAGCCGTCCAGGCGGCGCGGCGCACATCGGACACCGTGGTGGTCTACCTGCATTGGGGAACCGAGACGGTGGCCTGTCCCAATTCGCAACAACTTCCGCTGGCCCAACAACTCATCCAAGCCGGAGCTGACATCGTGGTCGGTACCGGTGCGCACGTGCTGCTCGGCGGCGGGTACCTCGGCAAGGCCTACGTCGACTACGGCTTGGGCAACTTCGCCTTCTACGACAACGATCCTCCCGAGACCGACAGCGGCTCGCTCCTCATTACGGCCATCGGCCGAAAAATCGTCACCGCTACTTTCCGGCCTGCCACCGACGTGAATGGCTTGCCCCAACCTCTGACCGGGTCCGCCGAAGCCACCGCGATCAGTAGCTGGACGGCGGCTCGCACCTGTACGACATTGACAGCCGGTCCGACGGCCAGCCAGGCCACCGAAGCTGGCGAAACGACTCCATATGTCGCCCCGACCCCAACCACCACGCCAACGACTGCCCCGTCATCCACCAGCACCACGGGCGCTTCTTCGTCAACCACCACTACGACCACTTCGGCGTCATCGACCACCACGTCAACAACGAGTTCTCAAGCAACGACCACGCAACCCACCGACAACGCCGGGTGAACCGGCTGACCGGCTGAACCATCACGGCGAGCTTCGCTCGCTCCCCGTAGCACTCAATTCCTGCTCAACCAGGAAAGAAACGGGGCAGATAGTGCTGGTTGGCCGCCAATAACCCGTCCGCCAACTCCTGCGCCAACGGATATTGCCCCACCAGCGGGTTCGCCAAGAGTGCTCGAATGACTTGGTCCCGACTCCCGGTCTTGGCTGCACTCACCGCCAGGTGCTCATACGCCTTGGCATGGTGCACCAAGCCCAACATCTCCGGCGGGAGCGCACGTTGGGGGAGCGGATGCGCGCCGGTGGCATCGACCACTGCGGGCAGCTCGACCACTGCATCGTCGGGCAATCCTGGAATCGCCCCGTCGTTGCGCATGTCCACCACTTGGATGTCACCCGTATCGGCATGCAGGGACGCCATCAGCCGTACCGCAGCCAATGAGTAGAACGCTCCGCCCCTGAACGAGAGCGCAGCGGGCTTGGTATCCAATTCGGGATCGGTGTATTCCTCGAGCAACTTCGTCTCGAGTTCGGCCACCACGTCAGCTCGCGATCGATGGCCCGGGATTGATTGAGCGGCTACCTCGGCGTCGTGCTGGTAGTAGTAGTGCACGTAATAGCTCGGCAAGGCCTCGAGCAAGCGAAGCGCTTCGATAGGAACCCCGCTCTCGATCTCGAGTTCGGGGCCGAAGCGATCGAAAAGCTCCGGGAGTCGGTCTTGCGACTCCCCCGTCAAGCGGGCCGAGCGAATCCACGTCAGGTGATTCAGGCCGACGTGTTCGATCTCCACGGTGTCCGGATCGACGCTCAAGTAGTGGCCGAGTCGGCGTTGGGCCCAGATCGCCACGTTGCAAAGACCAACGGCCCGGTGTCCTTCATCGATCAACGCTTGCGTCACAATGCCGACCGGATTTGTGAAGTCGACGAACCATGCTCCCGGGTTGCCTCGCTTGGCCGTTTCTTCGGCCAGCTCGAGCACGGTGGGCACCGTCCGCAGTGCCTTCGCCAACCCGCCTGCTCCCGTCGTCTCTTGCCCGAGGCAGCCATAACCAACGGGGAGCGTCTCATCGACGTGGCGCGCCGCCTGGCCTCCGATTCGGAGCTGCACCACGACGAAGTCGACTCCCTCGAGTGCGGCGTCCCGGTCGCTGGTCGTACCAAACGTCCCCGCCCACCCTCGTCGACGCAAGATTCGCTCGGAAAGTCCACCAACCGCTTCTCGTCGCTCTTGGTTGGGATCCAACAACACGAGGTCGTCCACCACCATTCGATCCTCGTGATCGCACAGACTGTCAACCAATTCGGGTGTGTAGGTACTGCCCCCGCCCACAACCGCAACTTTTATCCCCACGCCAAGGCAACGTACTATCCGATCGTGCCCAACCCGGATGTGCCCAACGAGGCGCACGACGCCTTGGCCAATCAACCAGCCGTGATGGCCATTGACGGTGGCGCATCCAAAACCGACGCCATCCTCATCTCGCGGCAAGGAAACGTGCTTGGCCGAGCCCGAAGTGGACCGAGCAATCACCAGATGGTTGGCCTCGATGCGGCTATGGACACCCTGGGCGAAGCCATCGCTCTCGCGGTCGAAGATGCTGGCATTACCGATCCACCCTTCCCTCTATGTGAACTCGGCGTCTATTGCCTGGCCGGGGTCGATCTGCCCATTGATGAGGAGCGATTGAGGCCAGCCGTCGCACTCCGGGGTTGGACCGGGACGGATCTCGTTCTCAATGACACTTTTGCCGTATCGAGGGCAGGCACATCGGCGACGTGGGGCATCGGTGTGGTGTGTGGCACCGGAATGAACTGCGCTGGTATCGGCCCCGATGGTGCCACGGTCCGCTTTCCAGCCTTGGCCGAACTTTCCGGCGACTTCGCTCCTGGCGGATCATGGCTGGGCGTGCGCGCCCTGGGAGTCGCCTTGCGTGCTGAGGACGGACGAGGCGCACCGACTCTCTTAAGCGCGCTCGTCCCGTCTCACTTCAACATGCCCGATGCAGAAGCTGTCCTCACCGCTGTCTACAGCGGCGAGCTCAACTACGGCCGTCTCTTTGAGCTGGCCCCCATCCTCCTTTCGGCGGCGGCGCAAGGAGATGTGGTGGCTCGTGAGTCGGCCAACGTGCTGGCCGACGAAGTCGTTGCCTTCGTCGTGGCCGCAGCCACTCGACTCGGCGTCACGGCGGAAGAAGTTGAGATCGTGCTCGGAGGCGGGGTCTTCACGACCGACGACGACGGTTTCCACACCCGAGTCGCTCAAGGCATCCACGCTGTCGTGCCGCGAGCCATCCTGCGTCGCCTCGACGCGCCACCGGTCCTCGGAGCTGCCCTCATCGGACTCGACCACTTGGGCGCCGACCAAGACGCCAAGGATCTTCTTCGGGCCAACCTGACCAAGGCCTGAGGCTCGGCACATGACGTTGGCCATTGCTCACCGCGGGGATCCCGTCAGTGCCCGCGAGAACACCATGGCGGCATTTCAGTCCGCCGTTGACCAAGGCGCCGACATGGTCGAACTTGATCTCCACCGCACCAGCGATGGGGCCATCGTCATCCTCCATGATCCGACTCTCGAACGGCTGTGGGGAATCGACCGAGCCATCGGCGAAATGGAACTCGCCGAAGTGCGGTCCATCGACCAAGACGGTGATCGGATCCCCATGTTCGCCGAGGTCCTCCACTCCTTCGACATCAGGATCATGGTCGACTTCACCGGTGACGAAGTAGTGGAAGGTGCCCTGAGTGATGTCCGGGCCGCAGATGCGATGGATCGTTCACTCTTCGTCACGGGCCACGTGCCAGCGCTGCGGCACCTTCGCTCGCTTTCGCCCGATGCTCGAATCGGCCTGACGTGGATTGAGCCGGATCCACCCCCGGTCGCACTGCTCCACGAGTTAGGAGCCGAATTCTGGAACCCGATGTTTCGGTTGGCCAAACCACCGCACGTTGCTGCCGTCCACCAGCTGGGACTGCAGGTTTCGGCGTGGACCGTGGATGAACCACGCCATATGGAGCGCATGGTCGAAGCAGGAGTGGACGCCATCGTCAGCAATCGGATCTCCGATCTGCTGCAATTCCTCTCAACGCGACCCTGAAGGGCGGCGACATCAATGTCGACACTCAGCCTTCGATTGGCTCAAGAAAAAGACGTAGAGCGCATCATCGCCATTGACCACCTGGCCTCAGCCGGTGACGCCCAACGTGTCGCACATCTGACTCGAAGCGTTGCCCACCATGTATGTCACGTGCCAAAAGGTCACGCCAACTTCGATGGCTACATCGTTGTCCGTCCAACTCACTTCTTCGGTCGCGACTTCATTGAGCTGGTCCAGGTGGCCACTCACGCTCGCCGACGTGGGCTTGGACGCTCCCTGCTCCAGGCGGTAATGCAGCTTGAGGGAACACGCCAAGTGTTCACCTCGACCAATCGATCGAACGAGCCCATGCGAATGCTCCTCCATCAGGAAAATTGGATCTTCAGCGGCGAACTCGAAGGCCTCGATGACGGCGACCCCGAAATCGTCTTCTTTACTTGGAGGCCGTGAGTCAGAAGTCATCAGACTCACCAGGTCGCGCACCCGGGACCATCCCCTAACGGCGCACCGCCACAAAGATCATTTCAGGACTCGTTGCATCAAGGTGACGTCGATCCCAATCGCCAAAGACCCGCTCCACGACAAACCCGGTGTCGCCCAACGATGCCGTGATGGACTGGCGGCTGCGAAACCGCAACTCGCTTGTGGACACCAACTCCTCACCAGAAGCCACAAAGAGGTAGTGAATCTCATATCGAATCAGTTCACTGTCGGCGGATTCAAGGGGTTCGAACCACACTTCGACTTGTTGGTGCTCGCCGTCCTCAATCCGCCGTCGAGATTGATCTGGAGTCCAGGTCAACCAGGCTTGCGCCAGTGGGTTGCGGCTGTCGAAAGCCACCCGTCCCCCTGGACTCAGCGCTCGGAAAATCTCTCGGAGGGTCACCCTCCATCGGTCATCATCACGAATGATTTGCGCTACATGGGCGGTCATCAGCACCAGATCAGCCCCGGCACCAGGAAGGCAACTCGCTTCGCCCTCGATCCAATGGACCAGGTCGCCTCCGGGACGATGACGAGCCACCTCCAACATGGCTGGTGAGGGGTCGACCCCGGTCACGTCATGCCCGCGAACGGCCAACTCACAGGACAGGAGCCCAGTCCCACAGCCCAAGTCGTAGACCACCTGCGCATCCAACTCATCAGCCAAATTCAAGAAGAAGTCCGTGTCTTGGCGCGACGGATCCCAGCAGTCGTAGAGGGATACCAGCTTCGGGTCGGAAAACTCCTGAAACGTCGTCAACGCAACGCCGCTCGGGTTACCCGGCCCCAGACCACACCTACATGTGCGGCCTTATCGCCACCGTCGCCACCGTCTCCACGGTCACCACCGCCACCCGCCTCAGGTCGTAGCGAGCGCATCATGGTGCAATGCGTCGGCGATGAGCCTGTCGTCGTCGGCGAGCAAGTTGTTGGCTAGATGCTTCACCATGTCAATCAGTTCCGGATGCTCTTCGGGATCCCAGCCATCGAGCAGCTCAGTCAGCCCGCTGCGTCGAGCTTCCGCCAACCGCGCAATGGCGTCCTCGCCCGCTGGGGTCAAGACCAGATCCTGTTCTTCGCCGCGGATGACCTTGGCCACCATGCCGGCAGTGACGAGTCCGTCAATCCCGGGTTCGATGATCTCCCGGTCCACACCCAAACGACTAGCCACCTGCCCAACCGTGCACGCCGGACGATCAGCCAATCGATACAAGAGCCAACACGATTGCGGCGGCAGATCAATGCCAGCCCGCATGGCCAGGGTCCGATAGAGCTCGGCTCGATTCTCGCGATTGGAGAACCGCTCCAGGGCCAATTGAATCTCCTGGAGTGACGTCCGTGGGTCGGGCACACCGAACGCTTCCCCGGCATCGACCGTTTGGACCGTCTTGCGAAGCGCCAGCTCTGGCAGCATGAAGCTCAGCAAGAAGGCGACGAACGCGATGGGCACTGCGACTAAAAAGACCGTTTGCACCGCGCCGGTTATGGCCCCAATGACGTGTGCGTAAATTTCAGGTGCCACACGTTCGAGTGTGGTCAGGACCGTCGGGTCCTGAGTTTGCAGATTGAGGTGAGACTGCGCACCACTGAGGTGTGAAAGGGTCGGCGCAAGGTTGCTCCGCAAGACATTGGCGTAAATGGCACCGAAGACCGCCGTCCCAAACGAACCGCCGATCATGCGGAAGAAGGTGGCGCTACTCGTAGCCACGCCCAGATCCGCATACGACACTGCGTTCTGCACAGCGACCACCAGCACCTGCATGATCAGTCCGAGGCCAACTCCAAAGACAAACATGTAGCCCGCCATGGTCCAGGCCCCGGTGTGTTCACCGATGAGCGACATCAAGTACGCCCCGATGGTCATCAGAGCGGTCCCGACAATCGGAAATATCTTGTAACGGCCGTAGCGCGTCACGAGTCGCCCGGAGATGATGGCAGCGCCCAGCATGCCGCCCATGAGCGGCAAAATCCGCAATCCCGAAGCGGTTGGACTGACCCCTTTGACGTCCTGAAGAAAGAGGGGCAGGAACGTCAGGGCCCCGAACATGGCAAACCCCATCACGAAGCCGATGGCGCTGGCCGCAGAGAAGACGCGGACCCGAAACAGCTTGAGAGGAATGACAGGCTCCTTGGCCCGGTGTTCCGCCAAGAGGAAGAACATGCCCATCGCCACGCCTCCGACGGCCAACGCAATGCTCTGGATCGACCCCCAGGCCCACGAAATGCCACCCAAGCTGGCAAAGAGAATCAACAACGTGGCCGAAGCGGAAAGTGCCAGCGTCCCCATGTAGTCAATGGAGTGGTGCACTCGTCGCAAGGTGCCCGGGAGAACCGCCCCGGTGACAAATAAGGCCAGAATTCCGAGCGGAAGGTTGATGTAAAACACCCAGCGCCACGTGAGGTAGGTGACGCAGAGTCCGCCAATGAGCGGGCCGATCACCGTCGCCACCGCAAACATGGCTCCGAACAGACCCATGTAGCGCCCGCGCTCTCGGGGGGAGACCACATCGCCGATGATCGTCTGAGCCCCGACCATGAGACCGCCGCCGCCGAGTCCCTGCACGGCTCGGAACAAAATGAGCTCGGGCATCGTGTGGCTAAAACCGGAGAGAGCGGACCCGATGACGAAGATGACAATGGAGGCCTGGAAGAAGAACTTTCGTCCGTACTGGTCACCCAACTTTCCCCACAGCGGGGTCGACACCGTCGAGGCGAGCAAATACGCCGTCACCACCCAGGCCAAGTGGGATCCGCCGTGCAGCTCGCCCACAATGGTGGGCAGCGCCGTGGCCACTATGGTTTGGTCGAGTGCGGCCAAGAGCATTCCGAGGAGCAGCGCTCCCAAAATGAACCAGAGTCGTCGTTTGGTGATCTGTTCCATCACCGGTGGTGCGGGTGCGTCAACCGTCACTGGGCCTCTCTTTGCCACTCATGAAATCTCTTCCGCCAATATCGCCAAACCGTCCATCACCGCTCGTGCCTGGTCCGGCCCCATGCGTTCCATGGCACGTCGCAGCGGGACCAACCTGGCGTTCAGCACCGCTTGACTGTCCTTCCGGAAAGTCGGTGCCACCGAAATGACCGTTCGCCGCCTATCGGACACGTCCTCGCTCCGCTCGATCAGACCAGCGTCGGCCAGTTGCGTGGCCACCAGACTGGCGGTTGTCGTGGCACAACCCTCCCTCTGAGCCAGCTGGGAAATTGAAAGTGGACCATGCATGGCCACAATGGCGAAGGCCGTCAGATGTCGAGGAGCCAGAATGCCGTCGTTGACCAAGGCCCGCATGCGACCTGGAAGGTCTTCGTTATGTTTGGCGCTACGAGCCAAGCGGGTAAAAGCCAAGAGAAGTTCAAAGGCGTCTTCGTCGACGACTGAGCGCTGCCCCTTCTCACGAGCAGGCTGCACCCCCGCCGGTTTCGAACTTGAGAGCAGCGCGGCATCCGTCACAATTGTTTGATCATAGAACTGTTTTGAAACAAATACAACATTGGGAGCCGGGACCGACCACGATGGTGTCGTGAAGAGAGAGAAGGCGCCACTGGGCTCAGTAACGCCAGCGCCCCTTACCGCACCCCCACCGCCTTGGCGCCCATTGGCCTGGGCCGACGCGCTCGTCGAATTTGGCCGCACCGAAATTGCCGGTGGCATTGTCCTTTCCATCGCTCTCGTCGCCGCGTTGGTCTGGGCCAACTTCGCCGGGCACTCGTATGCCCAGGTGTGGTCACACGTCGTCACCAATGCCACGGCAGCGGTGCCGAACATTTTGCACACCCGGGTCGACGAGATCGACAACGGCCTCATGTCGATTTTCTTCCTGGCGGTCGGCCTGGAAATCGGGCGAGAGATCGCCGAAGGTTCATTGAGTGATCGACGCAATGCGCTCTTGCCCGTCATTGCCGCACTCGGGGGCATGCTGGGCGCCGCCCTGGTCTATCTCTTCATGGCCACGTTGCTGCATCCCCATGTCGGCATCGCCAAGGGATGGGGCATTCCGATGGCCACCGATGTGGCCTTCACGCTCGGCGCCATCGCCCTCCTGGGCCGCCGAGTGCCTCAACCACTCCGCATCTTCGTCCTGGCGCTGGCCGTCGCCGACGATGTTGCTTCGGTCGTCGTCCTGGCCTTTGTGGCCTCGACCAAGATCCACTTTTTCTGGCTACTCGGTGCGCTGGGCTCACTCGTCATCGTGTGGTTCGCTCGGCGGTTCATCCGCCACGCCTGGTGGCCCTATGTCGTCGCCGCCATCGTCGTGTGGTACCTCTTCGTTCGGACAGGCATTGAACCGACTCTGGCCGGTGCCTTTGTCGGCATACTCGTCCCAGTGGCTGGCGGCGCACGCGCCGGACGCAAGCTCGAGCGACCAGTACACGTCTTGTCCAGCTATGTCGTGCTGCCCATCTTTGTCTTGGCCAATGCCGGCGTCGTCCTCACGGGGGCGGTCTGGCATTCCTCGGGCGGCGTTTCGGTCATCTCGGCCGTCTTTGCCGCTCGCACCTTGGGGAAGTGCCTAGGTATCACCTTCGCTGTCGTCCTGGCCGTGCGATTCCGCTTGTCCAACCTCCCCCGTGGCACCACGTGGCGCCACATGGTCGGCATCAGCTTGCTGTGCGGGATGGGTCTCACCGTTTCCCTGCTTTTCGCCCATGCCGTCTTTGACTCGACGCCGCTCCTCTTGGCCGGGGCCCAAATCGGACTCCTCCTGGGCACCGTGGGAGCCGCGCTCCTCGGAGGCCTGGTGCTGCTGACCGCCCGTCGTCCGCCAGGGCTCAGTGCGGCGGCCTCACCCAGCACGGCTGCTGCACGCATTAACGTCCCGACGGCTGAATCACCCCCTGATGCAGCGCTTGACAGCGACGGCAACAACGACTCGAACGACTCGAAGGTGGACTGAACCTATGCGCACTCGATTGACAGACCTGCTCGGCATCGAGCATCCGGTGATGCTGGCCGGCATGGGCGGCGTGTCCTATGCCGCATTGGCCAGTGCGGTCTCGGAGGCCGGCGGATTCGGCTGCCTCGGTGCGTCCACCATGGGGAACGCGACCATGGTGTCTGAAATAGCCGCCGTGAGAAGCACCACAGACAAACCTTTCGGGGTCGACCTCTTGACCGCCATGCCCGGCGGCATGAGCGACCAAGTGCAACTCATCATTGAGGGCGGGGCCAAAGCATTCGTCGCCGGACTGGGAGTACCCGTCGAAGTGGTCGAGCAATGCCACCGCAACGATGTCGTCGTCGTCTCGATGTGCGGCAAGGTCGAACATGCCGTCCGCGCCGTCGAAGCCGGCTGTGACCTCGTGGTCGCCCAAGGCACCGAAGCTGGCGGCCATACCGGTCAGGTGGCATCCCTTCCACTGATCCCTCAGATCGTCGATGCCGTCGGCGATCGCGTCCCAGTGGTAGCCGCTGGCGGCATCTTCGACGGTCGGGGTCTCGCTGCTGCGCTGGCTCTGGGCGCGGACGGCATCTGGGTGGGTACCCGATTCATCGCCACGCCCGAGGCCAGAGGTGTCCTCGGCTACAAAGAAAAACTGCTGGCGAGCCGGGAAGATCAGACCACCGTCAGTCGCGCCTATTCAGGCAAGACCATGCGGGTCATTCGCAACACCCAGACGGACTACTACGACGCCCACCCCGAAGAGCTCAAGAAGTTTCCCGAGCAACTCACCCTGGCCTACAAAATGGGTCTGATGCATTTGGGCGGTGACTCCTTCACCGACGGCGTCGACGTGGACAAGGAGTGCTACCCAGCCGGGCAAGGCGTGGGCGCCATCACCGAACTCGTCCCGGCCGGCGAGTTGGTTCGACGCTTCATCGCCGAAGCCGAAACCGCGCTCGATCGCCTACCCGCTTTGCGCTGATCCGCTCACCGCGCCGTTGGCCCGCCTCGCAGTCAACATCCGCTCATGGGCCTCCAGATCGACCGGCGAGTGCTCCCGCACTGTGCTGGCTGGATACGCCTCGAGCAATGACTCGGGCCGGATCGGCCGAGGCACAAAGTTTCCCCCACAGTTCGGGCACACGCCCTGAAGGACAGTGTCGACGCATGTGGCGCAAAACGTGCATTCGAAGGTGCAGATGCGTGCGTCGGGCGAGTTAGGTGGAAGATCGACGTTGCAATGCTCACAGTTCGGCTTCAATGCCAGCATCTTGGCCCTACTCCCCTCGACCCGATCGCTTAACTCACCCCAGGCAAACCGATAGGACAAGAGACGCCTGTGCCGCCCAACCCGCAGTACCCATTCGGGTTCGCTTCTAGATACTGCTGGTGATACCCCTCCGCATAGTAGAACGGACCCGCCGGAGCGATCTCCGTCGTAATGGCGCCGTAGCGCGCCGCATCAAGTGACCCCTGAAAGCGCTCGGCGACCGCGGCTGCGGTAGCGGCCTGCTCGGGTGATGTGGTGTAGACGGCTGAGCGATATTGCGTGCCGACATCATTGCCCTGTCGCATCCCTTGCGTGGGATTGTGGCCTTCGAAAAAGACCGCCAATAGCGCTTCGTACGAAGTCACCTTTGGATCAAAGACGACCAACACCGCCTCGGTGTGACCGGTCCGACCGCTGCAGACCTCGTGATAGGTCGGGTTCGGCGTGATCCCACCGGCGTACCCCACGGCGGTCGTGTAGACGCCCGGCAAATTCCAAAACGCCTTCTCGGCACCCCAGAAACAGCCCATCCCGAAAATGGCCTGCTCCATGCCGTCCGGGAAGGGCGCAACGATGGACGTACCCAGCACAAGGTGCTTCGCCGTGATGGCCATGGGCTCGTCTCGGCCCGGCAAGGCCTTATCGGCCCCGACTACCTCCGACTTGTGTGACGTGAACAGTCCCATGGTGCCTCCTGTGGTTCTCGATCGAATCTGATGAAAATCGTTTGGGTGTACCTCGCAGTGCACCTTCCAGTATGGGCGCTGAGGCCACAGATCGTGCCGCCGGGCCAAAAATCCGAACTTTTTGCGTGACAACGTCACTATGTTGTGATATATCATTAGTGTTACTTAATCGGTGAACAAAGAAAGGGGAGCGTCAGGCATGCCACGGAATCAAAATCCAGCTGCTGAAGTATCGGTAGCCGAAAGGCCATTTGCTGACGAGCCCGTGCCGGCGGACGCAATCCGCCGCACCAATCCCGCCAAAGTGAGGGCGGCTCGGGCCAATCCCGATCGCCCAGGCGAGAAGTGCCGGGCCGAGCCAGGAACGTTCATTCCAGTCGTCGACCTGGCCCGTTGTGAAGGCAAAAGCGACTGCACTGAGGTCTGCCCATACGACGTATTTGAAGTTGGTCGTATGACCGACGCCGACTTCGGCTCTCTGGGCTTCCTTGGGAAGGCTCGAAGCCTGGCCCATCGTCGCCAGACGGCATACGCCGTACGGGCTGACCAATGTCACGCCTGCGGGCTTTGTGTCGTGGCTTGCCCGGAAGCAGCCATCACGCTGGTGCGCTCCCCCGCCTGACCATGTTCGCAACAACTACCAAACGAAAGAAATGGAGTCTCAAAATGGGACACGAAGGACATCACGATCACGATCACGAGCACGAGCACGGCCATGATCACGGGCATGATCACGGGCACGAGCACGATTCACCCCGAGGCCGTGGCGGCATGCGGGGGCCTCAAGGGCACCGTGGTCCCCCGTGGGGCGGTCACGGCGGTGGCCGCGGTCGCTGGGGTGGCGAACGAGGCGGCTGGGGAGGTGGGCGACGTATGCGCCGAGGCGATATTCGCAAAGCCATCCTCTCGGCCCTCAAAGACAGCCCGGCCCACGGCTACGAGGTCATGCGTCGACTCGAAGAAATGAGCGGCGGCCTCTGGCGACCCAGCCCAGGGTCGGTCTACCCGCACCTCCAGATGTTGGAGGACGAAGGCATGGTGCAATCGTCGGAAGTCGAAGGCACCCGCACGTTCACCTTGACAGAGTTAGGCGTAGCTGAGGCTGCCAAGGACTCCCAGCTCCCTTGGCAGACCGATAACGGAAATGACGATCAAATCCGTGACCTTCGGCTCAGCGTCACTCAACTGATGAGCGCCGCCAAGCAACTCTCCGGAGCTGGTGAGAATGCTCAAGTCGAGCGAGGTATTGCCGTCATCAAAAAGGCCCGCCAGGAGCTCTATCAAATTCTCGCTGAGGATTAGCTGGATTTGGACAGTACTGTGCTCGGTAGCACTATGACTGCAACTCCAACTTCCACCATCTCGGATTCATTAGCCCCTCCTGATGGCGCCACAACCATCATCGAGACAGTTGGTCTGACCAAGACCTACCCGGGCACCGACTTTCGAGCCGTGGACGAACTCAATCTGCGCGTTGGGACCGGGGAAGTTTTCGGACTCCTCGGCCCCAATGGTGCGGGCAAGACCACCACCGTCGGCGTCCTGACCACTCGAGTCATCCCCTCGGACGGCCACGCGTTCGTCGGTGGTATCGATGTCGTGGCGCATCCGTCGCTCGCTAAGCAACTCATCGGCGTGGTGTCGCAACAGAACACGCTCGATCGCCAACTGACGCCCTGGGAAAACCTGTACTTCCACGGGCGGCTGTTCGGCATGGGTGCGAAGGAATGCCGAGAAGTTGCTGACGAACTGCTCGAACGCTTTCAGCTGTCGCGCTTCGCCAAAGCCTCGGTCTATGCCCTCTCGGGCGGCATGGCCCAGCGCCTCATGGTGGCCCGAGCGATCTTTCATCGCCCAGCTGTCTTGTTCCTCGATGAACCGACTGCTGGCCTCGATCCGCAAGGCCGACTCGCACTGTGGGAGCTCTTGCGTGGCCTCAACGCGGAAGGTCAGACCATCATGCTTACGACCCACTACATGGAAGAAGCCGACCAACTCTGCGGTCGTGTGGCCATCATGGACCACGGCAAGATCTTGGCTCTCGACACCCCATCGGCACTCAAGCGCAGTGTGGGCGCGGACACCATCGTCACGCTCAAAGCGGAGGGAGACCCCCAAACCTTGGCCGATGCCTTGACCAGAGAGGTCGAAGGTGTGACGCGCACCAGAACCATCCCGGGAGGGGTCGAACTCCACGTGCAGGGGTCGGAACGTCTCGTGCCACGAATCGTTGCGGCCGCTGAATCCGGCGGGTTCTCCCTCAATGATCTTTCCGTAGCGGAGCCCACCCTCGAGACTGTGTTCATCGGACTGACAGGAAAGGACCTGCGCGACTGATGTCCACCACTGCTGCCGATCCGCGTGCCGGTCACCGATTCACCGGCGACGTCTCGCGTCAGGTGTCGCTCACCCCGACCCGATCCGCCACCGCAGCCAGTCGCACTGCACTCGGCGCATTGATCGCACGCGACTTGGTGGTGCTGTGGAAGCACAAGGTCGAGTTCACCGTACGAACATTGGTACAGCCATTCCTGCTGTGCTTTGTCTTCCTGTACGTCTTCCCAAAGATTGGACAAGGCATTGGAGCGGCCAGTGGCATTCCAGGTGCCGAGTCCGCCTTCGCCACCGTTTTGGTCCCGGGCGTGGTGGGCCTTTCCATCATGTTTCAGGGAATTCAGGCTGTCGCCATGCCACTGGCCCAGGAATTTGGGTTTACTCGAGAGATCGAAGATCGAGTCCAAGCGCCGTGCCCGATCTGGCTGGTCGCAATTTCAAAGGTCATATCCGGCGGCGCCCAAGGCCTGGTATCAGCCGCCCTTGTGTTGCCAATCGCTTCGGTGGTGCACGCAGCCGGCGTGGAGGCCCAAATCAACCTCCATTGGCTCATCATCGTGACGCTGGTGCCACTTTCCTGCCTGGCCATGACCTCGCTGGGCCTATTACTGGGCACCAGTTTTGAACCTCGCAATCTCGGCCTCATGTTCGGGTTCATTGTGTTGCCCATCACATTTCTCGGCGGAACGTATTACCAATGGACCCGCTTGGCTCCCGTAAAGGTCGGCGGATTCCATTGGTTGCAGACCATCGTGCTGATTAATCCGCTGATCTACGTCAACGACGGCATGCGCGCAGCATTTACCGATGCACCCCACATGCACCTTTACGTGATTTATCCCGCGCTCTTAGCCTTCAGCGCGGTATTCATGTCGCTCGGCTTGCGCAATTTCCGCGGCAAGGTGCTGGCCTAACCCATACTGATTCGACCGGCGGTTCGGCATTCCCTCACGGAATCCCACCGCCGTTGCCTTTGCTCTTTCAGGATCGATGACTGACCGATCCCGCACACATGGCGGCCGGCATTGTCGGACCGGACATTGAAGTTGGGGGCGTCTTGAAGTAGTACAACACAATGCTTCCTCCAAGCGTGCCAACGGGGCAATATCGCCGGAGCCACGCCAATGCGGTGGGCGCCGCGCTCGTGAGTTCGGTGGCCGAGGCTGCCACCCACCCGGTGATGTGTCGGGGCGCTACCCCGAGGAGCGGGCGGGCATCAGGCACGTTTGCCACGGTAATCCCACGCGGGCCGAAATAGGCGACGTATGGATGATGCTCTTGACTCCACGCCGTCAAGAGATCGAAGTCCTGGCCCCAGTCAACGTTCGAATCAGTGGCGACGCGGTACCCCGGCGTGAAGGGCGGTGCGGTCCACGCAATGGAATTCGGGTACGAAAACGCTGTGAGCAATCCGGCCGCCACAATCACCACACTTACGCCAACGGCCATCAGCCGTCGCCGCAACACAAGCGCCAGCGGCGAGGCGACCACGGTCCACAAGGCAATGGATGGCAATAGGTATCGCACCCCGAGCGTGCGCGGATTGGGCAGTTCAAAAGCAAACAACACGCAAGCCGGCACCACCACGGCCACGAGTGTCTGACGCCAAGTCGAGCGATCGATGCGCCCAGAATGGGCCAGACTCACCAACACCAACGGTCCGGCTATCAGCAAGACCAAAATCGGTGTCGAGAGTTTCACCAACAAGGTGGCAGGCCAGAACCATACGTTGGCGCCAGACCAGCCCACCCCCAGCAAATAGCCAGCAGATGCAGCGGTGTCGTTACTGGCCAGATACTGCAGCCCCTTGACATACGGCTCGGGAATGAATGGTGTCGAGTGCAACACAATGCTCGGGTCGAGGGCGAGGTAGACCACCCAGACGAACGCCCACGCCACCAGCGTCATTTGCACAGCCGGCCACCAAACGGACCGTCCGCTCAAACCGGCCCGATGATTGGCAACAACGACCACGCCGACGGCAATGGCCCCCAACAACAGGCCCGTCGTTTGTGCAGAGACGGCCGCTCCACAAGCGGCTCCGAGCCAAAGAAGGGACGATCGACTTCGTGAGCGCAGCCATCGCACCAGAGTCCATGACACCAGGACTGTCGTGAGGGCGAACGGAATATCGACGCCATCGAGATGTCCGATTCCGACAACCAAGGGGTTGAAAAGCCACAGCACAGCTGCGATCACCCCGGCCCAAGCGCCGAAAAGCACGGATGCCAACGCATAGAGCACCAGGGCCAAGAGTGCGGATTCAAGGAGCGGCACCAACCGGGACGCGAAGGTGACGCGATGTAAAGAACCAGCCTTCATTTGTGCTTGGACAAAGCGAGCGCTGTAGGTCCGTTCGTTATTGGTATTCCAATGTCCATCGTTTGGGATCACTGGGGCGGTAACCAAGACGGGCAGAGCGGCCAGCACCTTGAAGAGGGGTGGATGCTCAAGGTTGATCGCCACATCGTGGTGGAGGACGGCTACCACCCCAGAGGACACGTAGACAGGTTCGTCAAACGTGGGCGAGTCGTGCCAGGCCTCAAAGCCCCCCAAGACCAGAAACCCAATGATGGCCACCCACACCAAGCGCAATCCCAGGTGCGACGAGGTCATCTTCATGGAATGTGACGGAATGATGGTCGCCTCGCTCGCAATCCCCACCTGTTCAGCCCCCATTTTCGTTCCCATACTCAGCTGAATCGCAGCATGAGAGCTAAGATCGTCACACATTTGTAACGGACTGTGCTGCCACCGAGCCAGTTCGGGGCGACAGAGATAGAGGCGAAGTTGCGTGCAGTACTAACGGCACCCCTAGACATGGACAACATTCTCACCACATGACCACGACAGACGACGAACGCGACATCGCCGTATCGAAGCCAGCAACATCCACGGCCGTCGACTCTGGGGTGGAACCGATCGCCACCCCCGCACCACGGCGCTCTCTCGGCGTGTGGTTTTCCGACCATTGGCACAATCCTGGCCAGCGTCGGGTCATGATCGGTTGGACCATATTGGCCGCCAGCTTGGTGGTGTATTTCTTCGTTGCGGGTGTCCCATGGTCACTCGACTGGGTGTTCATCTACGTCCTCGCCGGCATCATCATCTCGAGCCTGAACAGCGGCGTGAAGTGGAAGCGTCTCGTCGTCGACTGGTTGCCGCTCTTTCTCGTCTTATGGGGTTACGGACTTCTGCGCGGCTACGCCGCACACACATTATGGGGACCCCTCGTACGGCCGCAGACCTGGTTCGACACGCACATCGCTGGCCTCGGCGTTGACCCAACCGTGCAGTTGCAACACTGGCTCTTCACCCCGGGCCTCCATGTGTGGGACTACCTGGTGTGGTGCTGCTACATGAGCCACTTTTTCGTCTCGTTCATCATCGCTGGGGTCCTTTGGAAAACGAATTACCCGAAATTCCGTCGTTTTGTGCCCCTATTCGTGCTTCTCACCGCTCTTGGCTACATCACCTACGTGCTCTATCCGGCCATGCCGCCCTGGATGGCCGGTTCGGAACACGTGAAGGGATACGGCTTTCACTATTTACCCCCTGTTACTCGCATCGTTCCGGTCGTGCTCGACCACCTCCACCTCCATTCAGGAGCGGCGATCTTCACTGGAGGCGACAAGTTCGACAACAACGTGGCGGCGATGCCGTCCTTACACGGCGCCTACCCCATGTTGATTTGCCTGTTCTTCTGGAAAGGCTCAAGTGTCCGCAAGCGAGTTCTCTTGGTCGCTTATCCGATCTGCATGGCCTTTACTTTGGTCTACTCCGGCGAACACTTCGTGATCGACATCTTCATGGGTTGGCTTTACGCAGCGGCCACCTTCTATTTCGGTTCCAAGATGCTGAATCGATGGGAAGCGAGGCGTGTGCGTAAGGGTTTGGACAAAGACGGCCCGTGGACCAGTCTGATCGGTGAGGACCAACCACCCTCATCGGATGACCCACCGGCGAAGATCGGAGATCCAGTCCCCGCCTAACACCCACCTACGTGGGGACTGGGTTTGAAACAACGCGACGGAGTATTGACTTCCCTGGTCACCGGCTGAGACTGGCGCACCCATCACGCAACCTAGAAATCGCCCGATTCGTGCGTGAGGTGGGCATTTAGAAAAACACGATCGAGCGCGGTTGGCGATTGACCCGTCTGGGTAGGGTGACTGCGGCAGAATGTTGGGAACGTGCCCACCATTGCTTTGGGCGTGAAGGGATAGATCTGATGTCGGAAGACAGCGGGCCAACTGCGCCATCGGATCTCCTGGCGGCTTACACCGACGTCCGGGCCACGACTGAACGGCTGGCCGCTCCCCTGTCCGCTGAGGACCAGACGGTGCAGTCCATGCCGGACGTGAGTCCGACGAAATGGCACCGTGCCCATGTGACCTGGTTCTTCGAGACGTTTATTCTCGGTCCGAATGATTCGAGCTATCGACCATTTCACGACGATTACGCCTACATCTTCAACTCCTACTACGAAGCTTTGGGTGAGAGGCATCCACGGAGTGAGCGCGGGCTTATCTCCCGTCCCGGTATTCATGAGATTGCCCAATACCGCTCCTCGGTCGATGCCGCTATGTCGTCGTTCTTGGCCAACACCCTTGACGCCAGCGTGTGTGAACTGGTCACCCTTGGTCTCCATCATGAGCAACAGCACCAAGAATTACTCCTCATGGATATTCAACATGTGCTTTCTCGCAACCCGTTGAAACCCACCTACCAATCCCCCGCGAGCGACGCCACGAGCTCTGGCCCTCCTCCAAAGGCTCGATGGATGGAGTACGAAGGCGGGGTTACCGAAGTTGGTCACGACGGGGTGGGTTTCGGGTTCGATAACGAATTCCCCCCGCATCAGGTGCTCCTGAGTCCCTTCGCTCTGGCCGATCGACCGGTGACTTGTGGCGAATGGATGTCCTTCATGGAGAGCGACGGGTACTCCCGACATGAATTTTGGCTCTCCGATGGATGGGCTATCGCCATGGCCCAGAATTGGCAGGCTCCCCTGTATTGGTTTCGCGACCCCGAAAGTTCCGGGCAATGGCATCAGTTCACGTTGTCGGGTCCAAGGCCGGTCGACCCCGACCAACCCGTGAGTCACATCAGCTACTACGAAGCCGATGCCTACGCGCACTGGACTGGTATGCGACTCCCGACCGAATCCGAATGGGAGTCGGTGGCTCGTCATCGTGCTGAAGGTGACAACTTCCTCGGGGAAGGTCCGCCACAGCCGCGCCCAGCCGTCACCACCAACGCCATGTTCGGAGACGTCTGGGAGTGGACCTCCAGTGCGTACACCCCCTACCCCGGTTTCAGAGCCGCTCCGGGCGCAGTTGGTGAATACAACGGAAAGTTCATGGTGAGCCAGTACGTGTTGCGAGGCGGTTCTTGTGCGACACCCAAAGGCCATACTCGAGCCACGTATCGGAACTTCTTTCCCCCAGGAGCCCGCTGGGCATTCAGTGGACTCCGCCTGGCCCAGGATCCATAGACGCGCATGACCTACACCATCAGCATCCATCTGAGTCCCGATGAAGTGCGTCAACAGATGCGCGACGATGCCGTGCGCGGCCTACAAGCTGCGGCGAAATCGATCCCACCGGTGTGGTTCTATGACGAGCGAGGCAGCCAACTCTTCGAGGACATCACTCGACTTCCCGAGTACTACCCAACTCGGGCCGAGCGCCATTTACTCGAATTGCACAGCCCGGCAATCGCCGAGCTGTCCAAGGCTGACACCCTGGTCGAATTGGGCGCCGGAGCGTGCGACAAGACCCGGGTGCTCCTCGACGCGCTCCAGGAAATGGGATCCCTGGCCCGATACGTCCCCTTCGACGTCAGCGACGAGTTCCTCCGCGAAGCCGCCTCGGGACTTTCGGATGAATACGACCCGTTGGCCGTCCATTTGGTCATTGGTGACTTTCACCAACACTTGGCTGAGATCCCGACCGAGGGCAGGCGGATGATCGCTTTCTTGGGCGGCACCATCGGGAACTTCGACCCGGCTCAGCGGTCGCGTTTCCTCTTCGATCTCAACTGCACGATGTCCAGCGACGATTCGCTCCTACTCGGTACCGACTTGGTTAAGGATCGCTCTCGCCTGGTGGCGGCCTATGACGATGCCGCCGGCGTGACCGCCGAATTCAACAAGAACGTGCTCCACGTGCTCAACGAGCAGCTCGTCGGTGACTTCGACACCACGCAGTTCGACCATGTCGCCCGCTGGAATGAAGAGCAACAATGGATCGAAATGCGCCTTCAGGCCAAAGAGCAACTGGCCGTCAATCTCAAAGGGGCCGACCTCCGAGTCGAGTTCGCTCAAGGTGAGGAGCTGCTCACCGAAATCAGTTCGAAGTTCACACCGGCACAGGTTGAACGGGAACTCAGTGAAGCCGGATTCGTGGTCGATGGCTCATGGGGTGGTCCCGAAGGTGAGTTTCTGCTCACCCTGGCTCACCCATTTTGCTAAGCCAGAAGACTCAAGCGGACTGGACCAGCTAATTCACGCAACGCCCCCTCAGTGGATCGAAGTCTCCGGCTGCACGAAAGAATCCGACTGATCAGTGGCCAGCGCTTCTGGGGTAGTGGCCGACCTGCCACGACGCCGAACACGAAGACTCATCACGGCAGCCAGCACCACGAGGAAGATCAGCGCACCGATACTAAAGAGACTCGCCAGTACAAAGTGAGTGGGTCGGTAACGGAATGTCACCACGTCGTGTCCGGCGGGCAGATGCACTTCCTGAACCAGCCCATAGGGAGATACCTCGATGTGACGATCTCCCCGACCGTTCACCGAGACCGACGCCGACCAGCCCTTGTCCCAAGCCACGCTGCGCACCAGCACAAGCGAGCTAGGAGCGTGGAGTCGGACCGTCTCCACATTGGCATTGGAAGAAAGGACCGAGACGCGTGGCCCCGGTTGCGATCCAGAGGTGAGCGTCCGGAATGGCTGAGGTCCAACATTGCGAACAAACAACGAATGGCCGTCAACGGAACCGGCCTGATGCCAGGAGCCGGGGTGCAAGGTATTGGAAAGCGCCCCGTCCAGCTCATATGACCGACTGTCTGCCGTGACGATGGCCTGATGGCTCGGGATGCTCCCAGACAGCACCTGTACCGTGAGTCCGTAGGCGCTGCCGTCCGCCAGCGAGCTGGTCACTGACCGAGCGCCAGCCTTGGTCTGCACCGGCGAGTGCCATGTCGGCTTCCCATTGGCGTCGATCGTCCCGAATCGAATGGTGGCGTGAGTCAAGGGTGATGAGAACACCAGTGAAGCCGTCGAGGAGCGAAGCGCCTCGCCGAAGAACCAGGTGTTGGCTTCGCCGCCATGAATCGCCGGGCGTGGCGCCGGATAAAACGGATACGAACTGCCAGTCCAGTCCGTTCGTGTTCCCGATGGAATTGCCGGATCGTCTCCGGCCGACTCTGAGATCTGCTGTACGTCAGCCAGGTTGGTCGGCTGATTGCTGAGTGGCAACAAAAAGTACTCGGGCAAGGTCAAAATGACCTGCAAGCTCAGATTGTCAAACTTGCCCGATCGGAACGAGGCCAAATCGAGTTCGGCCACTGTATGAGTTTGCGTGACGACGTTGTAGCCGTTGTTGACGATGGAGGAATATCCGGCAATCGATGGCAGGCCGGCCAAAATGTTGTAGTCGGGAAGCCCAGTGGTGCCACTAGGCGCTTCCGAATAGTTCTGCGGGTCGTAGACCACGAAACGACCTCCGGGAGCCAGATGGGCCGCCACGTAATTCTCTACCGACGTCGTACCTGAAATCAGGTCGTTTGGAGGAATGACCGACAGTTGGCCGGTTGCCCCCACGAATCCGACGTCGAGCACAACGAAGAGCGACATCAAAGGAATCCACCAGCGCGACGGCAGCAATGAGCGCAGCCAGACCACGACTGCCGCGAGCAGACACACGCCCGCTGCAATCATTGAGGCCACGCGCACGGTGTGCACTTCGACGTAGGTGGCGCCCGCTCCGGTAAAAAAGATGATGAACCACTTCGGCTCAGTAATGACTAGGCCCAGCAAGACCAGGACTATGGCGAGTGGAACTAAGGAGGTCAATCGGTCAACGGCGACCCATGATTTAGTCCCATCCTTCTTTCGGTCAACCCATCCGGCGAACAAGACGCAAGCAACGGCTGAGAAGTCGATCATGTTGCGACTCTGCAAACGCTGATGACCGTAGAGGGGCAGGAGGTTGAAGAGGTGCTCGAGAGGGGTGTAGGAACCAAATGCCAGTAACACCCCAATCACGCCGATGGCGTACCAAGTCATCCGTTCCCGGAAGATGAGCTGCGTTGGCCACTTGGGAATCCACATGACCAGAAGGGCCACAATGGGGAGGATCCCCAGATAGATCCCCACTTCGGGCAGGTTGTAGCTTGAGAAGAACTGGGCCTCGTTGAGATGACCAAAGCCCCCGTAGAGGTACGGCACCAGACCGAGCAGACTGTCCCTCGGGGAGTAGCTCCCACTCCCGGCAAAGCTGCTGCCCAACATGCCTCGCTGCGAGTTGGCGATGGCCGAGAGTCCGGGTAGCCATTGGATCGCCCCCAGGGACAGTGCCAGCGCAGAGGCAGCCGCACCTCGGGTAAGCACCCGCCACCAGCTGTCCCGAGACAGTCCAGCCGAGATGCCGGCATACAGAACGACCAGAATGCCGGTGTCGAGCATGGCCTCGGGTGCACCGCCCAGTATCACCAGCGCAAAGCCCACTCCGAGGACGACGGACCACCTCCAGCGGCCATCCCGAATGATGCGCAAGACGGCCAAGAGCATGAATGGAACGGCCACAAATCCCTCGGTCATGTCCACGTGGTTGACCTGGTTGAAGACCGTGCCGGCAAACGTGAACGTCAACGCACCCAAGAGGCAGGCCACCGTGGAGAGCGCCAAGGCCCGCAAGAAGGCATACATGCCGATCCCGATGCCGGCGAAAAGGACAACTTCAGTGGCAATCCAAGCGACGCGATCGGGAAAGATCACAAAGAAGCCCACCAGCGGATAGAACGCTCCGGCATTGAAACCAGCCAAGAGCGGCGAACCGCTGAAGATATAGGAGTCCCACAGGGGCAATTGCCCGTGGCGCATCATCGATCCGGTCAACACGTGCAGCGGATAGTTCTGCTGCACATTGTCCCCGGACATCAAGAGATGCCCCCCAAAGAGGTCGGGCAAAATGAATATGGCCGCCGGGACGGCGATCAGGATCGCGTAAGGCCAGAGAGGACCGAGGCTGGCCCGAACTCGATTCACTTAGGAATGAAACACCATTTTCACCTTCACGTGGGTGGCAGCAACCTCACCACTCCTCATGAACGCAAAAGGGCAGGTGCTTTCAGGATTGAGTCGAGCTGGACTGATTCTCGGACTTCGACTGGCTTGAGCGAGAAATCTCGCTCGACGTCGTCCGCCACAGCACCTTGGGAGCCAAGGCCGACAGTTCGATCCGATCAATGTTTGACCGAGCGATGGCCAACAGGTCGGCCAGAAGTTCGTCGCCCAAAAGGAACGGCATCAATCCGAGGTCGAGGAGCTTGGTGTGCGCGGCCCGGTAGTAGTGCTCTTCGAGCTCTACCCGCGGGTCATCGACGTGGATGATTTCGGCCCCACCAGCGGCCGCCGAAACCTTGTCGGCCAGTTCGCCAACCGAGAACGACTCGGTGAACTGGTTGAAGACTCGGAACTCGCCAGGATCGGCTGGGTTACGAATGGCCAGCTCAACGCAGGCCAATGTGTCACGAATATCAAGGAAGCCTCGAGTTTGCCCACCTTTGCCGTAGACCGTGAGAGGTTGATCCGCCGCGGCCTGAATGACGAAACGGTTCAGTACCGTCCCAAAGACGCCGTCGTAGTCGAAGCGAGTCGCCAGATCGGGGTGCAGTGTCGTTTCGGGAGTTGACTGTCCGTAGACCACACCTTGGTTGAGGTCGGTGGCCCGCAGCCCCCAGATTCGACAACAGAAGGCAATGTTGTGGCTGTCGTGCACCTTCGACAAGTGGTAGAAGCTCCCGGGCTGCTTGGGGAAAGGCAAAGTGTCGGTGCGACCTCGGTGCGTGATCTCGATGTAGCCCTCTTCGATGTCGATGTTGGGCGTGCCGTACTCACCCATCGTTCCCAGCTTGACCAAGTGAATCGTTGGGTCGATGTCGGCGATGGCGTACAGCAGGTTCAATGTCCCAACCACGTTGTTCACCTGTGTGTATACCGCGTGCTTACGGTCGACCATCGAGTAGGGAGCGCTGCGCTGCTCGGCGAAGTGGACGATGGTGTCGGGACGGAACTTGCCCACCATGTCGTAGACAAACTCTTCTTCCATCAGGTCACCGATGAACACCTCCATCTTGTTGCCAGATACCTCTTCCCAGCGCTCGACCCGTCGGTGCAGTGAGGCAATAGGGACGAGCGAGTCCACGCCCATCTCGAAGTCGTATCCACGACGGGCAAAGTTGTCAGCTACGGCAACTTCGTATCCCGCCCGGGACAAATGCAGGGCGGTTGGCCAGCCGAGGTACCCATCTCCACCAAGGACAAGAACTCTCACTTCGCACCTTCCGATTCCGTGTCGACAACATTGCACCTTCGTTACAGAGGTATTCTTGTGCCCAAGGCTTAGACACACCTGTGAAGTTCGTTAGGGATTGCTTAGATGTTCAAATTCCCACAGCTGGTGCCACCTACCTGGTGCCTGCTGAGGCACGGAAACCAGATATTGGCCCGATGATCACTACTTTCGCGTCCCGTATGGAATCCCGAGTGTTCAATCGAAACAGGGACGACGCAGGAGCGCCGCCACCCCCCGGACCGCCTGTCCCGCTCCGGCTGGGGCGCACCGTCGCGTTGGGACTTCTCTCCACGACAGCGATCGTGATCGGGTGTCTTTATGGGGGAGGCTCGTTTGAGACTCACCTGCCCGGCGCTTGGTTCTTTGGCATGCCCGGCGGACCACTCGGATCAATTGGCACCTCGGGCGCTCATCCTCCGCTTCTGGCCGTCTTTGCCGTGTACGGGGGCCTGATCCTCTTTTTTCGAGTCTGGTATGTCTTGCTGCGTCACCTTCGACATAACCACGGAGTGCCGATCCGCAAGATCATCATCGTGGTCGCCATCTGGTCCATTCCGTTGCTCGTCGCCCCTCCCATCTTCAGCCGCGATGTCTATAGCTACGCCGGCCAAGGAGAAATGGTCAGTCACCACATCGACCCATATATCTACGGCACCGGAGTGTTGGGTTCTACGCCGTTCAGCAGCATGCCCGATTCGGTATGGACCAACACCCCCTCTCCCTATGGGCCCACCTTCATCGCTCTCGACGGCGGATTGACGACGCTGTCGGGACACAAGATCCTCCCCGACATCGTGTTGCTCCGGCTGCTTGAGATTGCCGGTCTCGCTCTCGTCATCGCCGCCACGCCGACACTGGCTCGATCGCTGGGTCGCGACCCAGCTGAAGCCATTCTCTTGGGAGCAGGGAGTCCCCTGGCGCTGACATCGTTGATCGGCGGCGCCCACAATGATGCATTGATGATTGGCCTTCTCTTGGTGGGCCTGGCCGTGGCGCAACGATTCGGCACCGTGCCGGGCATAGTCCTGTGCGCGCTGGCCGCCGGGGTGAAAGCTCCAGCCGCATTGGGTGTTGTATTCCTGGGATGGGTGTGGGCTGGCGCAGGCGCGTCGTTTTGGCGCCGGGTCGTCCACACTCTTGGGGCTGGGGTGGTCGCACTCGGGACATTCGAACTGATCACGTTGGTCGCTGGTTACGGATGGGGTTGGCTGGGCAATAGCACCGCGGCCGATCAGTCGTTTACCTTCGTCACTCCGATCGATGGAATTTCGCGTGTCCTATCCGACGCGGCACATTTGTTCGATGTCCACCTGACTGCACTCGGACTGCGCGACATTTTCGCCGTCATCGGACTCGTCATCGCTGGTCTGATCGGTATGTGGCTGCTCTGGCGGTCGCCCCAGGACGGACTTCTTCGCAACCTCGGCTTGACCCTGTTGGTGCTGGCGATTCTGAGTCCGATTCTCTGGGCCTGGTATGTCATGTGGGGCATCCTCGTTCTGGCGCCAACAGCGACGGGAAGACTGCGCAGCGTCGTTATCTTTGTCGGCTCGTTTGAGCTCTTCGTGGGAGCCACATCGCTGCGGGGCATGTACCGGACCATGACTGGCACCGGTCTGTTGCCGGACTTGGCTCTCGTGGCTGCGCTGGTGGCCATCAGCATTCTTCCTCTTCATCAGTTACCCAAGGCCAGACGGCACCAGAACTCCACACCAAAGGATGACGAGCGAACGCTGTTGCCCATCTCTACTTAGAGAGCGGAGAGGGTCCTCGCGTCAACTCGGTGGCTCTCGCTCTTTCGTTACCTTGGGTTCAACGGCCCGCGCCGTCACCACTCGATATAGGAGAAAGTCCGTGATACGGCATACCGCGCACTTGCCAGTCTTCGTAGAGGGCCAGAAACTCTTCGCCGAACGGGTCTTCCCCGACCAAGGGCATGGCGGCCCGGCGAACCGCCCAGTCGTAAGGAGCCAGTTCCGACGCCCGGACGAGTTGTCTCCGTGCAGTCTCCGCGTCTCCTCGGCGCAAGGCGTCTACGCCAATGCGAAAGCGCAACCGAGCTTCCACGTCGTCTTCACTTAAGTCAGCCACCGCTTGGCGAGCGTCCTCGGGTGTCAGCGGGAGCGTGCCTTCGTTGACCCAGGAGCGTACGGCCGCCAAATGAGGTCCCGATTCAATCCCGGTGAAGTCGGCGAAAAGGTCGGTGCCGTGAGCGATGCCATTGGGTCGGACAATCTCATCGTCCTCGTCAATCCACACCACCGTCGGTACGTTCGAGATGGCATAGAGCTCAGTCAAGATGTGGTCTGAGTCGTACAGGACCGGGAAGGTGATCCCATCGGTCCAGGGCGTGACGTCCTCGGGAGCATTGTCGATGGCCACACCGATCACGCTGAATCCAGCCGGCGACAACTCGTCATGCAATGCCTGCCAGCCCGGCAAGTCATACCGGCATCCGCACCAGCTGGCAAAGGTCATCAGCAGTTTCTTCTTTCCCCGCCATTCAGCCAGGGCGTGATCACGGCCCTCCAAGTCGGGCAGAACGAATTCGGGCGCCCGCAGCTCACGCAACGCCTGCCGACGCGATTCGGGATCGAGTGCCAACGCGATAACGAGTTCCCCGGCATCACCCGCGTCGGAATCGATCACGCTGCTGCGGCCCAGCAGGTGGGCCGTCAAGCCGAGGTCGAGCATGCCACCACTCTCCAGCTGCGATCGGGTCGCCTCCGGAACCGGCACACAGACGTCTCCCCGACAGAGCCCCTCCGGACGGACCCTCCAACCCAGCACCTCTTCTACCGTCTCGGCCGAGACCCACGCGCTCCCGTCCCGTAGTACTCCTTCGACCACATAGGCCTGCTCTGCCAGCACTCTCAGTTGACCCATGACATCTCCATTTCACGACACCTCGACCAATCCTCACCCAATTCAATCGGCAAGATCGGCCACCGCATAGACACGACTGGGAAGGAAGCGAATCAACAGTTCCCCGGGCACGCCATTGCGAACCCCATATTCTTCCGCTCGGTCGTCGCCCATGTATCGAGCCCCGAGGCGAGCAGCGGATTCCCGGACCTGCGCCAACTCCGTGATGATCTCGACTTCTCCCTCCACCACGACAACGCTGAACGGTGGACGATCATCGTCCACACAGATGGCAGCTCGACCGTCATGCCGCAGGTTTCGTCCCTTCACGGTCTCCTCACCGGTATTGAAAATCAGGGCACCATCATCGTCGACCAAGTACCAAATGGGGGCTACATGCGGTCGACCATCCGCACGAACGGTGGCCAATTTGCCGGTGCGGGCCGGTGTCGAGGTGAGAAACGCTCGTACCTCTTGCTCACTCATCTTGTGGGAAGCCACTACTCGGTTGCTCCCCCGTTGGCTTCATTGGCGGCCAACCAGGCCACGACCACGGGACCGAAGTTGGCCGGGTTGTAGGCATCTTCTTCGTAGGAGAACTGCATGTCTCCGGCGTAGCGCAGCACGGTGATGTTGTGGGCCTGGTGCACCGATCCGTCGCCGGGATCACGAAACCGATTTTCGATTCGACAGATCCACCAGCCCTTTTCTTCATCACATGAGCACCAGGCGTGCGGGAACGAAGTCATCGCCTTGTTGGGCCATTCAGCCATGGTGGCCGCAATCCACGTGTGAATGGCTTCTCGCCCATGCATGTTCCCGAACATGTGCTCGACGTACTCGGCGTCTTCCGTGAAGAGGTTGGCCCAGTCGCGCCACTCACCACTGGCCGCACAACGATTGGCCGTTTCGGCAAAGTTGTCGTGCGCCAGTTGCAGTTCTTCTCTACTCCATCGGTTGGTCATGATTTGAGAATCCATTCGCTCATAGTGACACTCCGCATGGTGTCGAGGTCAATGAAGGCGGTGATCTCGTCGATCATCTGCGTCACATGGGCATTCATGACATCGGGATCGCCATCGGCGCAGTAAAAGAGCATGGGGTCGGTGACGTGCTCGAGCGACGGCCACGCCTCCTCCACTATTCCCCCGTACGGCGGTGCCCCCTCGGTGAGCGCCCGATAGACGGCATTGCGGACGTAGCGGCTGCGAGGTTGAATCTCGGCGGTAATCGGTGAGATGCGGGTGTGCCACCGGTTCACCCATTCCTCATAGGTGAGATCCGGATGCTGTTGGAGCAAGGCCACGGTCAGCACCCCCGGCGAGCGCTCCCCATCGGCCCAGTCCCGCGGTGATGACCATTGATTGTCGCCATAGTCGGTGTAAAGCGACTCGACGACCTGGTAACCCGCCAGTGTGGTCGCGGCCGCGGCCAAAATGTCTTCATACGCCCCACGATGATCGACGGCGTCGACCCAGATCGAGACCACAGCGTCTAGGGGCGTTTCCCCTTCCGGTGTGGGCACCGGTGCGGGAATGTCACTGAAGGTGTCACGCACCGACATGCTCAGACCACGAGGTCCAAGAGCGAGCAAGTCCGTCGCCACCGGTCCGAGGATCACCTCGCCCACGGCTTCTCGAGTGGCGTCCGGTTCCATCCACACCAGGTAGATCAATTTTTCCACAGGTTCCTCTGCTCCATCACCATGTGAGGTCGAGGGCTTGGCGCATGGTGGCCTCGAATTCCCGGTCGGTCAGGGTGCGCCGCAGTTCAAGCACCATGGCGGCATCATCGCCCACCTCGACCCGTAAAGGGGAGGACGGATTCTCGATCGCATCGGCCACAGCATGACCCACCAATTCCGGCCCGGGCCGACCAGCGGGTCCGGTCAACTTGGCGTCGTTGCCACTCCATTGCGCCTGCAGTTCGGCGTAGACCTCAGGTCCCCGATGATCGCCGCTGTGCTTCATTCCCGGTGCGATGTAGCCCGGTTCAATGATCACGACACGAATCCCGAAGTGACCGAGCTCAAAGTGCAGCGTCTCTGACAGTGCCTCGAGCGCATGTTTGCTGGCGGCGTACACACCCTCGAGCGGCGTGCCGATACGACCTTGCACCGAGCTGATATTCACCAACACCCCACTGCCTCGCTCCCGCCACTGCGGAATCACGGCCTGAGCCATGCGTAGTGGGCCAATGGTGTTCACGTTGAGCACGTGGGCAAAGTCCTCCAGGGGAAACGCCTCCAGTGGACCCTGCCCGGTCAGACCGGCGTTGTTGACGACTGCATCGAGCTCACCTGCATGAGCCACTGCGGCCGAAACGGAGTCGTCGTCACCCACGTCGAGCGCCAGCACCTGATCGACGTCGAGATCGCGCAACAACGAAACATCCCGTGCCGTGGCCACAACCTGGTGACCCCGTTCCGTGAGAACCTCCGCCGTCGCTCGCCCAATGGAGCGAGCAGCTCCGGTCACCAGCACGCGCATCGAATCTCAGCTCTCGTGTGGCGTTGCGGCGGCGATCAACTCTTCGCTGACGTCCCACAACCGTCGGGCACCCGCGGCATCCTGCCCTTGCTTCCTTGGCTTCTTCACCTTGCACTTGACGAAGTACTTCCCGCTGATGGTCGCCACAGCGGGAGAAGAAGACAGATAGACCGAGGTGCGCGCTCCCTTTTGTGGGGACAAGAAGAATGGTCTGGCGATTTTCAGCCCGATGGCCAACCAGCGCTTGGCGTCGCCGTCGGCGCCATACCCGGTGCGCACCGTTCCCGGATGCAGCGAGTTGGCCGTCACGCCGTGGCCGTCCAGCCGACGAGCCAATTCCAACGTGAAGAGGATGTTGGCCAACTTCGACGCTCCGTAGACCCGCATCCCCTTGTACGACGACTTGGACTGCAGATCATCGAAGGGCATGCCCTTTCGAGCTTGCACGTGAGCGGTGGAAGCGACATTGACAATGCGGGCCGTCGGTGTCTCCAACAAGCGGTCCAAGAGCAATGTGGTCAGCAGGAACGGCCCCAGGTGGTTGATCGCAAATGTCGACTCATAGCCGTCGACCGTCTCACTCCGCTCGGTGAGCACCAAACCAGCGTTGTTCACCAACACGTCCAAGATTGGACAGCGCTCCAATATCTCGGCTGCGCCGGCCCGAACCGACAAGAGATCACCCAGATCGAAGACCACCAACTCGACCGATCCGCTCGCCCCAACCTGTTCGGCAATCAAGGCCCGTGCAGTTTCGCCCCGAGAGGCATCGCGGGCCGTGATAAGCACTCGAGCCCCCATCTGACCCAGCGCGACCGCAGTCTCGAAACCGATACCTGAATTCCCTCCGGTCACGACGACCGTCTTGCCCGACATATCCGCCAACTGTCCAACCTCGCTTTTCTGGCCCAACGAGGCCTCAGCCTCTCATAATCACGCTCAGCGCCATGTATCTCGAGCCGTGACCAGCCCCGTTTCCAGCCCCACGAAATGACCGCTCAAGGTGCGCTCTGACGTGCGCATGCGCCACTGGAGGAGTTCCTGTGCGCCCTGCCAGGCCCGATCCTTCCACTCACTCCCCGAGGTCAGGCACAGATTGTGGACCTGTTGGGGGTCGGCTTCCAGATCGAATAGCAGCGGCGGAAAGAGGTCGGCCGACGTGGCGAACTGCACATACTTGGTGGCGGGACCGCGAGAGACCGCCAATGAACAGTGACTCATCGGGATCCCAAATCCCTTCTCAGCAGACAGGGTGGATGGATTGGAGAAATCCCACTCAAAGTGGGCCGTATCGCGCCAATGCTCAGGGGCAGGTTGCCCGTGAGTGAATGGCGCGAGCGACCAACCGTCGGCCTGGAGCGGTGTCTCAATTCCTAAGAAGTCACACATGGTCGGTAAGAGGTCAACCGATTCAGTCACGGCATCCACCACCTGACCGCGGCCCGGATCGGCCACCGACCGAGGGTCCACCACAATCAACGGCACGTGATAGCTCTCGTCCCAGTAGCCGAGTTTCTCGACCAACCAATGGTCGCCGCCCATCTCACCGTGGTCGCTGGTGACGATGATCATGGTGGACTCGGCCAGACCGCTGGTGGTGAGGTAATCGAACAGCACACCTAGACCGTCATCCACCTCACGCTGTGCCCCGTAATAGGTGGCGCGAAGTTGGCGCCGTTCGCGATCGTCAAAGGGTGCGGCCACTCCCGGCATCTGAGTGGTGACGGCCGCCAATGGATGGATGGCTCCCTCTTCTTCAGGAGTGGCGCATCCGGTAAACGAAGTGACCTGTTCAGCGTCGTAGAGGTCGTGGTAGCCGATGGGATTTCGGCGGGGCGGATGGGGGCGGATGAACGACGCATGCACGAAGAAGGGCTCCGAACCATTCGCATTCAACCAATCCTTCACGGCCAACCCCACGAACGACGTTTGCGACAGTTCCGCCGGGAATTGGGCTGGGGCCCATGTCTCGCCGTGGTCCCGCGCGCCTGGGAAGTTTGGAATCGGGTCGTACAGCGAGTGTGGATTGGCCGGGACGTCCACGCCCTGTTCAGCCAACCACGCACCCCAAGCCGGACTGCCTTCTTCCCACGGATCGCGAATGGCCACCCGAAAGCCCGGGAGTACGCCCTCGTAGGTGAAGAGTCGAGGGTCATCAGCCGACAGGCCTCGCGGATCGACCGACGTGTCGGTGTAGCCGAAGAGGACCGGGTCATATCCGGCTTCACGGGCCAAGAGCGCAATATTGGTAAAGCGGTTATCGAGCGGAGTGCCGTTGAGCACCGAGCGATTGCGATGTTGATAGGTGCCCGTGTACAGACATGCCCGCGACGGACCGCAGGGTGCGGCATTGGCCCAATGGTTCGAAAAGAGAACGCCTCGACGTGCCAGCGCATCCAAGCTGGGAGTCTCCAGTACCGGGTGCCTCAGCGCCGACAGGCAATCCCCCCGCCACTGATCCACGGTGATGAAAAGGACATTTCGGTGATCGGTCACGCCATCACTCTTGCCGATGGATCACTTCTAAGCCCATCTCTCAAGTGGGCCCAGTAGTCCTCTCGGCCGAGACCCGACCGATCTAGGAGGTCTGCATTGATGCACCACCAAGACGGGTGCCAGCCCGAATCAACCACGAGCCGACGTGGCCTCGAACTGCCAACCGCCCATTCGCCGGTCCGTCCCATTCGCGGCCAACGCGCTCGATCCCGACCGCACCGTCATGTCCGCTCAGCGTGTGGTCCATCCGGTAATCCACGGCGATCTGCAGCAACTCAACCTCTTCCCCGGCCGGCGCCACCTTCTTCCCGTCCCGACGATGACGCATCGCAAAGAGCTGTCCCTGATGATCTTGGGTCATTCTTTCGGCCATCCAAGGCTGAACCATCACTACCTCGCCTGTCTCACTCACGCATCGAATATGGGTGCTTCCGCCTTTCCTATCCTACCATCTATTGACACTTATTCAACTATATTCTAATATAGGCCTATGCCTATGCAAACGGAACCGCCGGA